>Ga0214467_1000020_pt1 | contig 48304 bp, 52 predicted proteins | sample RVTome_8_FD_187339 | JGI IMG/M metagenome (GOLD analysis project Ga0214467, IMG submission 187339) | Soil microbial communities from uranium-contaminated site in the Upper Colorado River Basin, Wyoming, United States - RVT160D0 HiSeq ...
CCCGACGTCGCTGGCGGAGACCAGCGCGGCGCCCGCCCCGCGCAGCGCCCGCTCCCGGGAGACCACGCCGCGGTAGCCGCTGACCGCGCCGTACAGCCGGGCCAGCACCAGCAGGAACATGACGGCGGCGACGAGCGCGCTGATCCCGACGTACCGGCCGTCGTCACGCACCGCCTGGACGATCAGGACGATCGGGGCGATGAGCGTGGAGAGCGCCAGCAGCACGACCCGCCGCACGGTCAGGCCGGAGCGGGCCGGCACGCGCGGATCGGTGAGCGCGACCATCGACGGGTGCAGGGCGGCCGCGCCCCACGCCGCGTAGAAGACGATCCAGCCGAGGTCGATCGGGCCGCCCATCAGCCACGCCGCGCCGATGCCGAGGCGGGAGAAGCCGTACAGCACGTCCGCGACGAGCAGGCCGAGGCCGCCGGTCGCCATCAGCAGGACGGCCGGCGTCGGGCGCATCGAGATCACGAGGCGGGCCAGGATCGCCAGGACCAGGACGTCGAAGAGGGGGTACGCGATCGAGATCGTCTTCTGTAGCCAGGTGAGGTCGTCGGCCCGCACGTACGGGTCGATGAGGAACAGCCAGGACAGCAGGCCGAGCCCGACGGTGAGCGCGAGCGCGTCCAGCAGGCTGGCCCGATCCCGCGCGGCCGCGCTGGTGCGGGCCAGCCCGAGCATGCCGGCCGCGGCCAGCGGGAAGAACAGCCCCACGTAGATCAGGTCGGCCAGCGAGGGGAACGGCTGCGGCTGGCCGAGGACGTCGGTCAGGAAGAGGTACGTGGTGTCGCCCATCGCGAACGCGAAGATCGCGGCGGACAGCAGCAGCCAGGGCAGCTTGCGGCGCGGGTGGTTGCGCGCCACGCCGACCGCGACCGCGGCGGCGCTGGCCGTGCCGATCGCGGTCCAGATCGCCATGTGCCAGCCGGGAAACGCGTAGTAGACCGCGGTCAGCACGGCCATCACCCCGGCGAAGGCGGCGATGACGCGGCGGCTGGCCATGATCACCTCTCCCCCGCGTGTGCCGGCCCGGCAGCCAGACTTTCCGCTGGCAGGCCTATCCGCTGGCCCCACTGCCGGGCCGATATCCGTAGGCTATCTCTCAATCGATCCGTCGAAGCGCGGTTCAGGAGCGGCGTGTGGACCTTCAGGTGGCGAGCCTCGCCGAACGTCCGGGTCTCGCTCCCCTACTTGATGATCTCCTGGGCACCTGGCCGCGCTTCCTGCACCACCACCCGCTCTCGACCCTCTTCTACACTTGCGTCGCACCGCGCTTCCCCGGCTTCTGCCTGGTCGCGGTCGACGGTTCGGCGCCGGACCGGCCGGTCGCCAAGGCGTACAGCTTCCCGGTCTCCTGGCCGCCGGGTCACCTGCCACCCGACGGCCACGACGCGGCGATCATGACGGCCGCCGGTGACCTGCTCGACGGCCGGCGGGGCCGCCTGGTCGTGGGCGTCGAGGTCACGGTCGCGGCCGAGTGGCAGGGCCGCGGCGTCTCCCGCGTGATGGTGGACGCGATGCGCGCCAACGCCGCCCGCCACGGCTTCGGCACCCTCCTCATCCCGGTGCGCCCCACGCACAAGCACGAGGCACCCGAGGTGCCGCTCTCCGCGTACGCCGCCCGCACCCGCCCGGACGGGCTCCCCGCCGACCCGTGGCTGCGCACCCACGCCCGCGCCGGCGGCGACATCGTGGGTATCGCCCCCACGTCGATGACCCTCGCCGCCCCGCTCGCCGACTGGCGCGAGTGGACCGGCCTGCCATTCGACGCGCCAGGCCCGGTGCGGGTGCCCGAGGCGCTCGTGCCGGTCTACTGCGACCCGGCCCACGACAGCGCCGTCTACGTCGAGCCGAACGTCTGGGTCCGGCACACGCTGTCGCGGTAGCCGCCATCGGCGCCCGCCTATCATCGACCCCGATGGCCATCGAGGAGCGCGAGCTGTACTACCCGCCCGATGCGCCGCTGCGCGCCTGGCGGCTGTTTCGCGTGCGCGTCCTCGATGGAGACGCCGTGCTCGCCTCGCCCATGTACCGCGACCCCGACCCGCCACCGTGGCCGGCCGTCAGCGCCGTCGCCTCCTGCTATCAGGACCACCCCGCGCCCGCCGCGACCTGTCGCTGCGGCATCTACGCCGCGGTGCGGGGAAACCTCGACTCGCTTCCCGGATACCTGCTCGACACCGCCCACGACGACCTCCCCTGGGCCTACACCGAGGTCGCGTGCAGCGGCCGGGTCTTCATCGACATGCGCGGCGTGCGCGCCGAACGCGCCGACATCGTGCGCATCGCCCTTCCCGACGAGCCGGCCCTCGAGACGGCCACACGACTGCTCCGCGAGCGCTACGGCGTCCCGGTCGGCGGCCTCGACAGCGTCCCCGACTGGGTCACCGGCAACCAGCGCGAACGAGGCCGGCCAGCCGACGAGGCGAGCCTCGACCTCGACGTGGGTCGGCTCGACCTCGGCTGATCCAGGCGCCTTTCTTTCTTGAGATTTCCCCTGTCCGCGTCAGTGGCGGACCGCATGCTCCCGCGGGCCGCCGGGTCCGCGGGTCAAGCCCTTGGGGCTTTGACGCGGGCGGCGAGCAGGACCATCCCGGTGTAGCCCCAGTCGGGCAGGTCCGGGTCCGCGTCGATGCGGCGTACGGCCAGATCCGTCGTGTACGGGGCGAAAGCCTCGGTGACGGCCTCGGCGTCGACCGGCACTCCGGGCCATTCGCGGCCGCCGGAGATGGAGTAGCGCCCCATGTTCTCCATGAACGACGCGACGAGGTGGCCGCCCGGCCGCACCGCGCGCGTGAAAGCGTGGCAGAACGCGGTGAACTCGGCCCGGTCCTCGGTGGCGCTCTCCGCGACGAAGTTCATCGACCCGAGCGCGTACCGGCCTTCGGGCAGCGCGAACGCGTCGGCGCGCGTCACGCGTACCCGGGAAAGGGCCTGGGCCAGCGACGGGGGCAGCGCCGGATTGCCCAGCCGGCACCGCGCGTAGAACGGTTCCCAGCTCGGGTCCGGGCCGTCGCGGAGCTGGGCGCGCAGGTAGGCGACGGAGGCGGCGCTGGGCTCGACCGCGTGCACGAGCCGGCTCGCGGCGGCGGCCAGCGCGAGCGGGTAGAGGTTGGGGCCGGCTCCACATTCGAGGGTGCGGTCGAGGGAGTCGGGCGGGATGCGGGCGTACACCGCGCTGTGGTGGTCGATGACCGCCTCGTCGGCGCGATGCAGCCGCCGGTAGTTCTCGGCGAGGTAGTCCGCCACCGGCCACGCGTCCCAGTCGGCGTCCCGGTTGCGCAGCATGTGGTGGATCTTATGTGGTCGGTCCGGGCCCGCTCCGGTCGATGAGGCAACCCGGCGGCAGGTGAAACCAGCGCAGCGCCTCGAAGTCGCGGGCCAGCCCGGTCGGCCCCTCGTCCAGCGACTCCGGATATCCGGCCAGCAGCCGACGCGCCTCGTCGAGGTAGCCGGCGAGCGCCTCCTCACCGGCGCGGCGCGGGCGAGCCGGGCGGGCGAGCGTGCCGTCCGCCGCGTACGCCAGGTCGCGCAGCCGCAGCGGCGGCCGGCGGGTCCCGGCGCGGTGCCGCCACAGGCCGGTCTGCGGGTCGAAGCGGTAGTCGCGCAGCAGCCGGTGCCCGTGCCGCGCGATGAGGTCGACCGCGTCGACGAGGTAGTCGGCGACGGTGTCGGAGATGAAGTAGTTGAAGTTGATGCGGGTCCAGCCCGGCTTGATCCCCTCGCAGCCCTGGCGGATCTCGTCCTGGAACTGGTGCGAGTGCGCCAGGTCGATGGCGAGCAGCCGGTGCCCGTACGGCCCGGCGCACGAGCAGCCGCCACGGGACTGGATGCCGAAGAGGTCGTTGAGCACCGCGACCACGAAGTTGTGGTGCAGGTAGCGGCCGCCGCGGCGGACCCGCAGCGAGACGATCGACAGCCGCCGCGCGTCCGGGTTGCCCAGCAGCTCGACGTCCGGGTTGGTCGACCAGCTGCTCAGCGCGCGCTTCCAGAGCCGCTCCTCGCTGGCCTGGATCACGTCGGCGCCGACCGCCTCCTTGAGCGCGAAGACCAGCCCGGCCCGGATCGACTCGACGATCGCCGGGGTGCCGCCCTCCTCGCGCGCGATCGGGTCGTCGAGGTAGCGGTGGGAGGTCGGGTCGACGAACGCGACCGTGCCACCGCCGGGCAGGGTGGGCACCGCGTTGCGTACGTGCTCGCGGCGGACCACCAGCACGCCCGGCGTCTGCGGGCCGCCGACGAACTTGTGCGGCGACAGGAACACCGCGTCCTTGTGGTCGCCGGCCCCGGGCGCCGACTCGCGTACGCGGATCGGCACGTACGGCCCGGCCGCCGCGTAGTCCCAGAACGACAGCGCCCCGCGCGCGTGCAGCAGCGCGGCGACCCGGTCGGCGTTGGAGAGGATGCCGGTGACGTTGGAGGCGGCGGAGAAGCTGCCGATCCTGAGCGGCCGGTCAGCGTACTGGTCGAGCCGCGCGGCGAGCTCGTCGAGGTCGATGTGGCCGTCGCGGTCGGCGCCGATCGGCACCACCTCGGCGACGCTCTCCCGCCACGGCAGCTCGTTCGAGTGGTGCTCGTACGGGCCGACGAAGACGACCGGGCCGTGCTCCGGCCGCGCGTGCCCGACGGGCAGGCGGAGCTCGAGGATGCCGATGAGCTTGTTGACCGCGGTGGTCGCCCCCGAGCCGCAGAAGATGACGAGGTCTTCCTCGGCGCCGCCGACCGCCTCGTGGATGATCTGGCGGGCGTCCTCGCGCAGCAGCCCGGTGGCGAGACCGGTGCCGGAGCTCTCGGTGTGGGTGTTCGCGTACCGCGGCAGCACGTGTGCCCGGATGGCGTCCTCGATGAAGTCGAGCGAGCGCCCGGAGGCGGTGTAGTCGGCGTAGGTGATGCGGCGCGGCCCGTACGGCCCGTCGAGCACCGCGCCCTCGCCGATGATGCCGGCGCGGATCCGCTCCAGCAGCGCAGCCCTCGTCGGCTCCGCCGCCCGCGTCGTCGCGATCACGCCGGTCATATGTCGAGAGTGCGCCTCACGACCGGGTTACGCCAAGAGCCTTTCGGGCAGGCCGCCCGGCGAAAAGCGGACAGACTGGCGTTCGCCTGTCGGCCCTGCTCAGCGGGCGTAGCGTGAGCGAAGGCGCACGGGGGTCAACAGCGAGGAGGCTGCCATGCTGTCGGATTACACACCGGTCGCGACGCTGCCGACGGCGGACGTCGCGCGGGCCCGCCGCTTCTACGAGGAAACGCTCGGTCTCACGCCCGTCCGGGAGGACATCACCGGCGTCATGTACCGGTGCGGTGAGGGCAACCTCTTCCTCTACCAGTCCGAGTACGCCGGCACGAACAAGGCCACCACGGTGACCTTCGCGGTGCCCGAGGACCGGTTCGACGGCGAGGTGGACACGTTGCGCGGGAAGGGCGTCGCCTTCCAGACCTTCGAGTACGAGGGCATGGAGTGGAAGGACGACGTGATGGTGAGCGAGGAGATGCGGGCGGTCTGGTTCAACGACCCGGACGGCAACATCCTCAACGTCGCCACCGAAGCCGCGTAGTCACTCCGGTCCACTATAGACACTCAGCGCGAGCGTGCGGGCGCGCTCGAAGCGGGCGTCGATGCGCTCCCAGCCGTCGACCGCGGCGGCCAGCGCGGCTTCGTCGCCACGCAGCCGGCCGGTGGCGCGGGCCAGGCAGGCGGCGGCCCAGTCGTTCTCGTCGCCGTCGGGCATCGCGGCGGCGAGCCGCGCGGCCGCGTCCGGCAGCCCGGCGACCACCGCGAGCTCCGCCCCGGCCGCCCGCGCGTAGGTCTCGTGCCACCCCATCGGGAAGTCGGCGAAGCACCGCCGGACGATCGCGGCCGGATCGCCGTCCCCTGTCTCCACCGCGACCCGGGCCTCGACGAACGCGGTGAAGGAGGCGTTGTACCGCGCCAGCTTGGGGTTGGCGACGCCGGTGGCCCGGATCGCCCGCTCGCGCCACAGCGCGTACCCGCCGCGGTCGCCGCGCAGCCCGTGGGCGAGCGCGACGGATGAGGCGCCGGGCGACATCCAGGCGGCGGTGGGGCCACCCAGCCGCTCCCAACCGTCCCACATGGACCGGGCGTGCTCCAGCGCCTCGTCGAAGCGGCCGGTCAGCACGAGCGCGGGCACCAGCTTGCTCGTCGCCCGGTACGGGTGCGCGCCGAGCAGGTCGTCCCGGCGGATCGCCTCGGCGACGGCGAGCGCCGCCGGCAGGTCCCCGGCCGCGAAGGCGGACAGCCACGCCACGTGGAAGAGGTCGAGGATCTCGGCCGCGTACCCGGGCTGGCGCCGGTCCATGAGCGGCAGGAGGTCGAGCCGCTCGCGGCTGAGCCGGTGCGCCTCGCGCAGCCGCCCCGCCTGCGCGGCGAGGGTGCCGAGGGCGTCCAGCGCGCCGCTGATCAGCGCCGGGTCCCCGGTGGCGCGGGCGGCGGCGAGCGCCACGCCGGCCATCGCGGGGTCGGGCGCGGGCTCCGCGTGCCACACCCGCGCGGCGGCGAGGTGCGCGGCGACCTCGGCGCCGGTCCCGGCCGCGGCGGCCTCGGCCAGCGAGGCGTCCAGCCGGTCACGGGGTACGGGCGCCGGGAACCCGCCTGGGAAGCGCGTAGCCGTCACGACCGCGCGCGCCAGGGCGATCGCGGCCGCGTCGCCGTCGCCGGCCTCCCGCGCCCGGGCGGCCGACTCGTGGAGCAGGTCGTAGGCCTGGCTGGCGTGCCCGATCGCGTACACCGCGTCGGCGGCCGTGCGCAGGTCGGCCGCGGCCAGCGCCGGCGTGGGGGCGCGTTCGGCGGCGGCCCGGAAGTGGCGCGGGGACTCCTGCAGGAAGCGGCGGGCGTAGGCGAGCCGGGCCAGCCCGAACCGGCCCGCTCCGTTGCTGGCTCGCCCCATCCGGGGCGGGCGGCCCTTGTCAATCCATGCCGGCGGGCGTGTGCCAGCCGCCCGCCGGGGGTTTGCGCACCAGCTTGAGCACGTCGCGCCACCGCCCGGCGCTCGGCGGGGCCGCCGCGATGAGCCGGTCGACCCAGGCCCGGGCCACCCACTCCTCGGGGAACGCCGGCCAGGTCAGCTCGCGGCCGCCGGGACCGCCGTCGCGGGCCCGCACGAGCCACCGGCCGCCGTCCTCGTGCAGCCAGATGTCGCGCCGCTCGGGCCCGCGGGAGATCTCGTTCCACCAGCGCCCCGCCAGATCCATCCCACCACGCTATCGAACGTGTGTTCTAGTCCACAACCCGTGGCACGATGGCCGGGTGACGCTTGTGGAAATCTCCTTCGCACCGACGGGCGCGGCCGATGACGGCGCGTTCGTGGCGGCGACCACCGACCTCGTCAACCGCGTGTACACCGACGCGGAGAAGGGCATCTGGCGCGAGGGCGCCGAGCGCACCCATCCGGCCGAGGTGGCGGGCATCGTCCGCGCCGGCGAGCTGGCCGTGGCCCGCCTCGGCGGTCACCTGGTCGGCGCGGCGCGGGTCCAGCGGCTGGCGGGCGGCGAGGGCGAGTTCGGCATGCTGGTCGCCAGCCCGGACCACCGCGGCATCGGGCTCGGCCGGCGGCTGGTCGACTTCGCCGAGGGGTGGGCCCGCGACCAGGGCGCGACCACGATGCGGCTGGAGCTGCTCGTCCCGCGCGAGTGGACCCACCCGGTCAAGGCGTTCCTGCACGAGTGGTACACCCGGATCGGGTACCGGCCCGTGCGCACCACCGACTTCGCCGGCGACTATCCCTCGCTCGCGCCGCTCCTGGCCACGCCCTGCGACTTCGTCATCTACCACAAGCCACTGTCGGGTTAGGACAGACGCACCGTGTCCAGGCGCGCGGGGCCGGTGAAGACGAGGTACACGTCGTGCCGCCCACCGGCGCGGCGCAGCGCCGCCGTGGCCTCCGTCCACGCGTACCGCCCGCCGGTGGCCGGGACCGCCACCGTGCCGAGCGGCCGGCCGCGGGTCGGGTGGTCCAGGCGCACCTCGATGGTGGCCGGGGCGTCCGCCGAGACCCGCAGCGCGGCGCGGGCCGGGCCGCCACCGAGGTCCACATCGGAGTAGCGCACCCACTGCCCCGCCGCCGTGGCCGCGACCGCGGTGCCGGCGGCCTTCGTCGTGTCGACCAGCGTCGTGCCCGAGTAGTCGTCGAACGTCCAGGCCGCCGTCGGGGCGCGCAGGCCGCGCGGCGGTATGGTCTCGCCCTTCACCTTCAGCGTCGCGGTCCGCCGGATGTCCGTCGCCGACGTGCCGACGAGGATGTCGTACGTGCCGGCCTCCACCACCGGCCGGCCACGCGTCACGTCCCAGTACGACAGGTCGCTCGCCCGCAGCGGGATCCGCACCGACTTCGTCCGCCCCGGGGCCAGCGACACCCGGGCGAAGCCGCGCAGCTGCTTGACCGGCTGCGCGGCCCGCGACCGGCCGAGGTGGGTGTACAGCTGCACGGTCTCCACACCGGACCGCGGCCCGGTGTTGGTGACGTCGAGCGAGACGCCGATGCCGTCGACGCGCGGCGGCGAGTACGCGAACGTCGTGTAGCTCAGCCCGTGCCCGAACGGGTACAGCGGCGTGCCCCGGTGGTAGAGGTACGTCATGCCGGTCTTCGCGATGTCGTAGTCGAGGATGCTGGGCAGCTCGGCGTCGGAGCGGTACCAGGTCTGGGTGAGCCGCCCGGTCGGGTTCGTGTCGCCGAAGAGGGCGCCCGCGACCGCGTTGCCGGTCTCCTGCCCGGCGTGGCTGGTCCACAGGATCGCCGGCACGTTCGCCTGCTCCCAGTTGATGGTGGTGGGATAGCTGTTCTCCAGCACCACGACCGTGTTCGGGTTGGCCGCGCGGACCGCCTTGACGAGGGCGGCCTGGCTCGGCGCGAGCGCGGTCGAGACGCGGTCGTTGGTCTCCCGCCCGTTGATGGCCGGCATGCTGCCGACCACGACCACCGCGACGTCCGCGCCCTTCGCGGCCGCGACCGCGCTCTCCGCGCCGCCGCGCACGACCTCCTTCGCGAACCGCGCCGCCGTCGCCGCCGTCAGGGCGCCGAGCGCCAGCCGCCCTTCTGAGTCGACGGTCAGGTAGCGCTCGGCCGGGAACCACGGCTCGCGGGTCTCGTAGCCGGCGTACCGGATGGCGTACGTGCCGTCCGGCTGCGCCTCCAGCTTGAACTGCTGCTGCACGTACCACCCGTTGGGCTGGGTGTCCCGGGTGACGAACGGCCCCCAGTTGTATCCGAGGTAGCGCCCGTTCGCCGCGCCGCGCAGGGTGAGCAGGCCCTCGCCCCAGTCGAAGGCGTCGAACTGCGCCGCCTCCCCGGCGGTCGTGCCGCGCACGTGCACGGCGTCGGCGTCCGTGGTGCCGGTGGCCGTGACGTACCGCCCGGTGGCCACGTCGCGCAGCGCGATCCGGTCCACGCCCTCGCCGCCCACCACCGTGGCACCGGCGCCGAGCCGCGCGGCGATCCCCTGCCGGGGTGTGACGGTGTACGGCGGCGTGCCGCTGTACCAGTCGGTGTAGACGGAATCCGCGAGCGGGCCGACGACGGCGACGCGCCGGGTCTTCGCGGCGGCCAGCGGCAACAGCGTTTGCTGGCCCTGTTCGCCGCTTCGCGACTCCGCGAAGCGGCGAACAGCGCCCGGAGAGAAGGTGCCGCGCGCGTTCTTCAGCAGCACCAGCTGCGCGTCGGCCGCCTCGCGGGCGAGCCGCCGGTGAGCTGGCGAGTCGATGACCTCTGGCGTGATGGCCGCGTACGGGTTGCGGGACGGCGGGTCGAACTCCCCCAGCCGGAACCCCACCGAGAAGATGTGCCGCAGCGCCTCGTCCACATCGGACCACGCGAGCAGCCCCCGCTCGGTGGCGGCGGTGAGGGCGGCCACCGTGGAGGCGCCGCTGCTCCCGTCCTGGGTGAAGCTGTCGACGCCGGCCTCGACCGCGGCCGCGTTCGCCTCCGCCTGGGTGGCGTAGTAGGCCTGCGGCCCGGTCAGGTTGCCCGGCGCGTACGCGTCGCTGACCACCATCAGGTCGCGGTCGGTCCAGCCGCGCACCTCGGCGTCGAGCGAGGGCTCCACAGTGGCGGGTCGCCCGTTGACGAGGTTGTACGACGTCATCACGCCGGTCGCCGCGCCGGCCGCGATCGCGGGGCGGAAGGCCGCGTACTCGTAGTCGTGCAGCAGCCGCGGCGGCAGCACGGACGACGTGGTCTCCCGGCGAACCTCGTTGTTGTTGGCCAGGTAGTGCTTGAGCGTCGGCGCCGCCTGCAGGTAGGTGGGGTGGTCGCCGGCGAGGCCGCGGGAGTACGCGGTGGACATCACCCCGGTGAGGTACGGGTCCTCGGAGTACCCCTCCTCGTTGCGCCCCCAGCGCGGGTCGCGCAGCAGGTTGACGACCGGGGCCCAGAGGTTCAGGCCGTTGTTGGCGGGGTCCTGGGCGTGGAAGCCGCGGGCCTCCCGCCCGACCGCGTCGCCGACCCGCCGGATGAGCGCCGGATCCCAGGTCGTGGACAAGCCGATGGCCTGCGGGAAGACGGTCGCCTCGCCGAGCCAGGCCACGCCGTGCAGGGCCTCGGTGCCGGTACGGAACGCACCGACGTCGAGCCGCGGGATCGCCGGCTGGTACTGGTGCAGCAGCGAGAGCTTCTCCGCCGGCGTGAGGCGGCCGACGAGGTCGTCGATCCGCGCGGCGAGGGGGAGGTCGGGGTCGCGGAAGGGGTATGCCGGCTCGGCCGCCCGCGCGGGGACGGCCGGGGCGAGCAGGACGGCGGTGACGACGGCGGCCAGCCAGGCTCTCGGTGCGCGCACCCGAATGACACTTGCCGACCGCGCCGAAACCTGTCAATAGTTTAGACGCCATACGAACTATTCGGAGGAGCGGACTTGCCGAAACCGTTACGAAATCATCGGTTGATCCCGTTGACACGGCGGCCAGTGGTCCAGTTAGCTTGCGAACGAGCAGTCGAAGCGCTTCGACTCCCCGATTCGACACGTCGCCCCGCCGGGACGCGGGCCCGTTGACGCCGGGCCGGCGAGCCGCGCCCCGTACCCACCCCCTGTCTCGCTACGCGGGCCGCCCGGCCCGCCCATCGCTCACGAGGAGGCAGAAGTGTTCACCTCTCGCGTACGCGCGGGCACCGTCGCCGTACTCGCCGCCGCATCGCTGGTCCTGGCCGCCTGCGGCGCCGACTCCGACGACAGCGCCGGCAGCGGCGACGGCAAGACCCTCAAGCTCTGGCACTACGAGGGCGCGACCAGCGCCATGGGTGTCGCCTGGGCCGAAGCGATCAAGCAGTTCGAGGCGTCCCACCCGGGCGTCAAGGTGCAGTTCGAGGAGAAGGGCTTCGAGCAGATCCGGCAGAACGCCGGGATGATCCTCAACTCGGACGAAGCGCCCGACATCATGGAGTACAACAAGGGCAACGCGAGCGCCGGCCTGCTGTCGAAGCAAGGGCTGCTGACCGACCTCAGCGAGGAGGCGGGCAAGCGCGGCTGGGACAAGATCGGCGCCAGCCTGCAGACGACCTCGAAGTACGACGCCGAGGGCATCATGGGCGACGGCAAGTGGTACGGCGTCCCCAACTACGCCGAGTACGTGATGGTCTACTACAACAAGGACCTCTTCGCGAAGCACAAGGTGCAGGTGCCCACGACGCTCGCCGAGTTCGAGGCGGCGATGGACACGTTCGCCAAGGCCGGCGTCCCCCCGCTCTCGGTCGGCGGCGCGGAGTACCCGGCGCAGCAGATCTTCTACGAGCTCGCCCTCTCCAAGGCGAGCCGCTCCTTCGTGGACAGCTTCCAGCTCTACAAGGGCAAGGTGGACTTCAAGGGGCCGGAGTTCACGTACGCGGCCAACACGTTCGCCGACTGGGTGAAGAAGGGGTACATCCCCAAGGACTCCGCCGGCATCAAGGCCGACCCGATGGGCGTGTCGTTCACCCAGGGCAAGTTCCCGATCCTCATCTCCGGCAGCTGGTGGTACGGCCGCTTCGTCTCCGAGGCGAAGTTCCAGTGGGGCACGTTCCTCTTCCCCGGCAACACCCTCCACCCCGGCTCCGGCGGCAACATCTGGGTGGTCCCCAAGAACGCCAAGAACAAGAGCCTCGCGTACGACTTCATCGACATCACGATGAAGCCGGAGATCCAGAACCTGCTCGGCAACTCCGGCGGCGTGCCGGTGCTGTCGGACCCGGCGGGGATCACCGACGCGAAGAGCAAGGAGCTCATCGACAACTTCGACAAGGTGACGTCGACGGACGGGCTGGCCTTCTACCCCGACTGGCCGGCGCCCGGCTACTACGACGTGCTCGTCGCCGGCGTCCAGCACCTCATCAACGGGACGAAGAGCCCGGAGGCGGTCCTCGACGAGATCGCCAAGCCGTACAACGACAACCTCACCAGCCTCGGCAAATGAGATCCAATCGGGGGTACGCCGCCTTCCTCATCCCCGGCGCGCTCCTCTCGCTGGTGGTCATCGTGGTGCCGCTGGTGATGAACGTGGGCATCAGCTTCACCCGGTGGCAGGGGGTGGGTACCCCCGAGTGGATCGGGCTGGACAACTACACGCGGCTGCTGGCGGACGACAACTTCTGGGCGTCCTTCCGCAACATCATCTTCCTGATCGTGGCGATGGCGGTCATCCCGACGCTGATCGGGCTGGTCCTCGCCGCCGTGCTCTTCGACTACGTGGCCAAGGCGATCGGCCCGCGCACCGCGAGCGCGCTCCGCTCCGGGTTCTACCTTCCACAGGTGCTTCCCGTCGCGGTGACGGGGATCGTGTGGGGCTGGATCCTCAACCCCAGCTTCGGCGCGCTGAACGCGATCCTCACCAACGCGGGACTCGACGGCCTCGCCAAGAACTGGCTGGGCGACCCGGCCTACGCGCTGTACAGCGTCATGGTCGTCATGGTCTGGTTCCAGGTCGGGTATCCGGTCGTGCTGTTCATGTCCGGGCTGCAACGCGTCGACCCGGAGCTCTACGAGGCGGCCGCGATCGACGGCGCCGGGTGGTGGCGGCGGTTCACCCGCATCGCGGTCCACCAGATCAAGCCCGAGATCTACGTGGTACTCGTGACCACCACCATCGCCGCGTTGAAGATCTTCGGCCAGATCTTCGTGCTGACCCGCGGCGGCCCGGGCAACGCCACGCTGGTGCCGTCGTACTTCGCGTACCAGAACTTCTTCGAGAAGGCCCAGGTCGGCTACGGCTCGGCGATCGCCACCGTGCTGGCGCTCATCATCGTGGTGCTGTCGGTGGTGTTCCTGCGCCTCCAGGCCCGCGACGAGAAGCGGGACCTGGCATGAGTCGCGCGCTGCGGCCGGCGGTGCTGGCCACACTGACCGTGCTGGTGCTGCTGGTCCTGTCCCCCTTCGCGCTGGTGGCGGTCAACGCGGTCAAGAGCCCCGACGAGTACGCCGCCGACGGGCCGCTCTCGCTCCCGAACGGCTTGTACTTCAAGGGGCTCGCGGACTTCTGGATCCGGGTCGACTTCGGCGAGAAGCTCTTCAACAGCTTCATCATCGCCTTCTCGGTGGCGGTGCTGGCCGTCATCGTGTCGGTGCTCAACGCGTACGCGCTGGGCATCGGCCGGGTCCGTGGCCGCGCCGCCTTCCTGGTCTTCTTCCTGCTGGCCAACCTCCTGCCCCAGGAGGCGCTGGTCTACCCGCTCTACTACCTGTCCAAAGAGGTCGGTCTCTACAACTCGCGGATCGCCATCGTCATCATCTTCACCGCGATCCAGAGCGCGTTCGGCACGTACCTGCTCTCCTCGGTCTACGCCGCCTTCCCGCGCGAGATGCTGGAGGCGGCCGCGATGGACGGCGCCGGCAAGGTGCGCACGCTGTGGCGCGTGGTCGTGCCGATCAGCTGGCCGAGCCTGTCGGTGCTGTTCACGTTCTTCTTCATCTGGACCTGGAACGAGTTCTTCCTCCCCCTGGTCTTCCTCATCTCGAACGACAAGCAGACCGTGCCGGTGGCGCTCGGCGTGCTCCAGGGCGACCGGATGATGGACGCCACCACGACGAGCGCCTCGGCGCTGCTCGGCATCCTGCCGGCGGTGCTGTTCTTCCTCATCTTCCAGCGGACCCTGTCCCGGGGCGTCATGTCCGGGGCCATCAAGTAGTGAGGCAGCGTTGAAGTTCACCGACGGCTACTGGCACATGCGCGAGGGCGTCCAACCCCTGTACCCGACGCAGGTGCACGACCACACCGCCGACCGCGACTCGCTCACCGTGTACGCGCCGACCAAGCGCCTGGAGCACCGCGGCGACACGCTCAACCGCCCGCTGGTGACGGTGCGCGCGGAGTCGCCCATGCCGGACGTGGTGGGCGTAACGGTGTCGCATTTCGCGGGCGCCGTCTCGCGGGGGCCCCACTTCGCTCTGTCCTCAGTGGCTGGCGAGGTGACGGTCGACGCTCTTTCCCTGACGTCGGGGTCGCTGTCGGTGCGGTTCCAGCGCGACCCGTGGCGGGTCGAGTTCGCCGCCGGCGGCAAGGTGCTGACCTCCAGCGCGTACAAGGCCATGGCGCTCATCGAGGACGGCGGGCACCACTACGTGCGGGAGCAGCTGACGCTGGGCGTCGGCGCGTGCGTGTACGGGCTCGGCGAGCGCTTCGGCGCCTTCGTGAAGAACGGCCAGACCGTCGACATCTGGAACGCCGACGGCGGCACCAGCAGCGAGCAGGCCTACAAGAACGTGCCCTTCTTCCTCACCAACGCCGGCTACGGCGTCTTCGTCGACCACCCCGGCCTCGTCTCCTACGAGGTGGGCTCGGAGGCGGTGTCCCGGGTGCAGTTCAGCGTGGCGGGTCAGGCGCTTCGCTACTTCGTCATCTACGGGCCGACGCCGAAGGAGATCCTGCGCAAGTACACGGCGCTCACCGGCCGCCCCGCGCTCCCGCCGCCGTGGTCGTTCGGGCTGTGGCTGACCACCTCGTTCACCACCTCGTACGACGAGGAGACCGTGACGTCCTTCGTGGACGGCATGGCCGCGCGCGACCTGCCGCTGTCGGTGTTCCACTTCGACACGTTCTGGATGCGCGAGTTTCACTGGTGCGACTTCGAGTGGGACCCGCGCACGTTCCCCGACCCGCGCGGCATGCTCAAGCGGCTGCGCGAGCGGGGCCTGCGCATCAGCCTGTGGATCAACCCGTACATCGCCCAGCGTTCGGCACTGTTCGCGGAAGGTCTCGCTCAAGGTTTCCTGGTCCGCGGGTCTGACGGTGGCGTCTGGCAGACCGACCAGTGGCAGGCCGGCATGGGGCTCGTCGACTTCACCAACCCGGCCGCCCGCCGCTGGTACGCCGACAAGCTCCGCGCCCAGCTCGACCTCGGCGTCGACTGCTTCAAGTCCGACTTCGGCGAGCGGGTGCCCACCGACGTGGTGTGGCACGACGGCTCCGACCCCGAGCGGATGCACAACTACTACACCCACCTGTACAACGAGACCGTCTTCGAGCTGCTGCGCGAGCACCGCGGCGAGGCCGAGGCGGTGCTGTTCGCCCGCTCGGCCACCGCCGGCGGCCAGAAGTTTCCGGTCCACTGGGGCGGCGACAGCGAGTCCACACTGGAGTCGATGGCCGAGAGCCTGCGCGGCGGGCTGTCGCTGGCCATGTCCGGCTTCGGCTTCTGGAGCCACGACATCGGCGGCTTCGAGGGACGCCCCGACCCCGCGGTGTTCAAGCGGTGGATCCCCTTCGGACTGCTGAGCTCGCACAGCCGCCTGCACGGCAACCAGAGCTACCGGGTGCCGTGGCTCTTCGACGACGAGGCCGTCGACGTGCTGCGCGCGTTCACCCGCCTGAAGGCCCGGCTGATGCCCTACCTCTTCGCCGCCTCGGTCACCGCCCACCGGGAGGGCGTGCCGGTGATGCGCCCGATGGTCGCCGAGTTTCCCGACGACCCCGCCTGCACCCACCTGGACCGCCAGTACATGCTGGGCGACAACCTACTGGTCGCCCCGGTCTTCTCCGCGTCGGGCGAGACCGCCTACTACCTGCCGGCCGGCCGCTGGACCCACCTGCTGACCGGCGACGTGGTCGAGGGCCCGCGCTGGGTCCGCGAGGTGTGCGGCTTCGACGAGGTCCCGGTCTACGTGCGACCGGGCACGGTGCTGCCGTGGGGCGCCCGCGACGACCGCCCCGACTACGACTACGCGGACGGCGTCACGCTGCGCCTGTTCGAAGTGGACACCGAGACGGTGGTCGAGATCCCGGGCCCGGACGGCGCCACGGTGGCGACGTTCACCGTGACCGCGGAAGGGGTACGCCGCACCGGACGGCCCGCGCCGTGGCGGGTCGAGCTGCCCGGCGCGGAGGCCGTGGACGTGGACGCCGGCACCGCGGAGTGGTCGGCGACAGCTAGAGCGTGATGGCGTGCTTGGCGCGTTCCATCGACTCCTCCGACGCGGGGAAGCCGGGGTTCTCCGTAGCCAACGCCTGGTTGGCCTCCGCGAACGGCCGCATCCGGGCCTCGTACCGCGCCAGGGCCCCGTCGAAGCCGCGGCCGAGCTCCTCCGCCAGCACGTACGCGCCGACCAGAGCGAGGCTGGTGCCCTGGCCGGACAGCGGTGAGGCGCAGTAGCCGGCGTCGCCGACCAGCGTCACCCGGCCGCGTGACCAGCTGTCGAGGCGGACCTGGGCCATCGCGTCGAAGTAGAAGTCGGGTGCCTGCCACATCGCCTTGAGCAGCCGGGGGATCTCCCAGCCGAGCGCGGCCGTGCGGTCGGCGATGAGCTGGCGCTGGGCGTCGACGTCGCGGCGGTCGTACTCCAGCGGGCCGGACATGAAGCCGAGGTTGACCCGCAGCTCGGTGTTGTCGCGGGCGGTGTAGATGCCGGCGCCGGCGTCGCCCTCGCGGATCCAGACCTGCCAGCGGTCGAGGCCGAGCACGTTCTCGGTGGTGAAGACGGAGACGTAGCTGCCGAGGTGGTGGGTGAGGCGCTCCTCCGGGCCGAAGGCGAGCCGGCGCACGTTGGAGTGCAGGCCGTCGGCGCCGACGACGAGGTCGAAGCGGCGGGGCGCGCCGCGCTCGAAGGTAATGTCTACGCCGTCCGCGTCCTGGCGGAGGTCCCGGATCGAGTCGCCGAACACGTACTCGACGCCGGCCGTGTGCTCGGCCAGCAGGGCGGTGAGGTCCTCGCGCAGCACCTCGATGTCGTCGCTGTCCAGCCGGCCGCTGCTCGCGGCGTGCTCGGTGGAGCGCATCAGCTCGTTGCCGGCACTGTCCACCATGGACATGCCCAGCATCTGGGTACGCACCGCGCGCAGCCGCTCCAGCAGGCCCATGCGCTCGACCACGGTCAGCGCCGCCCCGCGCACGTCGATGGCCTGGCCGCCGGCGCGCAAGGCGGGCGCGGTCTCCACGACGGTCGGGGTGATGCCGTGGCGGGCCAGCCAGTACGCCAGCGCGGGACCGGCGACGCTCGCACCGGAGATCAGGACCTTCATGACTGCCTCCACATACTGTGTGTACGTTGTACGCACCTGACTGTACGTCGTACGTACACCGTCAACAATGGCGAATGTGTACTATGACAAGGGCTTCTGTCCTAGCTCAGGGAGGTCGACGGTGGCGCTCGCGCCGTACCAGCGGATCATCAGCGACGTGCGCGCGCGGATCGCCGACGGGAGGCTCGCGCCCGGCGACCGCCTGCCCTCGACGCGGCGGCTGGCCAAGGACTGGGGCGTCGCCCTCGCCACCGCGACGAAGGCGATGGCCGTGCTGTGCCAGGAGGGGGTGCTGGAGGCCCGGCCCCGCTCGGGCACCTTCGTCGCGCCATCCGCCACGCCACCGCCACCGCCCCCACTCCCGCCACTCGCGAGCCAGCCCGCGGAGCGACAGCCGCCCGCGAACCAGCCGCCCGCAAGGCAGCAGCGCGCGAGCCAGCAGCCCGCGAGACAGGCCGGGGAGGGCACCGGTGACCTCACCCGCGCGCGGATCGTCCGCGCCGCCATCGAGATCGCCGACGCCGAAGGCCTCGACTCCCTGTCGATGCGCGGCGTCGCGGCGAAGCTGAGCGTGGCCACGATGTCCACCTACCGGCACGTGACCAGCAAGGACGACCTCGTGCTGCTCATGGCCGACGCGGCGTTCGGCGAGCTGGGCTATCCCGATCCACAGCCCGACGGGTGGCGGCCGCTGATGGAGCGGGCCGCGCGCACCCTGTGGACAACCTTCCGCCGCCACCCGTGGCTCGCCCAGGTCTTCCCCCTGACCCGGCCGATGCCGCTGGCCAACCTGCTGGCCCACAGCGAGCAGATGCACATCGCGCTCAGCCCGTTCGGCCTCGACGCCACCGCCCGCCTCGACGTGCTGGTGATGGTCTACAGCCACATCCAAGGGCTCGCCATCCACCTGGAGCGGGAGAAGCAGGCGCAGGAGGTCTCCGGGCTCACCGACGAGGAGTGGATGGACCGAAACGCCCAGGCGATGGAGGCCCTGGCCACGTCGGGGCGCTACCCGGGCTACGCGCGGATGATCCAGGAGTTCGGCGAGGCGGGCTACGACCTCGACCTCGACAAGATCTTCGAACTCGGCCTGCGCACCCTCCTCGACGGCCTCACCGTCAGCCTCGACCGCCGCCACCCGTAGCGGCTGAAGCCACGGATGGCTGGGCACCGGCGGCCGTCCGGAGTGGACGGCCGCCGGTCCGGGTCAGATCAGCTCGTACAGGATCCAGCCGTGGCCGGGGTTGGACTCGCAGTCGTAGGCGTAGGCGTTGCCCCAGAACACGTCCCAGATGCCCACGGCCTCGCAGCTGAGGTAGTCCTCGTAGAAGCCGACCCGCTGCCAGGTCGCCTGCGCGGTGGCGGCGGTCGCCGTGCCGGTCGAGCCCGCCGCGGGCGCGGCCATCGCGGGAGCCGCGACCGAGACGCACGCTACGGACATCGCGGCCACGATCGCCGCCTTCGCCAGGATTCTCACAACAGCTTTCCTCTCGTCGATCTCGCATGGACGACGGGTCGCGCTGCCGATATCGGTCAGGTCACCAGAGCTCTGGGCGAAGGCTACGCATGCCCACCTATCAGGCACCTTTCACCGACCTGACCCCGCGTAGCCTGACATCCATGACCTTCACCGGCACCGGCGCTCTGCTGCGGTTCACGGTGCGGCGCGAGCGGTTCGCGCTGCCGTGGTGGCTGCTCGGCGCCGGGCTGCTGCTGCTCGTGCAGTCGACGCAGAGCCAGAACCTCTACGACACGCCGCAGGATCTCGCCAAGCTGCGCCAGACGCTCGGCGGCAACACCGCGGTCATCGCGATGAGCGGGCCCACCGATCTGCTCGAGTCGATCGGCGGCGAGGTGGTCTTCGAGATCTTCTCGTACCTGGCGATCGTGATCGCGCTGATGAGCATGTTCCTGGTCGGCCGGCACACCCGCGCCGACGAGGAGAGCAGCCGGGCCGAGCTGGTGCGCTCCGGCCCGGTCGGCCGCCACGCGCCGGTCGCCGCCGCGCTCGTGCTGGCGGCGCTCGCCAACGCGGCGGCCGCGCTGATCGTCTTCGCCGTGGCCGCCGGCACCGGGCTCCCGGCGGGCGGGTCGGCGCTGCTGGGGCTGGCCGTCGCCGGGGTCGGCCTCACGTTCGCCGGGCTCACCGCCGTCGCCGCGCAGATCTTCGAGAACGCCCGCGCGGTGTACGGGGCGGTCGGGCTCGCCCTCGGCGCCGCGTACGCCCTGCGCGCCGCCGGCGACGTCGGGAACGGCGCGCTGTCGTGGCTCTCGCCGATCGGGTGGGGCCAGCGCACGTTCCCGTACTCCGGCGACCGGTGGTGGCCGCTGCTGCTGCCGGTCGCGTTCACCGCGCTGCTCACGGTGGTCGCGGTGGCGCTGCTCGACCGGCGGGACTTCGGCGCCGGGCCGCTCCCCTCCCGCCCTGGCCGCCCGGCCGCGTCCCGGGCGCTCGCCTCCCCGGTCGGCCTCGCCTGGCGGCTGCAGCGCGGCGCGCTCATCGGCTGGGCGGTGGGGCTGGGCCTGCTCGGCGCCGCCTACGGGTCGATCGGCGACAGCATCCAGGAGTACATCGACGACAACCCCGAGGTCGCCGACTTCCTGCCGGGCGGCGCGCAGGACGTCGTCGACTCCTACCTGGCCCTGACGATCATGCTGTCCGCGCTGGTCACGGCGGCGTACGGGGTGACGAGCGCGCTGCGTGCCCGGGGTGAGGAGAGCGCCGGCCGCGCCGAGCCGGTCCTCGCCACCGCCACCGGCCGGGGCGCGTGGCTCGGCGGCCACCTCTCGGTCGCGCTGGCCGGCAGCGCGCTGGTCCTGCTCACGATCGGCTTCGGCGAGGGCCTGGCGTACGCGCTGACCGTCGACGACCCCGGCCAGATCCCCCGGCTGATGGCGGTCTCCCTCGTGTACGTGCCGGCGGTGTGGCTGGTCGTCGCGGTCGCGGTGCTCGGCTTCGGCTGGCTTCCCCGGCTCGCCGCGGTCGTCGCGTGGGTGGCGGTCGGATACTGCGCGGTCGTGGGCCTGTTCGCCGACTCGTTCAACCTGCCGGGGTGGTTCCAGAGCGCGTCGCCGTTCGCGCACACGCCGCAGGCGCCGCTGGAGGGGGTCTCGGCCGCGCCGCTGCTGGTGATCGGGGCGGTCGTGGTCGCGTTCTTCGCCGCCGGCTTCGCCGGCCTGCGCCGCCGCGACGTCGGGTACTGATCCCGTACGGCCGGCTTACATTCCTCGTACATCGGCGACCTAGGGTCTGGGCGATGGCAGACAGGGGACAGGTCGCGGCGCTGCTGCGGCGGGCCACCTTCGGGCCGACGGCGGCGGAGCTCGACGCGGCCGAGCGGGCCGGGTACGCGGCCACTGTGGACCGGCTGCTGTCCCCGCGAGCGGCGGACGCGGGAGGGGTGGACCCGCCGCCGCTGGACCCCGATCCGGCGGCGGCCCTCACCAAGGACTCCACCCGCGAGCAGCGGCAGCGGGCCCGCCAGCAGCAGCGGGAACAGACCCAGCGGCTCGCCCTCTGGTGGCTGGACCGGATGGTCACGGCCGGCGACCAGCTCGGCGAGAAGCTGGTCTTCTTCTGGCACGGCCACTGGGCGACGAGTGTCCAGAAGGTACGGTCGGCGGCGCTGATGCGCGGGCAGCTCGACACCCTGCGCCGCCACGGCCGCGGCGAGCTGCGCGACCTCGCCACCGCGATGGTCACCGACCCGGCGCTGATCCTCTGGCTGGACGGCCACCGCAACACCGGCAAGGCACCCAACGAGAACCTCGCCCGCGAGCTGATGGAGCTGTTCACGCTCGGGCCGGGGCACTACACCGAGGCGGACGTGAAGGCCGCCGCGCGGGCCCTGACCGGGTGGACCGTCGACCGCGCCAAGGGCACCGCCACCTTCGTGCGCCGGCGGCACGACCCGGCGCCGCGGACCGTTCTCGGCGAGACGGCCGCGTTCGACGCGCGGTCGCTGGTGGCGCTGCTGTGCCGGCAGCCGGCGGCGCGCACGTTCGTGGCCGGCCGGCTGTGGCTGCGCTTCGCCAGCGAGGCGGTGCCGCCCCCGGCGGACCTGAGCGGCACGGCCGCACTCCCCTTGCTGCGGGCCATCTTCACCCACCCGTCGTTCGCCGGCGCGGCCGGGCAGCACGTGAAGGAGCCGGTGGAGTGGGCGGTCGGCGCGATGCGGCAGCTGGGCGTGCGCCCGTCCGTCCTCAGCGCACAGAAGCGGAAGCAGCTGCTGGCCGGGCTCGACGCGATGGGCCAGGTGCCGCTGCGGCCACCGAGCGTGGGCGGCTGGCCATCCGGGGCGGCGTGGCTCACCACCTCGTCGCTCCAGGCCCGCGCGCGGCTGGCCCGCCTGCTGGCCCAGGACGCGACGGTCGAGGTGCCGGACGCGGACGGGCTCGCGCGGCTGCTCGCCGTCGACGGGTGGAGCGCCCGCACCCTCGCGGCGCTGAAGCCCATCCGGGGCGGCACCCAGCGCCTCACCGCCGCGCTGATCAGTCCTGAGTACACCGTCTGCTGAGGAGGATCCACGATGGACACCTTGACCCGGCGGCGGTTCCTGCTCGCCAGCGGCGTCACGGGAGCGGCGGCGCTGGCGGCCGGCGCGGGCGTGTACACGCTGAACGACATCCTCGCGACGGCGGGTGACCGGCCCACGGACGCCCGCACGCTCGTGCTGGTCACGCTCTACGGCGGCAACGACGGCCTCAACACGGTCATCCCCTACGCCGACCCCGCCTACCACGACGCCCGCCCGGACCTCGCCTACGGCGCCGACGAGGTGTTGCGTGTGGACGGTGAGCTCGGGCTCAACCCGGCGCTGGCCGGGCTGCACGCGCTGTACGGCGCGGGCCGCCTCGCGATCGTGCGCGGCGCCGGCTACCCCAAGCCCAACCGCAGCCACTTCCAGTCGATGGACATCTGGCAGACCGCGCTGCCGGACCGGCCCGGCACGACCGGGTGGCTCGGCCGCTGGCTCGACACGAACGGCGCCGACCCGCGCCTCGCCGTCTCCTTCGAGCCGGCGCTGCCCGTGCTGCTCGCCGGCGAGCGCGGCGCCGGCGCGGCCGTCCCGGTGACCCGGCAGCAGGTCCGGGAGGCCCTCACCGACCCGGTGCTGGCCGCCTTCGGCGTGCCGCAGGAGGGCGAGCCTCCCCTGCGCGCCCGCGCGGCCGCCTGCTTCGCCGACCTGCTCGCGGTCGACGCGCTCGTCGCCGGCGCGCGCGAGGCGGCGACCGATGAGGACGACGACCACGAGGGCGCCACCGCCACCGGCGGCGCGACCAGCCCGCTGCGGGCCCAGCTCGACCTGGTCGCCCAGTGCGTCGAGGCGGGCGTGGCGACGCGGGTGTTCTCGGTGTCGCTCGGCGGCTTCGACACGCACGCCGACGAGAAGCAGGCCCAGTCGATCCTGCTGGGGCAGGTCGACAAGGCGCTCGCCGGCTTCGCCGACCGGATGGCCAACACCGAGGCGGGGCGGAAGGTGGTGGTCGCGGTGTACTCCGAGTTCGGCCGCCGGGTCCGCGCGAACGCCTCGGACGGCACCGACCACGGCACGGCCTCCGACGTGTTCCTGCTCGGCGCGGGTGTCCACGGTGGCCTGTTCGGCGCCCAGCCGAGCCTGACCGACCTGGACGACGGCGACCTCAAGTACACGACCGACTTCCGCGACGTGTACGCCACGCTGCTGGAGGGCGTCCTCGACACCGACCCCGCACGGGTGCTCGGCCCCTGGCCCGGCCGGCTGGTGGGTCCCCTGTCAGCGCGGTGAAACCGATCTGAAGGCGGCGTCTGGTTAGGTGCCTCGGGTGAAAGCGCGTGCGGTGGTGGTGGGAGTCGCGGTGGTCACGTTCGCGGGCGGGTGCGGCGGCACCCCGGATGAAGGCCGGCCCGATCCGCCGCCGACCACGGCCGCCGCGACCACCGCCTACCAGCCGCCGGCCGACCCCTGCGCGGCGGCGCCGGAGGCGGTCGCCAAGCGGCTGAAGCTGGCGAAGCCGACCCGCGAGACGTACGACCTGTTCGCCCGGGACGAGCAGCGGCCCAGTGACCCGCTCGTCTCGTACGGCCAGCTCACCTGCTTCTGGAGCGTCGCCAACGCGGGTCGCGGACCGGACGGGCGCCCCAACGAGATGACCGCCCGGGTCGCGTACTCGGTGCTGACTCCGGACCGGCCCACCGCCGCCGGCATCGCGGCCGGCGTCTTCCGGACCGGCAAGGAGGAGCTGGAGAAGAAAGACGTGCTTCGCGAGGGCACCGCCAAGGTCGAGTGCGACGAGGGCTACGACGTCTTCGTCCACGAGGAGTCGGTGACCGGCGCCGGCAGCGAGGTCGAGGTGACCGTGCGGCGGGCGAACGCGGTGGTGACCGTCGCGTTCAGCGGCGCCGACCTCCGGCTCGACCCCACGAAGCCGCGCGGCCTCCAGCTCGTGACCAGTCCCGTCGACGAGAAGCGCCTGCGGCCGGTCGTGGACGCCGTCCTCCCCGGCGCGCTGGCTCTCTTGGCGTAGCCCGGGGCCACAACCCCTAAAGCGTCCTAGGAAGATAGGTCAACCTTCTCGCCGCCGTGCAGGCGCACCAGGGCCGACGCCTCCGCCGCCACCTCGTCGCGCTCGCGCCTGGCCAGCGGGCGCAGTGGCTCCACCCGCAACACGCCGTCCTTGACCGCCCACGTCGCGGCGACCCGGCCGTCGACCAGGACGAACCGCGCACCCAGCACGCTCATCCGCCGGTGCTCCGCGTCGATGATCCGGCTCCGGTCGTCGAAGCCGAGCACCGCGTTGTCGAACGCGGGCAGGAACCGGGGCGGCGCCGGCGTCTCCGGGTCGGGCAGCTCGCCGTCCGGCACGTCGAGCAGCTCCCGCTTGCGCTCGTCGCGGAAGACCCGCAGCCCCGGCCGCAGGCGGTCGACCGACTCGCGCAGCCCGCTCAGCCCCGACCAGGCGCGGATGTCGGCGCTGGCGGCCGGCCCGTACGCCGCGAGGTAGCGCAGCACCAGCGCGTCGAGGGCTTCCGGCGTCGCCGGTGCCGAGGACCGGCCCAGCCACCGGTCGACGGTGACGTTGAGCGCGGCACCGCGCTGGCCCCAGAGGCCGCGGGGCGGCACCTGCACCAGCGGCACCAGGCAGCTCAGCGCGTCGCCGAGGTCGCGGGCGGCCACCCCCGGCCAGTGGTCGGCGATCGTGCGGGCGGCCTCGGTGAGCATCCGCGGCTCCCCCTCGAAGAGCGGGCGCCCCTTCGCGGCCAGGTCCTCCAGCTCGACGCCGGGCAGGTTTCGCCGCAGGGTCGCCCACATCCGGGCGACGAGCATCGGCTGGTGCACCTGGCGCAGGGCGAGCGCGTCGCGGGCGGTGACCACGTGCAGCGTGCGGCGCATCAGCAGGGTGCGGACCGCGCTGCGGTCCTCGACCATCCCGGAGAGCTCCAGCGGATCGAACCCGGCCAGCCGGCTCCACAGCCCCACGTACGGCTCCTGCGGCTCCTGCGCCTGCAAGCCCACGAGGCGCTCCAAGGCCTCGGCGGCGCTCAGCTCGTGGCGGCGAAGCAGCAGCTGGCGGGCGAGCAGGGCGCGGTTGAGGGCCCGACTGTCCAGGATGATCACGCGCGTCACCGTAGCGCGCCGGTCCGACAAGGCGTTAAGTGACAAGCGGCAGAGAGGAGCAACGCGAATGTGCACAGAGGAATGCCTCAAGCGGACCGCGCGGGGCGGCGCCGTCACCCGCCGGGCCGCCCTGATCGGCGCCGCGGCGATCGCGGCCGGCGCGACCATGGCCGAGCCCGCCCAAGCGGCCCCCAAGATGGGATACGGGCGGGGCATGCGCGACCTCACCTACCCGCTGACCACCACCTTCCCCGCCTTCGCGCCGGGTGAGGAGGCGAGCCGGCGCACGTTCGTGACCATCGAGGAAGACGGCTACTACATGCAGGAGTGGCGGATCCTCGAGCACTACGGCACGCACGTCGACGCGCCCGGCCACTTCACCCCCGGCGGGCGCGACTCCACCGAGCTCCCCGCCGCCGAGCTCGTCACGCCGGCCGTGGTCATCGACATCGCGGCCCGCGCGGCACGCGACCCCGACACCACGGTCACCGTCGAGGACATCATGGGCTTCGAGCGCCGGTACGGGCGCATCCCCCGGGACGCCGCCGTCCTCATGTACTCCGGCTGGGGCGCGAAGGTCGGCGACCCGGACGCCTACCGGGGCACCGACGCGGCCGGCACGCTCCACTTCCCCGGCTTCAGCCCGGAGGCGACGGAGTGGCTGCTGCGCCACCGCCGCATCCGCAGCCTCGGCGTCGACACGCTCAGCATCGACCCCGGCGTTTCGTCCACTTTCGACACCCACCTGATCCTGACCGGCGCCGACCGGTACGGCGTGGAGAACCTCGCCAACCTCCACCGCGTCCCCAGGACCGGCGCCACGATCTTCGTGGGGCTCATCCCCTACCAGGAGGGCTCCGGCGGCCAGGCCCGCGTGCTCGCGACCTGGTAGGGCGTGTACGGCTCGGCGCCACGGGGTAAACGGGGTCGTGTCGACCACCGAGCTGGCCGAAAAGCCGACGAAGACCCGCGGCGTCTGGGACTCGCTGTCCTGGTCGCTGCGGTACGGCGCGGTCGCGAGCGGCTGCGTGCTGCTCATCGCCGCGGTGCTCTATCTCGTCATCCGCCTCGCTGTCCTGGTGGCGCCGCTGACCCTCGCGATCATCGTGGCGCTGCTGCTCGCCGCGCTGCTGCAGCCGGTGGCGGCCGCGGTGCGCCGCCTGCGCGCGCCCGACTCGGTCGCCGCGCTCGCCGCGATCGCGGTGCTGCTGGCGGTCGTCGTGGTGCCCGCCGCGCTGCTGTGGCAGGTCACCGCCGAGCAGGCCGGTGACCTGCCGGGGCAGCTCGCCCAGGGGTGGGACCGCACCCGCGAGTGGGTGATCGGCGCCGGCCTGAGCGAGGAGCAGCTGGACCGCCTCGGCGACCGGATCGGCGAGCGGGCCCGGTCCGCCGGCGGCGGCATCGCCTCGGCGGCGATGGGCGTCGCGGAGGCGCTGGGCGCCGCGCTGCTCGCCCTCGTGCTCCTGTTCTTCCTGCTCAAGGATGGCGGCCGGATGGCCGAGTGGGCCACCGCCCGGCTGCCCGAGCACAGCCGCGACCGCGCCCGCGACGCCGCCCGTGACGGTTGGACGGCACTGGCCCGCTACGCGCGGGGCACGGTCGCGGTCGCCGCGATCGACGCGGCCGGCATCGGGCTGGGGCTGGTGATCATCGGGGTACCACTCGCGCTGCCGCTGGCGCTCCTCACGTTCGTCGCCGCGTTCGTGCCGGTCATCGGCGCCACCGTGGCCGGCGCGGTGGCCGTGCTGGTCGCCCTCGCCGCCAGCGGCCCGGTCGACGCGCTGCTCGTGCTGCTCGTCGTCGTAGCCGTCCAGCAGATCGAGGGCAACCTGCTCGAGCCGCTCATCATGGGCCGCGCGCTGCGGCTGCACCCCGCCGTGGTGCTCGTCGCGGTCACCGCGGGCGCGCTCACCGCCGGGGTGGCCGGCGCGCTGGTGGCCGTGCCCGTCACCGCGGTGACCTACCGGGTGTGGCGCTCGTGGTCGGAGAGCGCTCCGTAAGATCACCGAAGTGTTCCGACCCGCCTATCCGATCTACACACGACGGTTGATGCTCCGCCCGTTCACGATGGGCGATCTGGACTCGGTGTGGCTGTACCAGCAGCTACCGGCGGTTGCCGAGCACATGCTCTGGGATCCCCGCGACCTGATGCACGTCAAGGTCGCCCTGGAGCGGATGGTCAAAGAGGACCGTCTGGCCCGCGAGGGCGACTGCCTCAGCCTCGCCCTCGTCCACCGCCCGAACGGCGCGCTGGTCGGCCAGGTCGAGCTGGTGTGGCTCAGCGACCGCCACCGCCAGGGCGAGATCGGCTACGTGCTGCACCCCCGCTACCAGGGCGCCGGCCTGGCCACCGAGGCGGTGCGCGAGGTGCTGCGGCTGGGCTTCGAGGGGCTACGCCTGCACCGCGTCATCGGCCGCTGCTCGGCCGCCAACACCGCCTCGGCCGCACTGCTGGAGCGCGTGGGCATGCGCCGCGAGGCGCACTTCCGGCAGAACGCGCTGGTCAAGAACGCCTGGCGGGACGAGTACGTGTACGCCATGCTCCGCGCCGACTGGACCTAGAGGTCATCTGCTCGCGATCGAGACGATGAGGCTGTCCATCACGGCGCCGACCTGCGCGCGGGCCGCGATCGGGTCGTCGGCTCGCACGAGGAAGAGAGCGGCTTCCCGCAGCGCCCCGATCAGGACGTGGGCGAGCGGCTCGACCGGCTGCGCCGGCACCAGGCCGGCCTCGATGGCGGCGGCCAGCAGATCGTTGACCAGCCCCATGTTGTACCGGTTGCTGATCTCGTTCCAGCGGGTCCAGCCGAGCACCGCGGGCGCGTCGAGCAGCATGATCCGCGCCATCGCCGGCTCGGTGCACACGTCGAAGAACGCCGCCGCCCCGGCACGCATCGCGGCGACCGGATCGGTGGCGTCGCCGCCCCGCACGGCGTCGCGGATGCGTTCGCTGGTCTCGGTCTCCACCGCCTCGAAGGTCGCCGCGAACAGCTCGGTCTTGTCCGCGAAGTGGTGGTAGAGGGCGCCGCGGGTCAGCCCGGCCGCGCGCACGATCTCCGTGGTGCCGACGCCGGCATAGCCGCGCTGGGCGAACAGCTCCCGGGCGGCCGAGACGAGAGCGTCCCGGGTCGCGGTCGAACGCTCCTCCTGAGTCCGCCGTTGGTTTTTCATACAGGCTGCATGTATGTTGGCGACGTCATGGTCGGAACGATACGCCAGGAGGCCCACATGCCCACGGTCGACCTTCCCCAGGGCCAGCTCCACTACCGCGTGGCCGGACCAGACGACAGCTCGGCGCCGCCGGTCGTGTTCCTGCACGGGATCCTCGTCAACGGCGAGCTGTGGACCGGCCTCGCCACCGCCCTGGCCGAGTCCGGCGTGCGGTCCTACGCACCGGACCTCCCGCTCGGCGCCCATCCCACCCCGCTGTCCGCCGGCGCCGACCTCACCCCACGCGGGGTGGCCCGGCTCGTGCTCGACTTCCTGGCGGCGCTGGACCTCACCGACGTCACCCTCGTCGGCAACGACACCGGTGGCGCGCTGTGCCAGTTCGTCATCGACACCGACGCCTCGCGCATCGGCCGCCTGGTGCTGACCAACTGCGACGCGTTCGACACGTTCCCGCCGGCGCCGTTCGGGATGCTCGTGAAGGCGGCGCGGCGACCGGGCCGCATCAAGCTGCTGCTCAACACCGTCCGTCCGGCGTCGCTGCGCCACTCCGCCCTCGGGTTCGGGCCACTGGCCGCCAAGCCGCTGGACGCGGGGATGACCCGGCGCTGGATCACCCCCGGGCTGGACCAGCGCGGCGTGCGGCGGGACACGGCCACGTTCATGCGCGGGATCAAGCCGGCCGAACTGCTCGACGTCTCCACGCGGCTGCACCGGTTCACCAAGCCCGTGCTGCTGCTGTGGGGCGCCGCCGACCGCTTCTTCAAGCCGCGGCTCGCCCACCGCCTGGCCGCCGAATTCCCGGACGCCCGGCTGGTGGAGATCGAGGGCGGCCGGACGTTCCTCCCCCTCGACGAGCCCCGGCGCGTCGCCGACGAGATCCGCACGGCGTTCCCGGTCCCCGCCTGAGCCCGCGCCCGGGAGGGTGACCGCTACGCCGGGTACGCGCCGGCGTCCAGGTCCGCGATGAGGGTCGGGCCGGCCGGCGTCCAGCCGAGGAGCTCCCGCGTCGCGGCGCTCGTCGCGGTGAGATCCATGGCGAAGAAGGCGCCGATCCAGCCGAAATGGCGCCGCACGTCGTCGGTGGCGACGGGGGCGACGGGCAGGTCGAACGCCCGGCCGATCGCCTCGGCGATCTCGCGGGTCGCGACGCCCTCCTCGGCCACGGCGTGCAGGCGGCTGCCCGCCGGCGCCTTCGCGAGGCCGAGGGTGACCAGGCGGCCGGCGTCGTGGACGTGCACGGCCGCCCACCGGTTGGTCCCGTCGCCGGGGTAGCCGGAGACGCCCTTCTCCCGGGCGATCGCCCCGAGGATCGCGATGAACCCGTGGTCGCGGGTGCCGTGCACGGTCGGCGCGAAGCGCAGGCTCACGGTGTGCACGCCGCGCTCGACGAACTCGAGTGCGAGGTTCTCGGCGCCGCCGCGTGGCGAGTCCGGCCCGTGGAACGGGGACGCGTCGGTCTCGGCGGCGGGCCGGCCGCTGGCCAGGCCGGCGACACCGGAGGCGACCAGAAAGGGCCGGCCGCTCCCGGCGAGCGCGTCGCCGATGGTCTGGACGGCGGCCCGCTCGGCCGCGTTCGAGGCGGCCGGGTTGGACCAGTCGTGCTTGTTGGCCAGGTGGATGACGGCCTCCGCGGCCTCGGCGCCGGCCCGGATGCCGGCGAGGTCGTCGAGGTCGCCGCGGCGGACGCGGGCACCCTTCGCCGCCACGGCTGCGGCGGACGCGTCGGACCGGGCCAGGCCGGTGACCTCGTGGCCCGCGGCGAGCAGGTCGTCGACCACGGCCGAGCCGATCCATCCGGAGGCACCGGTGACGAAAACGCGCATGGCGTGTGCTCCTTCGAACGAGTGATGTCAGTGCCTGACATACCTTACTCGTAATGTCAGCCGCTGTCATCACTACACTCGACGCCATGGTGCGCTGGGAACCGGGAGCCCCGGAGCGGCTGCAGAAAGCGGCCCTGGAGCTGTTCGCCGCCCACGGGTTCGAGCAGACGACGGCCACGGAGATCGCGCAGTCGGTCGGCCTGACCGAGCGCACCTTCTTCCGCTACTTCAGCGACAAGCGCGAGGTCCTCTTCCAGGGGCAGGACCAGCTCGCCGAGGCGTTCCTCGCCGGCGTGGACGCCGCGCCGCCGGACGCGACCCCGATCGAGGTCGTCGCGTCCGCCCTGCGGTCCGCGGCCGTCTGGTTCCCCGATGAGCGACGCCTCCACTCCCGCACCCGCCAGTCCGTGATCGACCAGAACCCGGCGTTGCAGGAGCGCGAGCTGCACAAGCTCGCCAGCCTCGGTGCGACGCTCGCCGGCGCGCTGCGCGCCCGGGGCGGCGACGCCCTCACCGCCACCCTGGCGGCGCGGTCGGGTATCACCGTGTTCGAGATCGCGTTCACGCAGTGGATACAGGAGGGCGAGGAGCGCTCGTTCGACGCCATCGCGGCGGACGTGCTCAGCGAGCTGGCGCACCTGACGGGGCCGCCCGGCCGGGGCTGATCCGGCCGGGCGATCCGGGACGGGGCCGGTGCCGGCTCAGGCGGCGTCGACACAGGGCGCTGGCGTTCTCCAGGGTGCTTCCGCTGAAGCCGGACAGCGGGTCGCCGAACACCACCACGGCCGCGATCCTGGGGGCGAGCTCCGCCGGGATGGTCTCGCCCCGGCCGAGGCGCTGCGCGCCACGCGCGTCGATCGCGATGTCGGTCACCGACGCGCCCTGCGAGTAGCCACCGATGACGAACGTCGTCTGTGGACAGCGGCCCGCCACGTCCACGATGTGCCGGGTCATCACCGTGGCGCCGGGGCCGTCGCTGGTCTGCGCGAAGTCGGCGGCGTAGTCGACGCCGGTCGCGTTACGAAACTCAACCTCACGACCGGGACGGTCACGGACTGAGACCCGGCGCCAGCGGCGGTCGAGCCGGCCCGCTATTTGGTGGCGGCGTGGTACTCGTCGACGATGGCGGCGGGGATCCGGCCGCGGTCCGACAGTTCCTTACCGTGCTTGGCCGCCCACTCCCGGATGGCCTTGTTTTCATCCCGGCCACGACCGCGGCGTTCACCAATCGTTTCTCGCGCTCCCGGGGTGGACGACCCCGACCGGCCGAGACGGGTGCCGGCCTCCTGGTAAGCGGAGAACAGCGAGCGGAGCTTACCCGCGTTACGGCCGGACAGGTCGATGGAGTAGTCGACCCCGTCGAGGCCGAACCTGACCGTCTCGTCAGCGGCCTTACCGTCGATGTCGTCAATCAGAGTCTCGATTACCTGCCGCGCCACGGCCGCACACCCCCACAATTGTTTCCGGGAAGATTACCTCAATTTCTTAGGCTGAATCGCTACAGAGGGCATAACGGTTCAGGGTGTTCCGCGGGGCGGGCGAGTCACTGACCGCGTACGACCGCCTCGGCGAGCTTGCGGATCTGCCCCATGTCCGGCGCGAACGCCTCGGCGATGTCCGGGTGCAGGCCGGCGCGGGTGCGTTCGACCAGCATGGCGGCGACCTCGTCGACCCCTTCGCCGTGATAGTCGCCGGCGACGGTCTCCGTGGCATGCTGCAGAGCCGAGCTCAGCTGCTCCTCCAGCGCCCCGCGCAGTTTCTCCGGTGCCGGGCTGATGTCGGCCTGGTCGAGTGAGACGTGCGGCTCTGCCATGGCGGACAGGTTACCCATTCGGCACGCTCTCTATCCGGGACAGCGACGGTCGCCGCCCGGACCGATACTCGGTGACGTGTCGGAAATGGGGCCGCGGGACGGCAGGCGGCTGGGCTGGCTGTTCCTGCTGTCACTCCCGCTGCTCGTGTTCTGCCTCGACTTCCCCCTTCTCCTGCTCTCCTACCTGCTGCTGTCCTTGGTCACGCCAGACCTGCTGGGCGAGGTGGCCGCGCGTCCCGCGCTGTTCGCCGCCTCGATCGCCCTGGCGAAGCTGCCGATCACCCTCGTCTACACGCTGGCCGTTTCGTGGCGCGCCTGGACCGCCGCGGTGACCAGAGGCGAGTTCCTCTCCGTTCGGGAGCGCGAGGGTTGGCGCCGCGTCGCTGTCCAGGCACGCGACTACGGCATGGAGGTAGCGACGTCGGTGGCCGCCGCGCTGGTCGTCCTCGAGCACCTCATCGACGCCGGTGGGGTGCGGGTCTGGCCGATCGCCGTCCTGTCGGCTGTCACGCCGTTCCTGCTGGCGCTCCCCGTGAAAGGGCTCGTCTGGCTGATCCGCCGCTGGTGGAAATCCAGACCCAGGCACCGGCCGCAGCACGCGGGGCCATCGACTGACGACGCCGCACATCTCACCCGAATGCCATCCTGATGTCCGGAGCGCTCCCGCCGGAGGCAGCAAGGGCTTGACCCGCGAACCCGGCGGCCCGCGGGAGCAAACGGCCTACAGCTGACACGGACGCGGGCAAAAAATCCGCTGAAGAACGGCGGACATGGGCCACCCCGAAAGCCTCAGCAGTCGAACACCGACCAGCAGATGGCGTTGCGCGACCGCTGGTCGTCGAGCACCAGCTCGCGGATCGCCTCCGGGAGCCGCTCGCGCTGCCACCGGCACTCGGCGCGGCCGGCGGCGTCGCTCTGGCCTGGCGGTGCGGCGGCGCGTGCGGCCTTGATGGCGTAGGCGGCCGCGCCGAGCTCGTGCGCGGCGACGTGTGCGACGGCGCCCGCCTGGCCGGCGGCGTACGCGGCGTGCCGGGCCGCCCCGCGCAGGTCCCTGGCCGCGCCCATCGCGTGGCCGCCCGCCGCGCGGGCCCGCGTCATCCTGACCTCGCCACGCGCCCAGGCGCGGGCCTGCTCGATCGCCGCACGTGGTCGTGGGTCGCCGGGAGCTGCGCCACGGAGCCGGCCTGACCTCCGCCGCCTGAATACCATCGGCCGCGACCGACGGTGACCCGGACCGGCGAAAAGCCCGAATCCTCCCGAGTGCGTCCCAGCGGGGGTCCACGGACGTTCCATGGCCGGAGTGGACAGAGTCGGCGTGGAGGTCGAGATGCGCGGTGAAGACGAGCGCGAGTACGTCGAGTACGTCACGGCCCGCCTTCCCGTCCTGCGGAGGGCCGCCTACCTGATGTGCGGGGACACGCACCGGGCCGACGACATCGTGCAGGCCACCATCACGACGTTGTACCGGAAGTGGCGCCGCGCGCGGACCTTCGGCAACCTCGACGCGTACGTGCAGCGGATCCTGTTCCGCAAGCACCTCGACGAGCGCCGCCTCGGCTGGGCAAGGGTGCGGCTGCTCGCCGATCCGCCCGAATCGACCGCGCCGGCGACCGCCGACGTGGCCGAACGCGAGGCGCTGCGGGCCGCGCTGGAGCGGCTGCCGCGCACCCAGCGCACCGTGCTCGTGCTCCGCTACGCCTGCGACCTCTCGGTCGAGGATGTCGCGAAGGTGCTCGGCTGCTCCGCCAGCAACGTCAAGAGCCATACGGCCCGCGGTCTCGCGGCGCTGCGCGACCTGTACGAGGTCCCGGAAATGTCCCCATCGGACGAAACGCGAGGGAGTGAGCGATGACAGCGGGGAATGAGCACGGCGCCAGCGCCATGCGGGCACTGATGACGGACTTCGACCTACCACCCTCCAACGTGGACATCGATCGGGCCGTACGCGACGCGCGCCGGAGCGACCGCCGGCTGCGGGTCGGTGGGGCCGCGGCGGTGCTGCTGGCGGTGGGTGCCACGTCCGGGGCCGTGGCCGTGGGCATCGGGGGCGGCCACGGAACCCAGCAGGTGGCGGCGGCGGCCGCCTGCACCGCCAGGATCACCACGCTGGACGCGCCGGGCGTGAGCAGCACCCAGCTGCGCCTCAGGGGCGGCGATCCGTCCGGCCGCTACCTGGTCGGCACCTCGTACCACGAGAAGCGCGGCGGGTACACCATCCGAGGGGTGCTCTGGAAGGACGGTAAGGCGCGCCTGTTCGACGTGCCATCGGCGGGCAAGAACAAGAACCAGATCACCGTCGCCAATGACGTGAACGGGGAGGGCGTCGTGGCCGGCGGCGACCTCAGCGAGGCGGAGCGGGCCGGCGTCTGGACCTGGCGGGACGGCCAGATCCGGAAGCTGCCGGCCGCCCCCGGGTACGACCTCTACCAGGACGTCCGGATCAACGAGCGCGGCGACGTGGCCGCCACCGCCAGCAAGCTCGAGGGCCCGGGCCTGACCCGCTCCGGGCAGTCGGTCGCCGTCGTGTGGCCGGCGGACGCTCCCGATCAGCCCCGGATCCTGCGCGGACCCGGGTGGGTGCGGGTGACCGGCATCGGCGACGACGGCACGGTCCTGGGCCTGGTCGGCGACGACGAGTTGGTGCGCCGCGGCGAACCGTACGCGTGGACGCCGGACGGGCGGGCCCGGGCGCTGACGGTGCCCCCGGGCTGGGACGACGCCGAGCCGGCGGGGGTCCGGGACGGCCACATCGTCGGGTACGCCGAGCGCCACCCCTTCGACGACGTGTCGCCGCTTCCTCCGCGTACGACGCTGTCACCTCTGGACGACGACCGCATGGAGGTTTCTGGCCTGCCGGAGGTGGCGCCCGTGCGGTGGCCGCTCAACGGCGACGGCCCGCGGGTCGGTCCCGCCGTCAGCGGAAGCGGCGTGACCGCCGGCGAATCGGGCTGGCTCTCGCTCGGATACACCACCCGCTGGCTGCCTGGCGGCGCCGGATCCGGACTGCGGCTCGTCTCCCCCGGCGGCGGGAGCCGGTGGGTCGGCAAGCCCGCGGGCTCGGACCTCATCCCCTTCGAGGTGGCCTGGATCAGCGCGGACGGCCGCGCGGTGGCGTTCATGGGCGTGCGCGAGCAGACGTCGGCCCCGGGCACCGACCCTCGCGACGGGGCGGTGGACCCGAGCGAGCGCCCGGTGGTGTGGCGCTGTTGACGGCTGTTCCAGCCACGACGGGAGACCCGGCGTCCGGTCGGGTCTCCCGTCTTCCACCTCGCGGGACCGGTCAGGACGCGCTGGCGCACACGACGTACATCGTGACGTTCCAGTTGTCGTTCACCGTGCCGCTCTCATGGCCGATCGCGAGGCCGTTGAACTCGCCCGCGACGCGCGCATCGTGCCGGGAGCGCCTCATCGGATCCGCATCGTTACGGCACGACGCCTGGCGGCGGGACCGAAGGCGCGCGCCAGCGACAGTTCACCCTTCACTGAATACAGCATCTGCTGTACCGTCGTGCGGGTGGAGACGTTGACGCATGGGCAGGTGCTCGCCCGGTTCGGTCACGCACTGTCCGACCCGGTCCGGGCCCGGCTGCTGCTGGCGCTGCGCGAGGCGCCGGGCTACCCGGCCGACCTGGCCGACCTGCTGGGCACCAGCCGGCAAAACCTCTCCAACCACCTGGCCTGCCTGCGCGGCTGCGGTCTCGTGGTGGCCGTCCCGGAAGGTCGGCGCAGCCGCTACGAGCTGGCCGATCCACGGCTCGCGCATGCCCTCGGCGACCTGCTCGGTCTGGTGCTGGCCGTCGACCCGGCCGCCTGCCCCTCCGCCGAGCTGGCCGGATGCTGCTGATGACCGGCCAGCCCCTGCCACTGCTGGCCGCCGGCCCGGCGCCGGCCCGGCGGTCGGTGCTGGCGCGGCGGGTGCGGTGGCTGGTCGCCGCCACCATCGCCTACAACGCGGTGGAGGCCGTCGTCGCGATCACCGCCGGCCACCTCGCCTCTTCCACCGCCCTGGTCGGCTTCGGTCTGGACTCGGTCATCGAGGTCTCCTCCGCGGCCGCCGTGGCGTGGCAGTTCACCGCCACCGACCACGAGCGCCGCGAGCGCGCCGCGCTGCGCGTCATCGCGGTGTCGTTCTTCGTCCTGGCCGGCTACGTCGCCTTCGAGTCCGTCCGTGCGCTGGCCGGCGGTGAGCGGGCCGCGCACTCCACGGTCGGCATCGTGCTGGCGGCGGTCTCCCTTGCCGTGATGCCGGTGCTGTCCAATGTGCAGCGCCGGACCGGCCGCGAGCTCGGCTCCGCCAGCGCGGTCGCGGATTCCAAGCAGACCCTGCTGTGCACCTACCTGTCCGCGGTGCTGCTGGCCGGGCTGGTGGTCAACTCGCTGTTCGGCTGGTGGTGGGCCGACCCGGCCGCCGCGCTGGTCATCGCCGCCGTCGCGGTCAAGGAGGGCGGGGACGCGTGGCGAGGCGTCAGCTGCTGCCCGCCCCCGACCGCGGCCACCGACCCCGGGAAGGCGGCGGCTGACCGCGCCGACGGCTGCTGCTCGCCGGTGACCCGATGACGGCCTGGCTCGCCCTCGGCATCTACCTGGCCGGCCTCGTCCTGGCGTTCGGGTGGCGCAGCCTCGCCCAGTGGCGCGCCACGGGCGACACCGGGCTACGCCTGGACGCCGGCCGACGAGGCACGCCACGGTGGTGGGCCAAGATGCTCTTCGCCGCGGCGCTGCTGCTCGGCGTCGCCGGTCCCTCCGCCGGCATCGCCGGGATGGCGCCCGTGCAGTTCCTGGACCATCCGGTGGTCCTGGCCGCCGGGCTGGTCCTGGCCGTCGCCGGGATCGCCGGGGTCCTCACCGCGCAGGCCGCGATGGGTGCTTCGTGGCGGGTCGGCGTCGACCCGGGTGAGCGGACCGCGCTGGTCACCGGGGGCATCTTCGCCCTGGCCAGAAATCCGATCTTCACCGCGATGGCCGCGACCAGCCTCGGGATGGCCGCGATGGTCCCCAACCCGGTCGCCCTGGCCGCCGCCGCCGTCCTGGTCGCGGCGATCGAGGTGCAGGTCCGCGCGGTCGAGGAGCCGTACCTGTCCCGCGTCCACGGCGCCGCCTACCAGGCGTACGCGGCCCGGGTCGGTCGCTTCTGGCCCGGCATCGGCCGGCTCTCCTGACCGCCGCTCGACGGGCGCGACCCGGATCGCCGCGCCCGCACCGGTTACCTGGGCCAGACCGGGATCAGGGCTTGCGGGGCTATCGCGCCGTGTCCGTCTACCGCCGCGACGGCTTCGGCGTCCCACAGCACGAGGTAGCTGTCGGTGAGGCTGCCGGTCCCCCCGAACATGAAACTCCGCACCCGCTTCAGCGCCTGATCCGCCCGCCTACCCAGTCGACCAGCGTGGTCGTGTAGTCGGTGCTGACCGATTCCATCGTGCCGGCGCCGCCGCGGGTGGGCATGTGCGTGCAGCCGGCGAGCCGGTGGACGGTCAGGTCGTCGGTGCCGGCGACGCGTCGCCACACGGCGATGCTCTCCTCGGCGGGCGTCCACTCGTCGGTCTCGCCGTAGAACAGCAGCGTCGGGCAGCTCACCCGCGCGATGACCGGCTCCGGGTCGTAGTCCATGTCGTCCCAGGTGCCGGGGTAGCCGAGCAGATCACGCGGGACGTGGGCGAGCGGGAACCACGGCCGGCCGGCATACCGGTCGACGATCGCCTGGGCGCTCGCGCGGTCGATGTGCCCGCGCACGGCGCCTTCCAGCGCGTCCCGCAAACGTGTCAACTCGGCGAGGTCGGCGTCGCCGTAGCCGTGTGCGACCAGCTGCCGCGCCGTCGCGTATCGCATCTGCGCCCCGGGGCTCACGCCGCTGGTGGCGACCAGCACCAGGAAGGCGACCAGGTCGGGCCGGCGGGCCGCGAACGCCGACGCGGGCCAGGTGCCCTGGCTCCATGCCCACAGGCCCACCGGGAGGTCACCGATCCGGCGGCGTAACCGCGCCGAGGCGGCCGCCGCGTCGTCGGCCTGGACGGCGAACGGCACGTCGCCGTACTCGCGCGGGCGGCGATCGAAGCGCAGCACCGCCAGGCCGGCCCGCGCGAGCACGCCGGCCACGTGCTCATACAGAAAGTACTCGCGTCGCGGCATCGCGGAGCCGTGCAGGACCACTACCCCGCCGCGCGCCGGCCCATCGGGCGGCATGTCCACAGTGGCCGGCAGAATCACGTCACCGACGTCGATGGACAGCTCCATCCGGCCAGTCAAGCACGCGCCGGAGACGTGCCATCAGCGGTACCCGGCCGCCCAGCCTCAGTAGACGGACGGCCAGCCGGCCGCGTCGTAGGCGATCAGGTTGATGCCGAGGAGCGAGGCGCCGTTGTTGGCGTAGTAGTGGTAGAAGAGCACGTCGCCGCCGCCGTCGGTGAGGACCGCCTGGTGGCCGGGGCCGTGGATGGCGTCGTGGCCGGCGAGCACCTCGGTCCCGCCGCCGGAGGTGAGCGGCGTGCCGTTGCGGTCGGTGTAGGGGCCGGTCACCGACGTGGAGCGGCCGACCATCACGCGGTAGGTGCTGGACGCGCCCTGGCAGCACCGGTCGAACGACACCCACAGGTAGTAGTAGCCGCCGCGGCGGTGGATGAACGGGGCCTCGATGGCACCGCCGGCGTTGGGGCGGCTGGCCAGCGCGCGCACCGCCGTGTCCGATGTGGAGCGGCGGCCGGTGTTTGCGTCGAGGCGGATCAGCTTGAGGCCGCTCCAGAACGAGCCGAAGCTCAGCCACCACTGCCCGCTCGCGTCGATAACCAGGTTGGGGTCGATGGCGTTGTAGTTGACCGCGGTGCTGCTCTCGATGACGAGCCCCTGGTTGGTCCAGGAGCCGGAGGCGGCCGTAGGGCTGGTGGCCAGGAAGATGGCCGAGCGCTGCGAGCCGAACGTCGATGCCGAGTAGTACAGATAGTACCGTCCATTGTGGTACGAGATGTCGGGTGCCCAGAGGTTGCGGCCGCCGCCGGTGTAGGCGGTGGTCCATGGCGCTCCGCCCGGCCACACGGCGCCCGCGTTTCGCCAGGCGATCCGGTCGGTCGAGGTCTTGAGCGAGAGGTTGTCGCCGGTCGCGGCGAGGATGTACCGCCCGTCCGGCGCGCGCACCACCGCCGGGTCGTGGGTGCCCGTGTCGCCGGTCACCCGGCCCGGGTTGGGGTACGTCGCCGCGTTCGCCTCGGTCAGCACCGACACCGCGCCGGCGCCGCCCAGCATCGTGGCGGCCGCCAGTGCGGCGAGCGTCGCGCGCCACTTCATCCCTGCCATGATCGTCACCCTCCGCTGCCCAGTTAACGTGAACACCATCCAATGGCCAGTGATGAATGTCAATGCAGCGCTGAAATTTTCCTGTGGATTTCGGGCACTCCGGTCGCGCGGGCGGGCGCCGTTCTCAGAAGGCTCACAGGATCTCTCCGGAACGGGCCACCTCCACCCGTCAGCATCGACGGCATGATCGAGCTGAGAGGTTTGACCAAACACTTCGGGCCCACCGCGGCCGTCGAGGACCTCACCTGCACCGTCACGCCGGGACGGGTGACCGGCTTCCTCGGCCCGAACGGCGCCGGCAAGACCACGACGATGCGCATGATCCTGGGCCTGGACGCGCCGACGAAGGGCACCGTGACCGTGCGTGGCCGGCGGTACGCGGACCTGCCGGTACCCATGCGCGAGGTCGGCGCGCTGCTGGACGCCAGGGCGATGCACGGCGGCCGCACCGCGTACCACCACCTGCTCTGCCTCGCGCAGAGCAACCGCATCGGCCGGCGCCGGGTCGGCGAGGTGCTCGCCCTCGTGGGGCTGGAGGCGGTGGCCCGCCGCCGGGCGGGGCGCTTCTCGCTGGGCATGAGCCAGCGCCTCGGCATCGCCGCCGCGCTGCTGGGCGACCCGGCCGTCCTGCTGTTCGACGAGCCGGTAAACGGCCTCGACCCCGACGGCATCCGCTGGATCCGCACTCTCATGCGGGACCTCGCCGCCGAGGGACGCACCGTGCTGGTCTCCAGCCACCTGATGAGCGAGATGGCGCTCACCGCCGACCACCTGATCGTGATCGGCCGCGGCCGCCTGATCGCCGACACCGGCCTGGCGGAGTTCATGCGGGACAGCGCCGACCAGGCGGTGCTGGTGCGCACCGCCGAGGCGGCGACATTCGCCGACCGGCTCCGCACCGCCGGCGCGATGGTCGAGCGGGAGGACGCGGCCACGCTCATCGTGTCCGATCTGGACAGTGCGGAGATCGGCCGTATCGCCGCCATCGACGGGGTACCGCTGATCGAGCTCACCCCGCGCAGCCAGTCGCTGGAGGAGGCATTCATGGCGCTGACCCGCGAATCAGTCGAGTTTGGAGTCGAGCGATGACCGGGATCCTGCTCTCCGAGTGGACGAAGCTGCGCTCGCTGCGCTCCACCGCGTTCACGCTGCTGGCCATGGCGGTCCTGGCGATCGGGCTCGGCGTGCTCATCAGCTCCGGCGCCGGCGCCGGCTACCCGGAGCTGACCCAGGCCGAGCGGGACGCCTTCGACCCCACGCAGGTGAGCACGCAGAGCTACCTCGCGGCCCAGCTCGCCATCGGCGTCCTCGGCGTGCTCGTCATCAGCTCCGAGTACGCGACCGGCATGATCCGCACCAGCCTCGCGGCGGTACCCAGGCGGGAACGGCTCCTCGCCGCGAAGGTGGCGGTCTTCACGGTGGTCGCGCTGGTCACCGGGCTGGTGGTGGGGTTCGGGGCGTTCCTGCTGGGCCAGGTCACGCTCGCCGGCACGGACGCGCCGCACGCCACGCTCGCCGACGCGCACGTGCCGCGGGCGGTGGCCGGCGCCGGGCTCTACCTCGCCGCCATCGGGCTGTTCGGCGTCGCGGTCGGCACGCTCGTGCGCTCCACGGCGGGCGGGATCACCGTGCTGGTGGCGGTCACGCTGCTGGTGCCGGCGTTCGGCCAGGGGCTGCCGGGCGGGTGGGGTGAGCGGCTGGTGCGGTGGTGGCCGACGACCGCCGGCTCGCAGGTGATGACCGTAAAGTCGGATCCGGACCTGCTCGGACCGTGGGCGGGATACGGGGTGCTCTGTGTCGCGGTGGCCGCCACGCTGGCGGTGGCGTTCGCGGTGCTGCGGGCGCGGGACGCGTAGGGGCGGGGAGGCGGGGACGATGGACGGCACGGCGCGGCTGCTGGTGGTGGACGACGAGCCGACCCTGCGCGAGCTGCTGTCGGCGACGCTGCGCTTCGCCGGCTTCACGGTCGCGTCGGCCGCCACCGGCGCCGAGGCCCTCTCCGCGGCCGCCCGCCAGGCACCCGACCTCGTGCTGCTGGACATCATGCTGCCGGACATGGAGGGCTTCGACGTGGTGCGGCGGCTGCGCGAGCGGGGGCGGCCCGTGCCGGTGCTCTTCCTCACCGCTCGCGACGCGCCCGAAGACAAGATCAATGGGCTGACGCTGGGCGGCGACGACTACGTCACGAAGCCGTTCAACCTGGAGGAGCTGATCGCCCGCATCCGCGCGATCCTGCGCCGCACCACGGGAGCCGGCGGCGACCTCACCGTCGGTGACCTCACCCTCGATCCCGAGGGCCGCCAGGTCACCCGGGGCGGGCGGGCCGTGCGGCTCTCGCCCACCGAGTTCCGCCTGCTCCACTACCTGATGGCGAACGCGGGACAGGTCGTCGCCAAGGCCCGCATCCTCGACGAGGTCTGGCGCTACGACTTCGGCGGCGACCCCAGCATCGTCGACACCTACATCAGCTACCTGCGCCGCAAGGTGGACACCACCGAGCCGAAGCTCATCCACACCGTGCACGGCGTCGGCTACGTGCTGCGAAAGCCGCGTCCATGAGGCGGCTGTCGCTACGGGCGCGGCTGCTGCTGATCTGCGTGGCGCTGCTGGCGGTGGGTTTCACGGTGAGCGGCACGGTGATCTCGGAGGTGCTGCGCGGGCACCTGGTCAAGCGGGTCGACTCCCAGCTCGTGCAGCTGACCACCCTCTTCGCGGCGGTGTCGCCGGAGGCCATCCCGGCGTTCGACCCGGCGGTCCTGCCGGCCGAGCTCGGCACACGGCTGGACCTGGTCGGCGACATCGAGATCGCCTACCTGCGCCCGGACGGCAGTGTCGAACGGCTGATGCGCCGCACCGACCGGGACGGCCCGGACCTGCCCCGCCTGGACGCCGCAGCCGTGGCGGCGAAGGGCGGTCAGGCGTTCGGCGTGGCCGGCTGGCGCGCCGTCACGCTCCCCCGGGCGGCCCAACCCCTGCTCGGCGAGGCGCCACCGCCCGGCGCCAGCGTCGTGGTCTCCGCCTCGTTGTCCTCTGTGGACAGCATGGTCACCCGCCTCCGCGTCGGCTGCCTCGTCACCGGACTCGGGCTGATCGCGGTGCTCGCCGTGGCCGGTTGGTTCGCGATCCGCGCCGGCCTGCGGCCGTTGCGGCGGATCGAGCGGACCGCGGCGGCCATCGCGGGGGGCGATCTTTCCCAGCGGGTACCCGACGAAGCCGCGCCCGGCACCGAGATCGGGCGGCTCTCCACGGCGCTCAACGGCATGCTCGGCCAGGTCGAGGCCGCGTTCGCGGCCCGGGCCGCGTCGGAGGCGCGGATGCGGCGCTTCGTCGCGGACGTGAGCCACGAGCTGCGCACGCCGCTGTTCGGCATCAAGGGCTTCACGGAGCTGTACCGGATGGGTGGCGTCGCCGGCGAAGCCGAGGTCGCCCTCACGATGGCCCGGATCGAGAGCGAGTCCGCGCGGCTGGCCCAGCTTTCCGAGGACCTGCTGCTGCTGGCCCGGCTCGACGAGGGCGACGCCGGCCTGCCGCTGCACCGGGCGCCGATGGACCTGCGCACGCTCGCCGCCGACGCCCGCCGCGACCTCACCGCCCTCGACCCCACCCGTGCCGTCGCGGTGACCGGCCCCGGCGGCGAAGGCACCGCGGCCGCGGCCCTGGTCTCCGGCGACGAGGCACGGCTGCGGCAGGTGGTCGCCAACTTGGTCGGCAACGTCATCGCGCACACCCCGGCCGGCACTCCCGTCCGCATCGGCGTGGGCGTCGAGGACGGCGCGGCGGTGCTGGAGGTGGCGGACCGCGGCCCGGGCCTGTCCCCGGAGGACGCCGAGCGGGTCTTCGAACGCTTCTACCGCGCCGCCGAGTCCCGCACCCGCTCCACCGGCGCCGGCGCCGGCCTGGGCCTGGCCATAGTCGCGTCCCTGGTAGCCGCCCACGCCGGCCAGGTCTCGGCCGCCCCGGCGGAGGGCGGCGGCACCCTCTTCCGCGTCACCCTCCCCTCCCTCGACGCCGTTGATCAGGGAGTTGGTGGGTGGGTCGGCCCGCGGGTCGCGCCACCGACTCCCTGATCGACCGGCCGGGCCGCGCTGCGTTGGCCATGATCGTGTGCGAGGCTGGCGAGGTGACGGAGGTGCACCGCGCGGCGCGGATCGAAGACGCGGCGCACGAGGTCTTCGAGAGGTGGCTGCGCAAGCGGGGATGGACGGCGGCGGTCGTGCCCTACACGGGATACGGCGCCCCCGGCTGGGTGCGGGTGATGGGCCGGGTCATGGTGAGCCGCCCCGGCCAGGGCCGCCCCCGCAAGCCCGGCAAGGTCCGCGGCTGGCGGAGCTTCACGACCGTCTCGGCCAAGGACGCGCCCTTCACCGTGGAGGTGTCCGGCCGGCGCCACGAGGCGGTCGCCGACCGCAGCGGCTTCATCGACACCGTGGTCGAGGCCGACCTCGAGCCGGGCTGGCGCACCGTCCTGCTGAGCAGCGGCGACGCCGAGCCGGTGGAGGCGCCGGTGCGCGTCGTCGACCCCACCGTCACCTTCGGCGTGGTCTCCGACATCGACGACACGGTGATGGTCACCATCCTGCCGCGCCCGCTGCTCGCCGCCTGGAACACGTTCGTGCTGGACGAGCACGCCCGCGCCGCCGTGCCCGGGATGGCCGTGCTGTACGAGCGGCTCACCGCCGCCCACCCCGGCGCGCCGACCCTCTACCTCTCGACCGGCGCCTGGAACGTGGCGCCCGCCCTCACCCGCTTCCTCTCCCGCCACCTGTACCCGCCGGGCCCGCTCCTGCTCACCGACTGGGGCCCGCAGCGGGACCGCTTCTTCCGCAGCGGCCGCGCGCACAAGCTGGCCGCGCTCAACCGGCTGGCCGAGGACTTCCCGTGGATCCGGTGGCTGCTCATCGGCGACGACGGGCAGCACGACCCGGAGATCTACCGCACGTTCGCCGAGGCCCACCCCGACCAGGTCGCCGCGGTCGCGATCCGCGCGCTCTCCCCCACCCAGGCCGTCCTGGCCGGCGGCCTGCCTTCGCCGGCGGGCAACGAGACCACGGCCTCCGACCGCGCGGGCAAGCGATGGCTCTCCGCGCCGGACGGCGCCGGCCTGTGGAAGCTGCTGTCCGAGTCGGGTGTGGTCGAGTCACGGTAGGTCCGCGGGGTTGGCATGGACCGGCTACGATCCCCTGCGATGATCGCCACCCCGATCCGCGTGTCCGCGTCGCTGCTGGCGGCCCTCCTGGCGGTGGGCGCCTGCGGGCAGGGCGATCCGCCAGCCCCGCCACCCGCCCCGCCGGCCGCAGTCGAGGGGCTCGGCGCGGGAGACACGGTCACCGCCGCCAGCCTCGCCATGGCCGACCTGCGCCAGCGGTTGGGCGAGCACTTCGACGGCCCGTGGGAGCACCTCGGATACCGGCTGCCGGCCGGCACCGGCTGGGACGCGGTCACCGCGCACTACGCCGGCGCGCTCGGCGAGGGCTGGACGGAGGACCCGCGCTACCCGGAGGACGGCGGCCCCGGCTACCGCTCGAAGGTGTGGCGCGACGGCGACTTCTCCACCGGCATCGCCCTGGTCGACGGGCGGCCGCCCGAGGCCGGCCCGGCGCTCATCCTGCTGGCGTCCGAAAAGGACTGACAGCTGGAGCGCACCAGGGTCGGTCGTTCCAGACGCCAGCAACTTCCTGCACATGCAGGAAGTCCTTGCAGGGTCCCCCCACGACGAGCGTCCCGGCCAACCGCGGGGTCGCGCTGCACGTCGACGCGCGCACGAGCGGGAGCGCCACGCCGACTCCCGGGGGCGGCACGACGTTCCAGGTGACCGCGCCGACCGGCCAGGACGTCTACGCCGTCGGCTCGATCGCCGCACTCGGCTCATGGACGCCGGCGAACGGCCCGCGCCTCACGCCGGGCGCGACCGCCGGCTCGTTCAGCGGGAGTGTCTCGATCCCGGCCGGCACCGCGTTCGAGTGGAAGCTGGTGCGGATCAGCGACGGCACCGTCACCTGGGAAAGCACGCCCAACCGCGCGGGCACGGCCGGGGCGGCGCACACCGCGACCTGGAACAGACGGGTGGTGGCGGCGGGCACCGCGGCGATCACCTTCAACGCGACCGCCACGACGAGCTTCGGGCAGAACGTCTTCCTGGTCGGCTCCACAGCCGCCCTGGGCTCGTGGAACCCGACCAGCGCCGTCGCACTGTCGCCCACCAACTATCCGGTTTGGACCGGCAACTCATCAAGAAGAACCCGGACGGCACGGTGACCTGGGAGGCGGGCGCCAACCGGACGCTGACGCCGGCGGCCAACGCCACGGTGGGCATCACCTGGCGGTGACCCCGCGGTGCGCGCCCGTCCCCCGTGCGGGCGGGCACCGCCCCGCCTCAGTCACGGGCGCAGGCGCCCGCTGGGATCTTGGGGTGGCCGAGGTCGGCCAATGCGATGTTGACGTCGGTGGGCTGGGCCAGCGACTGAAACTTCGCGCCGATGACGACGTCGATCTGGGTGCCGCGCCGGCCCGCGTCGTAGTCCAATGTGGCCTTGCCCAGGAAGTAGGCGCGCACCACGTGGGCGGCGCCCACCGCGTCCGGGCCGTGGCGCAGCACCGCGACGCCCGCCACCTTCTCCGGCTTCGCGTTCTTGGCGGGTGGCCGCACCTGGAAGCCGCGATTGCGGAAGTCGCCGGCGACCGCGGCCGAGGTGCTGGTGTCCTTGGTGCCGTTGAAGACCGCGACGATGATGTCGCGCGTGGCGGGCAGCGTCAGGTCGGCGCGCGGCCAGTCCGCCGGGCAGCCGGCCTCCGCGCTGCGCTGGCTGTCCTTCCCGATCACGACGAGGGTCACCACCGCCGCCACGACCAGCAGGACACCGACGAACACCAGCGCGCGCACCCGGGCGAACGTCATGGTGGTCCCCTCCCCGTTTTCCGTGCTCATGTGTCAGACGCCGGACGGGCCCCATCCGTTGCCTCGCCGATGGCGACCATCCGCCGCACGTGCTCCAGCCGGTGCACCACCAGGGCGCCGATCGCGAAGGTCAGCAGCGGCGCGGCGGCCAGCACGACCCACTGGCTCGGCACGAGGTAGATCGGGTGTCCCATGTGTCCATTCGAGTACTCCCAGCCGTCGAGCCCTTTCCGCACGATGACCGTCAGCACGGCGATCGGCGCGACCAGCGCGAGGAGCCGCCAGCGGACCGGCCGGGGCAGCGTGGCGGGCACGACCAGCGCGGCGATCACGCTGCCCGCGACGATCCCCAGCATCAGGTAGAGCCCGGCGGTCGACTGCGACTCCAGCCCGAACCAGACGTAGACCGTGCCGCCGTCCGCCAGGGCCCGGAGGCCGGCGCGGTTGTCGTAGAGGTAGACCGCGTGCGCCGCCGCGAGGGCGAGCGTGAACACGGCGGCCCGCCGCCAGCCCAGGACGGCGAGCGCGCGCCGGCGCGGCGCGGGCATCGTGAGCGCGAGCGCGACCAGGGCGCCGAGGGCCAGCGGCGGCAACGTGTCGACCGCGCCGACCGGCGTGTCCTGGTAGTGCCGGGCGAGCAGCACCGCCTCGCCGGTCACCGCCAGCCACGCGCACCCGGCCGCCAGCACGCGCCAGCCGGCGAGGACCGCCGCGATGACCGCCGCCCAGGCGAGCGCGCGCAGCCACAGCTGCGGCGGCAGCGCCGGGCCGGGCAGCAGCAGGTGCTCGAAGATCCGCGAGACGCGCTGGGAGAGGAGCGCCAGTGCGCTCAGCACGGCCATGACCGCGACGGCGTCGGCCCAGGCGGGGGCGGCCAGGCCGGTGCCCGCCACGCCGAACCTCGCCAGCAGGCCGTGCCCGGCCAGGTTGGCCGCGTCGCGGACCGAGGGCCACCGCTGCCCGGGGCGGGCCCCGGCCATCAGCACCGCGAGCATCTCACCCTCGTACTCGCGGCGGTGCTTCCACGGGTAGCAGAGCGCGAGCAGCCGCCGGTATCGCCGCTCCAGGCCGGACTGGCCGGCGGGCTCGGCGCTCACGCGGGGCCACCCTCGGCGAGCAGGCCGCCGCGGCGCAGGCGGGCGGTCGCGGCGCCGGTGTTGCGGCGCAGCCACGCGGTCTCCTCGGCCAGGCGCCGGGCGCCGGCGGCGGTGAGCCGGTAGTAGCGGCGCAGTCGAGATTGGACGATCTCCTCGCGGTCGACCTCGATGAGGCCGTCGGCGCGGAGCCGGTCGAGCACCGCGTACAGCGTGCCGGCGCGCAGCCGCACCCGGCCCTCGGAGATCCCGGCGACGTCCTCGATGACGCCGTATCCGTGCTTTGGCTCCGCGGCCAGGGCGGTGAGGACGAGGAACGACGGGTCCCTCGACGGACCGTTGCTCATGGCGGAGAAATATACCGCGTCACGGTATATACCGCGACCCGTCGCGGGTTGGCATACCCGTAACCACTAGGTTACGCTTTTGCCATGGACGAGGTGGCCGGGGCGATCGCCGACCCCGTGCGGCGGGAGATCCTGGTGATGCTCCGCGAGCGGCGGATGTCGGCCGGGCAGATCGCCGACCGGTTCGCGATCAGCCGGCCGGCCGTGAGCCGCCACCTGCGCGTGCTCCGGGAGAGCGGGTTGGTCCACGACGAGCTCACCGGCCGCCAGCGGTTCTACCGGCTCGACCCGGCGCCGCTCGCCCCGCTGGTGGAGTGGCTGGCCATCTTCACGGGGGACGGCCAGGCCGCCGCCTGGGAGAGCCACTTCGACGCGCTGGAGACCGAGGTCTACCGCACCCGCCGCGAGCGCCGCCGCCCACCGGCCACCACCACCGAAAGAGAGGCACACAGCGCATGAGTCCCGTACCCACCGGGCGGTTGTTCCGCACCGACACCGGCACCGACCTGGTCCTGACCCGCACCTTCCGGGCGCCCACCGAGGACGTGTGGGCGAGCCTCACCGAGCCGGAGCGCACCGCGCGGTGGTTCGGGTCGTGGGAGGGTCAGGCCGCACCGGGGCGCTCCATCAAGGTCCAGATGGCCTTCGAGGATGGTGCGCCCTGGATGGACATGCGCATCGAGGCCTGCGAGCCGCCCCGGCGGCTGTATCTGTCCGCCGTGGACAGCGCCGGCTCCTGGCACACCGAGCTGCTGCTGTCCGGCGTGGACGGTGGCACGGAGCTGCGCTTCATCCACCACCTGGAGAGCGCCGCCGGCGCCGGCGAGTTCGGCCCCGGCTGGGAGTACTACCTG
>Ga0214467_1000021_pt1 | contig 47760 bp, 36 predicted proteins | sample RVTome_8_FD_187339 | JGI IMG/M metagenome (GOLD analysis project Ga0214467, IMG submission 187339) | Soil microbial communities from uranium-contaminated site in the Upper Colorado River Basin, Wyoming, United States - RVT160D0 HiSeq ...
GGCTGAACTGCCGGGGGTCGAGCACGACGAGCCGGGTGCTGCGGGCGTCGTCGATACCGGCGTTTGCCAGCACGTCGAGCTGAGTCCGGTCGAGGTCGGCGGAGACAAACAGCTTGTTCTTAAACGGGCCGGTGGCAGCAAGGCGCTCGGCGGTCCGGGCAAGTTCTTCATCCCGATCGGAATCGCCGATACTAGTCCGGGCCGACCGCACGAGCATGTTCAGCGTCTGCCGGGTCGACATGAACAGGCGGGCGGCTTGGCCACCCTTCCCAGCAAGGTGCTCGACGCTGGCCAGCCCACCGCCCTCGACGTCGAGGAGTTCGGCGACTACCGCGTCCGCCTCCGCGATCGGAAACGTCGGATCCGGGACGAACATTGCGGACTTGAGTTCCGCTTCGGTCGCACCCTGCCGGCCGCCGCCCCGCGCCCCGATCACCGAGCACAGGAACAGGCACGTGGCCGCCCGCTCCGCCGCGCGCGGGTTTGCGCTGGTCACCAGGGTGTCCGTCCGCTGCCGATCAAGCATGCGGGCGGCGCCGTTGTGGTCGTCGGCGGCGACAATATCTGCGCTCGCGATCTGGCGGTAGTTCGCCTGGGTACGCGTATCGACGATCAGACCGGATCCGATCACGGCCTCGCGCACGGAGGGGTCCGACAGCGGCAGATCTCCGGGGCCTACGAGCAGCGGCGTCCATCCGCCGGCCTTTCCGCGTTTGTGTAGTGCATGGGCGGTTGCGGCAAAGATACGGATGGTTGAGCGGACCCGCTGGAATCCGGCGAGCTTGGCCCACTCCTGCTCGGCGAGGGACATGAGCTGGGGGTGAAAGGGGTAGCAGCGCGCAACTTCGTCTGAAAACTCGGGGGATGCAGTGGCTGGGACCGCCTTGAACACCTTGTCGCGCCATGGCCCCGTCATGCGGGTCGTGAATGTGTGAGCGGTTGCAGCAAGCACCTCAGCGGGCGCGGTTCCCTCGAACAGTCGGCGACGCAAGATCGCGGCGAAGTCGGTGTTGTCGTTGATCGTCGCTGTCTCGCCGTTGCGGATCAGTAGGTCGTCGAGTTCGTTGCGGCGGCTTTGACCAGCGGCGTCCAGGTCGATGTTGTCCTTCTCAGACGCGATCATGACGACGACGGCAGCGACATTCGGGACATCGTTGACGCTGTCGAGAAGAGCCCTCAGGAAGGCCATGTCCCGCACCGCAAGGTCGGCGTGCTCAGTATCGGAGAGCTGGCGAATGTAGTCCATGATCTCGTCGACCAAGATGAGGACGGGGCGGCCAATCGCAGTAAGCGCCTCGATGAGCTTGCTCTTGTCGCCGTTGAAGTCCTTGTACCGCAAGTACAGTGCATTGTCGCCGCCGAACAGCCGCCACAGGAAGCGCTCGTACAACGTCTGCGCGGGGCCGTCGAACGCGGCGACGCCCTTGCCTGCGGTCATGTTGTCGCACGCGAGAACGACGACCTGCGGGTTACTCAGGTCCGCGGCGGGCGGGCCGTCGAGGACGGCTGTTGCCTTCGCGAATGCCTCTCGCCCTACGTCCGTCATGCCGAGCGCGGCCGGATGCGCTGCCAGATGCCACAGCCCGATCAGGCCGTGCGACTTGCCGCCGCCCATCGCCTGGTCCAACCGCCACAGTGCCCGCGCGCGGGTGTGCTTGTCCCCACCGCCAAGCCGGACGGCGACCTTCGCCATCAAATCCGTGAACAGGGGGCTCGGGTGGGTGATCTCCCCGTAGTAGGCCGCGTTGGCGTATGCCGGGCGTTCCTTGACCGTGCCATGGACCGCCTGGAATAGCGACATCTGCACATCATCGATCGACCCAGACGAGTGAACGATCTCGTCGCGGAGCTTGAGCACCTCCCACCAGGGCGTCACCTGCGGGCTCATCAGGACTCCTCCCCCATTTCAAGGTCCACATCGAACAGACTCGCCTGCCGTCCCCTCGCGTCTCTGACCCTATCCGCCTCCTTGCGTGCTGACACCACGCCCCTGGTCACCGCGCCGATTCCCCGCCGCCCCCGTACTAGCGAGGTCCAAGCGATCGCGTCCGGGTCGGCCTCCGGCAGCAATGACGACAGGTAACTGATCGCCGCCCACAGATAGTTGTCCTCAGTGTCCCGTCCGGCCGCCACGAGTACATCGGCCACCGCGTCGAGACCATCCGGCCACGCCTTCGCCATCGACATAGCAACATCGATCGTCGCCGAGACCTCGGTTAGCGTCCCCTTCCAGTCCTTCGAATAGCCGAGCCGGACACCACGCTCCACATCCACGAGAACGCCCTTAAACTCGTCCGCCGTCAGGTCCGAGGTCAGCGCCTCCCACCGCGCCTCGGACTTCGGGGCCACGGAACGGCGGTAAAGGCGGGCCCACGACAGGGCGAAACGTGTACGTTTGTCGAACGTCTCCAGCGGCAGATGGTCAATCTCAATCGCTGCAGCCTCCTCCACGGCGCGGCGCGCAACCACAAGATAATACGCCGGATCGACCGGGTCACCGAGATGGTTCAATACCTGCGCGTACCGTCCGACGGCCTCCATCGCCGGTCCAGCCGATGCCATGCGCTGATCGGTCGGTGCGAGCCCAGCCGCGTCCCACAGCGGAATCCGGGCCCGGACCTCCCGGCGGACCTCTGCCTCCACCTGGTTTGCACGGCCGACAGGCCGGTTCGAAGGTGCCGGCCGGCAGGCCATCGTCAACGTCGTGACGATGTTCGCCGATCCCGCGCTCCCACCGGATTCAGTCTTCGCGGGCCATGAGCCTGTCAGCACCAACTGGGCTCGGGTAATGGCGCCGAGAAGCCTATGCCAGACGTCAGGGTCGCCGTGGCCGAACACGATCGTGACGACTCCATCGTTCGTGACGACGCGCCGCGCCTCGGTGAAGGCCCGTGCGATCATCTCGTCGTAGTAGGCGGCAGTTCGGTGGTCGAGCTTGGCGGTTCGCTTGGCGCGAAAGCGCTTGACAATGATCTCCTCCGCCTTCTCCTGCACGCCGTCCGGGTCGGCGGTGAAAGAGAACCAGGGCTGCGTGGATACCAGAGCGCGTTTCAACCACACATAAGACAGGTCCGAGGCATCCGAATAGGGAATCATTGCGTCATACGGTGGATCGGTAACGACAGCAGACAACGATCCATCGCGAAATGGCAGAGTCACTGCTGACCCTCGTGTGATGGCGGCAGGCTTGCCTTTCAATCGCCCGGCTTGATTACGAAGCACCGCGATCGTGTCATCGGCGAGCGACGGCCAGGTACCTGGTCCGTCGCCCAAGCCGGTCTCAAAATAGTCGTACGAGAAGGCAATGCTCGCCTCGTTCACAAAGAGATCGGTCGTATATACCCGGTTTGAGTTGCCCGGCCGCCGAGCCAGCAGCGTGACCCCTCTGGTCGACCGCCGGATTTTTCGGACGAGGACCGATGCAGCGTAGCCGATCAGTGCGGCGGAATACCGCTCGCTCGTTCCGTGTTTGACGGTGAGCTCCTCGCCCATCTCGGATATCGTCCTTGAGAGGCGCACGAATCCGAGTGTCTGCCGGTCATTGCATAGTTGCCCGTAGGACTTGGCTCCATAAATCGATGGCTGAATGACACTGCCGTTTCCAGTGGGGATTGTCTCATCGGGAACTGCAGGCAGGCCGGGGCCAAATGGCTGCTCAGCACGAAGGAGTCGCGTGGCGTGTTTAGCTGCATCGACCTCGCTTGGCGTAACCGTTCGGAATCGTTTTCCGACGGCGGAATCTATGTCGGCCGACAGTAGGAGAGCGTCCTCTCGTTGGCCATCTGCCGACAGTCGACGGTGCAGCGATGTAGGGTGAACGTGATCACAGAATGGGCAGACCGCGCATTTTCCACCATTGTTGCTGCCCGCCATCACCCTTAGGGTTGGAATTCCCGACGGCGAGCCGTTGTGTACGCTGATCGACCAAACACCGGCACCTCGGTCAACGTCTATCCTGTAGGATTGCCCGGAATCTCCCTTATCCGGAAGCGGATGTCTAAGCACAAGGCTGCCGGTAAGCGGAAATCTATTCCCGCACTCCTGACACGGCAGCGTCGCGGCCCACAGGTAGCCCCACGGTTGCCCACCATCGACTTGTGGATACACGTCAGCCATCCGATCGCCGTAGCGGCGACCGATCTCGTCGAGTACACGGCACACGTCATCGAGCAGCCGACCGTTCCCGGTGTCTATGGTTCCTTGTTCGCCGAAGGGCAAGGAAGGCTCTGAAGTCCAATCTCGAAGTGGAAAATCGGCAAGGAGTTGGCCGGCGAGGGTAGCGACTGGGGAGTAGTCAACTCCATGGGCGTCTACTGCGAGGCGGGCGGCTTCGAGGGGAATCATCGCCCGGCCGCTGAACAGGTCGAGCATGGAGGCGCCCTTGGGGTGGGCCTTGGCGATCTCGGATACGAGTTCGGCATGCGCGGCGTCGCGGCCGGTCATCGCGCGGCGTACCAGCTCCTGCAGGCGACGCTGCTCTGGCTCGTCCTCAGGCCACGGCAGCAGGCTGGTCAGGACCGCTGCTTTGGCTTGCGCGAGCGGCCGGGCGGCAAACCACGTGAACAGGGCCTTCTCGCTCTTGCCGCTGCCCCATCCGCTGGTGGATGCCTCGCTGACCTCGGCGCACGGGAACCAGCGTTCGATCATGCGCACGTCGTCTGCTCCTCACTCTCACGGGCCGCTTTGAGAGCACTGCCCGGTACATGCACGATGACCTGACCAGTGGCCAGGTCACCGAAGGTCCGGATGGGATCCGAATAGCTGCCGTAGAGCGTCCCCGCCCCGTCGCGGCACTGGTCAACAACATAGAGCCAGTAGTCCCGGGCGTGCTGCGTCGCGATGAGGATCTCGTTGCCGGTCATGGTAATGCCCTGGCTACTCGCGGCGCGCCAGACGCCCTTGACCTCGACCAGCCGCTGCTCCCGTCCGCGGCTCGCGTGCAGGTCGTAACCTCGGTCCTCGGTGTGCACGTCAGCGACGGCGAACCCTTGATCTCGTAGAGCCTTCGCGACGTGAGCCATGGAGATCCGCTCGCTGTCCTTCTCAGTTGGCTCGGGATCTGGGGCCGCTGCGCTGACTCGAGCCCATGTGACCTGCGTCGGCTGACCGACGACTACTTGACTCATGTCGCGAAGTTCGGCGAGGCGACGTGCGGTGGTCGCCGCCAGCCGCTGACGCTCGGCGATGCGGGTGGCCCGGTCAGCGATCCCGTCGGTGAGTTGGTCCGGCAGGCGCTTGAGTTCTCGGTCAGCGACGGCGAGCCAGGCATCGAGAGCCTTTGCCCGCCTTTCCTGCTCCTCGGTGCAGGCCATGACAGCACGGTTCGTAGCGTCGTTCACCCGGGCGGGATGCGGCGGGCCGGCAGTGGCCCTCGACGGGCGCAGGTTCGCAAGCATCTCCCACCGGACGGGGCGTGCGCCGGCCGCGTCCACCCGGATCAGGCAGGACCACGTCCCGGTCCGTTTTCCGCCAGCCTCCTGCACGACGGCCTGGAAACAGAACAGGTCGTAGTCCGTGGTGCTGGTTTCGTCCACCACCGCTCCGCCGCGGAACATCGCCGGCGCGAGTCGGTCCGCGCACAAGGCCACCAGTGATCGAAACGGTGGCTCGCTGGGGCCAAGGCTCACAACCTCGGACACGTCCGCGCTCGCCTTGCGCGCCGCCACCAACGCGGCGCCGCTGGTGGCGATGGTGGCCGCTGGTCCCGGCCGAGTCCGGCCGGGCGGCGTGAACTCGCGCGGCAGCGGCTGCCCATCGGGGAGTGTGAGGGTGAAGATGCCGTCACCGGCAGCGTGCGGAGCGAGCCTGATGGCGTTGCCGGCCGCTGCATGGGCGAGGAACGCCTCGACAATTGCCGGGTTGATCCGTTCGAGTTGCTCTTCCTGGAGTGCGGTAACAGCCGCGGCGATATCGACCGCGGAGCGTAGCGTCGCCTCCTGTGCCTCGGCCTGCTTCGCGGCGTCCTCAAGGCGTGCCGCGGTGACGGCCTGCACCGCGACGAGGGCCTGTGCGCGTTGCTCGTCGTCGCCGAATGCCGCCGCCAGGATCTCGTTGAGCTTATCGTCGGTCAGACCGACGAGTTCGCCGACGAGGCTCAACGAGTCGAACATTCGGCCCTTGAGCTGGTTTGCGGCGGTGATGAAGTTGCGGAGCAGGACCTCTAGAACGTCGCCTTCACGGGTGTCGGTCGCGATCAGGTTGTACAACTCGACGTCGCTGGTCTGTCCGACCCGGTGGATGCGTCCCATCCGCTGTTCGAGCCGGACGAGCGACCATGGGATGTCCCAGTTCGCCAGGACGTGCGCGGTCTGTAGGTCAATCCCTTCGTTGCCGGCGTCGGTTGAGACCAAGATCTGGAAGTCGCGGCGGGCGAACGCGTCCCGGACATCGTCACGCACGGGGTGGGGGTCGCGCCCGGAGTACCGGCGGGCGGTGAACCCGGCGGCGTCTAGTCGCCTAACGAGCCAGTCGGCGGTGTCTGCGTACTCCGTAAACACCACGGCCTGCGCGCTGTTGCCCGGCTTGATCCCGTTTCTCCCGAGGCAGGTCAACACCAGCGGGTCCCACTTCGACACGGCCAGGTCGGCCTGGTCTACGAGTGGCTGGAGGCGGTCCAGTAGCCCGGCGATCTCCTTGCGTTCTTGCTTCGCAGCCTTGGATGCCTCCACGATGACCTTCGCCTCGTCCGCCCGGGACGGGTCATCGCCAATCGGGTCCGCCTCGGCGGCGGCAGCGGCGGGCATCGCGGTACCCATCCCGTCGCGGCGACGCTTGAGGGTCTCGGCGAGCGCGTACAGGCTGGATGCGGCTCGCTTGCCGTAGACCATCCGGCCGAGCGGCACAGCGTTCGCAGGAAAGAACTTGTCCACAAGGGCGAGCGCCTCAGCGTAGAACTCAGCCTCAGTGGGGTTGAGTCGGACCGGCTCGTTGGCCGCGTGTCGCCCCTTGAAGAGCTTGGTAACCCCGTCGAAGTCGACGAGGTCTTCCTTCATGCGTCGCAGGAAGTGCACCCTTCCAGGCTTCGCCGCATGGGTCGGCTCCTCGCCAGCTGCTACAGGCGGGTATACGTCCGGGTCGACGAGGTGCAGCAACGCGCGGAACAACCACTCCTTGCCGCGGTGCGGCGTCGCGGTCATCAGCAGCGCCCGCGGGGTGTTCAACGCGAGGAGCTGGCCCGCCTGGTAGTACGAGACGGCCGTCGGGGTCAGCCGGTGGGCCTCGTCGAACACGACCGCATCCCAGCCGGCTCGGTCCGGGTGAAGTGCCGCCTGCACCGTCGGATTGACCGCCGCGAGGTCCAAGCTGACGATCCACAGGTCGTGATCGGTCTCCAATGCGTGCTCGCGCACGGTCTGGGCTGTGATCACCCGGAGCCCGCCGCCGAAGAACCTGTCGAAGTCGGCCTGCCACTTTGTCACCAGGTGCGCCGGGGCCACGACCAGGGCACGCTTGACGAAGCCGAGCCGCTGCATCTCCCGCATGTACATCCCAGCCATGATCGTCTTGCCCGTGCCGGGCTCATCGGCCAGCAGGAACCGCAATTTCGGCTGCGGCAGCATCGCCCCGTACACCGCGTTCATCTGATGTGCGTACGGCTTGAGCGGCGAGGACGCCAACGCCGCCGATCGAGCGCCCGCGCTGGCGGCACGCATCCACGCGGTCCAAAGACCGGCGAGGACAGCCGCAGAGTCGCCAGCGCCGTCCTCCGAAAGTACCTCGCACGCCGCCGCCTGCTCAGCCGTCAGCTCGACCTTCTGGAAGTGGCCTGGAGACTCCTCGACGAACATCGTCCAACCGTCACCCGCGCGCGTCACAAACTCGACCCGAAGATAGCCTGAAAGGTCCGGTCTGTGCGGGATTCGTACGCGACTGCCTGGCTCAAACTTCACGTTGCGAACCTACGCGGCGTTGACCAATCTGACGCGTAACCCCTCCGAACTGTCGCTGAGTTATCGAGCCTCGGCCGTGACCGGACTGCAGCTCCGTCCGGTCCACGTTGGCGGCGATCTGTGTTGTTCACGCCGAGACTTCTGTTGCCCATGGCAGCAGGAGTCGTTCGGCGGCGACGATGGTGTAGAAGAGGGCCACGTTGAGCCCGGCCAGGACGGTGATCGCGGCGAAGGCCAGGGGTGTGTCGGCTTGTGCCGCGCTGGTGACGATCAACGCTCCGAGTCCTTGGTTGGGGCTGGTGACTTCGGCGACGACGGCGCCGATGACGGCCAGTTGGATGCTCAGCTTGAGGCCGGTGAAGATCTGTGGCAGTGCGTGGGGCAGCCGGATTTTCCGGAACGTTTGCCATCGGCTGGCGGTCAGCGACCGGGCCAGCTCGACCAGGTCGGTTGGGGTGGAGGTGAGCCCGGCCAGGGCGCCGAGCAGGATGGGAAAGACGCAGACCAGCCACACCATCGCGATTTTGGGTTCGGGGCCGAAGCCGAGCCAGAGCACGAACAGCGGTGCCACGGCCACCTTCGGTACGGCGTTGAGGGCGACGAGCGGGGGCATCAGGGCGCGTTCGACCGGCCGCCACACCGCGAGCGCGGCAGCGGCGGCCAAGCCGGTGAATACCGCGAGGGTGAACCCTGCCAGGACTTCCACCAGGGTCACCCACGCCTGGCCGGCCAGATAGCCGGGCATGGTGCGGGCGACGTCGGCGACCTGCAGCGGGTCAGGTAAGAACAGCGACGGGATGTCGAACGCCACGGTTGCCGCCCACCAGCCGGCGATGCCGGCGGCGCAGGCGGCCACCGGCAGCAAGACCGCCAGCCGGCGCCGCAGACCAGAAAGCACGAGCGGTCAACCCTTCAGCCGTTAGTTGGGGTTGCCGGGGGCGGCCGAGTCTGGGGCACGCCCTCCGGTGGCCCGTGAAATTGGGTCTACGGGTGGGGTGCGTATCCGACGGTGGAGTACAGCAGATGCGAGTGCAGCAGCAGCTCGGGATCTTCCAATAGCTCCAGGACGGCGTCGATGTCGACGCGAGACATGCCCTCCGCGAGCAGGCCCTCGGTCAGCTGGGGGATGGTTCCGGCGATCATCCGGGCGCCGACGCCGCCGCCGTGCCAGTAGCTGCCGTGGATGAGGGTGTCGACGTCGACGAGGCCGCGGTCGGTCATCGCGGTGTGGACGTGTTTGGCCCAGGTGGGGTCGGTGCCGGCGTTGTCGAAGACGCGTCCGCTGGCTTTGGCGAACCGCTCGTAGAGGTGTTTGGCGTCCGGGTTGGGGGTGGTGATGACCGGGTTGCGGCGTACCGGGTACCAGGCTTCCTCGACCACGGCGCCGCCGGGCGGCAGCAGCGTGATGAGCCGGTCCAGGATGTCCTCCCGGCTGGGCAGGTGTTGCAGCACGAGCCGGCTGTGGATCAGGTTGTACGGTCCGCCCGGCGGTGGCTCATCGCCGGTCAGGTCGTGGGCGACCACGGTGATCCGGTTGTGGTCGAGTGTGGGGGGTTTGAGGTCGGTGGCGGTGACGTGCCCGTCCGGGCCGACCAGGTCGGCCAGCAGCAGCGCGAAGGAGCCTTTGCCGCAGCCGACCTCCAGCACCCGCGCCCCGATCCAGTCATCCAGCAGGGCCAGCCGGAGCCGGGAGAAGGGGTCCAGCAGATGGGCGAGCCCGTGATGGTGGGCGTCGGCACCGGCGGCGGCGTTGTCCAACGGGTACGGCGTGGTCACGCTCGTCCCTCGCGGCGTCATTGGGGCATCACGTCGAACGCGACCAGTTCCTCCGGCGTGACCAGGGGCATGGGCAGGTTCTGCAGTAGGGCGATCGAGCGGGCTACGCGTGCCTGGTCCATCCAGCCGTACGGGTGGCCGCCGGGCGGCACCGCGAAGGGCTTCATCAGTTCCAGTTCGCGGGCGGCAGTGGCCGGGTCCTGCTTGCGGTCCATCGAGTGCAGGATCTGCCCGGCCTCCTGCGGATGATCGACCGCATAGGCCAGCCCTTTCATCAGCGCGCCGGTGAACCGGCGCACCAGGTCCGGATCCTGCGCGAGCAGTTGGCTGGAGCTGATCAGCACGGTGCCGTACATGTCGGTCAGGTAGTCCGAGTACGGCAGCTTCACCACCTGCCGAGGCGGCCGTTTCTGCTCGGCGGCCAGCTTGGCTTCGGCCGCCTCGACCTGGGGTACCCCGGCCACGAACAGCCCGATCGCGTCGACCTTGCCGGCCACCAGCAGCCCGGCCAGGGCGTCCGGCTTGTTCTCCACGAACGTCGCCGGGCCGACGCCGGCGAGCTTGGCGTACAGCGGCCACATCACGCGCGGCGCCGCCCCCGGACCCACGCCCAACCGCTTGCCGGCCAGGTCCTTGGGGACCCGGATGTCGCGGTCGGCCAGGGTGACCATCGACAGCAGGGTGCGCTGCTGCACCGCCGCGACCGTGCGGACCCTCCGCTCGGCGGGCGTCGTCTTGGCGAACCGCACGAACGCGCCGCTGGCATCCACCGCCGCGAACTGGGCCCGGCCCGCACCCACCGCGTTGTCGTTGAACGGACCGGCCTGCCCCGGCTCGATCTTCACCTCGATGTCGGCTTCCCGGAAGAAGCCCTTCGTCACCGCGGTGTGCACATAGGACTCGCGGCCACTGGTCCCGAATCCGGTCAGGTAGGTGACCTTGTCCACACCCTCACCGGCGGTGGCCTGCGGGTCGCCGCTACACGCGGCCGACCCCAACAAGACCACCGCGGCCATCACACCGATCCCGCGCCTGCACCAAGCCGCTACCGGCTGACGTGCTGCTGAGGACATCACCCCTCCAGACTGCATGCTATTCATTCCAAGTGGTCGGCTTCGCCACCCTGGGCAAAGCGGTTGACTGATCACAACGAGGGCTGCCCGGTATGGACGACCCCCCAGCGTTCGGGGACCGCGTACGCGCCGGTGACGGCGGTGGCCGAACCCCTCCAAACCGGCCACCGTCCGGGGCGGCAGCTTGAGCGGTCCGGTGCCGGCAGGCTCGGCGCTGAGCCCGAGTCCACGTACCGCCCACCGCCGACCCGCTTCGGTGGGTGGAGGCGAGTGCACGAGGTTGCCGAACCAACTGGTCGCCTCCACCCGCTCAGCAACCTAGAATGCTATTGCTTCTAAGTCAATGGATGCTGTTCATGCTTGGCATTCCACCTTCGGTCGTGATCAGATGGTGGGCGCCGAACCAAGGAGCGCACACCCTCATGCCTGCCGCCGAAGCCGTCTACCAGACGATCATCGATGACATCCGCCGGGACATCGCCTCCGGCAAGCTCAAACCCGGTGACAAACTCCCCTCCATCAATGAGCTCCGCGCTCAATACGAGTGCAGCGCCGAGCCGGTCAAAACCGCGCTGCGGATGCTGTCCGCCGCCGGCGACACGATCGGGCACCAGGGCCGCGGCACCTTCGTCGCACCACCTACCCAGCCGGCGACGCGCGACCGCGAGCCCAGCGGACCGCCGCCGGCCTGACGTACAGCGGCTGGCCCGCCTCGGCGTGGCGGATGTTCGCCCGGATCGCCAGCAGCCGCTGTCCATACCAGTCGCGGTCCTCGTCGAGCCGCTCCAACTCGTCGTGGGCCCCGGTGAGCCGGTCACAGCCGTACGGCCGGCAGTCAGCGCAGCGGTGCCCCGCACCGTGCTGCTGCACCATCTGCCAGGCACGCGCGATCGACGCCTCGTCAGCGTCCTGACCGGTCTCCATGCTCGACCCACCCTCCCCTTCCCCTCACGGGTCATCTAGGCGCTTGCCTGCCGCGCCTGCCGCGTCGACAGCGAGCCCTCGGCTTTGCATACGCGGCTATCGCGGCGGTTTGCGGGCGAGGGCGGCCAGTAGGTACCGCTGCGCCGGCTCGCAAACTGCCGGTCCGGTCGCGTCGACGTTCGCCCGCGCTTCCGGATGTTCGGGGCGCCACCGGGAGGCCCAGACCAGCCCCGGCGGGCAGAAGTGCCAGCCGGCCAGTAGTCCTCGTACCCGGTGCCGGTGGCGTGGCACCGCACCGGTCACCGCTGACAGAGCTCCGACCTCGCTGTGAAGTTCGCTGGTTGGGTGGGTGACGGCCAGGTAGCTGCCTGCCACGAGCGTGTCCCGGATGGCGGCCACCAACCGGTGGACCGCATCGTCGTCCAGATGCTCCAGCACGCCAGTGACGATCACGGCCGTCGGCCGCCACAGGTCCAGTCGCCGGGTCAGTCGCCGATCCGCGAACACCGACCCCGGGTCGCGCAGGTCGGCGCGGAACGCGGTCGCCAGGTCCTGCCGCCCGCTGCCGGCGATGACCTCGACGGCGTGCGCGGCGGCGAACGGGTCAATGTCCAGGTGCACGCTGCGCACGTGCGGCGCGGCCTGGACGATGGTGTCGTGAACGCTGCCGGCAGACGACAGCGACCCACATCCCAGATCCAGGACCTGCTCCACTCCGGCGGCCACCACCGCCCGGACCGCCCGGCTGGTGAACGCCCGGTCGGCCTGCGCCATCGCAGCCGCTCCCGGCACCAGCTCGACCAGGTCGCTGGCGACCTGCCGGTCCGCCGGGAAGGTCAGGTAGCCGCCCAGCAGCGCCTCCCGCACCCGACATATCGAGGCCGTTTCGACGTCACCTTCGCCGCGGCGCTCGGACAGCCCAGGCGCGGGTCGTACTCGCAGCACCGGCTGCCCACTGGCGCCTTCGCGGCCAGAACCGGCGTTCGCTGCGCCCGCCGAGCGGGCCGCTGGTCGGCGGGCCAGCGCACCGCCCCGCGATGGGCCAGCACGTCCCGCTGGGTCACCCGTTGGCGCAGGCCCCGTCTCCAACCGGCACGCAGGATCTGCGGTGTCCCGGCCGATCCGGGCCGCGAGAACGCTCTGGCTCAGCCTTCTGGCTTGGGGGAGCTTGACCAACCGCCGCCCAAGCCTCGAACGCTGTTCGAGGACCGTCTCAGCCTCGTCCGCAGACACACGGCGTGCGTCCGCCCGGGTGCGCAGCTCGGCCGCGGTTGCTTGCGACGGTCCCAGCAGCGCCGGAGCAGGATTGGAGGCCAACGCCAGCTGCCGTATCAGTTCGTCGTCCTCAGGCTTATCCATGATTGCCGTCTCGTTCCATTCGGCCGGGGTTGGCTGCTGGTCCGGGGTGCTCGGCGCGGCCTGCCCGTCGGTGACGCGGGTTCCGCTGCCGATTGATCAGGATCATGAGGCTTGCCAGGTGTGCGGTCTGCGGCTGCGCCATGGTTGGGGTGGTGGTCGGGGCCGAAGGGTGCAGCGCAGGGATTGGCGTGTGCACGCCCGGCCCGGGAGGCGGGTTGGTCCGGGGTGCTGCCGCTGCGTTTCCTTCGGCCCCGACCGGTTGTCTGTCCGTCGTCTGGGGGGATCCGGCGGACAGACAGTCCATAGTGGAGCGCGACCGTTGGGTGGCTATCGGCTCGGTCTCCACATGCTCCACATCGGCGGTCCGCTGTCGGGTAGGAAGAACGGGGTGCCCCGGCGGCGCTGGTAGCCGTGCCGGGCGTACAGGTCGACGGCGCCGGAGGAGGTGGCGACCAGGTAGGCGGGCAGACCCGCCGCGTCGAGCCGCTCATTGCGGTGGCGCAGCAACGCGCTGCCCAGCCCGCAGCATTGCCGGTCCGGGCGCACGCCGAGCCAGGCCAGGTAGTGGTGCGGCGTACGTGGATGATGGGCGGCGAAGGTGTCATCCAGCAACCGGAACCGGTCCGCGTACCGGCCGCACGCCGTGGAGCGCAGCTTGTCGTAGGCGGCCTGGTCCGGTGGCGTGTAGGCGTAGTCGAACCAGACCGCGGCCGCCTCGACCGGGTCGGTGACCTCGATGTAGCCGTGCGCCAGGGTGAAGTCGACCAGCGCGCGGGAGAACCGCTGGTAGATGGTGCGCCGTTCGTCGCGATCCGGTATCAGCCATGGGGCGTCCGGTGTGTCTAGGAACGCCCCGACCAAAACCGCGGTGATCTGGTCAGTGTCCCCGCTGGTGGCGACGCGGACGCGCAGGCTCGAGGGTACGTCGGTCACGGGCTGATTCCTCACGGGCGTAGTCGTCCTTCATCCGTCGGGCGGGCTTAGAGATGGGCAGGAACAGCGGCGGTGGCGGTGTCGGCGCCTCTGCCGACTTGCGCGAGCACGTCGGGGCGGGCCTGGTGCAGCCGGATGGCCCATCCGAGCCCGGTCAGGGCGGCGAGCAGGTAGCCGCCGGGTATCAGCCATCGGGCAGGCGAGTCGGCATCGACGCTGAGCAGGATGGGGATCTGGTCCAGGCTGGTCACCAAGACGACCGCGAGCAGCAGACCGGAGATCGCCGGGGCGACCCGCCGGTGGAACGCGGTCTCGCCGGTGAACGGGGTGCGGTGGAAGTAGGCCAGCACCGCGGCGCTGGTGGCGGTCATCAGGATCAGTACCCCGAACCCGCCGGCGACGGTGCCCCAGAACAGCAGGTGGGTCAAAGGGTCCTTCAGGCCGGCGGCGAGGTAGCCGACCAGCACTGTGCCGGCGATCAGGCTGTGCACGAGGGAGGCGCGGGCGGGTGCCCCGGTGTGCCGGCTCGCGGCGCCCAGAACGCCAGGCAGGACGCCTTCGCGGCCCAGGGCGTACAGGTAGCGGGCGGCCGTGGCGTGAAACGCCAACGCCGCCGCGAACAGCGAGGTGAGAAACAGCAGCTGGCCGAGCTGGACCAGCGGCGCCACGACATAGGGCGAGACCAGTTCGAAGATGAGCTGCGCGCCGTGGGCCTGGGCCTGGGTTTGGATGTTGTCCGGCCCGGTCGCCACGGTCAGGGCCCACGCCGAGCCGGCATACAAGGCGCCGGTGACCAGCACCGCCACGCGGGTGGCCCGGGCCACCGTGCGGCGCGGGTCCTTGGCCTCCTCGGCCATCACGGTGGGGAGCTCGATGCCGGTGAAGCTCGCGGTCACCCCGACCAGGGCGACGAACCCGCCCGCCGTGGCCACGATGTGCAGTGGGGACAGCGGCCCGGCCGCGATGTGGCCTTGGTGGGGGTGGGTCAGCATCACCAGGTCGTAGACGAGCACCACGGCGACCTCGCCCAGCAGCAGCACGCCGAGCACCCAGCCGGACAGGTCCACCTTCCGCGTCCCCAAGAACGCGATCGCCGCCAGGGCGGCGAACGCGCCTACCCACCACGGCACATCGGCTCCGGCGACCACCGCGATGACCTCGGTGAAGACCGCGCCGAACCCGGCGACCAGGCCGATGTGCATCACCGGGTAGGCCAGCAGCGCCACCCCAGCGGCGGCCAGGCCGGCCCGGGGGCCGAGGCCGCGGGCGATGTACGCGTACAGCGAGCCGGCGGTGACGATATGCCGGGCCAGAGTGGTGTAGCCGACCGACCACAGCAGCAGGATCACCGCCATCACCAAGTAGGCGGCCGGGATACCGGGAAAGCCGGTGTCGGCGTAGCCGGTGCTCACCCCACCGGCGATCACGGTCAGCGGCGCTGCGGCGGCAACGGCGAAGAACACCAGCGAGCTGGTGCCCAGCCGGTTTGCCCGCAGAGCATCAGCAACGCTGAACCGAGCTGCGCTTCGACTGGTCGACACGGACAACTCCAAGCCTTGGCGAGGGGGAATCGGGTAGAGGATGGGTCAGGGATTAGGCGCGTGTGCGAGCCGTCATCACCGCGCGGCCGGCCGCTGCGCTGGTGTGTTTCAGAAGATCGACCAACGCCGGGGGCATGTCCGGCCAGCGCAGCCACTCAGCCAACCGCTCCCGCAGCACAGCCGGATCGGTCGCCGCGTACAGCAGCGCCTTCTCCAGCCCGCACGCCGACAACAGCCCCACCAACGCCAACTCGTACCTCACCAGCGGATAGCCCTTGCCCAGCCGGTAACGCAGGAGCAGCGTCGGCGCCAACGCCTCCGGGGTCTTGGTGGCCACCCACGCCGAACCGGTCAGGCCCCGGCGCTGCGGGGCAATGTGCCCGGCCTCGGCCATCCGTCGGGTCACCTGCTCGTACGAGTCCCGGGCCAGAAACGTCAACCACGAGACCAGCGTGAAGTCGCTGGCCTCGCGGGCCAGCAGCCGCACAATCGACTCGCCCAACCCGTCAACCGGCAACGGCTGCTCGACGGCCACCTCCAGCCGGCCCTGCCCGATGCGAACATGCCGCCCCAGCCACAACTCGCCCAACAAGGCGGCGGACAACCCCAGCGCCATGCTATGCGCGTCGATCCACGGATTACCCGTCGTGTCCTCATGCCCGACCCGCCACAAGTCGTCGGCCAGCGGCCCCAACAGCGTCGTCATCGCTGCTCTCACCAAGCCCTTGCACAGCCCAGCTGCCGAACCGCGACCGTGTACGCCGCGCCGACGGATCTCCACAAGGGACGGCCACGCGATGGGCGTGCTGTTGACCGGATGGCCGGATCCCATACCGGCGCGTAGCCATCGCCGAACATCATCAGTCCTCCCCAGAATCCATTCGCGCTCGCCGACCGCAGATCGGCACCGCGGCGCATGCAGCGCTCCCTCAGCCGCCTACAGCTCAGGTGGTTGATCTGGCCATCGCCGCACCTCTGGAAGCAATTACGGCCAGGGCCACCATGCGCAGGTGGCGCCGTACATCGCGGTCAAGCGTGGCCCTAAATGTGGGATTGATCGACCCCTGGATGCGATGACTCCGGTGGTTGCTTGTTCCCCGTATGGCGGGGAGTAGCGCTGGATGCCCTTCCATCGCCACAGAACTAGCCGGTACGGTCCATCCCAATCGGATTGCGACTGCTCGATAGAACAGGACGGACGTTGGCCAGGAGCTCTCTCAGCCATCAGCAAGAGGTTGAGCGATTGCGCGCGTTGGGCTGGAGTTACCGGCAGATTGCCGGTCAGCTCCGTGATCGCTACGGAGTCAATTCGCGGGTCGCCTACAGGCTCGCGCACGGTCTGACTCAGGCTGAGGTGGCACAGCGCTGGAACGAGCAGTGGCCGGAGCCGGGAGCGCCGAAGACCGCCAAGACCATTTCCTATTGGGAGGTATGGCCGGGCGCGGGCGGGCGGACACCGTCGCCCGACACTCTCAACAAGCTCGCGTTCCTGTACCGGTGCAGCGCTGGCGAACTACTGGACGGCGAGGATTTCAGCCGCTTGGATCCGGCCAACGCCATTGACGTTGACGCCGACGACCGGATGGACGGCGCGGGCAGCTCGGAAAAGTCCCCGAGCATGGACCAGGGTTCGCTGGCTGCGCTCGTACCCACGGGAGCCATCACGGCGGTCACGTCGCAGATGGTCGAAGGCTTCGAGGCCCTCACCGATACCTACCGGCAAGCGGACTACCGGGCCGGCTCCCGAAGGGTGACCGCCGACGTCGCCGGCCATCTGCGCCGCATGCTTGAGGTCAGCAACCGCACGACCACATCGGCGGCGCACCACCGGTTGATGCGGGCAATCGCCGACGCGGCCCAACTCTCTGGTTGGCTGGCCATCGACGCGCAGAACTATCACCATGCCCTGAGCCGCTGCCGGCTCGCCTTGTCCGTTGCGGAGAAGATCAACGATCGTGCCCTGCACGCATATACCCTCGGGGTGATCAGCTACATCCATTTGCACGCCGGCAACGGCGACGCTGCCTTGCGCGTGCTCGATACTGCCAGGGACCTTGCCGCTCGCGACGTACCGGCAGCGGTCACATCCTGGATCTACGAAGCCACCGGCGAGGCGTACGGCCTCCGTGGCGAACCGCGGCCAGGCATCACAGCTCTCGCGACGGCCGAACGCCGCTTCGACGGTGTTACCGCTGACAACACTCCCGTCTGGCTGTCCTTCTTCAATGCCGATTGTCACGCCGCCCGTCTCAAGGGTCGCTGCCTGATGCGGCTCGATCAACCCGGCGCGGCCGTCAGCGCTCTGCACGAGGCGTTGACGCTACTACCGGCCACGTTTGTGCGGGAGCGCTCGGGCACCTTGATTGACCTGGCGCACGCTCACGTCCAGTTGAAACAAGTCGAGGAAGCCTGCCACGTCGCCACCCAAGCGGACGTGCTGGCGCGGCGAACGCGATCCGAGCGCAACCGGCACCGTCTGCGCCAACTGCTGGTCGACCTGATGCCCTGGGCACAACACGACTGCGTCCGCGATCTCTACCGGCAGGTGCTGCTTAACTAGAGGGGTGCCCAGCCCGACGCACGTCTGCCGCCGATGAGTCGACGCGGGTGGGCCGAGCTGCTCGTGCTCGCCGCGATGTGGGGCGCCGTATACCCGCTCATCGAGGTCGCCCTGCGTGACCTGCCCCCGGTAATCGTCGTCCTCGGACGAGTCCTGCTTGCCGCCTTGCTGCTCGTCCCACTCGCCATCCGCAATGGAGCCCTTGGCCCGCTGTGGAAACGTCCAAGGGCCATCGTGGAGACCGCCCTGGTCCAGTCCACCGCACCGCTGCTGCTACTCACGGTCGGGCAGCAGTACGTCCCATCTGGCATCGCCGGCATTCTCGTCGGCGCCCAGCCACTGTTCGTGGCAGTCCTCGCCCTTCGCTTCGATCCAGCCGAGCGCCCCCAAGGATGGCCAGGTGTGCTCGGCATCCTCCTCGGCTTCGCCGGTCTGATCCTGCTCTTCGGCGTCGACTTGCGCGGTGGCTGGCACGCGCTGCTCGGTGGCGCGCTGGTGCTGGTCGCCGCGCTGGGCTATGCCACCGGCTCCATCATGATTCACAAGCGGCACGCTGATGCGCAGCCGCTTGGTGTGGCGACGTCCGCCATGCTCGTGACGACGATCGCCACGGCCGTCCCCGCCGGGCTCAGTCTGCCGGATCAAGTACCAAGCACGGCCGCCCTCGCCGCGGTTGGCGTTCTGGGGATCCTCTGCACTGGCTTACCCCTAGTCATGTTCTACACCCTCATAGCCCAGGCAGGCCCGGCACGCGCCGCCTTGGCCTTCTACCTGTCGCCGGCGTTCGCCGTCGCCTTCGGCACCATCTTCCTCAGCGAGGAGCTGACCGTGAGCGCCGTCGCGGGGCTAGCCGCCATCATCGCTGGGTCGGCGCTCGCGGCCCGCCGGGCCGAATCCGTTCCGACTTAGACGTCACGCGGAAGGCCCGCTAACGATTGAGCCAGGTCTCCTCAGTATCTGGGAGAAGCGCGTCCTTACACCCCGTGAGGCGGGAAGTTCGACCCCGCTGTCTAGACAGTGCGCGACGACGTCACTACCTTCGGCTGGACGGTGACCCGCATGGATCTGCCAGGAGGTCCTGTGTCGACGAACCCGCGCGAAGGCCACGACCCGCGATGACTTGGGAACGCCGTCACGACCGCGGCGAGGCGCTCATCGCTGCCGCACCGGCGAGCCCTTGCAACCTGGCAGACCTGAGATGATCTCTAGTGTCCGCGCTGAGCCCTTCGCTGGCATCAGAAGGCGGCTCGTCGAACGGAACTCAGAGGGACATGAGCCACCGACCGCCACTCGCAGCAGCTGTGGCGTACGGCCAGCCCGCGCAGGGGGCCGCACGGCGAGTGAAATACCCCATGCGCCGTCCGTAGAGTCCCGTCGCCTAGGCCGACTTGGAGCAGGGCATCTGTACAGGGTGGTGGGCCCTCCAGGCTTAGGTAGCGTCGGCCTTGCTCACGTCGCCGTTATCAGCAGGCAGCGGAGCTCGGACGATATCAGGCCAGACGATCGCCTGACGTGCATGCTCCTTCACAGCAAATGTACGGGCCGACCTTCATGCCGATCACAGTCGCTTAGCAGAAACATCAAGAAATTGGAGTCCAATGGCGACGTTTGAGGGGCGCCAGGCCGAGATGCCACCGGCCGACATTCAGCCACTCGACGTAATCTACTTCGACGCAGGCGGGATGTTCGCACACGAGGGATTCACGAGCGGCCTTCTTATCATCATACGGGAGATTCTCCGCGCGTTTGCGAGGAAGCAGATGTCAGTAGGGGTGTTCTCCACCGTGGACATTGGTCGTGTCCGGTTTCCTGATACAGCCGCGCCAGGCATACGCGTCAGAACCGAGGCCGGCTTAGGCGTCAACGAGAAGATCTTCGGCCCGGATCAAGTGCGCCAGGTAGACCACGTGCACCGTGAAACCACGACCATTCTACGCCGAATAGCCCCGAAGTTTATCGTCATGAATTCGCCTGCGGTGTTTCTTAGTGAAATCGATGTGCTCTATCGAAAATGGGCAAACGAAACAGGCGCCGAAGTGATCCACGTCGTCGCCGATCACCTATTCCCAACGCAGCAAAGCCACGAAGCCCGTATGGTGTCGCGACTATATCAGGAGATGCGGAAAGGCGCGGCGATATCTCTCACGGATAGCATTGAGACGAAATTCTACAATGCATCAGGCATAACATCCGCTCGCTTCAAGAATCCGTTCGTTCTTGACGAGGTCGTGGCGAGTCGACCGGACGCCAACTCATGCCGGCGCGTCGGAATGGTTAACCTGCATCCTATCAAGGGTCGCGCCATCTTCCATGGGATCGCGCGTCGCATGCCCGACCTGGACTTTTTGATCGCGAAGAACTGGCCCGACATCGATGAGTACGGACAGGGGCCTTCGAACGTGACGGTGGCAGAGTTTTTCCAGGAGCCGCGTGACTTCTACCAAGAAATATCAGTGCTGCTCGTGCCGTCCCTACACGAGGACGGTCCCACACGGGTGGTCATTGAAGCTATGTTGAATTGCATTCCCGTTGTTGCCAACCGCATTGGCAGCATACCAGATGCAGGAGAAGATAATGCACTGTTCATTGAACCCCCGGAGATACTGGGATTCGAGCTCAACGGGGACGTGTTAGTGCCGAGGCTTGAGCAGGGGAGCCTCGACCGGTGTGTGGGTGACTATTGTCGAGCAATAGAGCTGGCAATGAGCCGCCCGACATCGATATCTGACCAAGTTGAGCGTGCCCACGCTATGGCGTTGTCCTATGTCGGCGATGCTCGACGGACTCTGGAACGCCTGGTCGAGCGTTGGATCGAGGTCCGGAATCCGGCCGGCGGCGACCGGAGGATGCCGGTGTGAGTAAGGACAACGCTGCTCTCGTTGGGAATCTCGCTGAGCAACTCTTTCTGGCTCCTGACGGCTCCAACGTGGAGTCCCTCCATGCGCTGCTAAGGCACGCTGTCGACGCTGCCCTGATGCACCAGGGCGAAGGCCCTCTCTACTCCGGAAGGCCGCTGGCTGAGGAGGATGAGGATTCAGGGTTGTGGCGTCTGCCAGAGGAGGGCAATCCGCCGGACGAGTCACTGGCCCAGCTCCCGCAGTTCCTTCGCGGGTGTGTTAAGCCACACCATCCGTTCCTGGCGAAGAACATCATTCCGTTGCCCTCCTTCGTCTATCTTGCGGCTTACTCCGCCGCGTCTCTGTTCATGGGAAATGGCGTGACGGGAGAGGATGCGGCCGCAGCCCTCGGTGCCGAGCTTCAGTGCGCAGCGGCCCTTGCAGACCTGGCGGGATATGAACCGGACGGTGCCGCTGGCGTTTTCACCTTTGGGGGTACGGGGACCAATCTCTACGCCTTCAAAGTCGGGCTATCGAAGGCCGATCGCGGTTCCACCTTAAATGGCGTCACCACGCGAGGCGTTTACATCGGCTCATGGCCATCACACTACAGTCATCGGACCGCGTCGACCTGGCTTGGCGTCGGTCGTGAGAGCTACGTGACGGTACCGTCGCTTACGGATCAGACAACCGACTTGGTCGAGCTGGAGAAGTCGTGCCGCCGCGCCATTGAAGACGGTGCGCGAATCTACGGCATCATTGGTGCGGGCGGCACGACGTCGAATATGGCGATCGACGACTTTACCGCGATAGCCGCGATGCGGGACGAGTTGGTGCGGCACTACGCCTTGGATTACCGGCCTCACATTCATGCCGACGCCGTCCTGGGCTGGGCCTACCTGCCGTTCCTTTCCTACGATCTATCGGCGAACCCTCTCGGTTTCTCGCGTCCGGTGTGCGTCAAGTTGGGCCGACTTGTTAGTCGCCTGAGGACACTTCGTCATGCCGACTCAATGGGGATTGACTTTCACAAGACCGGATACGTACCTTACACCTCCAGCATGGTACTCCTGAGGGATCGACGGGATCTCGGATTGTTGCGCCGCGACGGAAGCGACATGACCCCGCTGTTTCACGACCCCAAAGCCTACAATCCCGGGGTTTACACGCTCGAGACGTCACGGTCGACGGCGAATATGATCGCGACTTGGCTGACACTGCGGACTCTTGGACGGGATGGTCTTCGGCGTCTGCTGGGGAACGCGTTGGAGAACGCCGAAGCTGTGCGAGAGCATTTGCGACGTAGGATGATCTCGGACTTGGTGGTTGTGAACCAGGTGTCTTATGGACCCGATACGTTCATAAGGTGCTATCCGCCGGCGAGGGCCCCACGCGATCACAACTTGGAGTGGAGCTCAGATCGTCTGGTACAGATTGGCAACGACTACAACTCGGCCTTCTTCTCGTGGCTGGCCTCACGCTCTGGCACATGGACCGAATTCCTCGCGGTCAGCAAGACCTCGGCGGCGTTCTACTGCGCGACCGGCCAGCCGGTTGTCGCGCTCAGGGTCTATTCGCTAAATCCAGGAATGGGACGGGCGGATGCCCGGGAGCTTGTTGATCGCTTAATTGATGCGAAGAGGGAATTCGACGAGGCAGTGCCAAGCGTAGAAGGGTCCTGATGGCGAAGGTACTGGGAATCAATGCTGTCTTTCACGACCCATCCGCTGCCGTGGTGGTCGATGGGCAGGTGGTGAGTGCGGCGGAGGAGGAGCGCTTCTCGCGCCGCAAGCACGGCAAGACACCGCTGCCGTTTGCGGCATGGGAACTACCGGAGCAGGCAGCGAAGTGGTGCCTTCGGAAGGCGGGACTCAAGGCCGAAGACCTTGATGCGGTTGCCTACTCGTATGACCCTCGACTGGCCGATCCGTATGCCGGTGACGTTACAGCGGATGGGTGGGAAGCGCTGCGTAACATGTATGCCTCGCTAGCTCCGCAGTTCCTCGCCGAGATGCTGCCTGGCCTGGACCCGTTGCGCGTCCGGTTCGTGAGGCATCACCTAGCACATGCGGCCTCGGCGCATCTCGCGGCACCGTTCAGGGATTCGGCCGTGCTCGTCCTCGACGGCGCGGGCGAAAAGACCTCGCACCTCGCGGGCCTGGCGCGCGGCGGCGGCCTGGAGATCCTTGCATCGCAGGCACTGCCGCACTCGCTCGGCTTGATGTACGAGTTCGTCACCGAGCACTTGGGGTTCCGCCGGTCTTCGGACGAGTACAAGGTCATGGCGATGGCGTCGTACGGGACGCCAAGGTTCCTCGGCGATCTGCGGCGCCTTGTCGGCCCGACAGCCGACGGGGGTTTCCACGTTGATCACATTGACTGGGCGCAGTACGCGCCGCAGCGTCCCTCCGCGCAGCCGATCGACCAGATTCACTTCGACCTGGCTGCCAGTGTTCAAGTTCGATTGCAGGAGGTTCTGCTCTCGTTGGCTCAGTGGCTGCATTCGCACACTGGCCAGACCAACCTCACGATGGCGGGTGGCGTTGCACTCAACTGCGTGGCCAATTCCTACCTCGCGGAAGAAGGCCCGTTCCGAAGGATCTGGGTCCAGCCGGCGGCTGGGGATGCCGGCACGGCCCTGGGCGCGGCGCTGTTGTTGGCAGCGGAACTAGGCGACGCAGTGGCAGGGATGTCTACAGCAGCCCTGGGAAGATCGTGGTCAGAGTCGGAGATTCGTACCTGGCTCGACGTGGCCGCAGTACCCTATGAAGAGTCACCTGACATTGCGGGCGCGGTTGCTAAGCTGCTCGCTGATAACCACATCGTTGCATGGTTCCAGGGCCGCAGCGAGTTCGGGCCGAGGGCTCTCGGACACCGCAGCCTTCTCGCAAACCCCACCTATCCCGACAACGTCCGGCGGCTCAATAGCGTAAAGGGAAGGGAACAGTTTCGGCCGGTCGCGCCTATGGTCCTTGACGACCATGCAGCCGCGATATTTGAGGGGCCGCTGCCCAGTCCATATATGTTGTTCACACATCGGGTACGACCCGAGTGGCGGGAAAAGATTGCGGCCTCAGTCCACGTCGACGGCACCGCGCGGATCCAGACCGTCTCATCAGTAGATGAACCACTGGTCGCCCGAATGCTTGAGCGATTCTACGCCATGACAGGCGTACCAGTCGTCGTCAACACCAGTTACAACACGGCGGGTCGGCCGATGGTGGACGATCCGCGGGATGCTCTTGAAGCCTTCGGCTCCGCTGCCATTGATGCGCTTGCAGTCGGGCCATTCCTGGTCAAACGGAACAGGACCTCATAGGTGCGCGAACACTTGAATCGCGACCGATCGCCCGAGGTCGAAAGGGCACCGCGTCCAAGAGAGGGTCTGCGGATCGACGTTGGCGGGGAAATGGTTGTTGTCCCCATTGACGAGGTACCCGAGCTGATCCGGAGGACCTGTCCTGAGTTCGAGATCGACGCGAGGCTCCTTTGGGATTTGGAGCTTCAACCGCAGCCCATAGCAGTGAACGCCGTTTCCTGGATGCTCGAACTCCCGGTGTGGCCGGAACGTGGCATCCCGTTTGCCCTGAGGCCCGTCGACGTCATCCGTTCACCCGTCCAGCACCCGGAACATGCACAGCGCATTGCGAATGCTTCACTGGGCTTCCCGATAGAGGTAGTACCCTATCGCAATCGACTCGTGATACTCGAAGGATGCCATCGCACGTCGAAGGCCGTCATTGACAGCAAGCCTACAATCTTGGCCAGAGTCGTTCCACCTCCCAGAATTCCGGAGATCATCGACTGGACTGCGACCGCGCCATCCTTCAACCTGCGGCAATTCATGCACAGGGAATATGGAATTGATGTGTAACTACGTTCGATATCAGCGGCAGAGCGCCGTATGCACTGCGCGACTTCCGCGGATCATGCGTCGGGCATCTCCGCCACTACCTTCCGGTATTCGGCCTCCCCATGTACGAGGGTCGTCAGCTCGGCCGCAAGCGCCCGTTGCGCTCGCCGCTTCGCGGGCCGCTGCGCAGTCGACGCGGCCAGATCCTCGATCTCGTCCCTGGAGCGGAAGCTGTAGTACCTCAGGTACGTGACAACGTCATGGTCGTCGGCGTTGAACCAGAACTGGTAGAAGTCGTGTGGGCTCGTCATGACCGCATCGAGCCAAACCGCTCCACCCTCGGTCTTGCCGAACTTCGTGCCATCAGCCTTGGTCACCAGCGGCGTTGTGAACGCGTGAACCGGCCCCGCCCCTCGGCGGCGGATGTAGTCCACGCCCGCTGAGATGTTTCCCCACTGGTCGGAGCCACCGAATTGAAGCGAGCAGCCGTAACGCTTGTTGAGCTCGAAGTAGTCGTGTGACTGCAGGAGCTGGTAGCTGAACTCGGTGAAGCTGATGCCCGAGTCAAGCCGAGCCTTGACGACCTCGCGGGCAACCATCCTGTTGACGGGGAAGTGCTTGCCGACCTCGCGCAGGAAGTCCACCGCCGGCATCGGGTCGGTCCAGTCCAGGTTACTAACCACCTCGGCGGCGTTGTCGCCCTCATAGGTAACGAACGGCGCGACCTGAGCGCGAATCTTCGCCACCCACTCGGCAACAACCTCAGGAGGGTTTAGCACCCGCTCGCCGGCCTCCTTCGGGTCTCCGATCTGCCCTGTTGCGCCACCGACCAGCAGGAGCGGCCGGTTCCCGGCCGCTTGCAGCCGCCGAGCCGTGTTCAGCTGCACCAGGTGGCCAACGTGCAGGCTGGGTGCAGTCGGGTCGAAGCCGACATAGAAGGTGACCGGGCCGTCATCGAGGTGCTTGCGCAGACTGTCGAGGTCGGTGGCGTCCCGAATCAGGCTGCGCCACTGTAGGTCGTCGATAAGGCTCACGACGCTGGACTCTCCGATCAACATGGTGATCCGATACTACCTACGACATCACGAGATTCGGATACGCAGGGGTGCCGCGAACCCCGAGGGAGTACTTGCCGCTGTACGACGGCAAACCGATCACCGGTGCCCACGAGTAGTAGGGTCGCCGAGCCGCCAGCCTCGGCGGGTCCGTGGCGCTCGCCATGATGCGACGAAACGCCCGGGAAGCTCGGCGGACCCGATCCACATTGACCGCTCCAGCCAGGACGGGTAGCCGCGGGGCCGCTGGACGGCGGGGCCGGGTGTCTCGCGTCGGGGTGGGCGGCGGTGTCAAGCTGTGGGGGTGTTCCGTCGCCGGGTGGTGCGTCGAGCGAGCCGCAGTGTGCAGCTGCGGGCGCTGTGGCGGCTGGAGGTTGCGCCGTTGTGGTGGCGGATGGGCAAGCCGCGTAGCCGGCGGGCGTGGGCCACGTGGGTTGAGGAGTCCGGGGAGCTGCGGGCCCAGCATTCCGCCGAGCAGCAGGGCAGGCGCTCGGCGGCCGGGGCTGAGGCGTTTCGGGAGTGGGACGCACGGATGCAGGCGGCGAAGGCCGAAGCGGAGCGCACAGGCAGGCCGGCGCGGTTGCCGGCCGCGCCGGACTTCGGCGAGGCCGGCACCGTGTTCCTCAATGTTGATGACCCGCGCATCGACGGCTATGTGGAGCCGCCGGAGCCGCCGGATTTGACGCCGGTCCAGCGGCGGCGGCGGGCGCTGGCGGACCGGCTGGCCGGGATCTTGAAGGACTACGAGCCGGGTGATGAGCGGGCGGCGTACATGGTCGGCGAGTTGTCGCTGCCGGCGAAGGTCGCCTACGCCCCGGTGGTGCGGACGGCGTTGACCGAGGCGCCGCAGGTGGCGGAGGCGTCCGAGCCGGGCGCGGTGAAGATCGCCTCGGATCTGGGCGGGGTGGTGATCCGGCTACATGGTCCGGCGTGGAGTCTGGTGTTCCGGTTCTCGCCGTACCGGTCGCCGGTGCTGTTCGTGACCGATGACATGCCCGAGTTCGCCCGCCGGGTGGACACCGACCTGGACTGGCTGCCGGAGATCGACGCCGCGATCGACGCGGCGGTGCGGGAGCTGTCCCGCTACTCGTTGGGTGGGGACAAGTACCTGTACCGGCCGATGTCGTCGCTACGGCACCGCACACCGTGAGCACCGGCCAAGGGCGGCCGGTGGTTGGTGCTCATGGGGCGGCAGCTTCGCCGGCTCCGCTGGCCTGACCTGCTCGGTCGGGTTGGCCTGCTTTGTCGGCTTGTTGTTGCCGCTGTTTGAGGTAGTCGAGGTCGCAGCGGGTGAGGTCTTCAGCCCGGCTGGGGGTGATCGCGTCGGCGGCGGCGGTCAACCGGCGGCCTTTGCGGTCTTTGGCGTCCAGGTAGCGGGCCATGCGGGTGATCGCGCGGTCGCGGCGCATCCGGGCGGCCGACTCCGCCAGAGCCGTCTCCGGTGCCACGTCCACCAGGGGGCGGGCGCCGCCGTTGCTGGCGGTCTCGAAGTAGGTGCGGCCGATCAGCTCCGCGTCCTTGGCGTCGAAGCTCTGCCCGGCGGGTGCCTCCTTGTACTCCTGGTACAGGTCGAGGAGTACCGGGTCCGGGCTGCCCGGGGTGGGCGGGTACTTGCCGGTGCGGCCGGTCCTGGCCCGAATCTTGTCGATCGCCTCGTCGGTGAAGGGACGGACCTGCCGCTGGTCGTCGTGTTCCTTGCCGACCTCGTAGACGGCCTGCCCGATCAGACGGGCGACCACGGCCCGGTCCAACCCCACCTTCTCGACCTTGTTCATCATCGACTGGATCAGGGCGGCGTGGGTGTCGTCCACGTCGTGGATGCTGTGCGGCGGGATCGGGGTCATCTTCCGCGCTCTGGCCCGTAGTCCGGGCATGGCCAGGTAGACGGTGACGGCGTGCCACAGGCCACCCTCGGCGCGGACCCGCTGGACCACCCACCGCCACACCCGGTCCCGGGCCGCGAGGGGCGTTTGCGAGGCCAACACGTAATCGCGAAGCCCGTCCAGCGGCACCACCGGGCTGCTGTCGCCAGAGGTGTCGAACGCCGGATCGAGCAGGTCCCGAGGGATGGTCAGCTCCGCGGCGGCGCGTTGGGGTGTTTCCCGTTCGATCCGGCCGAACGGGCTTTGGTCCTGCGCCGGGCGCGGCTTGTCAGACACGGCGATGTCCCTTCAACCGCCCACACCGGGTGGGCTGGGTTGTGGACACGCCAGGAACACCGCGCAAGGGCGGCGCGGCCGCGGTCGTCGGTGACCGGACGTTTCCGGCGTGCTGCGGACACCGCCGGAAACCTCGAACAAGCGTACGAGGTGTCGGGCGTGGGTCGCCACGCGATATCGGCTCGTGTCGCACCCGCACCCCCGCGATCTCCGTCCCGCTCGAACCGCGCCGCCGCGGCATGGGCGTGGGGCGGCGCTTCGGGTCCAAGGCTAGATCAGCGCGGGCAGATGCCTCGATCCCAAGATTTTCTCAGGGCCGGTGTGCGGTTTCCGGCTCGCGCCGTCCCCTTACTTCAATGAGGACCCGTCACCCCGGCGCCACGCGGCAGCCGCCGGCAGCCCGCCTGTCCGACCACCTTCAAGATTTTTTTCGGGTTTTCTCGGGGGAGCTGTGCGGTTTCCGGGCTTCGGCGTCCCCTTACCTATCGAGAGCACCTGACGGAGGTACACGGCGTCCACGTCGATGCTCGCCGCGTCCGGCCACATGTTCGCACTCGTTCACTCGGAGGTTTGCCCTGCTCAGCCCAGGAAAGTCCACGCTCACCGTCGTGCGGCCCGCCCCCATCGGGGCGGGCCGCGTCCGTTCTTGGAGGTCCATGAACACCACCAACCTCATCATCTCTGCGTTCCCGATCATGTTCCCGGTCGTGCCGGCGGGTTGGCTGCCGGTGCTGGCCGAGCCGGGCTGCCCCGAGCCGCCCGGCGACGTCGAGCGGTCGTCGGCCGAACGCGCGGTGTGCGGGATCGGTGACCTGGGTTCCTGGGTCACCGACCTGCCGACCCGCGTCTGGCATGCGGCGAGCTCCGGCTGGCCGTGGCTGCTCACCGCTGTCCTCGTGGTTCTGGTGTTCACGCTCGCCGTGCGGGTGGCACACCGGGCGGCGTGGTGGCGGGCCGTCGCGGGCGGCTACTGGATGCGGGTGATCCCGCCCCGGCAGGTGGACCCGGCGCACGCCGAGGACGGCTGGCGGCTGCTGGCCGGGCTGGCCCGGCTGGCCCGCAAAGGCTGGTGGCGACCGGCCAACCCACCCCTGGCCTTCGAGATCCACCACGATGGCGACGGACGGCTGACAGCCGGGGTGTGGCTGCCCGGCTGGGTGCCACCCGAGGCGGTCACCGACGAGCTGGCGCGGGTGTGGCCCGGCGCGGTCCTGGACCGCACCGACCCGCCCACCCTGCCTGAACGGGGCCACCACGGCGGGTCGCGGGTGGCCGGGGCCCGACTACGCGCCGATCGCCCTGACAGCGGGTTCCTGGTCGACGACCCCCGCATGAGCACCACATCGGCGCGGGGTGTGTTCGGCGGTGACCGGCTTCGGGCGGTGTTCGACGCGCTCGGCAAGCCGGACGGCCCGGCCCTGTTGCAGGTGCTGGTCCGCCCGGCACCCGCCGGGAGGCTGGCCGCACTGGACCGGGCCTCCCGGTATCCGGCCAAGCCAGGCCGGAAGCCGGCCGCTGTCGTTCTGGACGGCGTGACGGCGCTGCTGTCGGGCGCCGTCCGGTTGCTGCTCGACGCGATCACCGAGTTGGTCAGTACCGGCCGCCCAACGGCCAGCCACCACCGGCACAGCTCCGGTGGTGACGGGTCGCGACGACCGGATCCGGTGCAGGCCAAGGCGATGCGCCAGGCGGCCGAGAAACTGGCCAATGGTCCGCATGTGATCGCCACGGTCCGGTTGGGCGTATCCCGCTCGGACCGTGGGTTTGCTCGTGCGGCGGCCCGCTCCATCGGCTACGGGTTCCGCACCGTAGCCCGCCATCTGTTTCCGGTCCGGATGCGCCGGGCGGCTGTGCTGCTGGAGCAGCGGCGTGCCACTGCTGGTGAGTGGCTGCTGCTGTCCACGGCCGAGTTGGCGGTCCTGGCGCACCTGCCCGGCGACCCCGCCGGGCAGGGGTTTGAGGTCACCGCGTTGCACCGGCCCTGGCCGCGCGGGGCGAGCCGGGCCGACCCGGAACCACCGACCCGGGATGGGTCGGGCTGGACCGGCGCCGGCTGGACCGCAGAAGCCGATCCGGACGACGCGACCGACAACCACGACAAAGACGAACCACCGCAGGAGGCTGCATGACACCACAACCGTGGAAGACAACGAAGATGGTGGGGGGCGCGGGAGCGCCCCCCACGCTGTTGCCGGGCCAGCCGGCCAGATTGCGGCTGGTCCCGCCCGGCGCGTCACGCCGGCAGGCGGTCAAGGCGCTCGGCGTGGCACCCCTGGGGGAACCGGTCCTGATTGGACTGTCGCCGCAGGATGCCCGCCATCACCTGCATGTGCCGGACCGACCGGCACCGGCAAGACAACGCTGCTACTCAACCTGGCCATCGCGGACGCGCGGGCCGGTCGCGGTGTGGCCGTGTTCGACCCCAAGGGCGACCTGATCCGTGACCTGCTGGAGCGGCACCCCGCCACGGTGGGCAGCCGGCTGGTGCTCATCGATCCGGATGAGAAGCAGGCGCCGGCCGCGCTGGACCTGTTCGACCTCGGCGCCGATCCGGAGTCGGTGGCCGATCAGCTCGTCGGCGTGATGGCCAAGGTGTGGGCGCAGTATTGGGGGCCGCGCACCGACGACCTGGCCCGCCACGCCGTGCTCACCCTCGCCCACCAGCCCGGGGCGACTCTTGCCGACCTGCCCACCCTGCTCGCCGACGCGGGCTACCGGCGGCGGCTGGTCGGCGGCATCCGGCGCACGCTCGGCCCGGTCGACTCGGCCGGGCTGGTCGCGTTCTGGGCCTGGTACGACACGCTCACGCCGGCGCAGGCGTCGGTGCAGATCGGCCCGCTGCTGTCCAAGCTGCGGGCCGTGCTCTCGCGGCGGTTCGCCGCGGAGCTGTTCGGCACCGGCGTGTCCACGTTCCGGCTGTCCGATGTGCTCGACGGCGGGGTGCTGCTGGTCCGGCTGCCGCCGACGCTCGGCGACGACACCGTGAGGTTGACCGGTTCGCTGCTGCTCGCGGCAGTGTTGCACGCGGCGTCCGGGCGGGCCGACCAGCGCGAGCAGGACCGCCTCGACGCCTCGTTGATCTTGGACGAGTGTCAGGCGTCCCTGCACCTGCCAATCGGCGTCGATGACGCCCTGGCGCAGGCGCGGGCCTGGCACCTGTCCATGGTCCTCGCGCATCAGCACTTGGCCCAGTTGACGCTGAGGATGGCGGCGGCGATCGACGCCAACGCCCGCAACAAGGTGTTCTTCAACCTCTCACCCCGCGATGCGCGGGAGCTGGCGCACCACGTGGCGCCGTACTTCGAACCGGAAGACCTGACCCACCGCGACGCCTACGGCATCGTCTGCCGCCTGCACATCAACGGCCGCGACGGCGAACCGTTCAGCCTGCACACCCGACCCGCCCCGCCCGCCTGGCCCGGCCGCGCCGAGCAGTTGCGGGCGGCGGCACGAGACCGGGGCCTACCCGCGCAACTGCGCCACGCCATCGCGCAGGCCCGGCAAGCCGGCCCGAACGCACCACCCAACACGGCCCGGCAACCCGCCCGGCCAACCGCCGACCCAACCAGCGAGCGAACGGAGGCCGTCGATGAGCACACCAACGACCCAACCGTCAACCCAACCGAGCACTCCGAGAACCGAACTGACCCAACCGAGAACCCAACTGGCCCAACCGGCGGCGGGGATACGCCCGCCGTCCTACCGGTCACTCCGGTACCGGTGCCACCGGCACCAACCAACCGCAAACCCGTTTCCCGCAAAGGAATCTAGCCATGCTACGACTGTCACACTTCATCGTCGCGCCGGAAGTCGTCGAGCTGTTCGGCGGCGAAGGCGCCACCCGTCACCTGCTCGCTGAGCAGTACGGCACCTACCCCTGCGCCATCTGCGGCAACGAGCTCAAGCTCGGCGTCGGCAACCCCGCCACCGTCCTGGTCACCATCTACGACCAAGGCATGGGACCACTGGTCGTCAAGCTGGCCCACCCGGACTGCTCCAACTCCGGGGTGGTGATCGTCCTCACCGCACCCACACCCACCGGCCAGCTCCACATACCGGCGATGGCCTGGCTCCGCGAAGGCGACCCACCCTCGGTGGTGGTCGTCGCCCCACGCGTGTCCGCCAAACGCATCACCGGCGGCAGTGGAGACCTAACCGACGTGATCCTTTCCGGGCTGCTCGGCTCCGGGTTCACACTACTGTCGGCAGCGGACTCCCCGTTGCCGGTGGTGCCCGGCAGGCTGCACGTCACCTTCGCCACCGGGCAACGCATCACCGTCACCACCGCCGACGGCACCACCCTGTACGACGGTGCCCTCCCCGTGCCGGACGGCTGGGCCGAGTTGGTCGAGTACACCGGCCTGCTCGGCGTGGTCGTGGTCAACGGCCTCGACCTGCTCGACCCCGACCGACACCACATGGACGACCTGCACGCCGCCATCGCCCGAGGCGCGGCGGTCGGCATCGCTATCCAAGTCGACCCGCGCCCACGGCCCGAGCCGACCCAACCGCCGATCCCCGCACAGCCAACAACGCCGGCGCTGCCGCCGGGCAGCCGAACCCGGAGACGAACATGACACTGCGCAACCACACCAGCCCGAAAGACCCGACCGACCAGACACCGACAGGCCCGGCAGAGCAGTCGGGTCTGTCCGGCCCTGGCTGGGCCAACCTGTCAGCACTGACAAGACTCGGCGATCTGTCACACCTCGCCGTGTTGTCCGAAGTGGACAAACACGACGGCCCTCGGGACGGAGGCTCCCTCGGAGGGTTACTCGGAGGCTCCCTCGTGCGGGAAACGCCGAGTGAACCTCCACCCGGAAACCGCCCAACAACGCAGGTCAGCCCGGCTGACCGGCCGATCCGAGACAGGGCGGAGTGATCCTATGGGGATCACACACTCGACGGCACAGCCGCACATCACAGCTCTACCACACCAACCCCGAGGCGGCATCGACGTAGCTGGCGAACTACGCCGGCTCATGCCCCGCGACCGGTGGCTCCTGGAACTCCTCCACGAACACGCCGTGTTCACCACCGAACAAGTCGCCGCCCTCGGCTTCGACCACGTGCACACCGCACGGAACCGGCTCGTCCTACTCAACCGGCGCGGCATCCTGGCCCGCTTCCGCGACGGCGTACGGCCCGGCTCCCAACAATGGCGCTGGACCCTCGACCTGATCGGCACGGCCTGGCTCGCCGCCCGCACCGGCGAACCAGAACCGAAACCGGCCGCGATGCGCCGGCGGATCAACCGCCTCGCCTCCTGGCCCGGCCTGGAACATCGGCTCGGCGTCAACGGGTTCTTCGTGGACCTGGCCGCACACGCCCGCCACACCCCCGGCGCCCAGCTCGGCGTGTGGTGGTCCGAGAAAACCTGCCGCACCGTCACCGGCCAACTCGTCCGGCCCGACGGGCACGGCGTATGGACCGAGGACGGGCACACGTGCGCGTTCTGGCTGGAGTACGACCGGTCGACCGAGAAGGCCCACCAGGTGGTGGCCAAACTCGACGGCTACGCCGCGCTGCACCGGGTAACCGGCCTGGACCACGCGGTGAGGTTCCACCCCGGGACCGGACACCGGGGTTTCATGCCGCGAGGGCGTTGGGCTGACGATAGCAGACACGGGTTTCGTACGGGGTGCGGTGCTTGAGTGTCGAGTGTAGACGGTCGTGGTTGTAGTAGTTGAGGTAGGCGAACACGTCCTGGCGGGCCTCGGCCCGGGTGGCCCACACCCGGGTGCCGATCTCGGCTTTCAGGGTGGCGAAGAACGACTCGGCGACGGCGTTGTCGTAGCAGGACCCGACCCGGCCCATCGACGCCCGCATCCGCAGCCGCGTCAGCGTCGCCCGGAACTCGGCCGAGGTGTACTGACTACCGCGGTCGGAGTGGAAGACCGCGCCGGGCTCGATGAGGCCGCGGCGGTGGGCCAGCTGCACGGCGTCGACGACGAGTTCGGCGCGCATGTGCTCGGCCATGGCGTGGCCGACCACTTCCCGGTTGAACAGGTCAATTGTCGTGGCCAGGTACAGCCATCCCTCCTGCGTGGGCAGGTAGGTGATGTCACCAACGAGGCGTTGGCCGGGTGTCGGGGCGGTGAAGTCCCGGCCGATCAGGTCCGGCGCCGGCGCGGCGGCCGCGTCCTGCCGGGTCAACGACCGGCGCCGCCGACGTGTGACGCCGACGATCCCTTGCTCGCGCATGATCCGCTCGACCCGCTTGCGGTTGACCGGTCGGCCGCGGCGGCGCAACTCGTCGGTGATGCGGGGTGAGCCGTAGCGGCCGCGGTGTCCGGCATGGATGGCGCGGATCTGCGCGGCCAGCTCGTCCTCGGCCTGCACACGCGCCTGCTGGGCGGGTTGGGCGGCTAGCCACTCGTAGTAGCCCTGCCGACGCTTTACCGCCAGGACGCGGCACAGCCGCGCGACACCGTACCTGGTGTGATGTTCAGAGATGAACCGGTAGCGGTGGATCATCGACCCATCTCTTTCGCAAAATACTGGGCTGCCTTGCGGAGAATCTCCTTCTCCAACTCCAGCTCAGCGACCTTGCTACGCAGCCGGCGCAGTTCCTCCCGCTCGCCGGCGCTCAGCTCACCGCCGCCCTGACCGGGGCCGGCCGTGTTCTGCTCGGCCCGGCCGGCGGCCTTGACCCAGCCCCGCAAGGTCTCGTGATTGACGCCGAGCTCTCGGCCGACCTCACGCAGTGGCCGGCCCGGTGACGAGCGGACCAGCTCGACCGCGTCCCGGCGGAACTGCTCGGGGTACTTCGACGGACGTGGCACCAGGACATCCTTCCCCAGACCACTGTCTGGGCTCAGGGTGTCCGGTCTGAAGGTGGAACCTCAGTGAAACCGTCCACCGCGAAGAAGTTCGAGCCGGTCGCAGCCACCCCTTTAGAAACATCCCAGCCGGGGACGTGAGCGCCGAGATGACACGCGCAGGGCGTCGAGCCGCCGAAGTAGCCAGACACCACAGCCCGGCACCGACCGACGCGAGCGGTCCAGGCGCGCGTAGCGCCCGGATCGCGGCAAAAATGAGTACGCTCGCAAGCTCGCCAACACCATGCCGACTTACGGCGAGTTCGGAGGCTTGGCCTTCTGCTTGTAAATCGTCTCCTGACGGGCCAGCATGGCGACGAATTCGCCGATCTTCCGCTCGCGGGTCTGCGCTCGCTTCACGGCATTGAGGCGGTGGATGAGAGCGAACCGGTTGGCACTGGTGAGCACCTCGAACATTGCCTGGGCAGCGGGGTCGGCACCGATGGCGGCGACAAGGTCGGCCGGCACCTCGGCCTCCGACGGCGGGGCATAAGCGGCCGCCCACCGCCCGTCCACCTTCGCCGCTTCCACCGCGACGCGGCCCGGGGGCAGCATTCGGCCCTGCGCCTCCAGCCGGGCCACGTGGGCGACGTTGCGTTGTGACCAGGAACTGCGAGGCCGGCGAGGGGTGAACCGGATGCAGGAGGTTTCCTGATCCCGTTTACGGCCCTGCCCGTCGATCCAGCCGAAACACAGGGCCTCGTCGACCGCCTGCTGCCACGTCAGGGTCGTGACTGTGCCGCCCTTCTTGGTCAGGACGAGCCAAACGCCGGGTGACGCGGCGTGGTTGGCCGACAACCACGCACGCAGCCCGTCGGCGTCCGCGACGATCAACTCATCCAGTTCGGCACTCGTCATGACGGCAGGCTATCGCTGCGCCGTTGCCTCAGCCGCTGCCTGCGGGCCGGCCAGCCCCGACTCGCCGGGCTGCCGGCGAGTCGGTCGCTCGCAGACCGTCGCAGGCCGGACCTCGACGCTCAGGACGGTCTCGACGTCGGGCCGGCACGTCGGACCGGACTCCTCGCGCACGTGCCGGTCGCGGCGCGTGCCTCGTAGACGTCGCCCACGCTGGTATCGACCTCGGTGACGACCACGTCGGTCACGGTCACCTTCGTCGCCGAGGGCGAACCCCGCGGAGCCCACCGCGCGCCCAGGTCAGCCTCCCTTCGATAACCCTCCTCGGCCATGGCCGTCACCTCGACCTCAGGGCAGCTCGATCCCGTCACCTCGACGGTGACCTCAGCGAATCGCGAAGCACGATTCATCTGCCGTAGCAGACGGAACGTCGTCGTCATGATCCAACCATTCCATTACGGGTCCGCCCCCGACGTGTCCGAGCCAAACACCAACACATGGACCCCATGTGCCATCCGCAGCTGGCGAAACAGGCGCTCACACGGTTACGGACCACTTGGAATGAACCCTGCGGATCATGGTCGCACCACCGCTGGAGCCGGTGACCTCATCTCGGATGAGCCGCTGCTGTGCATTGCTGCTGTACGGAACGAAAGAGGCCATCCCGGGTTTGACCGAGATGGCCTCTCACCTGCGTCGGGACGGCGGGATTCGAACCCACGACCCCTTGACCCCCAGCGTTGGAACGGCTCCACTATGGAGTGTTGCTTCGTGTCGGCCTATATCCTCACGTACAAGGGACCTGCGAATACTAACACGCCTGTGTACTGAGTGGTGTTGGCTCCTGCTACCACATCCGGACGTAATTGATCTCCGCCGTGAGCGCGTTTGTTAGCGGCGCCAGTCAAGTGCAGCCCCTGATGCCACGTCCACACTGGACCTGCCCGCCCCGACAAGATGCCGCGCCGGCAACGAGACGCCCACGCGTCGAATCGCGCCCCTTCGCTGGATCGCGCAATGGCGGACCGAGGCAGACCGGCCGCACTCCGGATCCATCCCCGCATCGCGCCGGGATGGCCCTGCCCACACTCGACGGGACACGGGACACATACCCTTCCCAACCCGGGACACGTCCCGATCCGCGACACCGATGGTCGGCACCCGTCCCGGGTCATGTCCCGGTCGGGCCTGCGCAAGATGCCGCGGCGCGCCGGCACGATCGGGACGTCACCGACGAACCAGACGCCATGAAGCCGAGATGCAGTCTGACCGGGCTGATCGACTGAGCGGGTCCCATGACACCCCGTAACGAGCGGATCGCGGCAGATCCGGACGCCAAGATCACTCACTCGGTGTCCTCGACACTCCGCCGAACGCCGCGCGGCTGGCGGCAGAAGGCGAGGCCCAAGGATAACTGACGCTGGATGACCGCCACAAAGCAGGAGCCAATTTAGCAGCGATTGTCGACGACGCGCGAAACTGGATCTGGCTTGGTGCTTTATTGATCAACTTGAACAATCTCGGTGGAATCGACAGCGACATCAGCAGATCGCACGTGCCGTCAAGGACATTGCACCAATGTCGTATCCTTTCTGGTGTCGCGTGGCGGCCCCGGCAGGAGGATGGCCATGACCTGGATGACCGATCACACCCGGAACGACTTCAAGACCTTCCGGGGGACGCTCCCACCCCTACTGAGCGGTGATTACCACACCTGGCCACGCTGGCAAGTCGATCACATCGACTACCTTTTCCAGCTGAGTGTCGAGGCGGTGGCCAGGGCCAATTGTGGCGTCGAGGAGCACCTGCGGGCGATCTGGGGCAACCACGAGGCGACCTTCGCCCTTTACTTGCGTAGCTTTGCCCACGAGGGTCTGGTCTCCGGCTCGCCCCGCGGCGAAATACTGTCGTTCGACCTGTCCGGTATCGAAACAATTCGGCTCGTATGCAACCAGCTAAGCAGCGACGCCGCGGTCCTGCTCATCTACAACCCGGCAGGCTCGACGACCGCGAGCCTTGCTGTGCCCGCGGACGGTCGCGTTTTGGGCGTCGCAGTCGACGATACCTGGGCGGAAACCGTGCGACGGTTCATCAGGCGCGCCGACATCATCATCCTTGCCGCCAGCGTCATGACGGGTGGAGTCGAAACGGAGCTGGCGCTGCTGCGCGAAACCCTTGCCCAGGAACGCACCGTGCTGCTGCTGGCAGAGCCGCCCGATACGCTGACGCTAGCCTTCCATCGAACGCTGCACCAGGCGCCACTCGACATCCCAGCGCCGCGCGCCGTGCCCGACCAGTTCCCTGACTTCACCCATTTGATCGACCGGTGGGACGCCCGCGACGCCGGCGCCGCCACCGGCCTTGCCCTGGCCATACAAGGCGTCCGCGACAGCCGCCGCCCGATCCAGGCGGACGATCCACCGAAGCTGCCCCCGATCGAGGTCGACGAGTCGCTCATAGCCCAAGCCCAGCACGAGATCGCACTCGGCATCCGCGAGGCCAACACGGACCAGACCAAGCGGGCCATCCTGCACTTCACCGCGGTGGTCTACCTCGGCTACGAGGCCTGCTCAATCCCGACGATGCTCGACGCCTACGCACAGCTGGCGCACTGGTCAGCAGCGCTCAGCGACCCGTTGGCGAGCGACTACCGACGGCTACACGAGTCGTTCGCCGTCGGCGTCCAGCACGGCTTCGCCGCCATGGCGGACCGCCTCCAACGGCGGCCCTCGAACGGCTAACTGCCAGGGCGACCGGGTAGTCGCGGGATGCGCCGTGGACCCGGGACTGTGTAGACAGTCGGGGGTTCCACTTCGTGGAATCACTTCGGTCTATTGTGCTTGTGGGGGCGCCGTGACACTCGCACGGCAGGTGCTGGTGATCGATGCGTCGTCGTGGTTCAGTTGAAAAGGCGCCGAGACGGACCGGGTGGCTATGAAATTGCGGCGTCGCGACCCGTTAAGCAGGTAAAACCTGACGGTCCCGAGAGATGCACGTGAGGAGGCGGAGGGTAGGCAGTGGGAACACTTGCGGCGCCGCTTAGGGCCCTGTACTACCCGTTCTCTAGGACCGTGAACGAGACGACGCTGAAGCGCGCCGTACTCCTCTATGACGAGATCTTGTTCGTGGACCCAGTGAGTAGCCGGATGCGGGGCGCCCTGTTCCGTTCCGGCCACGCTCCTTACACAGTGACGGCGGAATGGGAGCGAATCAGGCGGCTGTACGAGGTGTTGGAGCGCGTTGGCCTAGTCCGCTTGGTCGACCCAGCCGAGGCCGTGGACGACCCTGCGACGGGTCAGCTGATCGCGGACGCGCTCCATGCGGACCTTCGCGACAGAGGCACACGCGACCTGTTCCCACCTACGTTCACAGGTGGGTGGACGACACTGCGATCGCGGATACCACAGCCGGTCGTTGGGCATCTTCCCCCGGATCTGAAGTGGGTCCGCATTAACGCTCACGAGTACGTCGGAGACTTGCCGTACAGCACGGGTTCCTCCGTCGCGGTGTCGACCGCTCTGGCTCTCGCGGTCGCCGAGGATGCCGTGCCACTGACCGACAGCGACGCACATTTCCGACTGCTGTCGCTGCGCATGGCTCGGGCAGCCGCGTCGGCACCGTTGGCCCAGCAGGTACCAGGGCTTACCGCACACCCGGACGGTGTCACCTTGCAGAAAACCGCGTTGGTACAGCAGCGCGTGATCGACGCCGTGGTTTCTCATGCAGACTTGGCCGCACTGAGCCTGGAGGACTGCCTACGCTATCGAGAGCGTACCGCAGACGAGCGCGAGCAGTTTCTTGGCTTTCTACGTGATGTCGTACGGACCACAACTGCCCAGCCATGGTCGCCACAGGCTGCAACCGAGATCGAGGAGCGAATCGAAGCAGCAAAGCGGGAAGTCTCCGAGCACGCGGAGAGCCTGCGGGACGCGTACCGCAGCCTATTCAAGCGCGCGGTAGTCGGTCTCAGCCTGTCCACTGCCCCGGCTCTTGTCGCCACCGTCTTTCCCTACGTCTCTCCTCTCACGGCGCTGCTGTTCGGCGGTGGCCCACTCACAGCCATACTCACCGAACCAGTCAAGGATCTTTTAAACCTGTGGACAAATCGGGACCGCGGCACAAGCAGCCTCGCCTATTTGATGGACCTGCCTCAAGAAGCGGGTTCAAGGATCTAATCTCAAGCTTCTCCTCGATCGCCAATCAGGGCGTCCAATGTCCACTGTGTACGAATCTAGACGCAGGCGCGCGCACTGTCCTCAGCCGTCCTCTCAACTGCGTGCGCGCTCATACGGCCACGCTGTGGCCCGCAGCTCCTTTGAGGTCTATTGCAGGCCCCTGGGCCAATCGACATAAACGCGTCTATCGATGATCGGGGGCACTACTTTCGGCAAATGAATGAGGCGACGTGGCCGTGTTTGCGGTGGCCGGCCACGTCGCTGGCTGTTCAACCTACCGCCATATGACAGCTCTTGGCGAATACCACCCGCGAGCCAAGAAGCGGGGCGACCGCCAGCCTTCGGTCCAGGACGAGTCCCAGCGGTGGCAGCCTCCCTTGCGTCATGACGTTGAGCCACTGCGGGCTCGCCCTTTGAGTCAAATGTCCCGCTGGGGCTGCTTCAGGAGTCGTATCCACGGCTGGCCAGGGCGCCGGTCAGTGCCTGGCCGAGCTCGGCGAGCAGCCGTGTCAGGCATTCCTCGACCCCAGTCGGCGACGAGGACGCTGGCGGCCGGCGCGACAGCGGGGTACAGGTCATTGATGGTGAGCAGTACCGGCGGCGCCGTTGGCCGGTTCGCGTCGATGACGATCAGGGCGTGTTCTTCGTCGCGAGCGCGGGAGATCCCTGGGATCGGCGTGCACTCGGCGTGCAGGGGCTCCGGCGTGGTCATGTCGAGGGCGCCCTCCCCCAAGCCGGGACATAGGCGCCTGTACGAAACCTAGAGCCTCACTGCTTCAGATCGCCTTCACCGATGCTTCGCGCCGCCGCCCGGCACAGCGGCGGCAGATAGGACGGGCTACGGCCGGATGTGCAGCACGTCCCCCGACCCCGCTATTCCCCGCGACGCCGGCTTGGCGCCACACGGGTACCCTCGGATGGTCGGCCTGGCGACCAGATCGCGGGGAGCAAGGTGAGACCGATAGCGGATCCTTTCCTCGATGCCCGTCGCCGGCTCGCTCTGTTCGCCGCCGGCGACACCGCGGGCGTCCTGGCCGCCGACTGCGCGCCGCTGGCCGGCCGTCTGGCGGAGTCGAGTGTGGACGGCGGGCGGCTCGCCCGACCTGCATACCTGCTGGCCGCGGCCCACCTGCACCAATGCCGGAGCATCGCCTTGCCGGATCGGGCCGAACGCCGGGAAGCCCTCCGTGCGGCGGGGGACCTGGCCTTGATCGTGGCCCTGGACCACCCGGATCTCATCTCCGAGTCGCTGCGTCCGCTCACCGCGCTGGCCGCCGCCAACGCCGGCGCGCGGTTGATGCGGCACGCCGAGGCCACCGGTGACCGAGACGTACTCGACGCTGCGGTGACGACCTCCCGGCTCGGCGTGGACTGGGGCACGGGTCCGACGCTGAGCGCCGCACGGGTCAACCTGGCCACGGCGCTCAGCTCCCGGTTCGAGGTCACCGGAGATTCCGCCGATCTGGACGAGTGCGTCCGCCTGCTGCGGCAGGCACTTGACGACCCACCGAGCCCGGCGACCCGGCCCGCCCTGCTGAACAACCTCGGCACCGCCCTCCGGGTCAGGTTCGAGCGCAGCGGCGATCGGTCCGACATCGACGAGGCCGTCGAGCTGCTGAACGGGGCGGCCAGCCCGCTCGACGCCTCCCCATTGCACACGGCCAACCTCGGCCAGGCGCTGATGACCCGGTACGAGGCACTCGGCGACCCGGCGGACCTCGACGGCGCGCTTCGCGCGGCGCGGCGGGCGGTCGACCACACACCGGCGGAGGATCCGGAGTACGCGACCCGTTGGTCCGGCCTTGGCGCGGCCCTGCGGGCCCGATACGAGGCGACCAAGGACCTGGCCGACCTGCGGGCCGCCGTCGCCGCCCACCGCCGGGCCGCTGCGGCGGCGCCACCGGGGCATCCCCGCGCGTTCGGTATCGCGGTCAACCTCGGCAACGCGCTGCGTAGCCTCTTCGAGCACGCCGGCAACTTCGATGATCTCGACGAGGCCATCCGGCTGACCGGCCAGGCCGTCAGGACGGCGCCACCCGGGCATCCCGGTTTGCCGCGTTACATCAGCAACCTCGGCGCGATGCTGCGCGTGCGGTACGAACATCGCAATGACCCCGACGACCTCGAAGCGGCGATCGACGCCCACCAACGGGCGGTGGGGACGGCGGTGCCGGACGACCCGAACCGCGCCCGCTACCTCACCAATCTTGGCGCGGTCCTCACGACCCGGCATGAGCGCACCGGTGACCCGGCAGCCCTCGACGCGGCGATCGACAACGCCCGGCTCTCGGTAGTGGCGTCAGCTCGGTCAATCCTCGACCAGGCGCGCTGCCTGTCAAACCTCGCCAGCGCGCTGCTGGCCCGGTACGAGGCACGCGGTGCGGCCGAAGACATCGACGAGGCCATCGACGCCCTGCGGAGGGCCGTGGCGCTGGTCGGCGGCCGGCATGTCGACCGGGCCCGCTACCTGACGAACCTCGGCATGTGCCTGCAGGCGAGGTTCGTCCGCACCGAGGACGACCTGGACCTCGACGCGGCGGTCACGGCGGCCGGGGAAGCGGTCGAGGTCACCGCCGAGGACAGCCCGGATCTGAGCGGCAGGCTCTCCAACCTCAGCGTCGTACTGCAGACCCGGTTTGCGCGCCGCGACGATCTGGCCGACCTCGACGCCGCGATCGCCGCGGGTCGTGGGGCTGTCGAGGGGAGCGCCGACGGACATCCGGCCCGGTCGAGCCGGCTGTCAAACCTCGGCCTCGCGCACCTGCGCCGCTTCGAGCGCGGCGGTGCGCCGGACGACCTGGCGGCCGCGGTGACGCTGGGCCTCGCCGCCGTCGAGGCTGCCGAGCCGGACAGCCCCGGGTTAAGCCGCTCGCTAATCAACCTGGCCAGCGCCCACGAGACGTGCGCGGCGTTCGTACAGGTCGCCCACCATGCGACGGGGCACGGCGAGCTGGTGGGCGCCCGGGACGCCTACTCGTGCGCGGCGTCCATGCCCGCCGCACCGGCAGCGGTTCGCGTGATCGCCGCCGCGGCGTGGGGTCGCACCGCGGCCCGGATGGCTGTCTGGCAAGACGCGGTCACCGGATACGACACCGCCGTGCGCCAACTGGGGGCGCTCGCCTGGCACGGCACCTGGCGAGCCGACCAAGAGTATGCCATCGCCGGCTGGTCCGGCCTGGGACGCGACGGCGCGGCCAGCGCGGTGGCGGCCGGACTGGCCGCCACCGCATTGGGGTTGCTCGACGCGGGCCGGGGAATCCTGTGGTCACAGGTGCTCGACCGGCGCACGGATCTGTCCAAGCTGGACGGTGTCCGGCCCGACCTGGCGGCGGAGCTGCGCCGGGTGCGGGCAGCGCTGGACGCCGAGCCGCGGGATCGCTAGCGCGGCTCCGGCTTGATCATTGGTCGTCCCGTCATGTCGCACGGCGGAGGCTGGTCCCGGAAGAGCGGCTCCTCGCGGCGGTCGCACAGACTCTCCGGGCAGACGTAGACGGCTGCCGCAGCACCGATTCCATGCTCGGCGAGGGCCTTGGAGAGATCGATTCGGGAGTCGACCATCCCGCTGCCGTGCTCTTCCTCTTCCCATTCCACGATCTTCCGCAGGAGCGCGCGCCAGTCGGAGAGGCGCTCGGCATCGCGGGCGCCATCGCGCAATTCCCGCAACCGGTCGGTCAGACCATATTTCTCGACCGACTGACCCAGGTATCCGATCCTCAGGCAGATTTCCTTCCAGGAGGAGGCTTCGTCGTCGGACGGCTCCTGCAGGGACATGTGCACCCTCCGGCTCGACACTTCACCCGACCTGCACGACACGGGTGCCAAACCGTATCCTGCCGCTACGGAATTCTGCGTAGAACCGCTGCCGGAAGGTATTACCCGACCGGTCGATCCCCGTGAGGGAGGACGACGGACGAATCATGACCGAGATAACGTTCGACGGCGGCGACATAACGATCGACGAACAGCACGAACTCGACTCGACGCTTCGCAAGCTCATCGATCCCGCGAATCCGTCGCCGTGGGATCGCCCACCCGAGCGGATCGAGGTCCGGCACAAGCTCTCCGGGCTTGGTGGTGCCACGGTGGTGGAGGTCCTGGTCCACCGGGACGGGGCCCGGTGGGCCCGAGTCGTCAAGGTGGACACCGCGGAGGAGATGCGGCTGGAGTGGCAGAGGTTCGAGGCCGTGGTGAAGCCGATCCACAGCGACCTGTGTCCACCGATCGAAGCCGCGACGCCCGGCGCCCGCGACGCCTCCCGTTCGCATCCCCGGGAGCGGGAAGCGATCGTCTACGACCATGTGGCGCAGTTCGCCGGCGAGCCGGACGCTCCACTGACCACGTTGGAGGATGTGTTCGCGCGTGCCTCGCTGGGCGATCTCTCCGCGGCCGCCCGTGCCCGGGCCGCCGTGGTCACCACTCTCCTGAGGGCGCGCCACGTGTTCTACGGACGGGTCCGGCCGGTGAAGTCGGCGTCGCTCGAGGCGCTCGGCCGCACGCTGGGTCCGGACATCGTCGTGGAGGCCGAGTCCCTTGGCACCACGGACGGGGCCGAGCCCCGGATCGGCCCGGCTCCACGCCGGATCTACCCCAAGCAGATCCGTGTCGCGGGCGCACACCCCGTGGACGCGGCTCCGGCGCCCGGGGCCGGCACTCCGATCGCGGCGGGCGAGCGGATCGAGGTCATCGGCCTGCGGCTACGCCCGGACGCCACGAGGCTGCGCGCCCAGCGCGAGGGGGCGACAGTGGAGATCGTGTCCGGTCCGCCCGGGGTACCGGTCCCGGACCCGTTCGACCTCGTCGGCACGGTGCGACAGACCCGACCCGAGCTGGTGATGGAACGCCTGGCGCGAGCGGTGGCGGACCTGCGGGTGGGCCCGGGGGTCATCGAAGGCCCCGATGTGACCGCCGCTCACCCGTTCGCCGTTCTCGATCAAACGCTGCACGAGATCGCGCCCGTCGTGCGCTCGGCCGTGCACGGCGATCTCAACTCCCGCAACGTGCTTCTGGTCGACTCGCCGCACACCCATACGCCATCGGACCGCGCCTATCTGATCGACTACGCGCGCGCGGGCGATGCCGGTCATCTCCTCGCCGACTTCACCTGGCTGGAGATCAACCTGATGCGTGCCGTCGGCGGGACACCGCCCCTCGCCGATCTGGTCCGGATGCAGCGCACCGTCACGGCCGCCACCGCCCTGTTTCCTTTCGTCGACGACCACGAACGCCCGGCCGCAGTGCCGGTCACCGATGCCGATGAGCCCTTGGCCGCACACCAGCGAACGACCGCACCCGGACTCGCGACGATCTGGCCGATCCTGCTGCGTCTTCGCTGGGAGGCGTACCGGTGCTACCCGTTTACCCACCGGGCCGACTGGTTCGCCGCCTACAACCGCTACCTGACGATCGCCGCGCACCGCACGTTCAAATGGCCGGACGCTCAGCAGACCGCGACCGGCTGGGCGGCCTCGGCGGCCATCGCCGCCGTCGCCGCGGAGTGGCATGACCGCGCCACCGCACTGCGGCACTGGCCCGACGGCGACCTCCACGCGCTGGTACCGGCCCTGACACCCACGCTCGCTCGCGCCGGGGCCTGGGCGGCGGACGTTCTCGGCACAGTCACCGCCGAGATCGACCGGCGGCGCACCGCGACCGGCCCCGGCATGTCCACATCGGACAACGACGCCGCACTGGCGACCGCCGCCACCGCCGTTGCCGCGAGCGCACTGCTGCCGCCGCCACCGCGGCCGGCGCGGCCGTTCATCGACCTCGCCGCGGTGATCGGCGACGGTGACCCGCCGGTCAAGGACCGGGTCAGCGCCGTCACCCAGCTCACCCGTGAGGGCGACGCGATCCTCATCGCTGCGGCGGGCATGGGCAAGAGCACAGTAGTCCAGGCGATCGCCGACCGGATGTTGGCGGCGTCGAGCCGCCTCCCCCGGCCGGACGGCGAGCGGTGCCGGCTGCCGGTCGTCGTCCCGGCACGGGACGTCCTCGCCGACGGCGACCGGCCGATCGAGGACGTAGTGGCCCGGTACGCGCCCATCCAGGACCGCACCACCACGCTCGTCGCGGCCCTGCTGCGCGCCGGCTGCCTGCACGTGTTCGTCGACGGCGTCGGCGGGCCGGACGACTGGCCGGACGTCGCCACCTGGACGCGTCGGGTCCGCACCACTTTTCCGAGCACGCCGGTACTGGCCAGCGGCCGGACGGCACCCCCGCGGCCGCGTGACTCGACGATCGTGTACCGGCTGCTGCCACCGACCGTGGGTCAGGCCGTTGGATACCTCACTGAGTCCGCGGCCGTGCGCGACCTGCCGGTGCACCGCGTCCGCAGCGTCCTGGCCGGCGCCGACACCCGGCTCTCGGCAGAGCTGTTGGACAGTCCGCTGTTTCTGAGCCTGCTCGCCGCGCACCTCATGCCGGACAGCCCGCCACCCACCGTCGGCGACCTGCTCGACCGGCATCTCGCCCACCCTCCCACCGACCACGACGACGTGCCTCCCGATCGGTGGGCGGCGGCGCGCGACATGGCCGCCGCGCTCGCCGCGCACTTCGTCGACTCGGCGGCGAATCACGTCGACGACGTCGACACTTCCGGTTGGCTCGACGCGGCGCACCACGCCGCCTGGCCGGCCGCTCGCGACCTGCTTGTCGCCTGCGACGTCCTCCGTCCGGTCATCGGAGGCGTCACGTTCGCCCGCCCGGTCGTGCGGGACTTCCTCGCCGCGACGGACCTGCCCCGCCAACCCGAGCTGCTCACCCATCGTGCGCGGCGGCTGGCCTGGCAGGAGCCGCTACGACTCGCGGTGTCCCGACGGGGCGCCGCGGCGGACGTGCTCGCGGCCGTACTGCTGGAGCTTCGGCGTGCCGATCCCGTGTTCGCCGGCCGGTTGCTCGCCGCCGCCGCGCCCACCGCCACTGGTGCGGTCGAGCTCTTTTTGGCCGAGCGGGAGACGGCGTTGCGCGACCCACGGCTGGGCGAGGCCGAGTGGCGGCGCGCCGCCGCGGCCCTGCACGCCGTGGGTACGGCCGGGGAGGATGTGCTGCGGAGTGTGGTCGGCGACCGAACCGTCCCGGTGCGATCCCGGCTCGCCGGCTTGGCGGTTCTGTGCGACACTGCGGGCAGCCCGCCGTACCCGCGCGAGCTGTCGCGCCTGATCGGTCATCTGCTGGCCTACCACGCCGAGCCGCTCGACCTACGGATCGCCGCGATGGGGTACGCGGTGCGGGCCGGCGCGACCCAGCTCGCCGTCCTGATCGCCGACGGGTGCGTGCCCGGGGCGCCGTGGCGTTACCGGCAAGCCGCCCACGACGCCCTCGCCGCGCTCGACGTGCCGCTGCCCGCCGCCCTCCACACGGCCTACCGGACGGCGGCCGCGGACCGGCTGGCGGAGCTCGATCGCCGGCTGCCCACCGAGACGGTGGCCGGGCTAATCGAGCACACTCAGGCGGAGCGGGCGAGGCTGCTGCGCGAGACGTTCGCCGACGACCTCGATCGCCTCCTGGCCCACCGGTTCGCCTTCGAGATCAGCCAAACGGCGGGCGACGCGATCGACCGATGGCTGGTCGCGTCCACTCCGGACCTCCTGGACGACGCGGTCCGGGTGCTCACCGAGGCGACGGCCGAAGAGGCGCTGCGGCACTTCGCCGCCGCGGACGACCGGGGCGCCACCGCGGCCGCGCACCGGCTGCTGGGGATCGCCCGGGGACAGGCCGCGGACCTCGTCGCCCTGGTGCACCCGGACGGCAGCCCAGCCCGGTTACTCGCCGCCGCGGCTGCCGCACCGGCGTGCGGAGCCGAAGCCCTACCGCACCTGCGCGCGCTCGCCCAGGCACTTCTCGACGCTCCGCGGGACGCCGCCCGGACCGAGGCACTCGCGGCGCTGGTCTCCGCCGTCGCCCGGCTCGACGAGGTCGAGGGCGCACGGCTGGCCCACGCGGTCCGGGTCC
>Ga0214467_1000022_pt1 | contig 46165 bp, 44 predicted proteins | sample RVTome_8_FD_187339 | JGI IMG/M metagenome (GOLD analysis project Ga0214467, IMG submission 187339) | Soil microbial communities from uranium-contaminated site in the Upper Colorado River Basin, Wyoming, United States - RVT160D0 HiSeq ...
GACTGACGGCACGGCACGGCACGGCACGGCACGGCACGGCGATCTTCGCGAGCCGAGGACGGGGGAGGACATGGGCCAAGGCACCCGCGAGGAGTTGCTCGGCCGCCTGGCTGAGGCAGTCGGGTCCGTCACCGTCGCACACCCGGCGCGGGTCGCCATCGACGGACCGCCCGCCGCCGGCAAGACCACCCTCGCCGACGAGCTGGCCGCCGTCTTGCGCACCCAGGGCCGCGACGTCATCCGCGCGACGATCGACGATTTCCTGTTCCCCCGGGCACAGCGCTACCCGCGCCGCGAGTACTCGGCCGAAGGCTGCTACTTCGACACCCACGACTACCACGCGCTGAACCGGGTGCTGCTCGATCCGCTCGGCCCGGGCGGAGATCGACGCTTCCAACACGCGGTCTACGACCGCACCGCGGATACCGTGCTGTCCCCGCCGGTCACGACCGCCCCCGCCGACGCCGTGCTGGTCTTCGACGGTGTCTTCCTCATGCGCCCGGAACTGGTCAACCGGTGGGACCTGCGCGTCCTCGTGTCGACCGCGCTCGAGAAGACCGTGGATCGTGCCGTGATCCGAGAGCGCCGGGTGTCCTCCCGGGCCGACGTCGAACGGCGCTGGCGCGAGCGTTACATCCCCTCCCAACAGCTCTACTTCGCCACGGCCCGCCCGACCGATCACGTCGACATCATCGTGCACAACGACGAGCCCCAGCAGCCGGTCTGGCAGACCCGAACACACTGACCGCACTCCACGGACACGCATGACGCCGGCGGCGTCGCTACGCCGCGGGCGCAAGCGCGACGCAGACTTAGCGAGCCTGGCGCGGCGAAGTGGGGATTCCGCTGCCGGCCAAGAACAGGCGACGTACCACAAAGGACGACCGCAAAGCGCGAGCTGATGGGGTTGGATATCGGCGTGAGTCAATGTACGGTGGGGGCGCTCCCAGATCGCGTCCTCCACTCTGCCCGAGGAGCTGAAACATGTCGCGACGGCGTCGTCGCCCGGCCACCACGCTGGCCGGCCTGCTGGTTCTGGCCCTGTCCGCGTTCCTGGTGCCCCCGATGTCGGTGGCCGGCACCGCCGCGGCCGGCACCTCCCGCGCCGCCGCGGTGCCACTCGCTGAGCTGACCGTGGTGTCCGAGCAGGTGGCTTTCGGTCTGCAGCGACCGATCGCGATCACCGGGCTGCCGGACGGCCGGATGCTGATCGCGGAGAAGAACGGCACCGTCCGCGCCTACCACCCCGACACCGGCTTGGCGGCCGAGCCGGTGCTCGATCTGACCGCCCGGATCGACACGTCGGACAACGAGCGCGGCCTCCTCGGCATCACGCCCGCGCCGAACTTCGCGCGGACCGGGATCCTCTACGTGGCCTACACGAGCCTGCCGGCCGGCGCGCTGACCCTGGCGCGAGTGCCCCTCGGCGCTCCTGACCGGGTGCAGGTGCTGCTCACCCAGGAGCACGCCGAGTACGGCAACCACAACGGCGGACAGGTGGCGTTCGGCCGGGAGGGCTACCTCTACTGGTCCCTCGGCGACGGCGGCCACGCGAACGACCCGTTCAAGTCCGGTCAGAACCTCGGCACCCTGCTCGGCAAGATCGTGCGGATCGACGTCAACCGCGCCTGCGGGGCGAAGCCCTACTGCGTGCCCGCCGACAACCCGTTCGTCCGCACGCGCGGCGCGCGGCCGGAGATCTGGGTCTACGGGCTGCGCAACCCGTGGCGGTTCTCCATCGACCAGGTCGACAACTCGCTGTGGATCGGTGACGTCGGCCAGGGCCTGATCGAGGAGATCAACCACATCCGCCCGTCGCAGCGTGGGGCCAACCTCGGCTGGTCCTGCCGGGAGGGCACCCCGGTCTTCGACCAGGAGCAGTGCCGGCCGGGCGTGCGATACACGGACCCGGTCTTCGAGTACCCACATTTCATGACGGAGAGCTGCTCGGTGACCGGCGGCGTGGTGTACCGGGGGTCCGCCACCCCGGAGGCACGGGGGACCTACATCGCGAGCGACTACTGCTCGACCCTCGCGTTCGCCGTGCGTCCCAAGCCCACGGGCGGCTACGAGTCCGCCACGATCGGCAACTTCCCCACCCAGCCGACCGCGATCGACGCCGACGTGCACGGCGAGCTGTACGTACTCAGCGACCTCCCGGGATTCCTGAGCCGGGTGCGGTTCGAGCGCGTCCAGCCAGCCTCTGGCGGCGGGGTGGCAAACCGCTGAACCTCCGCATCCGACGTCGAAGAACTCGGCCACGATCCGGCCCCGTCAAGGGCCGAGCGCGTGGCATACGAGACCAGGTCCGGCGGTGCCGCCGGCGCGAGGCCGGCGGCACCGCCGTCGGTGCTGGCTGGTCAGCGACGCGGGTCCTCACCATCGACTTCGATCCGCTCCTTGCGCACCCGGCCACCCACGCTCTGCTGCTCCTCCCGAGTGCTCTTGCTCAGGCGCACCCGCTCGGTCGCGACGGTCTCCTTGCCCACCCGAGGCTGCTCGGCGTGCAGGACGACCTCGGCCTCCTCGTCCACGAACAACTCGCCGCCATCCCGTTCGCCAGGCGCCACAGGCTCCCGCTCGACACGGACCTCCTCGTGCCGGACCGGCACCGTCGTCCGCACGTTCTCGGTCACGACGTACTTGCGCAGCCGCACCCGGCCGGTCTCCATCTCTTCGGTGCCGATGACCAGGCGCTCTTCATGGGCGGTCAGCTCCGCGTCGGTCGGCTGGGCGCCCTGCCGCTTTCCGGACCGCGCACCGGCGGTATGCCGCTGGTTGCCCTCCAGTGGTGACTTCGCGCGGTCTTTCGCGCGGTCCATGTCGGTGGCGCGATTCTGCCCGTAGGGCAGGTTGTAGTAGCGGTACAGCTCCGCGGCCTCGTCGTCGGGCAGCCGTTCGTGCTCCAACTCCACCCGCGGGGCGTCCTTGACCTGCTCTTTGGAGACCGCCACCCGGAGCTGGTCTCCGGACAGCTCGGCTTGGTCGATGGGTACGAAGCTTTCCTTCGTCCCGAACAGGCCCGTGCGGATCGTTACCCACCGCGGCTGGCCGTTGTTTTCGTCCACGTAGACCTGCCCGACCGTACCGATTTTGTCACCCGCCGGGTCGTACGCGACGCGGCCGAGAACCGCCGGAATCTGTGTCTGCGAGAGCATGTCAAAGTCCTTCCATGTCGCCGGTCTTGCGACTCTCAGCTAACAAGCACCTCCACCGTCCAGTCAGGGAAAGCCTGATAAGGAACCATCACCCGCGTAGTACGACTACGATTCCTTCTCCCGCTCGCGACCGCGTCGGTGAACGCAGAGGCGCTCACGGCAAGCTGGCCGCGCTCGGCAGCCGTCTGACGCGTTGATCAGCAACGTATTGACTATCTCCTATTGAGTCGTCTAACGTATGACGTCTTACGAGAGGGCGCCCACCGAAGACCCGAGAGGATCCCACGATGCCTCGGCGATGTTTACGTTCGCTTGACGCCTGGTCGGCACGCCCGGGCTAGCCGGGGCAGGTCGCCGACCCACTCGGCGACGGCCGGTAGCACGTCGGCGGCCGTGGACCAGGTGCCCCTCCGGGCGTCATCGGCGAGAGTGCCGTGCCAACGACACGGCCGTGCCGGCGTTGACTGCCCGCTCCGGGGGCCACGGGACCAACGCCGAAATCGTGTGCCGAGCATCGACCGACCTCGGCTTCGAGCCGGACGCACCCCTTTGCCGCGCGGCGCCCGGTCGGTGGTACCCGCTCATGCCTGGACGGACGGGCCATGAGTGGGCCACCGACCTGAATACGCCGCTCGCGGCGGCGACCTGACGACGGAAGTTGGGACCCATGCCATGACAGCTCGTGCGAAGGCGGCGATGGCACCCGACTCGTCGTCCGGATCTGCCACAGCGGCGCCGACCAACGCCGGCCGCCGCCCTGATTCGCGGGCGAGCGGCCGCGACCGCGGCCCTGCTCGTCCCGACCATCGCGGCGAAGTGAAAGGAAAGCTTGTGAAGTCAGCCGGTTCCACCACCGGGAGGGCGCTGCTGGCGGTCGCGGTATTCGTCGCCGCCGCGTTGACCGCCACCGTGACGCGTCAAACGCCGGCCTCGGCCGCGACCCAAGCGACCTACTACGTCGCGCCCGACGGCAACGACGGCAACGACGGAACGATCGCGGCACCCTTCAAAACCCTGCAGCGCGCGCGGGACGTCGTCCGCACGATAAACGCGAACATGACCGGCGACATCTACGTGTACCTGCGTGGCGGGAGCTATCCGGTGAGCGGCACGATCGAGCTCGGATCCGGTGACTCCGGCACGAACGGTTACCGGGTGATCTATGCCGCGTACGCCAACGAGACGCCGGTCCTTGACGGCGGCGTTCAGGTGACCGGGTGGACCCAGCACAGCGGCAACATCTGGAAGGCCCCGCTCGACCGCGCCAACAAGCTGCGGACGCTCTATGTCAACGACAAGCGGGCGGTCATGGCCACGAAGACCGTCAACTCGGCGGGATGCCACGGGACGTACAACATCACGGCCGGGCAGGCCGCGTGGGCATGGGAGTCGGGCTCACAGTGTGACGGCGCCAGGTACAGCCTGTCCGACTTTCCCGCGATCGCCGGCAACCAGGACGATATCGAGATCGAGACGGGGACCACCTGGACGACGGCCATCGTGGGAGTCCGCCAGGTGACCACGACACCCGACGGTGCGAACCGCCTCGCGCTGTTCCAGCAGCCGGGCGCGGCTATCGCGCAGGGCGCGTACAACGGCAACGCTCAGGTTGGCGGCAGCCACAAGCTCATGAACGCGTACGAGTTCCTGGACACGGCCGGCGAGTTCTACTTCGACAAGTCCAGCCGGACGTTGTACTACTACAAGGCCAGCTCGGAGAACATGACGACCGCGTCGGTCTTCGCGCCGAACAACGTCGCCACCGTGCTGCGGATCGCGGGTACCTCGACGAGCGGCCATGCTCGCAACATCACGATCTCCGGCCTGACGGTGCAGCACTCTGACTGGAACCTCTTCGAGGTCGCCGGCTCCAGGTTCAAGCAGGCCCAGCAGGGCAACCTGGGCGCCCTCGCGTACGCGAAGGGAAACTTCCACGTCTACTACTACCGAAACGTCGACGTCGCTCCCGGCATCGTCCAGATCCAGAACGCCGATGGGATAGCCCTGCAGCGCAACCGGATCCAGCACACCGGTGCCGACGGGATCAACATGGTCAACGACGTGCAGAGCACACAGTTGATCGGCAACTACACCAACGACATCGCCGGATCCGCTGTCACGGTAGGACATCCACAGCATGTCTACATCGGCGACCACACGTCGACCAACCGCGAAAAGTACTCCGTACAGGTCGAGGGGCTGTCCAAGAACATCGATATCAAGAACAACTACATCTACGACAGCGCCGTGCTGTTCAACGGCCACAGCCCCATCTCGGCCTACTTCGCCGACACGCTCACGATCCAGCACAACCGGATCGAGAAGACCCCCTGGTCGGGCATAACGCTCGGATGGGGATGGTGGAACTTCGACGGGTCATCAGGCTCGATCGCACCCAACAGACCGACAACGACGGCGAGAAACAACAACATCAGTTACAACCACATCATCGACACGGTGCAGCGGCTCAGCGACACCGCTCCCATCTACACGCTGGGCAGCCAGCCGGGCACCACGATCCAGAACAACTATCTCCAAGGTGTCCCAGCCGGCCACAAGTACGGACTACACCCGGACGAAGGCTCGGCCTACATGACCTTCCGCGACAACGTGCTGAGCGTCGACAAGAACGTCACATGGCTCATCAACTCCGACGACTTCGGCCGTAAGCACGATCTGAGCATCACGCAGACCTACGGCCCGATCAACAAAGTCTCCAACAAGAACCTGCCGAACAGCACCGTCCAGGACATCCTCGTATCCTCCGACTACGTCTGGCCGGCGGCGGCATACGGTATCGCCGTGAACTCGGGCCTCGAGGCTCCATATCAGAACATCGTCCCGCAGAGCAATCTGTCGTTGCCGGACCACGTGTTGCCAGCCAGCACGCTCGCCAGCGGCGCGAGCGCGTCGATTCCGGTCCGGAGCACCGGCGACGCGAGCAGGACGATCTGGCTGGCCCCCTCCGGCACCACCACCTTCGCCGCCGGGCCGACGATGACCAGAGCGGACGGCACCGCCACATCCATAGCTGTGCCGACGACGCAGGGCGAATACCGGCTCTATGTCCTCGATGCGCAAGGCAACCGGTCCGCTGAGTCCAAGTCGATCGTCAGGCAACAAAGCGGCGGCGGCAGTCAGCAGGGCGTCCAGCTCGTGGGCGGCCAGTCCGGCCGCTGTATCGATGTGCCCAACTCCACGACCGCCAACGGCACTCAGGTGCAACTGTGGGACTGCCACGGCGGCACGAACCAGCGGTGGACCTACAACGCCAGCCGGCAGTTGACGGTCTATGGCAACAAGTGCCTGGCGGCTAACGGCACGAGCAACGGTGCCGTGGTTGCCATCGGGGATTGCGGGAGTCAGGCCAGCCAGCAGTGGAGCCTCAACTCCAACGGCACTATCGCCAGCGTCCAATCCGGACTCTGCGTGGACGCGAACGGTGCCGCCACCGCCAACGGCACAAGGATCATCCTCTGGTCCTGCAACGGCGGTGCCAACCAGCAATGGAGCCAACGCAGCTGACGGGTCTCCCCAGCGACCGAAACTTCCGGAATTCGATCGCTAACACAATCGAAGAAACGCGACAGCTCGGCCGAGGCCTGACCCTCGTTTACCTCGACTTATCCGCCGCTCTAGCGCATGGCATATTTCCGGAATGTTTCTGAAGAAAGTTGCTCGAAACAGGGTCGGCTGGCAGCATCGGCGCTGTTGAATCTTTCAATGAGGACGTCCAGTCGTCCCCGCGAAGGCGGCTCGGGCGCTGGCCAGAAAAGGAGGCCAAGGTGGCCACAAGTCCCTCCGCCCTTCGTGGCGGGACCCGGCGGAAGAGACCGCTCATCGTCAGAGCGTTGGTCGCCGGCGTGGTCGGTGTCGTGACGGCGGCCACGGCCGCGGTGATGGTGCCGTCGGCGGACGCGGCGGAGAGCACGCTGGGTGCGGCGGCGGCGCAGTCAGGCCGGTACTTCGGCACGGCGATCGCGGCCGGCCGGCTCAGCAACTCGGCGTACACCACGATCGCCGGACGTGAGTTCAACATGATCACGGCCGAGAACGAGATGAAGCCCGACGCCACCCAGCCGCAGCGCGGGCAGTTCAACTTCAGCTCCGGCGACCAGATCTACAACTGGGCCACACAGCGCGGGTTGAAGGTGCGCGGCCACACCCTGGCCTGGCACGCACAGCAGCCGGGGTGGATGCAGAGCCTGTCCGGCTCCACGCTGCGCCAGGCCATGATCGATCACATCAACGGGGTGATGGCTCACTACAGGGGCAAGCTGGCCGCCTGGGATGTGGTGAACGAGGCGTTCAACGAGGACGGCAGCCGCCGCAGTTCAAACCTGCAGGGCACCGGCAACGACTGGATCGAGGTGGCGTTCCGCACCGCCCGCACCGCCGACCCGTCGGCGAAGCTCTGCTACAACGACTACAACATCGAAAACTGGTCGTACGGCAAGACCCAGGGCGTGTATCGCATGATCCAGGACTTCAAGTCCCGGGGCGTGCCGATCGACTGCGTCGGGCTGCAGACCCACTTCACCGGCGGCAGCTCGCTGCCGGGCAACTTCCAGACCACGCTGTCCAGCTTCGCCGCCCTCGGCGTGGACGTGGCCCTGACCGAGGCCGACGTCACCAACGCCTCGACGTCGCAGTACGCGGGGCTCACCCAGGCGTGCCTGAACGTGCCGCGCTGCATCGGGATCACGGTGTGGGGCGTGCGTGACAGCGACTCGTGGCGGTCCAGCGAAAGCCCGCTGCTGTTCGACGGCAACGGGAACAAGAAGGCCGCCTACACCTCGGTGCTCAACGCCCTCAACGCCGTCAGCCCGACCACCTCGCCGACCGTGAGCCCGACCGTGAGCCCGACGGCGAGCACCTCACCCAACCCGCCGGGCGGCTCGGGCACGATCGCCGGCGTACAGTCCGGCCGCTGCATCGACGTGCCCAACTCGACGCAGACCAACGGCACGCGCGTGCAGCTCTACGACTGCCACAGCCAGACCAACCAGTCGTGGAGCTACACCTCGAGCAAGCAGCTGCAGGTGTACGGCAGCAAGTGCCTGGACGCCAACGGCGCCGCGACAGCCAATGGCACCGCCGTCATCATCTGGGACTGCAACGGCGGGACGAACCAGCAATGGAACGTCAACTCCAACGGCACCATCAGCGGCGTGCAGTCCGGCCGGTGCCTGGACGTGTGGGGCACCGGCAACGGGCAGCAGATCCAGCTGTACGACTGCCACGGGCAGACCAACCAGCAGTGGCGGACCAACTTCACGGGCGGTCCGACATCGCCGCCCCCGTCGTCGCCGCCCCCGTCCTCCCCGCCCCCAACCACCTCGCCCCCGGCTGGCTGTGCTCTTCCGTCGACGTACCGCTGGTCGTCGACCGGCGCGTTGACGAACCCGCAGAACGGCTGGCTGTCGCTCAAGGACTTCACCAACGTGGTCTACAACGGTAGGCACCTGGTCTACGCGTCGAACGTCTCGAGCGCGGGATCGTATGGCTCGATGAACTTCGGCCTGTTCACCAACTGGTCCGACATGGCCTCGGCCAGCCAGAACGGGATGAGCCAGGGCACGGTGGCGCCCACGCTGTTCTACTTCGCCCCGAGGAACGTCTGGGTGTTGGCCTACCAGTGGGGGCCGACCTCGTTCAGCTACAAGACGTCGTCGGACCCGACCAACGCCAACGGCTGGTCCGCGGCACAGACGCTGTCCACCGCCAGCCTTCCCGACGCCCCGTATGGCGTGATCGACCAGACCCTCATCGGCGACGACCAGAACATGTACCTGTTCTTCGCCGGTGACAACGGCAAGATCTACCGGTCGAGCATGCCGATCGGGAACTTCCCGGGCAGCTTCGGCGCGAACTACACAACGATCATGACCGACTCGACCAACAACCTGTTCGAAGGGGTCGAGGTCTACAAGGTCCAAGGCCAGAACCAGTACCTGATGATCGTCGAGGCGATCGGAAGCCAGGGGCAGCGCTACTTCCGCTCGTTCACGTCCAGCAGCCTGAGCGGTTCGTGGACCCCGCAGGCCGCCAGCGAGAGCAACCCCTTCGCAGGCAAGGCCAACAGCGGCGCCACCTGGACCAACGACATCAGCCACGGTGATCTGGTCCGCAGCAACCCCGACCAGACCAAGACCATCGATGCGTGCAACCTCCAGCTCCTCTACCAGGGGAAGGACCCCAGCGCCGGGGGCGACTACAACCGCCTGCCGTGGCGGCCGGGTGTGCTGACCCTGCAGCGCTAGGGAATGGGCTGCTGACCCAGACCAAACCCTTTCGCTGACCGCTCGGGTGTGTCCGGCGCCGACCGGCGCCGGACACACCCTTCTCGGCCGGCCGGTGAACGTCCGCACACCAACACGCGGCGGCGGGCTTCCGGTGCGGGAGCGCGACCGGCACTTCCGCTCATAACGGCAACACCTGGTTGGCTGCCAAGAGTCTTCAGCTGAGCGGTCGTGAGCACCAGAGGAAGAAGTCGTCGATGTCGAGGTCTCCGGTCTCGTCCTCCATCCCGATCCGGAAGACCATCGCGGACGTCCGGTGGGCGAAGTTGGCGAAGTTGACCACCTCATAGCTGCCGTACGGGAGCGAGGGTGCCACAGCGGTGGTGTTCGAGATGTACGTCCAGGTAGCGGCGTCGATGACCTCGAGGCTGATGGTCGACGCGAGTCCGCGCTTGCCGACGTAGACGCTGGCGCCGCAGGTGCGGGCACCGCCGGACGGGTCGAGGGTGACGGTGCGCTGGATCGAGGCCCAGTCCCGGTCGGGCCGGAGGATGGCCATGATGCCGCCGGTCCGCGGCGAGCTGGAGATGAGGTAACCCTCCGCATCGCCGGTCAGCCAGAACGACCATCTGTTTCTCGGGTTATTTTCGAAGCTGTCGGTGACCGGCCAGGGTTCGGCCTGGGCGGGACCGGCGGCGGTGAGAAGCACGGCGGCGGTCATGGCGACGGTCGTCAACAGCGCTCCAACCGCGCGCGTTACGGCGGAGGACGGGAAGCGTAGCGGGCGGTATCGGATCATGTCAGTCCCTTCGGGATTGCCTCGTCGGCCCGGCCAGCATCCCGCGAGTGCTTCATCGATCCTGCATCGTTCGTAATCCCGCGTTGACGGACCCTGGACCGCGTTAGTCGCCAACGAGATCGGTCCAGCACCGGTACGCGCCCGGCGTGCCGCGCGAACCTCGCCGTCCCTAAAACGAATCTGTCGTCGCGTCGGCTGCGTCACAGGCGCGCGGAGGATGGCGGATTCGTTCAAGTCCGGGACGTCCCGGCGCGCCTAGCCTCGAACGGTGATCAAGACGAACGGCTGGAGGAGTCATGGCACGCGTTGTTCTTTACATGGCGATGTCCCTGGATGGATTCATCACCGGACCCGGTGACAACGAGGAGAACCCGGCCGGCGTGGGCGGCATGCGGCTGATGGAGTGGCTCGGCCCGGGGCCTACGGTCGATGACTTCCGGCCGAGCAGCAGCCAGAGCCGGATCGTGTTCGACGAGTCGAAGTCGACCGGCGCGGTCATCACCGGGCGGCGAACCGGCGACTTCGCCGGCTACTGGGGCGGCGACCATCACGACGGCGTGCCGATCTTCGTCCCGACCCACAAGGCTCCGGCGGACAACCCCTACGCGCGGGTGCACTACGTGACCGAGGGCATCGCGGCGTGCGTGGAGCAGGCGAAGGCGGCCGCGGGCGGTCGGGATGTCATGATGCACGGCGCCTACACGGCCCAGGAGTGCCTGAAGGCCGGACTGCTCGACGTCATCGAGATTCAGCTCATGCCGGTCCTCCTCGGTCAGGGTCGGCTCCTGTTCGAGAATCTGCCACCCGAACACGTCGAACTGGACCTGGTGCGAACGTTGCAGGCGCCCAAGACGCTTCACTTGCGTTACGAGGTGAACCGAGGATGACCGGCCCGCTCCGGCTCTATATGTCCATGTCCCTCGACGGCTTCATCACCGGGCCGGACGACCGCAAGGGCCAGGGCCTCGGCCACAACGGCGGGCGGCTGTTCAACTGGCTCGACGACCGCATGTCCACAGGGCCCAGCGGACGCATCTTCGGCGAGGCCATGGCGACCGGGGCCGTGATCGCGGGACGGCGTACCTTCGAGCTCGCCGACCGCTGGCACGGTGACCACCATGACGGTGTCCCGATCCACATCCTCACCCATGAGGTCGATGACGGCGAGGCCCTGCCCGGCAACACGAGGTTCTTCTCCGACGTCGCCACATGCGCCGCGCAGGCGCGCGCCGCGGCCGGTGACCGCGCTGTGCTGGTCCACGGTGCGGGCGCGGCACAGGCCCTGCTCCGGGCGGGCGAACTCGACGAGCTGGAGATCCATCTCGTTCCGGTGCTCCTGGGCGCGGGCCGCCGGCTGTTCGGCGACACCGAGTCCGGACACATTGAGCTGGAACTCGTCCGACGGCTGGAGGACCGCGACGTGACGCACCTGCGCTACCGGGTGCTGAAATCGGCGTGACTCGACGTTAGTGAAGGTTTCGTTGCCGCGCCCGCAGCAGCGGCTGGTAGGTGGGGGCGTGGTTGTGGTTCTCGCCGCAGTTGCGCTCGATGCCGGCCAGCAGTTCGCTCGGGGCCACACCGGTGATGGCGACCGACTCGCGGGCCAGATGGGCCTGGTCGGCGTACCCGGCGCTGCCGGCGAGCGCGGCCAGCGACCGTCGGCGAAGCGGCCCCGACTGGGCGAGCGCGAGGAATCCCCAGAACCGCAGGGTGCGGTGCAACACCTTGGGCGGGCAACCCACGGCCGTCATGAACCGGCGGCGCAACTGACTGTCGGAGATGTGCAGCTCGGTGGTGAGCGCGCGGACGGCGTTGGCCGGGTCGAGCACCAGCATCCCGACCGCCGAGCGCACCAGCGGATCCAGCTCGGTGGCCGCGCGGATCCGGCGGAGCACCTCGGCCTCGAGCAGCCGGGCCGCGTCCTGCGGCGACTCCGCGGCCGCGAGCAGTTCGCCCACCCGAAGGGCCGAGCCCTGCCAGAGGTCGTCGCACCCGATGGTGAGGTCGACCATCTGAGCCGCCGAGGTGCGCATGACCGGGGCCGCGGCGCCGGGCCGGAATCGGACACCGACCATCACCGTGCCGGGCGCCAGAAGCTCGCGCGTCAACCCTGACTGAATACCGATGACGTGAGGTAGCCCGCCCAGTACGCAGACGACTTCGACGCAGCCGTTCGGCACGGCCTGGAACGCGAACGGTGGGGAGTCCGGCGCCACCTCCTGGATCCATACACAACTCACGTACGGCGCCAGCTCGGGTACGGGCGATCGCTCCCGGTAGCTCTGCGGCCACCGGAACCAGGCACTCCTGTCGACCTCCGACACGCCGGCAGTATCGCAGATGACCCTCAGCGAGGCGCAGCGTCACGGGACTCGCGGAGGCGGGCGATAACGCGAAGCACCTCGTCGTCCGTGCAGACGAACCGGCGCGGCCAGCACATCACGAGTTCCCCCTCCACAGGCTGGGCCGTGACCACGGCCCGGCTTCCGCAGCGCGGACACGCGACCTGGATGTCATCCGCCGCGAGCGCGGACAGCCAGATCTCAGGGTCACGGAACCTGCCTGGTGAGCCGTGCGTGTCCATGTCGATCAGGGTCCCAGACCAGGTCACTGCCGGTCACCGCCTGATGGTCCGCGACGGCCGCGAGTTCCTGCGTGACGCGCCGTTCATCGCGCTGTGGCCGGGCCCGGCCATCATGCTGCTCATCCTTGCCTTCAACCTGATCGGCGACGCCGCGCAGCGCGGCCTCAGCCCTCGCGACGGCGACGGACCCATCAACTTTCACTGGGGCGGCGGGCTGGACGGTGATCCCCCGATAAGCCACTCCGCGACCGTCTGGCAGGTAGCCGCGGTGCAGGTACATGAGGTGGGCGGCCGCATAGTCGGCGTAGAGGCCGACGCCGATTCCCGCGGTATCGCTCTTGGCGGCGATGAGGTCCTCGGCCGCGTCCATGAGCGTCGAAGCGATCCGTCTGCGGCGGAATCGTGGAAGCACGTTCAGATCCACGACCTCGGGGATGCCGGCAGCGCGGAACGGTGCGTAGTCGCTGCGCCAGCGTACGGTCAGGTAGCCGGCGAAGCGTCCTTCGAACGATGAGACGAGCACGGCGCGCGTCTTGGCGGTCTGGTCATCGAGGTACCGCCGGTACTGGTCGACAGTCTTTCCTGGCCAACCGAGCGCACTGAACGCCTGCGCGATCGGGACGGGATCGGCCGAGGTCAGCGGGCGGATCTCTATACGGGGCACCATGTGATGGTCGATGACCTGTGGGACGGGCGCGACCGTATTCGGCTAGGCGCCAACAGTTTGCGCACTGCCAGTGCATATTGACAGCCGTCCGACGCCGGGCCTACCGTCGCGTTAACCATCGCCTCGCGGAGGATCACGACGATGCGCAGTGCTTTCGTGTTCCGTACGCTCGTGTCCTTTATGGTCGCCGCACTCGTGGTGACGGCCGCGCCGGCCTCGGCGGCGGCCGACCGCGGCGGTGGGCGTGGCACCGGCACGCCAGGTGACCAGCCGCTTCCCGGCTTCACCGTGAGCAATCCGCCGCTGGCGCCGGCGCTCGTCGGCGGCGTGCCGACTCGAGTGCGCCAGGGCATCCACGAGCACGCCGCCTATGTCATCGAGGTGCCACCAAACTGGAACGGCGGCCTGGTCATGTGGGCGCACGGCTACCGCGGCCAGGGCACGGTCCTGACGACCGAGACGCCCAGCTTCGGCCTGCGTCAACACCTGCTCGACCAGGGGTACGCCTGGGCGGCGTCCTCCTACTACGCCAACGGCTTCGACATCCGCGCCGGCGTCCTGAGCACCAAGGCGCTCACCGAACTGTTCCGCAGGCTCGAGCGGCGCCCGCACCGTACGTACCTGGCCGGCGCGTCGATGGGCGGCTACATCGTCGGCCGGTCGCTGGAGGAGTACCCAGGCCGCTACGACGGCGGTCTGCCCTTCTGCGGCGTGATGGGCGACCAGCGTCTGATCGACTACTTCCTGGACTTCCAGGTCACCTCGCAGGCGCTGTCCGGCATCCGCTCCCACCCGCCCGGTCCCGACTACCTGACCTCGGTCGTACCGAGGATCCAGGGCGCGCTCGGCATCGCGACGATCAACCCGCTGGCGCCCGAGCCGACCAACGCGCTGGGCCGCCAGTTCCGCGACATCGTCGTCAACCTGACCGGCGGACCGCGGCCGGGCGGCGCCGCCGCGTTCGCGCAGTGGAAGGACTTCGTGTTCGGTCTGGGCGCGCCGGCCGCCGCGTCGGACACCACCGCGCACGACCCCGGGCTGATCGCGTCCAACCTGTTCACCGTCTACGCCCCGAACGCCCCCGTCAACGTCAATAGGACCGTGCAGCGGGTGGCGCCGGACCGCGTCGGCGAGCGGCTCTCGGGCCGCCTCACCCAGGTGCCGAGGATCGAGGGCAAGCCGGGTGTGCCCGTGCTGTCGGTGCACAACATCGGCGACCTGTTCGTGCCGTTCTCGATGGAGCAGCAGTACCGCGCAGACGTCGACCGGCACGGCCGCGGCAGGCTGCTGGTGCAGCGGGCGATCCGGACCACCGGGCACTGCGAGTTCGCGCCCGCCGAGGCGGCGACCGCCTGGGGCGACCTCGTCGACTGGGTGGAGCACCGCGACAGGCCCGCCGGCGACCGCGTCGACCGGCGTTCGGTGGCCGCCGCCGACTACGGCTGCCAGTTCAGCGACCCGGCCGCGTACGCCGCGGGGGTCGGCTCGCGCCGGCTGTTCGCCGCCTGCCCCTGACCCCGATACGTCTGCCGCAGAACCTCCAACGGAACGGCTGTCACCCCCGCCCGCAGGGCGTCATCGCCCGCGGGACCGACGGTTGACGCACGGACCCGTCCGGAGGTCGAGTGGAGGGCAGGACCGCCGAAACGCCCCCCGGTCATCGCCGATCACGACGTGCCGGTCGGAGTCCTCTACCAATCGCTCGGCCCTCAAACGCGGCGATGCCGCGTCTGGCTGCCGAGGTCTGGGGCAACGCGCCCGGTGGGCGCCGGCCGTCAAATAGCTGACGAACCGATCCACCCCTGACTGTACGCGCTCTCCGCGGCCCTACACCGTGACAGCCAGCAAATTCGACCCGCGACCCCGCGTCGCCGGCGCGGCCCGCCGCGACCAGTCACGGCCCAGGGAGGATGGCGCGGAACATCGTCCCGTCTTCGCCCGAACCCCTAGGCCCACCCGACGAACGAGTAGGCCCAGAGGCTGGTGCGTCAACGGCCGGTTGGTGGGATGAGCGGAGCCGACTTGGCCGCGTTCTTGGCCTTCTTCGCGGAGCGTTTCTCCTTCAGGGTTTTCCCCGGCTTCTTGTGGTTCGCCTTCTGGATGCTCTTGCTGGCCATGATGTCTCATCTCTGCAGGGGATCCACCGCGCCTCGTGGTGATGGGCATCGTGCACGCAGAATGTGTCTACGGCTTGCCGGGGCGACTGCCCTCCACTGAGGACGAACACCGCGACCTGCGGGCATCCCTATGGCTCGGCCGGTGCGGCTGGCATCTCAGGGCGGGATGTCATCGATTCCGGAATGGTCTCACTCTACCCCCGCCTGGTCCGCGCGGGCCCTTTCGAACGCCGCTCCGGCCTTACATCCGCATTTGTTGGCCCCGCTGGCGCATCGCCGGGGCTATCAGCCCGAGGGGCGCCGGCGGGGCACCCTCTGGCCGTGACCCGGCGACGTCGGGCGGGCATGGTGAGGGTCTCGGGCGGAACCCGCCCGAGACCCCCCGTTCCCCACCCCTCGAAAGCTTCGATCCCCGGTGCCGGCGACCCAATCACCGGACGGCTTTGCAACGAAACGATCGGTACGTGATGTCACCAGTCAGAGCCCGACCACGCTGTCGCCTCTGACCCGCCCCAGGCCATGACCGAGTCACCTTGCTGCGGTCGGCGACGCATGTCCCTAGTGGACGTCATCGCGGTGGGGGAGCCGTCATCGTCGCAAAGCGGCCGCGGCCAGGCCAACAATCGACCGATGTCGGCCGACCCGTGGTCCCGGTCATCGAGACCCTCGGGGCGGCAGGCAACCCGTGGCTACCAGCGGGGTTCCGCCACCGGGGACCGGGGTGACATGATCAGGCTACACCCCGCTACATCCATCGCGGCCCTGGAGCCGCCACCGATTGGTCCTCGGGCGGATGCGTGGCAGGGTGATCTAGGACGGTCCTCTATCCTGCCCGACGTGGATCAGTGCGACGAATGCGGTTTCAGCTACGCGACCGTCTCGGCGGTGGACCTGCCGGGCCGGCTGGAGGCGGCAGGTCCCCGCTTTGTTGCCACCCTCGCCACGATTCGCGATCCGCGCCGCCGTCCTGCCCCGTCGGTCTGGTCGCCGCTGGAATACACCTGCCACGTCCGCGATGTCCTGCGTGTGCAGAGCGAACGCGTGGCTCTGGCCTTACGAGCCGACAATCCGGAGTTCGTCCCGATGGGCCGCGAAGAGCGGGTGACGGCGGACGCCTACAACGCTCAGGACCCGCAAGCGGTGCTGGCGGAGCTGGCGGAGGCCGCAAACCATCTGGCGCGCGTCTTCGACGCCCTGAGTCCGTCGCAGTGGACCCGCACCGGGATCTACAACTGGCCCACTGTCCAGTCACGCACGATCCTCTGGCTCGGCAGGCACACCGTCCACGAGGTGGAGCACCACCTGATGGACCTGACGCGGTGACGCCACACCTGACGGCCGCCTACCGGACGCCGACGCCCGCGATCGCGCCGAGATCGCGGGCCGGCGCACCGATAGGCGATCACCTCGTGGCGGCCGCCACGGGCTCCCGATCGGCGTGGAGTCGAATCTGATCGGCGGCAACGCGGTGCCGGTCCCGTACGCGCAACCCGAACCAGACGAGTGCCACGCTGCCGAGGGTAAAGATCACGTTGGCGCCCAACGCCAGGCGGAGGCCGGTCAACTGCACGCTCTGCGTCGCAGCGACCGCGCCCAGGATCGGGATGCCGACGGTGATGGCGACCTGCTGAGTCATCGAGGTAAGGCCGGTGGCCAGGCCCTGCTCCTCGTTTCGCAGGCCGGATGTGCCGACCACCGTGTACGACACGATGGCGGCCACATGTCCGAAGAACCCGACGAACAGCGCCGGGATGGCGATCGCGAGCGCCCACCGATCGGCGCCGAGAAACATCAGCGGAATGGTCGCCAGTGCTTGAACGGACATGCTCACGGCGAGGACCCGGTGCGCGCCGAAGCGGCCGACGACCCGTCCGGCGACCACGCCGGACGCCACCGCGGCCAGGCCGGGGACACCGAAGACCAGTCCCGTCACCAGCGGCGAGAGGTTCAATACCTGTTGGAAGTAGAGCGTCAACAGGAAGATCATCGCGGGTTCCATGGTGAAGATGACGAACCCGGCGTAGTTGCCCCACCTCACCGATGGCCGCCTGAGGATCGACATCGGCACGAGCGGTGCGGGCGACCGCCGCTCGACCACCCAGAACGCCAGCAGGAGCAGGGCCCCGAGGGCGGCCGCCGCGGCGTGTCGCTCGATGACGGCGTAGACGATGAACAGCAGGCCGCCCGTGACGGTGACGGCGCCGGGAACATCCAGCTTCACCCGGTTGGCCGCTCTGCTCTCGCTGATCACCAGCGGGGCTGTCACGAGTACGGCCACGGCGAAAGGCACGTTGATGAGAAACGTCGAACGCCAGCCCAGCACGCTGACCAACGTGCCGCCGGCCAGCGCGCCGGCGGTGAAGCCACCCGAGAGGAGCGCCCCGTTCATGCCGAGTACGCGCTCACGCGTGCGGCCCTCGGGGAAGGTGGTGGTGAGCAGCGACAGCGCCGCCGGGATCGCCATGGCGGTGGCGAGGCCCTGCAGCATGCGGGCGGCGAGAAGCTGCTCGGAGTTGGCCGCGAGGCCGCCGAGCAGCGATGCCCCGGCGAGGACCACCATGCCCGACAGGAGCAGCCGCCGGCGGCCGAACAGGTCCGCCAGCCGGCCGAACAGCAGGGTGAACCCCGCGGCGGGCAGCGCGTAGGCGGAGGCGACCCAGGCGAGCTCGGTCGAGTCCAAGCCCACACCGGAGCCGACCTGCGGCAACGCGACATTCAGGATCGAGAAGTCGACCGCCAGCATGAACCCGGCACCCAGGAGCACCAGAAGCACCAGCCGTTGCTGGCCGGTGAAGCGCGGTGACGAGCCCGCGTCGACGCTCGCGTTTGGATCTCGCATCGGGACCTCCAGATGATAGCAACCCAGCGGTTGCAACTCTAGTGGCAACCACATGGTTGCGACAAGGGGCCGGCGAGTGAGGGTGCTCACGCCGAGGATGGCCTCATCGTGACCGTGGGTGGCGTTCAAGATCCAACACCGACGGCGCCAAGATCTACACGACGGAGCGGAAGATGACCGGGCATCGCGGCCGGCGGGCGCCGCACACAAGCCGACGGGGGAGTGGTACGCGCTCCGTCCCGGGTGGTCGGCCGCGCGGCCGGCCACCCCGGCTCACTCAGTGCGGGCTGCCGTAGACGCCGATCTCGACGGTGTCCACGCAGGCCGGGCCCGTCGCCCGCGCGGCCCTGGGACGCATGGACGATGTGGGTTGCGGAATCTAGCAACGAATTCTTCGATGTCCCTTTCGGAATGCAGACATCGTCGTACTCCGGTGCTTGTATCGCTGCGTAGCAAGGTCTGTCCTTCGGGGGAGGGTCGTACATGACAGGCAGAAGAACGGGGGTGCTCGCGATCGGTAGGGCCGTACCGGCGCTGGTCCGCTGGGGTGTCTCGGCGGACGCCGATTTGGTGTACCGATGCCTGCTGACCTTCGGGCCGCAAACCTCCGGGGAGGTCGCGGCGGAGCTTGGCCTGGGGGTGCGGAGGGTCCGGACCGCGCTGGAGGAGTTGCTGGCCGTCGACATCGTCAAGGTGGAGCGCGAGCCGTCGGGGTACGGCGCGGACGCCTCGATCTGGCGGGCGCTGCCTGCGGATGCGGTAGTGATGACCCTGCGGCGGCAGGCGCTCGGGCGCGCCGCCGCGGCTACCGGCGGCGATGCTGGGCCATTCCCGCGGGTTGCCCTTCCGGCGAGGCGCCTGCCGGACCGCGAGTCTCGCCGCCGGCGAATAGCCGAGTTGGCGGCCCTGGAGCGGTTCGAGCACCTGTCGATACAGCCCGAGCAGGTCCTCAGCGTGGACGAGCTGGCGGTCGGCGCGCCGCTGGATGTCGCGGCCCTGCGTCGTGGCGTCCGGATGCGCACGCTGAGCCCCCCGCCCGCGGACGGGGACCGCTCGGCGCAGCACGCGATCGAGTTCAGCCGGCTCGGCGGCGAGTATCGGGAGGCGGCGCGTCTGCCGCAAAAGCTCATGATCTTCGACCGGCAGGTGGCGCTCCTCGCCGTCGATCCCGCCGACCTGGACCGCGGCACGTGGGAGATCGTCGACCGCGCCGCGGTCGATTCGCTTGTCAGGCTGTTCGCCCGTCATTGGGGAAACGCGGTGGACCCAAGCCGAAACGGAGTACCGGCGATCGTGTTGACATCGCGGGAGAAAGCAATCGTCGCACTGCTCGCCCAGGGAAGTACCGACGCCGCCTCCGCGCAGCAGCTCGGCATGTCCACCCGCTCGCTCACCTATGCGCTGCGGGCGTTGATGGACCGTCTCGGCGTCGACAATCGCTTCCAGCTGGGCCTCGCGCTTGGCGCACTGAACGTGGCGACGCCATCTGGCCTGTCCACCCGCGCCGGCACCATGGATGGGTAGATCGATGAAATACCTGACTGTGCTGGCCGCCGTGGTGGTCGCGCTGTTCGGCGCCGGTTCACCCGCCGCGGCGGATCCCGGATGGGAGCGCATCCCGTGCTTCTCCGGAGCCATCGAGCAAGGGAAGTCACCGATGGCAACCTCCTCACGTTGACCGGGTATCTGGACTGCGGCGTGCCGGAGGAAAACCCGGGGCCGCGATGGGGATACGCCGCCTTCCTGGCCAGCCTGAGCCATGGGACCGTGAACGACGCCGACCTGCACCTCTACTCCAATGGGCAGAGGACGGCGTTCTCCAACAGCATGCGGGTGGACAGGCTCCCGGAGCCGCTGGGAATCTGTGTCGTCACGGACTACGACGTGCGTATCGCCTGCGTCAAATCACCTGGAAGAGTCCGACAGCGCCGATGATGGCGTGGCCCACGACCGTCGACGACGAACTGGTCGACCGGCCGCTCCAACGGCGGTCCCACGGAGAGCCATTGCTAGGGGGTGCGGCGCCGGTGGAGGCGGCGTCGCCGGTGCGGCCAGTCCCGGGCTAGCGTGTGCGCTATGGCCCGACACCAGCGACGACGTGGCGCCGTACGGGCGCCGGTCGGCTCGCACGTCGAGCTCGCGCCCGTTTCCGCCCGCCCGGGCGCCCATATTCTGTACGTTGACGGTGTGGCTCAGTCCTATGTGGACGCGGCAGACCCGACGTACCTGCATTTCGACTACGTGCGCCGGATGGCCTCGGTCATCGACGCGGCGGCGCCCGAGCGTGAGCCGGTTCGCGCCCTTCACCTGGGCGGTGGCGGCTTCACGCTGCCGCGTTACCTGGCCGCGACCCGCCCCGACTCGACCCAGGTCGTGGTGGAGCGCGACGCGGCCCTGCTCGACCTGGTCCGGCGCGAGCTCCCGCTGCCCGAAGGGGACCTGCGGGTCCGGCTGGCCGATGCCCGCCAGGCGATCGAGGCCGAGCCGGCCGCCAGCTACGACCTGGTGCTCGCCGACGTCTACCAGGCGGCCCAGATGCCGGCGCACGTCGCCGGTGTCGAGTTCGCGGCGCAGGTGGCGCGGGTGCTGCGGCCCGACGGGCTCTACACCGTCAACCTGACCGATCTGCCCCCGCTGGGCTACTCGCGGGTGCAGGCGGCGACGCTGCGCGCCGTGTTTCCCGACGTCTGCCTGATCGCCGGCCGAGCGATGCTACGCGGCCGGCGGTACGGCAACATCGTGCTGGTCGCCGCGAGCAAGCCTGGCCGGTTGCCGGTAGCTCGACTGACCACCCGCGCGTTGCGTGACCCGGTCGCCGGCGTCGTGCTGCACAGCGCGGCCCTGGGCCGCTTCGTCGCCGGCGCCCAGCCGTTGGGCGGTTTCGCCCGACCGGCACCATCCAATTAGCAGGTACTGACGATGCCAACGGGGGCGGCGATGAGCAACGACGATCGGATCGAACGCGCCAGGACGGTCTATGAGCGGGCGGTGTTCGGCGGGGATACCAGCGCGCTGGTCGAGGCCGAACGGGGCCTGGACGCGGTCGAGGCCGATGCGGCGTTGGCGCGTGGGCTGATCCTGCACGCGCGGTTTCAGAGCGCGTCCGCCGGTTCGTTGCCCGCCGAGGATCCCGCTGAACTGCCGTCGTTTGAGCGCGCGCTCGAGTTGTACCAGGCACTGGGGGACATGCGCGGCGAGGCCGAGGCGTTGTTCTGGATCGGCTGCCTCCACCAGTTCATCCGGCGTGACGACGAGACCGCGGTTCCGTACCTCGAGCGATCCTGCGAACTGGCGGCGCGGACCGGCGACAAGCCGACCCGTTCCGAGGCGCTGCGGCACCTCGGCATCGCGGCGCACGCGGCTGGCCGGCTGGACGAGGCGCGCGAGCGGCTGGAAGAGTCGTCCCGGCTGCGACGGGAGGTCGGGGCTCTGCCGGGCGTGGCCTCCAACATGATCGGGCTGGCCTACATCGCCGCCGCCCAGGACCGCCGCGTCGACGCGTTGGCGACACTCGACGAGGCGCACGCGATCGCACGCGCGCATGGCGCTCACGCCATCGTGCGGCACATCGAGCAGGCGAGAACGCAGATCTGAGCACTTCAGCGCGTACGCCGGTACCGGGCGGCCGCAGGTGAAGGCGGGTATCGCGAACCGGCGTCCCGGCCCGATGCGAAGTCGATGAACGCGCCGGTGCGACTTCCATGAAGGTGTGGATGGAGGCTGTTGACCGGCTGATGAGTGTCGGCCGGGAGATGGAGACGAGCCATGATCGTGCGCCGGATACTGACGACATTCACCCTTGTCATCGCCTGCGTCGCGGCCACGGCCGCGCCCGCGCAAGCCGATCTCTTCGGCAACACCTCGGTGATGACCGACCGCCTCGAAAACAATCCGGCGCAGCGGTGGACGATCTGGAGCACCGGCAACGGCACCGGTGGCTTCCAGGCCGGCGTCGGCTTCGTCTTCCACGACATGACGACGGGCTGGACCGAGATCGGCCGCGACGTCACCCTCAGCCCGATCGACGGATCCCACACGTGCCGCGCCTACATCGATCTCTTCGCGGAGGACAACGGCGGCGAGGCACTGGTCAACATCGAGGTGATCAACCCGGCGAACTGGCAGTACCTTGCCAAGGGCACGAACCGGGTGGCCTCCACGCCGATCCAGTTCTTCACCCCGAAGTGGTCGAACGGACCGACCACCGTCAGGTTCCGGGTGTCGCTGATCGGAAACGGGGACCGCACTCTCTGGATCGACAACATGTTCATCAGCTGCGACTGGTGAGCGAGTCCTGCCGGTCATGTTTCGGACGGCAGCCTCTGTTCGGTCGCTTCGAGCTTTGCTTTCGTGCTCCGGTCGAGCCGCCCCGCGCGGGCGCGGATTCTGGCCAGGACGTGCCGGCAGTGGTCGGGCAGGCCGAGCCGCAGGGTCAGGTCGAGTAGTTCCTCCTGTATCGGATGGATCGAAGGGAATGGCCAGTCCAGGCGGTCACCGTTGGCGACCGCCCGGTCCCATGTTTGGGTGAACTCCGCCACGCCGGTGCGGGCGGCTCGGCGTAGCAGGATCGTCGCGGCCTTTTCGCTGGTGGCCCGGTCGTTCCAGATGCCCGCCGCCGCCCAGTCATAGGTCATGGCCCGCTCGAGGACGGGCAGGGCGCGCTCCTCCTGACCGGCCTGCGTCCAGCACAGGGCGGCCCGCAGCTCGACGTTGAACTCCCCGGTGCGTCCCTCGACGCGCCGCTGCCGCGCGGCGGCCTCGAACAGTTCGGCCGCAGCGGCCGGCTGGTCAGACTCCCAAAGCCGGTATGCCCGGGTCTCCAGGATCTCGGCGCTGGGCGCGCCGGCCGTGGCGGCGTCTTCTTCGCTCTCGGCTCGCCGGCGTGCTCGTTCGTGGTCGAGGGCGTCGCGGACGAGGCGTTCCACCGGATCGGCGTCGCTCGGCGCCGCACCCGCGGCGCGGGCGGCGGCGACGTGTGCCAGGGCCAGCTCGCCCGATGGCAGCATCCTGTCGACCATGACTTCGGTGGCCCAGCGGATCCGGGCCAGCGCGAGGGACAGCAGTACCACCGGGTGCGGAGGCGGGGACGGCGACTCGGCCAGATAGTCGTCGAGCAGGCTCACCAGGCTGCCGTGGTCTCGCGCGGCCAGGAGGTGTTGGGCCTTGTCCCGCACCGGGGTGGGAAGTCGGCGGGCCAGGTCGCTGTCGATGTCCATCGCCATACCGTAGAACCCGCATCAAGAGAACGTGTGCTGACCGGCCCGAACTGGTCGAGGGCGAAACATCGGTCCGGGACTGGGATGTCACGTCCTCGATTCGGCTCAGCTTGGTGGCCAGCGGGTGAACCGGCGGCCACCTTTGGTGTGCCGCCCGAAATCCGGGTGTACCCGCGGCCTCAGCACGGCAGGATTGGCGGGATGACTTCCGAGCGGATCGACGGGCCCGAACGGCGTCCCGCGCAGCATGTGCGCATCGTGCATCTGACCGGGCCCGTGTTCCGGGCCCTGGCCGATGGTGACCTGGCGGCAGCGAACGCGGTGAGTCCGGTGCCCCTCCCGGCGCTCTTCACCGACCCCGGGTCGAGAGGGGTGTGGCGAATGCGGAGCAGGCAGATCGAGGAGGACCCAGCCAGCGCGGCATGGGTCAACGGTGTCATCTGGGATGAGCGGCAGCAGGTAGCGGTCGGCCACGCTGGCTACCATGGGCCACCCGATCTGTCGGGGATGGTGGAGATCGGCTATACGGTCGACCCGGCGTACCGGCGACGCGGCTTTGCCCGTGCGGCACTGGAGACTCTGCTCGAGCGTGCCGCTCGTGAGCCGCTGGTACACACGGTGCGGGTGTCTATCCGTCCTGACAACGTCGCGTCTTATCAGTTGGCGTCGCAGTATGGCTTCGTCGAGGTCGGTGAGCAGTGGGATGACGAGGACGGCCTAGAGATTGTCTACGAGGTCGATGCCCGGCGCCGGCGCGGACGGTTCGAGCCGGACTCGCACGCCACCTGAGGCTTGGACCAACCACCGCCAGGCCAGAACCTGTAGCCCGACGGCGACGAGCAGGAAGAGCGGACCGGTAAGGACGACACCCACGATCTGGGCCGGGGCGTCATCCGCTATCCGACGGAAGTCGTTGTCGATGCTCGCGAACATCAACCCCAGCGGGGCCACCACCGCGGCGAAGACCACTGTGACCAGGCCCAGCCCGGCCCGCGCCAGGCGCAGCGGGATCGGCCGGGCGGAGAGTGGACGGCCGCGGCGCCGGGTGGCGAACACCACGTACAAGTTGGCGACCACGATGGCGACGATCATCAGCCGTGCGCCGTAGCCGACCAGCCAAGCGATCCGCGCATCGCCAGGTCGCGCCACCTCGAAGCTACCGGTCGCGCTGTAGTCGAACGTTGGCAGCATCGTCCCGAGGTTGGTGACGACGCTGACCCGCTCGCCGGCCGAGAGGCTCGCCGTCGGGCCGGCATAGTCGGCTGGCACGGTGCCCGCCCACCGCAACCAGCCCGACAGCGCGGCTCCGGCCGCCGCCAGCTGGGAGAGCGTGAGCACGACAAGCGCGGCTGCCCACCGTCTCGATGACATCGATGCAGGATACTACCGGCTACGGGCCAGTACCGACGTCCTACAGCGGCGACCCCGACGGCTCGTCTTCGACGCGGCCGGCGGCTCGACGGTCCCGGACCATGAGTCGGCGACGGCTGCCCGCCAAGGCAGGCAGCGTTTCGCCGCAGCCGCGCTGTTGACCGCGTCGATGGTGGGGCTTGCCCTGCCGGGCACGGCGAGCGCCTCGACCACACCGTCGAAGGCCGCGCTCGCCGCAGGCTGGATCTACTGGTCGACGTATCCGGACGCCGCCAGCCGCGTCGTCACGGGCGCGACGCTGGCCTACCCCGGGTCACCCATCTACGCCGCGTACTACTGCGAAGAGGAGTACCACACGATTGGCAACTACTTCTCGTACGAGCTCTTCCTGTACAAGAGGTTCTGAGGTCTCCGGTTTCGGTCGCTAGGCGAGCAGGTCTGCGTAGGTGTCCTGGAGTGCCTGGCACGGGTCGATGCCTAGTTCCTCGCGCAACAGCGTGCGGACGCGTTGGTAGGCGGTGAGTGCCTCGGCCACGTTGCCTCTGGCTGCCAGCGCGCGAATCAGCAGAAGGTGGCCGGTCTCGCGTAGCGGGGCGATTTCCAGCAGCTCCCGCGCCGCGCGCTCCGCCCCGGGCAGCTCCGGGCCGCCGAGCTCCAGGCATGCTGTTGAGTAGCACTCCAGGGCACGCGCGTGCGTGTCGGTGAGGCGACGCCGCCAGGACTGGGCCCAGGCGGCGTCGGTCTCCGGCATGAACGGCCTGCGAGCCACGAACTGCGCGGTCAGCGAGACCGCCCAGGCCCGCCGCCAGTCGCGCAGGGCGATCGAGGACTCGGCTGTGTGGACGGCCGACACAGCGGTCTCGACATCGATGTGTGCCGGCTCGGGCAGCCTCAGAAACAGGTCCGCGCGGCCACGAATGATGTCTGGCCCGATCGCCGCCCGAACCTTCGCGATGACCACGCTGAGTGCGGCGCCCGCCGCGGCCGGCGGGAAGTCTCCCCACAACGCCTCGATGAGGGCGTCGCGGGTGATGTGCTGCGACCGCGAGACGACCAGGTACGCGAACAGCAGGCGCCCCTGCCTGCCGGGAAGGGCGCGGTCGACCCGCCGGCCGGTCAACTCCACGGCGAACGGCCCGCACAGCTGCACGCGGCTCGGCCCCGGGGACTCAGTCACGTTGCACACCTCGACGTGTTGACGCTAGACCTGGAGGCTACCGGCGGAAGGGAAACGATGAATCGGCAGGTCCGATGCGAGTGCGGATACACGGCCCGGGGTGCGAGCGACGACGCCGTCATCTCCCTGGTCCTCACACACCTGGAAACCGACCACCCCGATCTTGTCGGAACTGAGACAGCCGACGACATCCGCGGCTGGATCGAGCTGCTTCCCGACTGAGCCGACCTCTCGGTCTGAGTGTGGCGCGCGACGCGCCAGGGCCCACGCCGCCGCGATCGCACAAAGGTTTCGCCAACGTGTCGACAAGGATGGGCGGCCACCCTGGCGGACATGACCGATCTCCAGCAGAACACCACGTCCCCCGTCAACCAGGAGCTGCTCGACGAGCTGCTCGGCCGCTTTGTCAACGATCTCGGCGCCACCATCTCGGCCGGCAACGTGGTCATCGGTGACAAGCTCGGCCTCTACCGGGCGCTGGCGGAGGCGGGACCGCTCACGCCGGCCGAGCTCGCCGCCTACACCGGCACCGCCGAACGGTACGTCCGTGAATGGCTGCCCGGGCAGGCGGCCGGAGGATACGTCTCGCACGACGGCGCGGCGGGGACGTACTCGCTGACCGCCGAACAGGCGTTCGCCTTCGCCGATCCGGCTGGGCCGGCGCTGCCCGGAGCGTTCCAGCTCGCCGCGGCGTGCATCGCCGACGGGCCGATGATCCTCGACGCGTTCCACACCGGTAAGGGCGTGGCCTGGGGCGATCACCACGCCGACGTCTTCACCGGCTGCGAGCGGTTCTACCGTCCCGGCTACGTGGCCAATCTCGTCAGCTCCTGGATCCCCGCCGTGGCCGGGCTCGAGGAGCGGCTAACCACCGGCATCTCCGTCGCTGACGTGGGCTGCGGCCTAGGGACATCGACCCGGATCCTGGCCAACACCTTCCCGGCTTCATCGATCACCGGTTTCGACTCGCACGACGGCTCGATCGTGCTCGCCCGCGAGGCAGCCGAGCAGGACGGCTTGACCGGCCGGTCCGCGTTCGAGGTGGCCCGGGCGCAGGATTTCCCCGGCACCGGGTACGGCCTCGTCGCCACGTTCGACTGCCTCCACGACATGGGCGACCCGGTCGCCGCCGCCCGGCATATCCGGACCACCCTGGCCGAGGACGGCGTATGGCTGATCGTGGAACCGTTCGCCGGCGCCTCCACAGCGGAGAACCTGAATCCGGTCGGCCGGCTCTACTACTCGTTCTCCACGTTCCTTTGTGTGCCGCACGCCGTCTCCGAGGGCGCGGAGAACGCGTTGGGCAACCAGGCCGGGGAAGGCGCCATCGGCGCGGTCGTGAAGACCGCTGGATTCCGGACGTTCGACCGGGTAGCCGAGACACCGTTCAACCTCGTCTACGCCGCTCGTCCGTGACCGGGTGGGGTTCTGGTCCGCGATGACGCCTGCTCAGGATCGTGTCCGTGGTCAGCATGGCGGGTCGAGCCACAGGTCAGGTGCGGGCACCAGCGTGTCCAGCTCTTCCCAGAGCGACCGCGGGATCGGCAGGCTGGCGAGATGGAGGGTCTGCCGGACACGCTGCGGTGACGACACCCCGACCACCGTGGAGTGGATGAACGGGGCCCGCGACGAGTACTGCAGGGCCGCCGCCGCGAGCGGTACGCCGGCCCGGTCAGCCACCGCTCGCATCGCGGCCGCGGCGGCGGCGATGGCGGCGTCGCGCTCGCCGTAGGCATATCTGGTCTGCCGCTCCGGGCCCTTGGCGAGCATGCCGCCGCCGTAGGGTGCGGCGTTGAGCACGCCGATGCCCCGCTCGTGCGCGGTCCGGAAGAGTGTCTCGGCGGACCGGTCGAGCAGCGTGTACCGGTTGTGGGTGAGCACCACCTCGAACACGCCCGTGTCGAGGTAGCGCCGCATCAGGTCGACCGGGCCGCCGGCCACGCCGAGGTGCGACACGAGCCCTTGGCGTTTCAGGTCGGCGAGCGCCTCGACCGGGCCGCCGGGCGCGGTCGCCTCCTCGAACGTGATCCGCTCGGGGTCGTGCAGGTGCAGCAGCTGGATATGGTCGAGGCCGAGGCGCTCCATGCTCTCCTCGAGCGAGACGCGCACCCGCTCGCCGGAGAAGTCGCCGGTCCGCGGGTCCGGGTCGACCTTGGTGGCCAGGACCATGCCGGCGGGCAGGCCACCCCGGCGGCGCAGCGCGGCGCCGACGCGGCGTTCGGCCGCGCCGCCGGCACCGTAGCCGTTCGACGTGTCGATGAAGTTGACCGCGTCGCTGTCCAGCACGGCGTCGACGGTGGCGACGGCGCGCTCGTCGCTCACCTCGTACCCGTACAGGTCGGGCATGCTCGCCAGTGGGCTGGTGCCGACACAGAGCGGCGTCACGGCCAGCGCGGTGCCGCCCAATGGCCGCGCCGTCATGAGGCCAGGCCCCGGGTGGCGAAGACGTCCTTGGCCGCGTGGTAGGCGTCGACGATCCGGCTGAGCACCGCGTCGGTGGCTGGGTCGGCGCCGGTGGTCTCGGGGTGGGCGCAGCGCCACTCGACCATCCTGGTCGCGGCGCGGTGGAAGGTCAGGCGGGGGGCGTACCCGGGCACGAAGGTGCGGATCTTGGTGGTGTCGAAGACCGCGCTGTGCCCGATGTCGCCGACCATCTCACCCGACCAGAACCACTCCGGGGCCACGAGGGGGTACATCTCCGAGGCGACGTGGACCAGCTGGGGCTCGACGCCGAGCGCCCCGGCGACGATCGTGTAGATCTGGTCCCAGGTGTACACGTCGGAGCCGGTGATGTTGAACGTCTCGCCGATCGCGCGCGGGTTGCCGAGCAGGCCGACCAACCCTTGGGCGAAGTCCTCCGCGTGCGTCAGTGTCCACAGTGAGGTGCCGTCGCCGTGCACCGGTATCTCCGCGCCGCGCGCGATCCGGTCGACCGCCGTCCAGCCGCCCGGCAGTGGGGGATTGGCGTCGTCGTAGGTGTGCGAGGGGCGGACCACCGTGAGGGGGAAGCCGCCTGAGATGTGGGCGTCGTGGAGCGCCCGCTCGGCGCGCCACTTGGCGGTGGCGTACGGCAGGTGCGGGTTGGGCGCGGTCGGGGTCGACTCGGAGATCGGTGCCTGCCGCACGGGCTTGGCGTAGATCGAGCCGGAGCTGATGTGGACGTACTGCCGGGTCCGCGGGCCGAAGAAGGCCACCATCCGCTGGGCGTCCTGCGTGTCGTACGAGAGGAAGTTGACGACCGCGTCGAAGGTGCGGTCGCCGACCGCGGCGGCCAGCGCCGTGTCGTCGGTGACGTCGGCGACCAGCGACTCGACGCCGCCGGGCGCGGTGCGACCGGCCTCGTTACGGCCCCGGTTGACGGTCGTGACGCGCATGCCGGTCTCGACCGACAGGCGCACGCAGGACGCGCTGATGGTCCCGGTGCCGCCGAGATAAAGCACTCGCAGGCTCGCGGTGTCGTGGTGCAACATTCGCAGCTCTCCTCCAGAAATCCTCGTCAGACCCTGCCGGCGTACCAGTCTTCGACGCTGTTCTCGGTCAGGCTGATGAGCACGTCCTCCGGGCGGATGCCCAGCGGCTCCAGCCGGCGGACGATGGCGCTGAAGAGAGCCTGTTTCGTCGCGGTGTCGTACATGCGGACCGCGATGACCCGGATGACGAGCAGGTCGCGGCGGTCGACGGCGTTGTACCGCGGGTCGAACTTGAGCTGGCCGGCGTCGTGCGGCTGGAAGATCTGGAAGCGGTCGTCGGCCGGGATGCCGAGGGCCTCGATCTGCGCGTCGTGGATGGCCGCGCCGATGTCCTCATGGGACTTGTCGAACACGTCCTGGCTGAGGTGGACCTGGATGAGCGGCACTGTGGTCACCTTTCATTTGATGGCGCCGGCCGACAGGCCGCGCTCGAACAACCGCTGGAGGCTCAGGTACGCGACGACCTCCGGGATCGCGGTGATGACGGCGGACGCGAGGATCTTCGTCTGGTCGTTGCTGAACTGGCCGACGAAGTACTGCGGCACGAGCGTGATGGTCTGCAGGTCCGGCGACTGGAGGAAGACCAGGGGGAACAGGTAGTTGTTCCAGGCCGCCACGAGCGTGAAGATGACGACCGCCGCGGCGATCGGGCGGGTCAGCGGCACGACGAGGTAGATGAAGCCGCGAAACGAGTTCGCGCCGTCCACCCGGGCCGCCTCGAACAGTTCGTCGGGAAGGCTGTTGATGAAGTTGCGGGTGAGCAGGATCGCGAATGGCACCTGTAGCGCGGCTAGCGGCAGCACCACCGCCCAGTAGGTGTCGTAGAGCCCGAGCCGGATGTCGGTGGCGAACAGTGGCGCGAGCAGCACCACCTCGGGCAGCGTGAGGCAGGCCAGAAGCAGCCAGAAGTAGATCTCGCGGAAGCGGATGTGCAGCTTGGCGAAGCCGAACGCGGCCATCATCGTCACCACGTACACCAGGGCGACGACGACCACCGCGATGATGATGCTGTTGAGGAAGAACCGCGCGAAGCCGGGCACCTGGAGCACCGCGGTGAAGTTGCCGAGGCCCTCGCCGGCGAAGGCGCCCTTGACCATCACCACCAGGGGGAAGACGAACGGGATGACCAGGATCGTGGCGACGAGCTGGACGAGGACGCGGGCGGTGCGGGTGCGGATCTCGAACATCGTCACGCACCTCGCTCGCGGCTGGCGAACTGCAGGATCAGCGCGACGACCAGCGCCACCGCCAGCAGGATGACGGACAGGGCGGCCCCGTAGCCGACGTGGTTGAGTGGGATCGTCTGGCGGTAGATGTACGTACCGAGGAACTCGGTGGCGTAGTTGGGACCGCCGATCGTCACGAGGTACGGCACGTCGAAGGTCTTCAGCGCTCCGATGGCGCCCAGGATCGCCAGGGCGACCGTGGTGCCGCGCATCTGCGGCCAGATGACGCTCACGATCAGGCGGATGTTGCCAGCGCCGTCGATCCGTGCCGCGTCGAGCACCGACGGCTCGATCTGGGTCATCGCGGCGTAGTAGAGGACGAACGTGACGCCGGTCCACTCCCAGATCGTGATGAACATGATGACCGGCAGCGCGGTGCTGGTCTGGCCGATCCAGGGCTGGGCCAGCGAGCCCAGTCCTATGTGGTGCAGCACCCAGTTGAGCTCGCCGTCCGGGGCGAACATGTGCCGGAAGACCGGGGCCATGATGGCCGGCGCGAGCACCACCGGGATGAAGATGACCACCTTGTACAGCGCGGCGAGTCGTAGCCGCGAGTGCATCAGCACCGCGAGGACCAGGCCCAGCAGCGTCTGCACCACGAACGTGACGGCGAAGAACACGGCCGTGTGGCGGATCGCCGCCCAGAAGACGGGATCGTGGAAGATGCGCGTGTAGTTTCGCGCGCCCACGTGCTCCGGGTCCGGGCTGATTCCGTCCCAGTCCAAAGTGGAGATGTACCCGGTGTACCCGATCCCGTAGTAGAGCAGGCCCACGCTGAGCACCAGGGCGGGCAGGATCCACGGCAGGCCCGGTGGGCGCCGCGGGCCGCGGCGGCCGGAGTGGCCGCCGCCGCCCTTGGTGCTCGACCGCTGCGGAAGGACCCGCCGCGGTCGCGTGGACGTCTCGGTCATTGGAAGGTGACTCCCGCCGCCTCCGCGGCCTGCTGCAGCGTCTTGGCCGCCTCTTCCGGCGTGGCCTTGCCGGTGGCCACCGAGGTCGCGGCGGCGAGGATACCGTTCTGCACGTCGGCGTTGAGCAACGACATCCGCGGCTCGGTCACGCCGGCGGCCGTCGTGACCAGTTGCTGCACCGGCTCCTTCTGGCGGGCCGGGTCGACGAGCTCGACGTTGTCGAAGTTCGGCCGCACCGAGGTGAGTGCGGGCAGGTCGTTGAGCTGGTCGGCGACCACCTGCTGCCCCTCGGCCGAGGTCGCCATCCACTTGACGAACGTCTCCGCGGCGGCGCGTGCCTTGCTCTTGGTTGAGATCGCCAGACCGAAGTCAGCGTCGCCGTACATCGCGCTGGTGTTTCCGGCGCCGGCCACGTCCGGGAACGCGACGGGCAGGATTGGGAACGGCTTGGCGTCGCGGACTCCGGCCGCCGAGAGCGCGGCGGTCATGGCCTTGGTGGTGGCGTACTGGGTGTACCAGGTGCCCATCATGATCATGCCGTACTTCCCGGTCAGGAAGTCGTTGTTGGCGTCCGGGTACTGCTGATAGCCGATCGCGCCGGGCTGCATGATGCCGCTGTCGAAGAGGTCCTTCCAGATGCCGAGCGTCCGGACGATGCCCGGGTCGGTCCACTTGGCCTCGCCCTTGGACACCTTGGTCCACAGGCCAGGCTGTACCGAGTTCGCGATGGACTGCAGGGTGTCCTGGTCGAAGCCCTGCTGCGCGGCGCCCTGGACGAAGCAGCCCACCTTGTTGCGCTGTAACACCTGGCACGCGTTCTTCCACTCGGCCAGCGTCGTGGGCGGCCGCAGGTCGTACTTCGCGAAGATGTCGGCGTTGATCCAGAGCATGCCGGCGTACACCGCGCCGACCGACAGGGCGGTCAGCTTGCCGTCCGCGGTCAGGCCGCTGATGCCGATCGGTGCCACCTTGGACTTCCAGTCGCTGCCGAGTGCCTGCTCGGCGAGCGCGGTCTGGTCGACGGCGAACGACTTGAACTGGGTGACGTACGCGCCGGGCTGCATGTCGAAGACGTCCGGGCCCTTGCCGGAGGCCAGGGCCGGGCGCAGCGCGGCCACCCAGTCGGAGATGTTGACGAGCTTGTAGTTGACCTTGATGTCCGGGTACTGCTTGTTGAACGCCGCGATGTAGCCCTGGGCGGTCGCGGTGTCGGTCGGTGTCCAGCCCCACCAGTTGACGGTGCCGGACGTCGCGCTGCCGGCGTCTGAGGGGCTGTCGGAGCCACCGCAGGCGGCCAGGCCGGAGATCGCCAGGGCCGCGGCGGCGAGGACGGACAGCGGCCGAAGGCGTGCCTTCGGCGTCATCAGGAGGCGCATGTAACCATCTCCACTCTCGATGGAGTCAAGAAATGTTTCGCGGCGATGGTCGTCATCGGGTCGGGTGTTCCCCGAGTCGGACGAGAACGCTCAGGCGGCCGATTCTGGGGCCACGAGCAGTGTGTGACCGCCAGAAGCCCCAGTGGGGCAGGGGTGGAGTCGACGATTGTTGGTGCGGCCTTCAACATAAGTCGCCCGCAACATGTACGTCAAGGTTTCTTGATTAGCCGGAAACTTTCGCGCGGGACTGTCGCGCTTGGCGGGCCGGCGCGCCGGTGCTGGCCCGCACCTTGAGGCTGGTGTCGATGTCGATGCGAGTGAACGCCAGGTCGGGTTCGTCGCCGAGGCGCATTACCAGGTGGACCGCCTGCTCGGCCATCGCGACGAGCGGGACGTGGACCGTGGTCAGCGGCGGCCCGGCCCAGCGCGCGATCCGCAGGTCGTCGTAGCCGACCACGGACAGGTCGCCCGGGATGGCGACGCCCAGCGACCGGGCGGCCTCGTAGACACCCAGCGCGTACAGGTCGGAGGAGGCGAAGATCGCCGTCGGGCGATCGGGCAGCGACAGCAGCGCGCGCCCCTCGGCCAGCCCGTCCGCGTGGTGGAACTCGCCCGGCCGCACCAACTCCGGATCGACCGGGATCCCGGCGGCGTCCAGTGCGGCGCGGTATCCGGACAGCCGGGCGGTGGAGGCGCGCATGTCGTGCGGTCCGGTGATGATGCCGATCCGGCGGTGTCCGAGCTCGATCAGGTGGGAGGTGGCCAGGAAGCCGCCATTCCAGTCGGCGGAGCCGATAGACGGCACGTCCGGCGCGGGCGTGCCGGCCGGGTCGAGCATGACGAGCGGGATGTTTCGCGAGCGCAGCCGCTGCTTGTCCTTGGCCGGCAGCATGCACGCCACGAGCACGACACCGAGCGGCTGGCGGCGCAGGACGTCGTCGACCCAGGAGGGCTCGGGCAGGTGGCGATCGGTGGCCCCGGTGAGCACCATGCCGACCCGCCGCCGCCGCGCGACCTGCTCGATGCTGGAGAGCAGCTCGCTGGCGAACGGGCTGTCGATCTCGTAGCAGAGCACCTCCAGCAGGGGTGCCACCGGCTGCTTCGAGGCGCGGCTGCGGTACTGGTGGTCCTCCAGCAACGCCTCGATCCGCGCCCGGGTCTCGTCGGAGACGCCGGCGCGCCCGTTGAGCACTTTGGAGACGGTCGAGATCGAGACGTCCGCCAGCGAGGCGACCTCGGACAACGTGGCGCGGGAGCGGAGACCGTCCGCGGAGCGGTCGCGGGGCATGCGCATCACCCTAACTGTGCGTCTTGACCGCGCGAAGCGGGTCAACCTATGCTGCCGTTCCAGCGACAATTTTGCAATTTTCAGCGAAACTTTTCTCAGAGGTGAGCCGGTTGACGACCTCGAACCCTCCGCGAAACCTGGTCGAGCGCGCGTGGCAGGACCCGCTGCGCACCCCGGACGAGCGGGTCAGCGCGCTGATCGACGAGATGACCCTGCGCGAGAAGGTGGCGCAGCTCTACGGCCTGTGGGTCGGCACCGATCCCGACGGACCCGGTGTCGCCCCGCACCAGACCGAGCTGGAGAACGGGCACGACTTTCACGACCTGATCCGGCACGGCCTCGGCCAGCTGACCCGGGTCTTCGGCACCCGCCCGGTCGATCCGGCTGAGGGCGCCGCCGCGCTCGTCCGGGCCCAGCGCGAGATCGTCGCCGCCAACCGGTTCGGCATCCCGGCGCTGGTCCACGAGGAGTGCCTGGCCGGGTTCACCACGTGGGGCGCCACCGCGTACCCGGTGCCGCTGTCCTGGGGCGCGACCTTCGACCCCGCCCTCATCGGGGAGATGGCGACCAGGATCGGGGCCGGCATGCGGGCCGTCGGCGTCCACCAGGGACTGGCCCCGGTGCTGGACGTCGTGCGCGACGCCCGCTGGGGACGCGTCGAGGAGACGATCGGCGAGGACCCGTACCTGGTGGCCACGATCGCCACCGCGTACGTGCGGGGCCTGGAGTCCACCGGGATCGTCGCGACGCTCAAGCACTTCGCCGGCTACTCGGCGTCGCGGTCGGGCCGCAACCTCGCCCCGGTGTCGATGGGGCCGCGGGAGTTCGCCGACGTCATCCTGCCGCCGTTCGAGATGGCCGTCGTCGAGGGTGGGGTGCGCTCGGTCATGCACTCGTACGCGGAGGTCGACGGCGTGCCGGCCGCGGCCAACCGGGCGCTGCTCACCGACCTGCTCCGGGACACGTGGGGCTTCGACGGCACGGTCGTGGCCGACTACTTCGGCATCGGCTTCCTGGAGATGCTGCACGGTGTGGCCGCGACACTGGGCGAGGCGGCCGCGCGGGCGCTGACCGCCGGCGTAGACGTGGAGCTGCCCGGGCCGAAGGCGTACGTGGCCCCGCTGATCGACGAGATCGAGTCCGGCCGGCTCGACGAGGCGTACGTCGACCGCGCGCTGCGCCGCGTCCTGCTGCAGAAGCTCGAGCTCGGCCTGCTGGACCCGGACTGGTCCCCGGTGCCCGCCGCGCTGGCCACCACTGTGGACACTCCGATGCGCGGGAGCGTCGAGCTCGACCCCACGGCGGACCGGGCGTTGGCCCGCCGGGTCGCCGAGCGGGCGATCGTGCTGCTGAAGAACGACGGCCTGCTGCCGCTGGACCGACCCCGGTCGATCGCCGTGATCGGCCCGACCGCCGACGATCCGATCACGATGCTCGGCTGCTACTCGTTTCCCGCGCACATCGGCGTGCACCACCCGGACCTGCCGCTGGGGGTCGAGATACCGACCCTCCTCGACGCGATCCGCGCGGAGTTCCCCGGCTGCGACGTGGCGTACGCGTCCGGCTGCCACGTCAGCGAGCCGGGTACCGGCGGGTTCGCCACCGCCCTCGACCTGGCCGCGCGCTGCGACCTGGTGATCGTGGCATTGGGCGACCGCTCCGGCCTGTTCGGCGGCGGCACCTCCGGCGAGGGGTGCGACGCCGCGTCGCTGCAGCTGCCCGGTGAACAGGCGCGGCTGCTCGAAGCGCTGCTGGACGGGCCGGCGCCGGTGCTGCTCGTGGTCTGCTCGGGCCGTCCCTACGCGCTCGGCACCGCACCGCGGCGCGCCGCCGGCATCGTGCAGACATTCTTCCCCGGCGAGGAGGGCGGCCCGGCGCTCGCCGGCGTGCTCAGCGGCAGGGTCAACCCGTCAGGCCGGCTGCCGGTCGGCATCCCCACCACACCGTACGGCCAGCCGTGGACGTACCTGAGCCAGAAGCTCGCCCTCGCCTCCGAAGTGTCCAATCTGGACCCGACGCCGGCGTACCCGTTCGGTGCCGGCGGCGGCTACACCACGTTCCGCTGGTCCGATCTGGAGGTCTCGAACCGCTCGCTGACGACCGACGGCGCGGTGTCGATCGCGCTGACCATCGAGAACACCGGCGCCCGGCCGGGGACCGAGGTGGTCCAGCTCTACCTGCACGATCCCGCCGCGTCGGTGACCAGACCGGTGGTCCGGCTGGTCGGGTTCGCCCGTGTGGACGTCGAGCCGGGCGCCGCCGCCCGGGTGCGGTTCGAGGTGCCCGCGGCGGTGACCTCCTTCGTCGGCCCTGACCTGGAGCGGATCGTCGAGGCCGGCGCCATCGAGCTGCGGCTCGGCGCGTCCAGCGCGGACATCCGGCTGACCGCCGCCGTCACGATGGTCGGGCCCACCCTGATCCTCGACCACCACCGCCAGCGGCACTGCCGGGTTACCGTGACGACCCATGACTGAGCCTGAGATGCGGCACCGCGCCGGCAGCGTCACACTCACCGTCCGCGGGCGAGACGGCCGGCCGGTGGCCGACCAGATCGTCACGGTGGCCCAGCGGCGGCACGCGTTCGCGTTCGGAAACATCGGCTTCGACTTCGTCCCCCTGGTCGGTGGGCCCGACCCGGCGGAGGTCGCGGGCGTCGAGGGGTTCGGCGGCGCGGGCGACGCGGACCTCGACCGGCTGGGCAGCCTGTGGCTCAACCTGTTCAACACCGCGACCCTGCCGTTCTACTGGGGCCGGTACGAGCCGGAGCGCGGCGCGCCGGATGTCGAGCGGCTGACGAAGACCGCGCGGTGGTTCGCCGAGCGTGGTGTGACGGTCAAGGGTCATCCGCTGGTGTGGCACACGGTGCAGCCGGCGTGGCTGCTCGATCTCGACCTCGATGAGGTGGAGCGGCTGCAGCGTGCCCGGATCCGTGACCTGGTCGGCGGATTCGCCGGCACGATCGATGTGTGGGACGCCATCAACGAGGCGGTGATCATGCCGGTCTTCGACAATGGGGACAACGCGATCACCCGGCTGGCGCACGCCCGGGGCCGTATCCACATGGTGCGGATGGCGTTCGAGGAGGCGCGCGCGGCCAGCCCGGCGGCCACGCTGGTGCTCAACGACTTCGACCTCAGTTTGGCGTACGAGTGCCTCATCGAGGGCGTGCTCGAGGCCGGCGTCCGCGTCGACGCGATCGGGCTGCAGACCCACATGCACCAGGGGTATCGGGGTGAGGAGTACATGGTGCGGATGCTGGACCGGTTCGCCCGGTATGGCCTGCCGTTGCACTTGACCGAGACCACGCTGGTCTCCGGCGACCTCATGCCGTCCGAGATCGTGGATCTCAACGACTACCAGATCCCGCGGTGGCCGACGACCGCTGAGGGCGAGGCGCGGCAGGCCGACGACATCGTGCGGCACTACCGTTCGCTGGTCGCGCACCCGGCCGTCGAGTCGATCAACTATTGGGGGCTCACCGACGCCGGCGCGTGGCTGGGCGCTCCGGCCGGGCTGGTCCGCGCGGACGGCACCCGCAAGCCGGCGTACGACGCCATCGAGGCCCTCATCAAGAGCGAGTGGTGGCTACCCCCGACCCCCATGCGCACCGGCGCCGAGGGCACCCTCACCGTCGAGGGCTTCCTCGGCGACTACACGGTCACCGCCGGCGACCACACGACCGAGTTCACCATCGGCCCGGGGTGACCGGGCCGGCACCGACCTGACGGGCTCACTGCGTAGCGGCGAGCTTCGACCGGATGCTGTCGGCCTCCGGGTGGTCGATGTCGTCGAAGATGGCCAGCGCCGCCCGCCAGCTCTGCCGGGCCGACTCGTGGTCACCGGCCGATGAATGGGTGTCGCCGAGCCGGGCCAGGTGGGAGGCTTCGTGGCGGCGGTCGCCCATCTTCCGGCTCTGGTCCAGCGCGAGCTGGTAGTAGCCGATCGCCTCCGGATGGCGCCCGAGATGGTGGTAGGCGTGCCCGAGGCTGTCCCAGACGTCGGCCATCGTGGCCCGTTCCCCGAGCTCCTCCAGGATCGGCAGGGCCCGCTCGCAGTACGCGATCGCGGTCTCGTGCTCGCCGACGAGGCTGTGCGTCCACCCGACTCCGTTGTACGCGACCGCCAGCACACCGCGGTTACCGGAGCGCACGGCGAACTCCAGCGCCTGCAGGGCGTGGTGCAGGGCGTCGTGAGGCCTGCCCTGCTGTTCGAAGAACCACATCAACCCGAGGTGCGTACGCGCGCTGCCGGTGTGGTCGCCGACCGCGGCGTACAAGTCGATGGCCTGAAGGCTGTGTCCGTGGGCCTGATCGCTCCGGCCGAGCATCGTGTGCGCGTACAGCAGCCGGCGGTGGATGTCGGCCTGGCCGGGCTGGTCACCGAGCCGCCGCGCGGCGCGGAGGGCGGTGCCGGTCGAACCGCGGGTCGGTGGTGCCGTGCACGACGGCGAGGAGGACGGCCAGCTCGTCGGTCAGCCATTTCCAGGCGCTGGTGTTGTCGGTGAACGTCGCGACCACGACACCGGGCGACGCCGGAGCCGGGCTGATCGGGTCGCGGGCGGCCGGCAGCCATTCGTCGCTCGCGTGGGCACTGAGCAGGTAGTGGTCGAGCATCCGCCGCTGGGCGGCGAACCGGTCGTCCGCGCTCTCCTCGGCGTAGGCGAGTTCGGCGGCGTACGCCCGGATCAGGTCATGGAAGGCGTACCGGCCGGGAGCGTGCTCGGTCAGCAGGTGCGCCGCGCACAGTACGTCCAGCTGGCGGCGGGTCCGCGGTACGGGCAGGCAGGCGAGGCTGGCAGCGGCGGCCAGGCCGATGTCGGGGCCGGGGTGCAACCCCAGCAGCGGCAGCAGCCGGGCCGCCTCCGGACCCAGCGCGTGGTAGGACCAGGAGAAGACCGCCCGCACGTCGGTCGCCGTGTCCGGTCCGGTGAGCGCGTCGAGCCGGTTGCCCGCGTCGGCGAGTTCGGCCGCCAGCGCCGCCAGCGGCAGGGTGGGCCGGGTGGCGGCCCGGGCGGCGATGATGGCTAGCGCGAGGGGGAGCCCGGCGCAGGCGGTGATGATGGTGTCGACGGCGTCGGGTTCGGCCGCCAGCCGGTCGGGGCCGAGCCGGCGGGTCAGCAGCAGCCGCGCCCGGTCGGCGTCGAGCCACAACGGTCGCTGGCGCAGGGTGCGGTAGTGAGCGAGGGCGGTTCGCGTCAATACCGTAGGCGATAGCCGCCAGATCAGCTTCCCTTCGCGGCGTGGCCGAGACGGAGGGCCGAGATGAGGAAGAAGATGCCGCCGGCGCTCGCGTAGCCGGCCGCGTTGGTCAACGTCGGGTTGTCCGCGGAGGCTGCGACGATGAACGACGCACCGGCGAGTACGGAGACGCCGCCGCTGATGATCATCGGCCATTGGCCGCCCATGGTGCGGCGAGTGACACCCACGACCAGCTGGACCAGCCCGGCCACGATCGCCCAAACGCCCCAGACCCGCAGCACCGCTGGAACGCCGGACGCGCAGGCGATGGCTACGCCGACGGCGGTGATCAGGCTGACCGCGATGTTCACGTACAGCAGTGCGGGCGACCCGGTGGTGCGCGACGCGCGGGCGTCGACGGCGGCGGCGGCCACGTCGAACAGGGGGTAGAGCACGAGCAGCGTGACCGCGACCGGCCCCAGAGTCGAGGAGGTCGTGAACAACGCGAGGGCCCAGACGATGGCGAACGCGAACCGGACGAAGTACAGCCGTCGCAGCGCGGACGCGGTCCCGGAAATTCGAGGCGAAGCAGCGATGGTGCCCATGGTGATCCTCTCGCGAGCCAGCGACACGACTCAAGTGTAACGAACGTTCTGTCTCGTCATACGATGGCGCCCTTCATGGCGGCTTGTCAAGACCGAACGTTCTATCCGCTAGTCTGGGAGCGTGCGCAGCGAACTCGAAGGCCGGCCGTCCGAAGCGCGATCCCGACTGCTCAACACGGCGACCCGGATCTTTTACGCGGAGGGCATCCACGCCGTCGGCATCGATCGCATCGTCGCGGAGGCTCAGGTCACGCGGGCCACGCTCTACCGGCACTTCTCCGGCAAGGAAGACCTTGTCCTGGCCTACCTGGACCAGGTCGACCGGGCCACGCGGGCACAGGCCGATGAAGCCGTCGCCGCCGGACTACCGGCCGCCGACACCATCCGTGCCCTCAGCAGGTCCATCGCCCAAGGCATCGGATCCCCCGGCTTCCGGGGATGCGCCTTCCTCAACGCCGCCGCCGAGTATCCCGACCCCGAGTCCCCGGTCCACAAGGCGATCCTCGCCCACCGCCAGTGGTTCCTGGCGACCGTCACACACCTGCTGGCCGGGATCCGCGAGACAGGCGCTGGGCCGGCCGCCCGCCACTTCGTGATGATGCGAGACGGCGCCATGGCTACCGGTTGCCTGTTCGACCCGGCGCTGGTCCGCGAGACCTTCCTGCATGGAGTCGACCGGCTCCTGGAGGTCTATGCCGCCACCGACTACAGCGGAGCCGCCGGCGCCTGAGGCCGCGGTCGCCGCCGCCGATACCCGGAATGGGTCGGTCATTCAGCCGAGAGCGCGAGGCGCGCCAAGCGGGTTAGACCCGACGGCTGGGCCGGGACTGGGATCGGAGGCTTCGTGCGGGCCAGGATTGGACCCTATGTGCCTACAGTCGCTGGACTCTCCAGCGTCGTGGCCACCGAGTCCAACCGCCCCGGTCCGATACCTCCCGTGGCGTCACCCACCCCGAAGTCCGCTCTGCCGGCCGGCCGGCGCCACCCGTACTGGCTGCCGCCGGCGCTGACCATGCTCGCGCTCGGGCTGTGGCGGCTGGACGAACCGGAGCTGTGGCGCGATGAGCTGTTCACCTGGTCGGCGATCACCCGGCCGCTGCCCGACGCGGTGCGGATGCTGGGCGAGGTCGACGCCGTGCTGGGGCTGTACTACCTGCTGATGAGCGGGTGGACGGCGTTGTTCGGCACCGGCGTGGTGGCGCTGCGCTTGCCGTCGGTGCTGGCCATGGCGGTGGTCGCCGCGATCGTGGCCCGGATCGGGGGTGAGCTGCTGTCCCCGCGTGCCGGGATGCTCGCCGGCCTGGTCCTCTGCGCCCTGCCGTCGGCGTCACGTGCCGCGCAGGAGGCCCGCCCGTACGCGTTCGCGATGCTGGCCGCGGCCGCCGCCACGCTGCTGCTGGGCCGGGCGCTGCGCAGGCCGTCGACCGGCACCTGGATCTGGTACGCCATCACGCTCGCGGTCGCCGGATACGTGCACCTGTTCGCGTTCACCGTGGTGCTCGGCCATGCGGTCGCGGTCGTCGCGCTGACCGGCTTCCGGAAGCGCTCATGGGTGATCGCCGCCACGGCCGCGAGCGTGGCGGTGGCGCCGGTCGCCCTGGTCGGGGCCACGCAGCGCGCGCAGGTGGCGCATCTGCCCCTGACCGCTCCGGAGATGCTCTACACGTATCCGGAGACGCTGGTCGGCTCGGCCGTGGTGGCTGGCATCGCGCTCGCGTTCGCGGTGCCGGCGGCGGTCCGGTCGCCGCGGATCGGCTGGATCGCCGGCGCCCTTGTGGTGGTGCCGGCGGTAGCGCTGTTCGCGGTCGGTGGGGCGGTCCACGTCTTCGCCCCGCGATACCTCGTCTTCACGCTGGTGGGGTGGGTCGTGCTCGCCGGTGCCGGCGTGGCCCGGTCGAAGCGGCCGGCGCGATGGGTGTCGCTCGCCCTGATCTTCCTGCTGGGCATACCCGCGCAGCGTGAGATGCGGATGGCGCAAGGGCACAGCGACCACGGGGCAGCCGCCGCCGCACGGGCCATCACCGCCCAGCTCCGGCCGGACGACGGCATCGTGTACGAGGACGTGTCCTGGCTCCGCGCCGCGATGGACTATTACCTGCCCACCGACAACCGCCCGCGGGACGTGCTGCTGGCGCGATCGGCCGCCGCGGTCGGCGGGTTCGTGGCCGTCGAGTGCGCCGATCCGCCCGCCTGCCTCGCCGGGGTATCCCGCCTGTGGGTGGTCCACCAGGACCCCTACCGTCCACTGCGGAGGATGCGGCCGGTCAAGGCAGCCGTGATCGGCACCGCCTACGAGCAAGCCAGCCGCTACCGGCACGGCAAGCTCACGGTCACAGTTTTCACCCGCGTCCTGCGCTGAACGAACCCCCGGTTCGCCGCCGCCGCGGGGTTCCGCGAGCTGAGGCTGTATACGCGTGTGCCGGGGCGCCAATGGCGGCCCGGCACACGGCTCCCGGAGGGGGAGTCAGATCATCCAGCGGTTCTTCTGGACGAAGGGCAGGCGGGCCCAGATACGCCCGAGGCCCCAGGTGTGTCCGGCGTAGGTGAGGGCGAGGACGACCAGGACCATCGCGTAGGCCAGGTGGTAGTCCATGAACGGGTTGGTCGATCCGGATGCCTCACCGGCTGCGGTGAACCGGTCCAGTGGGAGCTCGGCCGCCCACATCATGGCCATGATCAGTGCGCCGGCCGCCGCCGCGATCCGCAGGCCGATTCCGGCGATCAGACAGCGCCGCGCCTGCACGTCGGGCATCGCCTTGTCGTCAGCCGGGTCCCACCGGGCGGGCACGAAAAGCCGCCAGTTGACCGGACACGACGCGGCCATTGCCTGGGCGGCGCGGATGTGTGCCCACCAACGGCGGCCCGATGCGTTGCGTCGACGAACTCGTCTGCGGGCAGGCCGGCGACGAGATCCGCACCGACCTGCCCCGCGATCGGCTGGCCACGACCTTCTATGCGCTGTCACACGCCGCCGACGAGGGTCAACGCCGGCAACCTCGACCCGGCCGAAGCCGGTGACGCCGTGCCGCCACCGTGACCGCCGCGCTCACCCCACCGCACCGATAGGGGTTGGCTTGCTAGGCGTAAGCACGGCGGCGACGAGGGCGGCCACGGCCGCGGCGGCCGCTGCGAAGACGAAGGCACGGGTGAACCCGGAGAGTGTGTCGCCGACCAGGCTCGCCGCCGCCACGCTGGAGACGACGGCGGCTCCGCTGGCGGCGCCGAACTCGTGGAATGTGCTGACGATTCCAGACGCGATTCCGGCTTCATGCGGGGCCACCTGACCGAGCGCGGTCGCCGAGGCGACGACGAACAAAGCGCCGGTGCCGGCGGCAGCGACCGACACGCCGGCAACGACGCTCGCCGGGTGGATCGCGAACGCGGGTACCGCCATCCCGGCCGCAGCGACGATCAAGCCGATGACCGCGAGCGGGCGCGCGCCGAACCGGCCGATGATGCGGCCGGTGAGGTTGGCGCCAGCCATCGTCGCTAGGGCGACCGGCAGAAACAGCAGTCCGGTCCGCAGGGCACCGTATCCGCGGGCGTGCTGGAAGTAGAACGTGCCCAGGAAGAACACCGCGATCATCAGCGCCGTCGCCAGCACGATGAGGAAGGTGCCGGTCGCCACCGGGCGCCGCGCGAGCAGTCGGATGTCCATCAGCGGTGAGCGGGCCCGCTTCTGCCAGACCACGAACGCCAGGTAGCCCACCACCGCAAGGAGCACCAGCAGCCCAGTGGCGCCGGTCAGCCAGCCCCGATCCCCTGCGGTGATGAACGCGTAGATCAGGGTGCTGGACGACGCGGTGACCAGCAACGCGCCTAGGACGTCGAGCCGGCCGCCGGCCGCCACCGGGCTCTGGCGGGGCAGCATCCGGGCTAGTGCGGCGGCGATGACCAGGCCGATCGGCACGTTGACGAAGAACACCCATGGCCAGCCAGGGCCAGCGGTGAGGACCCCGCCGAGCAGAACGCCGAGTGCCGCGCCGCCACCGCCCAACGCTGACCAGATCCCGAGGGCCTTGTTCCGCTCCTCGCCGTCGAAAAGGGTGACAACCAGCGACAACGCTGCCGGCGACAGCAGTGCCGCGCCGACGCCCTGAGCGATACGCCCGCCGATGAGCGCGCCGGAGGACCCGGCGAGCCCGGTCACCAGCGAGGCCGCCGTGAAGACCAGCAGGCCGATCAACACCACCCGCTTGGCGCCCAGCAGGTCGGCGAGTCGCCCGCCCAGCAGCATCAGGCCGCCGAACGCCAACGCGTACGCGCTCACGGTCCAGGTCAGTGCCTCCCGGCTGGCGCCCAGGTCGGTCTCGATGTGTGGCAGCGCGATCGCGACCACGGTGATGTCGAGGATCAACATCAACTGGGCTACCCCGAGGAATCCGAGGATGCGCCACCGCAGCGGGTGCGCCCGCTCCTGCAGTGCTTCGTTCGTCATGAGAGTCGGCCTCCTACCGTAACTCGTATGTCCAAGTACGAGTTACAACTCAGAAGGCTAACTCGTATATTTCCGTACGAGTTAGAGTGGTGGCATGCCTACGGCACCAGCAGGTCCGCGCCGGCGCGCTGACGCCGAGCGCAGCATCGCCCGCATCGTCACCGCCGCCCGGACCTGCCTCGGTCGCGACCCGGACGCCACAATCGAGGACATCGCCAAAGCCGCCGGCGTCGGGCGGATGACGCTGTACGGGCACTTCCCCAACCGCGCCGAGCTGATCCAGGCCGCCCTCGCCGACGCCATGCGGACCGGAGACGAGACGCTGTCCGCGGTCGACCTCGGCGGAGACGCACGCGACGCACTGACCCGGCTGCTCGAATCCAGCTGGGCCCTCGTCGCCGAATCGGCGGCACTGCTCGAAGCCGCCGAAGGCGTCCTACCCGCCGGGCGGCTGCGCGAACTGCACGCCGTCCCCGCCGAACGCGTCGAGCGCCTCATCCGCCGCGGTCAGAACGACGGCGCCTTCCGCACGGACCTACCCACCAACTGGCTGGTCAACGCCGTGCACTACCTCCTAAAGGGCGCCGCGCAAGAACAACGAGCAGGCCGCCTGGACACCGCCGAGGCCGCCCACATCGTCACCACATCCGTACAGTCACTCCTGGCAGCTCCCACGCCGAGCCCAGACCTCACCGCAGCACGGTGACGGCCGTCTCAACGAGTGCACGTCAAGCAGACGCGCCACGTGCTGCGGTTGACAAGGCTCAGTGAAGCCGTCCGTCCCACCGCCGAACGGATGGCGACCGCCGAGGGCAACGAGCTGAGAAACCGGCACGTGGAGGCATCAGACGCAGAGGTACGGCAGGCTTCAAGCCAAGCGTCAAACGCGAAGATCCCGATCTCCGCCGCACCGGTCGCGGCAGCGCGCTGCGATCGGCCGGCGGCGGTCTCGATGTCCGGCTCGACGCATCCTCCGCGATCGAAGGGTCGGCGGTCGCTGGCACCGTACTCGAACTCGTTCTCCGGCCCCATAGGTAGAAATGATCTCGACGAATCTAGCCGCCCGCGGCTCGGCGGGGCGAATCATGGAGGACTCTGCCCGGCATCCTCATCCGCAATCCGCTTTGCCGCGGCTGCGGTGCTGCGCTGCCCACGGAGCAACAACCAGCCGTCACTGGTACACATCGCCCGTGGCACTGTCGGTGGATCACCGATATGCCTGGCCGTCGCGGTTGGCTGTTTAGTTGGCCTGGCCCTGCCAGTAGGCGAGGTTGTGGTGGGTGGGTGGTCAGGTCCTGCCGAGGCTGTGCCCAGCTTGGAACAGCGCTGCGCGGCCGCCGACGTCGGTCCATGGGTGGACGCCGGCGTTGCTGTGCAAGGCGGTGGTGTTGGCGCGCAGCATCTGGTGACCGGCACCGCGTTCCACCTCGGGCCACACCTCGCGCAGGGCGCCCGCAACGGTGGTGGCCAGCGCGGGCTGGTGGTCGGGGTGGGTGGCTTCCCG
>Ga0214467_1000023_pt1 | contig 43622 bp, 51 predicted proteins | sample RVTome_8_FD_187339 | JGI IMG/M metagenome (GOLD analysis project Ga0214467, IMG submission 187339) | Soil microbial communities from uranium-contaminated site in the Upper Colorado River Basin, Wyoming, United States - RVT160D0 HiSeq ...
GCTGCGGATCGTGCCGCTCGCCGACGACACCGAGCTGCGCGCGGCCACCAGAGCGTGCCTGAGCCGCCCGCCAGACGTGGTGATGGCCAACACCGGCATCGGCATGCGCGGCTGGCTGGAGGCCGCTGAGGGGTGGGGGCTGGCCGAGCCACTCCGCTCGGTGCTCGGAGACGCGTACATCGTCGCCCGCGGACCCAAAGCCCGCGGCGCCATCCGCGCGGCCGGGCTGCACGACGAGTGGTCACCCGCCTCGGAGAGCTGCGACGAGGTCATCGAGCACCTCCGGCACCGTGGCGTCGAGGGCCAGGTGGTGGCCATGCAGCTGCACGGCGAACGCCAACCCGAGTGCACCGCCGCGCTGGAGGCCGCCGGCGCCACCGTCATCGAGGTGCCCGTCTACCGCTGGGCGCCGCCCACCGACCCCGCCCCCCTGCACCGCCTCGTAGACCTGATCACCGGCCGGCTGGTGGACGCGGTCACCTTCACCTCGGCCCCGGCCGCGGGCGCGCTGCTGCGAGCCGCGGGCGCCAGCGGCGACGCGGTGCTCGACGCGCTCCGCTCCGACGTGCTGGCGGCCTGCGTCGGCCCGGTGACCGCCGCCCCACTACGCCGCCACGGCGTGCCGGTGGTGGCACCCACCCGCGCACGGCTGGGCGCACTCGTCCGCACCATCGTGGACGAACTCCCCCAGCGCGCCGTCAACCTCAAGGTCGCCGGCCACGTCCTCACCCTGCGCGGCCACGCGGCCGTGGTCGACGGCGAACTCCGCCCACTGGCACCCGCCCCGATGTCCGTGCTCCGCGCACTCGCCGCGACCCCGGGCCGCGTGCTCTCCCGCGCCGCGCTGCTGCGCACCCTCCCACGCGGCGCCGACGAACACGCCGTGGAGATGGCCGTGGCCCGCTTGCGCGCCGCCCTGGGCGCCCCAGGGGTGGTCCAGACCGTGGTAAAGCGCGGCTACCGCCTGCCCGTGGACTGACCTTTGAGCTACCGCGACGCCCGTCGTGGTCCAGACCGCTGCTCCCGCGGCCTCACCCTCCGCTGTCCACAACCCCCGGCCACGTCGTTGGTAGCGCACCGCTGCGGGAAGCTGTCGAGCTGGGCGCACCAATGCGCCCAGGGCTCCGGATCCGTCCACAATGGCCCGCCGACCGGAAGATCCGAGATCTAGAACATTTGTGGTCGATATGGCGCCCTAAACGTTCTAGAGAGCTTTCGCGGTGGGGGTCATGGTCGCCGTTCTTTAAGCCCATTTTTAGCCCGCGTTCGTGTCAGTGGCGGGCCGTTCGCTCCCGCGGGCCGGCGGGTTCGCGGTTCAAGTTCGTCTGCCTCCGGCGGGAGTGCTCCGGACCATCAGGATGGGGTTTGCGTGCCATCCCGGCGTCCATCGATCCACGCGAGCGGAGCAGACCAGCGCCCGGGGCGCCAGCGCTGGGTGGTTTCTGTCGCGGCCGTCTGGGGTGACGCCCCGGGCGTTGGCCCGCTTCAAGCACATGCGGGTCGATGGCCGTCGGGAAGGCACACGGTTGGGGGTGTGTGGCGGGCAGCCGGCCGGGGTCGGGGGTGGGCGTGTCTGTTCGCAGAATGCTCCGTTTGTGCGCGCAGCTCGACAGCTTCCGCGACGGTGACCTCTCATCCGCGCTCATGAGCGCTAGAGGGGTCGCGGCGAACAGATCGTGGCCATTGAGTCCCCCTATTGGGGGACCTGCGTACCATGATCTGTTCCAGGTCTGCGTTTGTCCGGAATCTCGCCGCAAACTCCGTGGTCATCGGCCAGCGGGCGCGACCCGATCGTCAGCGGAAGCAACACTGTGGACGGACCCACGCACCTCGACTCCGAAAGGTCTTCTATCTAGATCCGGGAGCACCCGAGGCGAGCGAGTGGACCATTGTGGACGGGCTCTCAAACCCTGACCCCGGAAGGTCTCTAGATCTCGCACTCCCCGAAGCTGGGAGAGTTAGGGCTGCTATGGCGGGCCTACGGCGCAACAACTCTCCGAGATCTCGAAGCCCTACACATAGGCCCTTTGCCAGCCACTCCACGATGTGCCACTGCTGACCATGAAGCACGCCCAACCAAACACCGCGCCGCCCCCGCCGCACACCCTCACCCAAGCAATGCCATCCTGATGGTCTGGAGCGCTCCCGCCGGGGGCAAAAGGGGTAACGCCAACCACCGCGAACCCGCCGGCCCGCGGGAGCATACGGCCTACAGCTGACACGAACGCGGGCAAAAAAATGCCCAAAAGAACCAGCGCACCACCGACGCCGGAAATGGCGAACGCCGCGTGCCGGCATCGGGCACGCGGCGTGGTGGAACGTGGAGCTCAGCCGACCGGGGTGGGGCGGCGGCCGCCGCCGCGCTCGGCGCGGAGGGTCATCATCGCGTGCTCGACGACGTTGACGAGGACCTGCTTGACCGACTCGCGGTGGCGGGCGTCGCACATCACGAGCGGCACGTGGGGTGCGATGGCGAGGGCCTCGCGCACCTCCTCCACCTCGTACTGTGGGGAGCCGTCGAAGACGTTCAGCGCCACCACGTACGGCAGGTGCCGGTTTTCGAAGTAGTCCAGCGGGGCGAAGGCGTCGGCGATCCGGCGGGTGTCGACCAGCACGGCCGCGCCCACGGCGCCTCGGATGATCTCGTCCCACATAAACCAGAACCGGGTCTGGCCGGGGGTGCCGAAGAGGTACAGGATCAGGTCTTCGGCCATGGTGATACGACCGAAGTCCATGGCGACCGTGGTGGTTTCCTTGCCCGGCACCTTCGAGGGGTCGTCGATGCCCACGCCAGCCGCGGTCATGACCGCTTCGGTGGTCAGCGGGGTGATCTCGGAGACGGCACCGACCAGCGTCGTCTTGCCGACGCCGAAGCCTCCCGCGATCACGATCTTGGCGGACGTGATCCCTCGGTTACGGCGCGCTCCTGCGGCGTTATAGCCTGCGAAGTCCACTCAGCACCCTCTCAAGCAGTTCCATCCGCTCCTCATACGCTTCTACCGGAGCGGCACTGTGCAGCGTCAGCAAGCCTTCCGCCACCATGTCGGCGACGAGCACCCGGGCGACGCCCAACGGGAGCCGGGTATAGGCCGCTATCTCCGCCAGCGACTGCGCGCGATTTTCGCAGACGGTGGCGATGCGGTGCTTGTCGTGGCCCGCGAACCGCGACTCCTGTACGGCGGCCGGGTCCGCCACGAGCACCGCTTCGAGGGCGATGTCCTGGCGGGGTTCGGTGCGCCCACGGGTGACCGCGTATGGCCGGACCAGCGCACCTCTCGGATCTTCCCGTGGTTGGTCCACCATGACGCGGTCACCTCCTTCCGTAGTCGTCGCGGCGTCACCGTCATTATCTACTTTGGACTAGCGCGCGACTGCCTCTCGGGTCGCCGGCGACAAGGCCGCGCCGACCCGCTCGACGAGCAGCGCCATCTCGTACCCCACTTGGCCAACGTCGCAGCTGCGCGCGGCCAGCACGGCCATCGAGGAGCCGTCGCTGATCGACATGAGGAAGAGGTAGCCGCTGTCCATCTCGATGACCGTCTGGAGCACCCCACCGGCACTGAACATCCGCGACGCACCGTCGGTGAGGCTTACGACACCGGACGTGATCGCGGCCAGCTGGTCAGCCCGATCGGCCGGCAGGTCACGCGACGACGCGAGGAGAAGGCCGTCGGCCGACACCGCGACCACGTGGGCGATCCCGGCCACGCTGTCGGCGAAGTTGCTGAGCAGCCAACCCATGTCCTGCATCGCTGCTGGCCTCGTCATCAACTGGTCTCCTTGGTAGAGGTGCTCCCGTTTTCCTGGCTGCCGGCGGAGCGGCCGCGTTGCACGCCCCGGTGGTACGCGGAGAGCAGGCCGCGGACCTCGTCGGGCGTGCGCTTGGCGCGCTCGCGGTTGGTCGGGGTCTCGACCCCACCGGGCACGAGCTGAGCCTGGGGCACGCGCTTGGGCAGGCCGGAACGCGTGGTACCCGCGCTCGCCGGCTCGGAGGCCCGCTCGGCGCGGCGCCAGCCCTCGTCGGCGGCGGTGCGCCAGGCTTCCTCGGCGCCGTTGCGCTGGCGGGGCACGCCACCCGTGCTGGTGTCCTGTGTGGCGGCGGGCGGCACCACCGGCGGTGCGTACGCGGCCGGCGGTGGCGGCGCGGCGGGCTGCGGGGCGGGCGTGGGCGTGGGCGGCGGCGTGCGACTCGGCAGCGAACCGCCGAAGCCGGAGCCACTGTTGAGACCGCCGTTGCCGAGGCCTGACCCGCCACCCGGGCCGCCGTTGCCGAGGCTCGAGCCGCCGGAAAGCCCCGAAGACCCACCGGACAGGCCGGAAGACGAGGAGAAGCCCGAGGAGCCGCTGGAGAGGCCGGAGGAGGCGGGTGCCGCACTTGCCGAGGTGTAGCTGCCAGCCGTGCTGACCGGCGCGCCGCTGGGGCTCACGGCGGAGAAGATCTGCGTGGAGGCCTGCCCGTGCGAACGGAACCAGACCGCCTCCATCTCCCGGTAGATCGGCACCTCGCCGCCGTCATCGGGACGCGGCACGACACCCGGCGAACCGGCCACCGGGCCGGCCGGCAAGCCGGACGGGGGCAGCACGGCGGGCGTCATCGGGTGGGCCGTCGCCGGGATCGCGGCGCCCTGGCCGCCCCGCTGCGGCAGCGATGAGGGCTGCACGGTCGGGTAGGCCACCGTGGGCGAACCCAACCCGCCCTGCGGCTGGCCCAGCGTGGCACCCGCCTGCTGGCCGAGCGTGGGGAACGCGCTGGTCGCCGCCGCCGCGTTGACCGGCACCGCGGGCGTGTCCCATGAGGACGGTGACTGGCTCGGCCAGTCGGAGAGGGTGGCCGCGGCGGAGCGGACCGGCACGGCCTGCTGCGACCAGCCACCGGACACCGGGGCTGCGGCACCCGGGCCGGTCTCCACCGCGAGCGGCGAGCGCGGGCGGGTGAGCACCTGCTCGCGGGTACGCGGCACGGGCAGCACGACGATGCCGCTCGGCAGCGTCACCTGCGCCACCGTGCCGCCCTCGACGTTGGGGCGCAGCTCGACGCGGATGCCGTACCGCGAGGCGAGGCGGCCGACGACCGCCAGGCCCATCAGCCGGAACGCGGCCACGTCGACCGCCGGCGGCTGGCCGAGCCGGTGGTTGAGCGCCTCGAGCTGGTCTTCGGTGAGGCCCAGGCCGCGGTCTTCGATCTGGATCAGCACGTAGTCGCGGATCCGCCGGGCGTCCGCGACGACCACCGTGTTGGGCGGCGAGAAGCGGGTCGCGTTGTCGAGCAGCTCAGCGACGAGCCGCACGACGTCGTTGACCGCGTGTGCCGCGATCGAGATGTCGGTGTCGACGGTGCCGAACTCGATGCGGTTGTAGAGCTCCACCTCGGACTGTGCGGCGCGGAGCGCGTCGACCAGCAGCGCGTCGTCGCGGCGCGGGGCGGTGGAGTCGGCGCCCGCGAGCACGAGCAGGTTTTCGTCGTTGCGGCGCATCCGGGTGGCGAGGTGGTCGAGCTGGAAGAGCTGGGCCAGCCGCTTCGGGTCTTCCTCGCCGCGCTCGATCATGTCGAGCTCGCCGATCATCCGGTCGACCAGCGCCTGGCTTCGGCGGGCCAGGTTGAGGAACATCGCCGAGACGCTCGTCCGCAGTGCGGCCTGCTCGGCCGCGATCCGGACCGCTTCCCGGTGTACGACGTTGAATGCCTGGGCCACCTGCCCGACCTCGTCGCGGTTGGGCAATCGGATCGCGTCGCGAACTTGTCGCACGATCTCGTCGGGCCCGCCGTCACCGAGGCTGCGCACGTCGCGCAGCTGGGCCACCGCGTCGGGCAGGTCGCGGTTGGCCACGGCGAGCGCGCCCTCGCGGAGGCGGCGCAGCGAGCGGTTGAGCGACCGGGCCAGGACCACGGCGAGCGCGATGGCGATGAAGAGCGTGATGAGCACGAGGATCGACTCGATGACCGCCTGGCGGACCACGGCCGCGCGGACGTCGTCGGCCTCGGTGAGCGCCCGGTCTTCGAGCTTGACCTCGGCGAAGCGCATGAGGTCGACCACCGCGCCGATGGACGTCTGCGCGGCGGTCGCGTCGACGAGTGCCGCCTCGACGCCGACCGACCGGGTCACGAGGGCCTCGGTGCTCAGCGACAGGTTGACCGCGTCGCCGGTAACCGTGGCGTCCGCGATCGCCTGCTGCTCACCGCTCGCGACCAGCTCGAATCCCTGCTGCGCGGCCTCCTGGCTCTTCTGCGCGCCGAGGAACGAGTTGAGCTCCTCCTCGCCGAGGCCACCGCCGCCGATCAGGGAGGAGTAGACGACCGCTTCCTCATCGGCCTTGGCCGCCTTGGCCTTCGCGAAGGCCGCCACCGCGCGCAGCTCTTCGGCCAGGTCACCCTCGCCGGCGAGCTGGCCGACCACGTCGCCGTACGCCACGAGGTCGGTGAGGATGTTGCCGTAGCGGAGCACCGCCTCGGAGACCGGGCGCTGCTGGCGGGCGAGCATGTCCTGGCGGGTGCCGTTGAGGGTGGCGAGGTGACCGTCGATCCGGTCCAGCCGGGTCTCGACGGAGGAGGGCACGTCGCCGATGTCCTGCCGCTGGGCGTTGTACTTCGCGATCGTCTCGTCGCTGCGGCTCACCGCCTGGTTGTAGGCCTCCTTGGCCTTGTCGCCGGCGACCAGGTACTTCGCGGCCGCCATGCGCTCCTTGTGCAGGTCCTGGGTGAGGGACGAGACGTTGGTGGAGAGGGCGGTCAGGTCGCGGATGAGGCTGGCGTCGAGGGCACCGCGGCCGACGTCGACGAGCCGGACCGTGGCCAGCGCGAGCACCGCCGCGACCGGCACGACCAGGATGAGCGCGAGCTTCGACCTGATCTTTGTGTCGCGCAGGCGCGGAAACCAGCGGCGCGCAGCACGGCGGGCCTGCGCACCTTTTTCGGGCAGGGTCGTAGGTCCCGTGCTCACGACATCGCCTCCGTCGTCGTCTCCACGTGCGACTCGCTCGACCGACGCCTGGGTGCATCGGCTAGCGCCGCACGCGGCACGGCCGCGATTTCACCAGAAACGGCACCCACTTGGGAAGCCTCAGTCAGGCAGGAAACGGTCGCACCATCCCCCATACAAACCCCGCCCACTCCGCCCCTTCCCAAGAATGTGGCCGTGACCTGCACAAACGTAAGTCTGTAAGGCATTGATGTCGGTAAAGTTAACGAGTGCAAACTTCTTCGCAAACCACTATGTGGGATAGCTGTCCCGTGGAACAGGTACCCCTTCAGCTTGACCCCGGCGTCCGCCGTTGGCATGGTTTTCCAGGTTCGAACGACTGCGCGCTCACACCGTACGGCAGGCCCGTCCGCGTCGCTCCACAGGGGACGGACAGCGGTCGCCAGCCCTTAAAACACCAGCTCTGCTGTGCTGTTCACATGGAGGACCAACTTGAGGCCCATACGCTCCGTGACGCTGTCTGCGCTCACCGCAGCCGCGCTGGTCCTGACCGCGTCCGCGTGCCAATCGAGTGAGGACGCGGGGGACGTCGAGGAAATCATCATCGGTGCCGACCTGGAGCTGTCCGGCCCCACGGCGGCCATCGGGCTGGCCTACCGCCGCGCTCTCGAGCTGAAGATCAGCCAAGTCAACGACTCCGGCGTGCTCGGCAACCGGAAGCTCAAGCTGGACCCCAAGGACAACCGGTCCGACTCCAGCCTGTCCCTGACCAACGTGGGCGCGTTCGCCAACAACCCCGACGTGGCGGCCATCATCATGGGCACCTGCTCCGCGTGCGTCACCGAGGTCCTCCCGACGGTGGACGCGCGCCGGGTGCCCACCATCGCGCTCGCCCCGGCCAGCAATGTGGCGGCGCCCGTCGACAAGCGGAAGTGGGTCTTCAAGATCGGCCCCAACGCGACCGACAACGCCGCCGCCCTCACCGCCGAGCTCGTCAGCGCGAAGCGGGAGCGGGTCGCCATCCTCTACACGGATGACGCGTACGGCAACGAGGGGCTCGAGAGCCTCGGCGACGCGCTGGCCAGCGCGGGCATCGCGAAGACGGGCGAGGTCAAGGTCAAGCCCACCGACACCGACGTGAGCCAGGCCGTGCAGTCACTGCTGGACAAGCAGCCCGGGCAGGAGCCGCAAGCGATCGTGGTGTGGACGTTCTCCGAGCAGGCGGCGCTCGCCGCGACCAGCGCGAAGCAGGCGGGCTTCAAGGGCTCGCTGTTCTTCGACGGCGCGGCGGCCGGCGACCTCTTCCTGTCCGGGCAGGCGGCCACCAACGGCGCCACGATGGTGTTCACCCAGACGATGGTGATCGACGACGTGATCGCCACCACGCCGGCGACGGCGGCCCGCAAGCAGTGGTTCCGCGACTACACCGCCCGGTACGGCAGCTACAACGGCTTCTCCTCGTTCGCCGCCGACGCCATCCAGATGGTCGCCAACGCCCTGCAGCAGAGCACCACCCAGAGCCGCGAGAGCATCCGGTCCATTGTGGAGACGTCACAGTTCGACGGGCTGTCCGGGCCGATCCGCATCACTCCGGACAACCACTCCGGGCTGATGCCGCAGGCACTCACCGTGCTCGTGGCCCGCGATGGCCGCTGGCGCCTGGCCAGCTAGAAGACGTGCGCCCGTGATCAAAGGTCCTCTCAAGCAGTTAGAACTGCTTGAGAGGACCTTTGATCACGGCAGATCCCGCGCTGGTTCGGGTCAGCGCTCGGTGGTGGCACGCACCCAGGGCAGCAGCAGCCGTTCGAGGCCGACCAGCACGTAGTACATCGCGATGGTGGCGGTGGCGATCAGCACGAACGCGGCGAACGCGGTCGGCGACTCACCCTGGCCCAGCGTCTGCACGATGATCGAGCCGAGGCCCGGCCGCTCGGCGTCACCGGCCTGGAACTCGCCGATGATGGCGCCCACGGCGGCCAGCGGCAGCGCCAGCTTGAGGCCGACGAAGACCTGTGGCAGCGCGGCGGGGAGCCGCACCTTGAGAAACATCTTGGACCGCGACGCGTCGAGCGAGCGCGCCATCTCGGCGAGCTCGGCCGGTGTGCGGGTCAGGCCGGTGACCGTGGAGAGCACCACCGGGAAGAAGCACATCACGAAAATCATGAACTGGATGGGCGGCTGTCCCCAGCCCAGCCAGGCGACGAGCATCGGCCCGAAGGCGATCTTCGGCACGGCGTTGACGGCCACCAGCAGCGGCGAGAACATCCGCTCCAGCACCGTCGAGCTGGCCAGCACGAGCCCGATCAGGAAGGCCGCGATCGACGAGATCACGAAGCCGACGAGCGTCTCCAGGGTCGTCACCAGCATGCCCTCGAGCACGAACTCGCGGTTTTCGTTGAAGCCGCGCACCACGTCCTGCGGCGGCGGGAGCACGACCGGGTGGGCCAGGCCCAGCACGCTGGTCGCCAACCACCAGAGGAAGACCGTGACCACGAAGCCTGCGACGGGATAGACGAAGCCGGGAACGCGTACCCCGGACCGGTCGGCCACCGCGACGGGCGGCACGGCGACGGACGTCTCGCTCATGTCACGCTCCTTGCGCGTCTGTACCGGGTGTGGCGGCCCTGCTGGCCGCCACACCCGTCGCCCTCTCAGGGAATCAGACCTTCGGCAGCAGGTCGACGGAGATGATCTGCTCCGGCGTCATGCCCGCCGGGATCTGCCCCGCGCCCTGAAGGATCGCGATACTCCGGGCCACCCGCTGGGTGTCGATCGTGCCGATCTTCTCGCCGCTACCCGCGGAACGCACGAACGAGCTCATGAGCTGCAGTTCGGCCTCGGCCGCCTTCTCGTTCGCCGCCGGGTCCTTGCCCTTGAGGATCTTCGCCGCCTCAGCCGGGTTGGCCAGCGAGTACTCCAGGCCCTTGATCAGGGCGGCAGCGAAGCGCTTGACCTCCTCCGGCTTCTCCTTGGCGTTCTTGGTGGAGGTGATCAGCACGTTGCCGTACAGGTCGGTGAGGTAGTCGCTGTACGGCAGGAAGGTCGGCTCCTTACCGGTGACCGCCTGGATCGTCGGCCGGCCGACCACGAACTGCCCGATGCCGTCGACCTTGCCGGTCTTCAGCGTGCCGATCAGCGTCGCGGCCTCGCCGTCCTGCCACTTGACCTTCTTGTAATCGATCTTCGCCAGCTGCGCGTACGTCGGGAACAGGTTGCGCACGACGGAGCCGGGGGTGTCGGCGAGGGTCTTGCCTTCGAGGTCCTTCGGCGTCTTGATGTTCTTGTCCGCCGTGGAGGCGATGGCGGCCATCGTGCGCTGCTGGATGGCGGCGACAGCGGTGAAGTCCTTGGCGACGCCCTTGCCCATGACGAGCAGGCCGCCGGTCAGGTCGATCGGGGTGTAGTCGGCTTTTCCACTGACGATAGTGGTGATGTTTCCGCCCGTACCCTGACCTTTCTGAACATCTACCTCAAAACCGGCTTCGCGGAAGAAACCCTTTTCTAGCGCGACCCAGCCGTACGCGTCACGACCGAAGTTACCGAACGACGTGAGGTACGTCACCTTTACAAGCTCGCCACTGGAGGCGTTGTTGCTGGCCTCTTCCGGTTCGTCAGAGCTGCAACCGGTCACGACGACCAGAGCCGTGGCCAGGGCGGCTACCGCGAACGTACGGGTAACCCTTCTCATGAACAGGTTCCTTCCAACTGGAGGGGGAGTTGGAGCGCGACGGCGTCGCGGACGAGGGGTGACCACGATGCCGTTCCTGAATGTCGCGGCACAGCCTAGGCGAAAGGCTGGTTTGCGACGCAAGGCGTATCGGGTCACGAACCGATCCCGGCCGGGGTATCGCGTCGGAACGGGAGGCGGATAACCTGACCGCGACCAATCACCCTCCATCCCATCAAGACAGGCGGTTACTGTGCGGGTTTGCGTCTTCACAGAGCCACACCGAGGCGCTACGTACGATGACCAGCTGCGCCTCGCACGGCTCGCCGAGGACGCCGGCTTCGAGGGCTACCTGCGCGCCGATCACTACCAGGCGATGGGGCTCGAGGCCGGGCTGCCCGGGCCGACCGACGCCTGGATCACGCTGGCCGGCCTGGCCCGCGAGACGACCCGCATCCGGCTCGGCACGCTGGTCACGTCGGTGACGTTCCGGCAGCCCGCGCCGCTGGCGATCGCCGTGGCGCAGGTCGACCAGATGAGCGGCGGCCGGGTCGAGCTGGGCATGGGCACGGGGTGGTACCAGCGGGAGCACGTTTCATACGGCATACCGTTCCCATCCACGGGCAAGCGCTTCGACATCCTCGCCGAGCAGCTCGCGGTCATCAGCGGCCTGTGGAGCACCCCGGTCGGCGACTCGTTCAGCTTCAAGGGCGAGCACTACCAGCTCGTCGAGGCGCCCGCGCTGCCCAAGCCGGTGCAGGTCGGCGGGCCGCCGATCATCGTGGGTGGCCGCGGCCCCAAGCGCACGCCCGAGATCGCCGCGCGATACGCGGACGAGTTCAACATGCCGTTCAAGACCGTGGCCGAGTCGAAGGCCGCGTTCGACCGGGTGCTCGCGATCTCGGATCGGGTGGGGCGGGCCGAGTCCGGCAAGGCGCCGCTGGTCATGTCGGCGGGCATCGTGGTGGCCATCGGCCGCACCGACGCCGAGGCCCAGCGGCGCGCGGCACCCCTGCACGCCCCCAGCGCCCTCCCGCCGGAGGACCCGGTGGTCGGCTCGCCGGACCAGCTCGTCGACCGGATCGGCGAGTTCGCGGCGATCGGCGTGACCCGGGTGCACCTACGGTTCATCGAGATCACTGACGTCGACCACCTTGAGTTGGTGGCTTCCGAGGTACTTCCGCAGGTTGTCGCCCTGTGATCACAGAGCGCGAAAATGACCATGGCGACGTGGGCCACGCCCGGCCTTCCCGATAGCCTGGCACCGGCGCCACCCAACGCGGCCCGGGTAGGGAGCACACGATGATTCGACTGGCCGGAGTTTCCCAGACGTTCCAGGCGCGATCGGGCGCCGTGGAGGCGTTGCGAAACATCAACCTGACCGTCGGCGAGGGCGAGTTCATCGCCGTCATCGGCCGCTCCGGCTGCGGAAAGTCCACTTTGCTCCGGCTGATCGCCGGGCTCATCGCGCCGAGCGCCGGCGAGGTGTCCGTCAGCGGCACGCGGGTCACCAAGCCGCGCAAGGACATCGCGATGATGTTTCAGCGGCCGGCGCTGCTGCCGTGGCGCTCGGTCCTCGACAACGTGCTGCTCCCGGTGGAGATGTTCGGCTGGAAGCGCGCCGAGCACCGCAGGCGGGCCGAGGAGCTGCTCGACATGGTGGGGTTGACCGGCTTCCACCGCAAGCAGCCGCACGAGCTCTCCGGCGGCATGCAGCAGCGGGTGGCGCTGTGCCGGGCACTGATCCAGCGCCCCAAGGTGATGTTGATGGACGAGCCCTTCTCCGCCCTGGACGCGCTCACCCGCGAGGAGCTCTCGACGGAGCTGCAGCGGGTACACATGGACCTCGGCGCCACCACCGTCTTCGTCACGCACTCCATCGACGAGGCCGTGCTGCTCGCCGACCGGGTCGTCGTGCTCAGCCCGCGCCCGGGCCGGCTCCGGCGGGTCGTCGACGTCAAGATCCCGCGGCCCCGCACGCTCGGCCACAACGCGTACCTGGAGGAGGTCGCCCGCTGCAGCGCCGAGCTGCACGAGCTGCTGCTCACTCCGGATGGGCCGCCCGCCGCGCCACCGGCCCACCCGGTGCCGCCCCAGTCGCAGCGCACCCGCCAGAAGGTTTGATTTCTTAAGGGACGTTCATCGGCTTCTGGGAAGTGCGTCAAGCCACCACCGGCCGGGTAGCGGGCCGGGTCACGGGGCCGTAACGTGCCTGACATGGCCATCCGTACGTGGAGCAGGGTGCTCCTCGCCGCGCTCGGCGTCGCGATGCTCGCCGCCGCCAGCCAGCTCGGTGTGGCCTTCGGCCTCGGTGTCGTCCGGCTGAGCCGCACCTTCCCGGTCGACCAGGAAAACCAGTGGACCGCGCAGATGGCGTGGGTGGCCTGGTTCGCGATGGTGGCGGCGGTGGCCGGCGCGATCGCGGCCGACCGGATGGCCCGGCGCCGCGGATACGAGGCCGGCACCGGATCCCGTATCGCGTACTCGCTGCTCGCCGGCATCGGTGCCGCCGTGCTGGTGCCGCTGTGCATGCAGCCGGCCCGGTTCGCCATCGTGCGTGACACCGACCCGGTGCTGGTCATCGGCCTCTCCGCCGCGCTCGGGGCGGTGGCCGGGGTGTTCGTCGCGATCGCGGCGCTGAGCTACGAGCCTCTGTTGTGGAATGTCGGGGCGGTCAGCGGCGCCGCGTGGGCGCTCGCGCTGATCTCGGTGATCCCGTCACTCGGCCCCAACGACCCGCTGCCCAACCTGCGCCTGGGCGTGCTCGACCTGGCCTCGTTCAGCACGGGCGCCGCCCAGAGTTCGGCGGTCGTGACGATGCCGCTGATGGCGCTGGCGATCGGCGCCGCCACCGCCGGGCTGGGCCGCTGGCTGGGCCGCCCATCGGTGACGATCGCGGCGTCCGGCATCATCGGCCCGGCGATGCTCTGCCTGGCCTACTTCGTGGCCGGCCCCGGCAGCGACACCGACAAGTTCCAGGCCGCGCCCTACTGGGGCGCCCTCGTCGCGGTCGGCGCCGGCACGCTCGGCTCGGTCCTCGCCACCGTCGCGCGGCGCCCCAGCTTCGGCTCCGCCGCGCCCGCCGAGGAGTCACCGGTGGGCGCGGCCACAGAGCAGCCGCCCGCGGCCGGGCGCCCGTCCCGCGACCCCGTCATCGAGCCGGTCTTCCGTGAGCCCCCGACGGGCGAGTGGAGTGTCCCCCTGCCGCGCCACGGCTCGGCGTCCACGCCGGCTTCCGCCTCGGCATCCGAGGAGACGACGGCCTCCCTGCCGAAGGTCGAGCCCCGAGGTGGCGGCTTCTTCCCGGCCGCCGAGCCGACCTCGGCCGGAGGCCCCGGTGCCGGCCGGTTCGAAGAGCCGACCGCCGACCTCTCACCGCCGCCTCCGCCGGCCCCGCCCCCGCCGGCACCACCCGCCGCCCGGCCGGCACCACCCGCGGCTCCCCCGCCTCCCGTGCGCCCGGGGCGCCGCTCCTCCGCCGGCCGCGACCCGGGCGCCGCCGGGGCCGTGACCGCCTTCTCCGCCGGCCGCCGCGCCGCCGGTTACTCCACCGGCGAGATCCCGGTCTACACCGACGACGAAGACGAGGCCCCACGCGACACCGGCCGGCACGGTCGGGCCGGTGCCGCCGCCGCGGGCGACGAGCCGAGCGGCCGCAAGGCCCGCAAGCGCGGGAAGGAGACGCCGCCCGCCGCCGAGGAGGCGCCCCCACGCCAGCGCCGCGGCCTCTTCGGCCGCCGCCGCTCGGCACCCGCTCCGGCTCCTGACGAGCCCAGCGAGCCGACCGCACCGCTCGACGTCCCGACCCAGCGTGGTGGCCAGCCCCGGCCCGAGCCACCTCTGAAGCCCCGCGACGAGGAGTACGTCGACTGGGTGAGCGGCCTCTCCAGCCGCGACCCTGACCCCCGCGACCCGTCCCGCTGACCCAGGCGCAAGCGTGGCCCACGGCAAGCGCCGTGGGCCACGTTCCCCCTCTTCAGGTCATGGCTTGCGGGCTACCACCACGCCGTTGGCGCCGGGAGCGTCGAAGTGGACCACGTGCGCCTCCACGAAGCCGGCGTCGGTGAGCCAGTCCGCGTACTCGGTCTCCGAGTAGTTTCGCCCGCCGACGGTCTCGACCAGCATGTTCATGCCCATGAGCGCGGCCGAGGCCGGGCCGGTGCGGTCGGCGTTGAGCAGCAGCTCGGAGACCACCACGGCGCCGCCGCTCGGGAGCGCGGCGTAGCACTTGCCGAGCAGCTCACGGTTGGTCGGCTCGTCCCAGTCGTGCAGGATCATGCTGAGCAGCATCACGTCGTACCCGGACGGCAGGGCCTCGTCGTGCAGGAAGTTGCCCGCCACGGTGTCGATCCGGTCGCCGAGACCCGCGGCCTCGGCCTTCTCGGCGGCGATGGGCACGACGTGCGGCAGATCGAAGACCGTGGCCCGCAACGATGGGTACCGGCGGCACAGCTCGATCGGGTAGGCACCGGAGCCGCCACCCACGTCGAGCAGCCGCGAGTGCGCACCGAAGTCGTACGCCTCGCCGAGCGCGCGGGCGGTGAAGATCGACGTCGAGTACATCGCCTCCCAGAAGAGCGCGAGCAGCTGCGGGTCTTCGGTCTCGAACATCGACTCCTGCGTGTCCGGATCCCAGGTCAGCGGCCGGTCGGTGCGCAGCGCCTCGCCGACCCGGTGCCAGGCCAGGTAGGTGCGCCGGTCGCAGTAGCGCACCTGCCCGCCGAAGTAGTACGGCTTGCCGGCCACCAGAAACTCCTCGGCCAGCGGCGAGTTGCGGTAGCCCTCGCCGTCGCGCTCCAGCAGGCCGAGCGACGCGCAGGCGGCGAAGAGCAGGTCGGCGGGGCGCTCGGCGAGGTCCAGCTCGGCCGCGGCCTTCTCGACGGTGATGCTCCTGCCACCGGCCAGCCTGGTGAACAGGTCAAGCTCGACGGCAGCGGCGAACGTCTTGAAGCTCCAAAAACCGGACACCAGGCGCATGAGGGGTGTAGGCGTCAGCATCCGGACATGCTACAAAGCTCAACTAACTCCAGTCACCCCTCTCATTCGTTAACGGCTGGATAAATCACGACAACGGCAGGTACACCCGCCCGCCGGCCTCGACGAACTCTTCCGACTTGTCCTTCATACCTTTCTCCGCGTACGCCTTGAGTTCCTGCGTGATCTTCATCGAGCAGAACTTCGGGCCGCACATCGAGCAGAAATGGGCCGTCTTGGCCGGCTCGGCAGGCAGCGTCTGGTCGTGGTACTCCCGCGCGGTCTCCGGATCGAGTGCCAGGTTGAACTGGTCTTCCCACCGAAACTCGAACCGGGCCTTGGAGAGGGCGTCGTCCCACGCCTGCGCGCCCGGATGGCCCTTGGCGAGGTCGGCGGCGTGGGCCGCGATCTTGTACGCGATCACGCCCGCCTTCACATCGTCGCGGTCCGGCAGGCCCAGGTGCTCCTTCGGCGTGACGTAGCAGAGCATCGCGGTGCCGTACATGCCGATGATCGCGGCGCCGATCGCCGAGGTGATGTGGTCGTACGCCGGCGCGATGTCCGTGGTCAGCGGCCCGAGCGTGTAGAACGGCGCCTCGTGGCACACCTCCTGCTGGAGATCCACGTTCTCCTTGATCTTGTGCATCGGCACGTGGCCGGGGCCCTCGATCATCACCTGCACGTCGTGCTCCCACGCCACGGTGGTCAGCTCGCCCAGCGTGCGAAGCTCGGCGAACTGCGCCTCGTCGTTCGCGTCCGCGATCGAGCCGGGCCGCAGCCCGTCGCCGAGCGAGAACGTGACGTCGTACCGCGACAGGATCGCGCAGAGCTCCGCGAAGTTGGTGTAGAGGAAGTTCTCCTCGTGATGCGCGAGGCACCAGGCCGCCATGATCGAGCCGCCGCGGGAGACGATGCCGGTGACCCGGTCGACGGCCAGCGGCACGTACCGCATGAGCACGCCCGCGTGCACGGTCATGTAGTCGACGCCCTGCTCGCACTGCTCGATGACGGTGTCCCGGAAGACCTCCCAGGAGAGCTTCACCGGGTCGCCGCCGACCTTCTCCAGCGCCTGGTAGATCGGGACGGTGCCGATCGGCACGGCCGAGTTGCGGACGATCGCCTCGCGGGTCTCGTGGATCCGCTTGCCCGTGGACAGGTCCATCACCGTGTCCGCGCCCCACCGGGTCGCCCAGGTCAGCTTCTCCACCTCCTCGGCGACCGAGGAGGTGACCGCGGAGGTGCCGATGTTGGCGTTGACCTTCACGAGGAAGCGGCGCCCGATGATCATCGGTTCGGACTCGGGGTGGTTGACGTTGGCCGGCAGCACCGCCCGGCCCGCCGCGATCTCGTCCCGCACCAGCTCGGCGGGCACGCCCTCGCGGATCGCCACGAACTCCATCTCCGGCGTGATCGTGCCGGCACGCGCGTAGGCCAGCTGGGTCGGCCGGGAGCCCGCGAGCGGCGACCCGCCACCCCGCACGGGCGCCACGTCACCGCGCGCCGCGATCCACTGCCCCCGCGACGGCGGCAGCCCGACCGCCGGGTCCGAGCCGGGACCCGACGTGTCGTACAGCCGGACCGGAGGCTCACCACCGGTGAGGTCCACCTCGGCGAACGGCACCTGGATGTCCGGCCGGGAACCCTCGACGTACACCTTGCGACGCGCTGACATACCGCCTCCTAGATCGAGCTAGATAGCTTTCCAATCGAGGTGATCGAGCGGACCCGTGCCGCCGCCCAGCTTCCAGTCGCGGGCGCCGGCCAGCGCCTGAGCGACGTACTGCTTCGCGAACGCCAGCGCGTCGAGCACCGAGTCGCCGAGCGCCAGCCGTGCCGCGATCGCCGCGGAGAACGTGCAGCCCGTGCCGTGCGTGTTGCGGGTGACGATGCGCGGGTAGCGCAGGAAGCGCGTGCCCGCGTCGGTCCACACCGCGTCCACCGCCTCCTCGCCGGCCACCATGTCGCCGCCTGTCACCACCACGAACTTCGGCCCGCCGGCCGCGAGCTGCCCGGCCGCGCCCGCCATGTCCGCCGGCGTGGAGACCGGCCAGCCGACGAGCGCCGACGCCTCCTCGCGGTTGGGCGTGGCGACCAGCGCGTACGGCAGCAGCCGTTCGATCGCGCCGACCACGCCCAGCCGGCGCCCGCTCGACGAGGCGAGCACCGGGTCGACGACCAGGTTGGGGAGCAGCCCCGCGCGGGCCTTGGCGAGCACGGCCGCGCCGACCTCGGCGGTGGCGAGCATGCCGGTCTTGGTCGCGGCCGGCGGCAGGTCGTCGAGGAGCGAGTTGAGCTGGGTGCTCACGACGTTGCCCGGCATCGGGTAGACGTCCTGCACGGCCCGCGTGTTCTGGGCGGTCACCGCGGTGACGACCGACGTGCCGTACACCCGCAGCGCCGCGAAGACCTTGAGGTCGGCCTGGATGCCGGCGCCTCCACCTGAGTCGGAGCCGGCGATGCTGAGCACGATCGGAGGTGTCATGACCACACCCCACCCCGCCCGGCAGGGGTTTTGACGGACAGCGTCGCACCGCGAAGCTCACGAACCACCGCCGCGGGGTCATCCGCTCGCATGACCGCGCCCATCACGGCCACCCCGGCCGCGCCGGCGGCGAGGCAGCCGGCCGCGTTGCCGGGCGTGACGCCGCCGAGCGCGAGCACCGGCACGGGCGAGCGGGCCGCCAGCCGCGCGAGGCCGGCGAGCCCGAGCGGCGGGCCATAGCCGGGCTTGGACGGCGTCGGGAAGACCGGCGAGACCATCGCGTAGTGCTCACGCGTCAGCCGCGCCAGCTCGCCCTCGTCGTGGCACGAACGCCCGACGAGCGCGAGGTCCGGCGGCGGGTACGGCCCGGCCGCCGCCAAGTGCACCGCGGCCCCACCCAGCGGGTCCGGCCCGGCCACGATCAGGTGACCATCCACATCCGCGAGCACCGCGCGCAGGGTCGCCGCCAGCGCGGCCCGCTCTTCGCGCGGCAGGTCCTTCTCCCGGAGTACGACCCGGCGCGCCCCGCCTTCGACCGCCGCCTCGACCACCTCGACGAGTGGGCGCCGCGCCTGCCTCCGGTCGGTCAGCAGCACTATCAAAGCTGTGGCCTGCCCTCGTCCGGTGTGGACGCGAGCGCGTGGAAGCGCCGCGGTATCCGCCCCGCCTGGGCCGCGAGCCACCCCGCCTCGATCGCGTGGCGGATGGCGGCGGCCATGCGCACCGGGTCGGCCGCCCGCGTGATGGCGCTGGCCACCATCACCGCGTCGCAGCCGAGCTCCATCGCGAGAGCGGCGTCCGAGGCGGTGCCGATGCCCGCGTCGAGGATCACCGGCAGGTCCACCGACTGGCGGATGAGCTGGATGTGGTGCGGGTTGGCGATCCCCAGGCCGGAGCCGATCGGCGAGCCGGCCGGCATCACGCCCACGCACCCCGCGTCGACGAGGCGGCGGGCCAGGATGGGGTCGTCGGTCGTGTACGGCAGCACCTGGAAGCCGTCCGCCACCAACTCCTCGGCCGCCCGCAGCAGCTCCACCCCGTCGGGCAGCAGCGTCCGCTCGTCGCCGATCACCTCGAGCTTGACCCACGGCGTCTCGAACGCCTCGCGGGCCAGGTGGGCGACCTTCACCGCCTCCCGGGCCGTGTAGCAGCCGGCGGTGTTGGGCAGCACCCGCACGCCGCAGCGGTCGAGCATGTCGAGCAGGCCACCGTTCATGGTCGCGGCGGTGTCGACCCGGCGCAGCGAGATCGTGACCAGCTCGGAGCCGCTCTCCTTGACCGCGCGCTCCAGGATGTCCAAATTGGAGGCTCCGCCGGTGCCGAGGATCAACCTCGAACGCAGCTCCACGCCGGCGATCCGCGGCTCACGACTCCCGCTCACGTCATCCCCCTTGCGCCGCGGTCAGCACCTCGACCTGGTCGCCGTCGCGCAGCGCCGCGCCCGGCCAGCCGGCGCGCGGCACCACCTCGCCGTTGACCGCGACCGCGATCCCGCGCGCGACAGACGTCGCCACCCGCACGACATCCGCGACGGTCGCCCCGTCGGGCAGGGCCCGCGGGCTGCCGTTGACGACCACCTTCATGCGAACCTCCCGGGCGCGAACGGCCCCAACATCGGATCCGGCACGCCCATCTCCACCAGGTCGGCCACCAGATCGGCGGTGAGCGGAGTGAGCACGATGCCGTGGCGGTAGTGGCCGGTCGCCACGATCACGCCTTCGCTGAGCCGGCCGATCAGCGGCGCGTTGTCGGGCGTGCCGGGGCGGTGGCCGGCGATCGCCTCGGCCAGCTCGTACTCGTTGATCTCCGGCACCAGGTCGGCGGCGGCGCGCAGCAGCTCCACCACCCCACCGGCGGTGACGTGCGCGTCGGCGCGCTCCTCGACGGTCGCCCCCACGACCACCTCGCCGTCGAGTCGCGGTACGAGATAGATGTGCCTACCGTCCGCGTACCCGCGGATGACGTGGGAGAAGCCCGGCGGCTGGTGGCCCGGCGCGCGGAGGCGGAGGATCTGGCCCTTGACCGGGCGGACCGGGAGCCCGGTCAGCGCGGCCGAGCCGGTGCCGGCCGCGACGACGGTGAGGCGCGCGGGCCGGGGCTCGCGGACGATGGTCACGCCCGCGGCGGTCGCGGCCCGGCGCAGCGCGGGGATCAGCCGGCGCGGGTTGACCTGGTGGTCGCCGGGCGCGTACGCACCGCCCCGCACCCGCGGCGAGAGGAGCGGCTCGCGGTCGCGGAGCTCCGCGGGCCGCAGCGACGTGATCGGGAGTCCGAGACCGGCCTGGTACGTGCGCAGCCGCTCCGCCTCCGCCAGATCGTCCCCGGTCAGCGCGACGACGAGCGTGCCCTCGGCGCGGTAGCCGATCTCCTCGGCGCCCAGCTCGGCGGCGAACGCGGGCCACCGCCGCACCGACTCGACCAGGAAGGCGGTGAGCGCGGCCTCGCCGAAGTACGCCTCGGCGACCGGCCCGAGCATGCCGGCCGACGCGTGCCACGCGCCCCGCTGCCCGTCGTCCACCACCTCCACCGCCATGCCGCGCGCGGCGCACCGCCAGGCGATCGCCAGCCCGATGGGTCCGGCGCCGACGACGACGAGATCGTTCATGCGGGGCCCCCGGCGAATTGTGGAGCGAAGCGGAGCATTTTCTTGGGGTGCTTCATTGGAGGGCGTCCCAGAGGCTCGCCGCCACGGCCGCCGGGTCGGGCGCCCGGGAGAGCGCACCGATCACGGCCACCCCGTGCGCGCCCGCCGCCCGCAGCTCGGGTATCCGCTCGGCCGTCACGCCCGCGATCGCGATCACCGGCACGCCCACCGCACCGGCCACGGCCGCGACCCCCTCCACCCCGATCGGCGGTGGCAGGCCGGCCTTGGTCGTGGTCGCGAACGCCGGCCCGACGCCCAGGTAGCTGGCCCCGGCGTCGACGGCGGCCTTGGCGGTCGCCGGCTCGCGCGCGGTCGCGCCGAGGATCGCGTGCGGCCCGAGCACCCGCCGCGCCGCCTCGACCGGCAGGTCGAGCGCGCCCACGTGCCCCCCGTCGGCGCCCACCGCCAGCGCGATGTGCAGGCGGTCGTTGACCAGGCAGGTCGCCCCGGCGTCAGCACAGAGCGCGCTTACCCGCGCGGCCAGCTCGTATGCGTCCCGATCGGTCGCGTCGTCTTCCACCCGGACCTGCACGGCGACGTGCCGGCCGGCGGCTTCGAGGACGGCGGCGACCACGGCGAGCGGCTCACGCCCGGGACGGGTGTCGGTGATGAGATGAAACCGAGGGATCGGCCGCATGCAGCACTCCTCCCTGCGCCGGCATTACCCGGATCAGGTTCGACGGTCGGGGGCTGCATGCCCCCCTCTCAGCCCGGTGCACCGGGCTCCCGTGGGTCACTCCTTCGGCGAGAGTACGACGCCGCCGCCGTAAAGAGAAGGCCTTTCAGATCACCGGCGTCAGGTGACCGGAACGGTGGTTTTGACGGTGGCCTGGTTGAGCTCGTCCAGGCGGATGGTCAGGACCAGCTCCCACTTGCCGGGGTACGGGAAGGTGATCGCGCCGATGCCCTGGTTGCCGCGGATCGACACCACCGCGTTAGGGATCGGCGGGATGCCCTTCTCCGGGAGGGCGGCCGTGACCCGCCACTCGGCGACGTCGACCGGCTTGCCGGCGGGCGTGTAGACGAACGCGTGCAGCGTGTTGTTTTCGCCGATCTGCACCGGGAAGATCTCGAACTGCACCGAGAAGATCGGGCTGTTGAGCGTCGTGGAGAAGCCCACCGCCTCGGCGGCCGCCCGCGCCTCGATGTCGGCCGAGCGCCCCGGCGTGGTCTGCACGAGCATCGAGCTCGCCACCAGCACGATCGCCGCGAGCCCCAGCTCAGCGGCGACCAGCCGCCCCAGGCGCGACGGCGAGCGCCGCATCAACAGGCGCCGGGAGAAGAACGCCACCGACAGGACCACGGCCAGCAGACCGGCCTTGACCAGGATGAGCTGGCCGTACCGGGTGTCGAAGAGCGCGCCCACCCCGCCGATCTCGATGACCGCCTGCACCACGCCACCGAGTACCAGCCAGCACACCGCCACGGCCGCCCAGCGCGACCAGACCGGCAGGACCACGCCGAGCACGCGCCGGTCGGCCCAGCCCTCGCGCAGCACGAAGCCGACCAGCACCACCAGGCCGCCCAGCCAGACCGCCATGCTGGCCAGGTGCACGATGTCCGCGACCGCCGACACGGGTGGCAGCGGCGAGGCGGCCGCGTGCCCGGCGAGCGGCCAGGTCAGCAGCCCGAGCGCGCCGAGCAGCAGCAGGGGAAGGGGCGAGCGGCGGCCGCTTCGCGCGGGAGGTGCCGCCGGTGGCCGGTCATCTACCGGCAGCCCGGCGCCCACGGAGGCGCCGACGAGCGCGCGAGCACGCGCCCGCACCGGGAGCGGGGCGCGTACCGGCGAGTGCACGCGCAGCAGCGCCACCACCGCGACCAGCACGGCCAGCCGCACGCCGGTCCACAGGCCGAACGAGCTCAGCGCCACATCCCGCAGCTCGGCCACGGATGCGTCGAACGGGCCGGCGCCGGAGGTGTACGGCGCCTGCAGCCAGAAGGAGGCCAACGTGCTCGCGCCCACGAGCCCCAGCCCGACCCGCACCAGCCGCATGGGGCCGCGGGTGGAGGCGCGGCGCGGCCACAGCACCGACAGGAAGAGCAGCGGCCCGACCGCGAGCGTGAGCCCGACGTAGCCGGCGTACTTGGCGATCGCCATCAGCACGCCCACCGACGGGTCGTCCTCCAGCGCGGAGGGTGCCGTCTGCGAGGGCGCGCCGACCGAGAACATGAAGCCGCCGGACAGCGGGTGCCCATCGGCCGAGATGATGCGGTAGCTGACCAGGTAAGTGCCGAGCGGGTGGTCGGCGGCCCGCACGTCCAGCGAGAGCGCGCCGCCCGTCGCGACCGGGTCGCCGGTGTTGATGCGCTTGCCGTCCGGGGCGATGACCTGCGTCTTGCCGGGGATCACCCGCACCGGCTCGTTGAACGTCAGCGTCACCTTGGTCGGCGACGAGCCGATCACCGAGCCCTGCTCGGGCGTCGTCGACACGAGGGCGGCGTGCGCGCTCGCGGGCGCGGCAGGCACGAGAAGGGCCAGGCACAGCCCGGCCAGCAGCGCCGCCGCCCAGCGTCTCATGCAATGTGGTTCGGATTCCGGCACCGGATGGTTCAATCCCAGACCGGCTCGGGCTTCTCCGTCACCTCGCCGTCGTCGCCGAAGACCACAAACCGGTCGAACGACCGCGTGAACCACCGGTCGTGCGTCACCGCCACCACCGTGCCCGCGAAGGCCGCGAGCCCCTCTTCGAGGGCCTCCGCGGAAGCCATGTCGAGGTTGTCCGTCGGCTCGTCGAGCAACAGCAGCGTCGCTCCCGACAGCTCCAGCAGGAGTACGAGGAAGCGCGCCTGCTGCCCACCGGACAGCGTGCCGAACCGCTGGTCGCCCTGCCCGGCCAGGTCGTAGCGGTTGAGCGCCTTCATCGCCGCGTGGCGGTCCATCCCGTCGCGGTGGTCGTCGCCGCGCCACAGGATCTCGACAGGCGTCTGCTCCTGCAGCTCGGGCCGGTCGTGGGTCTGCGAGAAGTGGCCGGCGCGCACCCGGGCACCGAGCCGGACCCCGCCCGCGTGGGCGACGGGCGCGTGGACCACCCCGTCCACCGGCGAGATCCCGGCGAGCAGGCGCAGGAAGTGCGACTTTCCGGTGCCGTTGGCGCCGAGCACGGCCACCCGGTCGCCAAACCAGATCTCCAGGTCGAAGGGGTAGGTGAGGCCGTCGAGCTCGAGCTGCTCGCACATCACGGCCCGCTTGCCGGTGCGCCCGCCGCTCAGCCTGATCCGGATGTCCTGGTCGCGCGGTGGCAGCGGAGGTGGCCCAGCCTCCTCGAACTTGCGCAGCCGGGTCTGCGCGGCCTGGTAGCGCGAGGCCATGCCGTCGTTGTACGCGGCCTTCTGCTTGTACATCAGCATCAGGTCGCGCAGCTTCTGGTGCTCCTCGTCCCAGCGCCGGCGCTGCTCCTCCAGCCGGTCGTGCCGGGCCGCCCGGGCCTCGTGCCAGGAGGCGAAGCTGCCGGGGTGCACCCACGCGCTGCCGCCCTCGACCGCCACGACCCGGTCGGCGGTGCGGGCCAGCAGCTCGCGGTCGTGCGACACGTACAGCACGGACTTGGCGGACTCGCGCAGCCGCTCCTCCAGCCACCGCTTGCCGGGCACGTCGAGGAAGTTGTCCGGCTCGTCGAGCAACAGCACCTCGTCGGTGCCGCGCAGCAGCAGCTCGAGGGCGAAGCGCTTCTGCTGGCCGCCGGAGAGCGTACGCACCGGGCGGTCGCGCACCGCATCCCACGGCTTGTCGAGCACCAGCGTCGCCACGGTGTCGAAGAGCACCTCGGCGTCGTATCCGCCGGCCTCGCCCCAGGCGGCCAGCGCGTTCGCGTACGCGATCTGCTTGCGCTCGGTGGGATCGGTGTGGACGGCGGCCTCGGCGGCGGCGAGCCGCGCGCCCGCGGCGGGCAGCGGCGGCGGGGCGAGCGAGAGGGCGAGGTCTCGCAGCGCGGTCTCGTCTCCGATCATGCCGATGAACTGCCGCATCACGCCCAGCCCGCCGGTGCGGGCGACCGCGCCCGTCATGATCGGCAGGTCGCCGGCCACCATCCGCAGGAGCGTGGTCTTGCCGGCTCCGTTGGGGCCGACCAACGCTACCTTCGCGCCCTCACCGACCCGAAACGAGACGTCGTGAAAGAGCTCCCGGCCGTCCGGGAGCGTATGCCCCACGCCGGCGACGTCTACGTAACCCACGCGGGCATCCTCCCTGATGGGCGGCCCACCGGTCACCCGACTTTCAGGCTCTGCCAGCCTTCAAGATCCGATACCCCTTCTGGCTCGCGTGCCGCTCGACCCGGTGGCCGCGCTCCTCCAGCCACCGCTGGAGCGAGTCGCCGCCCAGGTGCCGGGCGACCACGAGCCACGCCACCCCGCCCGGCGCCAGCCGGGACAGCCACTGGTCGAGCATCGCGTGCAGCTCCGCCTTGCCGACGCGGATCGGCGGGTTGGACCAGATCTCGGCGAACCGGACCTCGTCCGGCACCTCCTCGGGTGCGGCGACGCGCAGGTTGGTGGTGCCGAGCCGGGCCGCGTTCTCGCTGGCGAGCGCGCGGGCCCGCTCGTTGACGTCCACCGCGTACACGGTGGCGTGTGGCGCCGACGTCGCGAGCACGCACGCGATGGGGCCGTAGCCACAGCCCAGGTCGAGGAATGGCCCGGCGGCACCGGCCGTGGGCAGCGGGGCCTTCCGCAGGAGTACGGCCGTGCCCGGGTCGATGCGGCTGGCGGAGAACACGCCGCCCGCGGTCACCAGCGCGTACTCCCGGCCGCCGGCGGTGAACGCCACGTCGCGGCGGTGCTCGCCCACGCTGGGCTGAGCGCTGAAGTAGTGCTCTCCGGTCACGCCGAGCATTCTCACACGTGGTCGCTGCATGCCTGGAAGTTCCCTCTTAAGAGGAACTGTCCGGCTATTGCCATAAATTGGGAAACATGGTCTATTAGCCTGTCCGGCATGGTTCACGGCCGTTGGTTCGGATTCGAGGGGCGGCACGCGCACACCGGTCCTCGCCACGCGCGCCCCAACGGGATCTCCGAGCTCCTGGCCCGGCCGCAAAAACGCACCTGGCAGGCGTTCACCACCGGGCTCGGCATCTTCACGATGCTCGCGGTGTGCGGGCTGAGCTCGTTCTTCATCGTGGCGGACGAGCGTCAGGGGCGGGATGCCCAGGCGTCCGGGGCGGCGCCGCCGGTCACCGTGCTTCGCGACATCAGCTCCCGCGAGGCGGACCCGGCGCCGCTCACGGCCACCGAGGTCTTTCCCGGCCGCGAGGTGGCGGTCGACCCGGCGCGACCGGCCTACCGGGTGCTCAAGGCCCGGGCCGACCGCCGCTGCGCCGCGGCCGCGAGCGGTGAGATCGGTGCGCTGCTCACCGACCTGGGCTGTGACCAGGTGGTACGCGGGACGCTGCGGGCGCCGGCCGCCGGATACCTGGTGACCGCCGGCATCTTCAACCTCGACGACGTCGAGGGCGCCGACTGGGCCCGCCAGAAGATCAAGTCGATGGTCGACGGCGGCCGTGGCCGCTTCCAGGGCATGGTGGCGGGCAAGGGCACCGAGGCGATCGCGCTCTCGTCGGCCCGCGTCGGGTGGCACGTCCGGGGCCACTACCTGGTGTACTGCGTGGCCGCGCGTGCCGACGGCAAGCCGATCGCGGCCGGCGACGCCCAGGCCGGGCAGATCCTCAACGACATGATCGAGCTCTACCTGCGCGGGACCGTGCTGGGGAGGCGGGCGGTGCGCTCAGCCCCGTAGCCGCCGGGTCAGCTCGGCCCGGCTCGCGTACTCCTCCGGATCCTCCGGATATCCGACCGCGACCAGCGTCAGGCCGTGCGCCGGCGCGACCGTCACCTCGCTGGACCGCTCCCGGCGGGTGAGCAGGCTGGCCGGCCAGTCGACCGGGCGGCGGCCGTCGCCGGTGACGAGCATCGCCCCTACCAGGCTCCGCACCATCGCCTGGCAGAACGCGTCCGCCTGCACCGTAGCCACCACCGTGCCATCCGGGTCGCGCCGCCAGTCGAGGCGGCTGATCGCCCGGATCGTGGTGGCGTGCTCCTTGCGCTTGCAGTACGCCGCGAAGTCGTGCTCGCCCACGAGCCCTTTCGCCGCGGCGTTGAGCGTGTCGACGTCGAGCGGGCGGGGCCAGGCGAGCGTGTCGTGGCGGCGCAGCGGCTCGGCGCCGTGGGGCGCGTCGGTGACCCGGTACTCGTACCGCCGGAACGTCGCGGAGAACCGCGCGTCGAAGTCGGCCGGCACCTCGCGGGCGGTACGCACCCGCGCGTCGGGCGGCATCAGCCCGGCGAGCCGCCGCACGAGCGTGGACCCCAGCTCGGCCCACTCCTCGTCGGGCACGTCGATGTGGCACACCTGGCCCGTGGCGTGTACGCCCGCGTCGGTACGCCCCGCGACCGTGAGGCCGGTAGCCGCCTGCGGGCCGAGCAGCCGCTCCAGCGCCTCGGTGAGGACCCCGGCCACGGTGCGGCGCTCCGGCTGGGCGGCCCAGCCGGAGAAACTCGTGCCGTCGTACGACACGTCGAGCCGTACCCGGGTCATCGGTCCTCCTGGAAACGTCAGGGCGCCCCTCACATGGTGAGGGACGCCCTGATCAACGTGCTTTCGCGGTCAGTCCTTGACCTCGTCCTTGGCGCCCGGCGCGTCCGCGTCGGAGGCCTCGGGCGTGGTGTCGGCCTCATCGTCCACCTTGGACGACGGCGGCGCCTCGTCCTCGTCGCGGGCGAGCGCCTCGACCTTGTCCCGCTGGGCCGTGGTCTTGCGGGCGGTCTTCTTCGCGGCCTTGGTCGCCTTGGCCGGCGGCTCGGCGACCACCAGCTCCTCGACCAGCTCGATGATCGCCATCGGAGCGTTGTCACCCTTGCGGGGACTGGTCTTCACGATCCGGGTGTAGCCGCCGGGGCGGTTCGCGTACCGCGGGGCGATGCTGTCGAACAGCTCGAAGACCACATCCTTGTCCTTGACCACGGTCAGCACACGGCGCCGCGAGTGCAGGTCACCGCGCTTGGCCTTGGTGATCAGCTGCTCGGCGAGCGGCCGCAGCCGCCGGGCCTTGGTCTCGGTGGTGGTGATCTTCTTGTGCCGGAACAGCGATGTGGCCAGGTTGGCCAGCATCAGCCGCTCGTGGGCGGGGCTGCCGCCGAGGCGGGCGCCCTTCGTGGGCGTGGGCATCGTCAGGTGCTCCTCGTTGTGGCGGCAGCCGGTTAGAGCTGCTCGGTCTCGCGGTAGTCGTCGGAGTCGTAGTCAACCTCGCCGAAGGAGTCCACGACGTGCGCCGGGTCGAAGTTCGGAGCCGAGTCCTTCAGCCCCAGACCCATCCCGGCGAGCTTCATCTTGACCTCGTCGATGGACTTCTGACCGAAGTTCCTTATATCGAGAAGGTCCGCCTCCGTACGGCCGATCAGCTCGCCGACGGTGTTGATGCCCTCGCGCTTGAGGCAGTTGTACGACCGGACGGTCAGGTCGAGCTCCTCGATCGGCAGCGCCAGGTCGGCAGCGAGCTGCGCGTCCTGCGGCGACGGGCCGATGTCGATGCCCTCGGCGGTCTCGTCCAGCTCGCGGGCCAGGCCGAAGAGCTCGACCAGGGTGGAGCCGGCGGAGGCCAGCGCGGTACGCGGGCCGATCGAGGCCTTGGTCTCGACGTCGATGATCAGCCGGTCGAAGTCGGTGCGCTGCTCGACACGGGTCGCCTCGACGCGGTAGGTCACCTTGAGCACCGGCGAGTAGATCGAGTCGACCGGGATGCGGCCGATCTCGGCGCCGGCCTGCTTGTTTTGCGCGGCGGTGACGTAGCCGCGACCCCGCTCGACGGTCAGCTCCATGTCGAGCCGGCCCTTGCCGTTGAGGGTGGCGAGCTTGAGGTCCGCGTTGTGCACGGACACGCCGGCCGGGGGCTGGATGTCACCGGCGGTGACGTCGCCCGGGCCCTGCTTGCGCAGGTACATGCTGACCGGCTCGTCGTGCTCGGAGCTGACGCACAGCTCCTTGACGTTCATGACCAGCTCGACCACGTCCTCCTTGACACCGGGGATCGTGGTGAACTCGTGCAGCACGCCGTCGACCTTGATGGACGTCACGGCCGCGCCCGGGATGGACGACAGCAGCGTACGGCGCAGAGAGTTGCCGAGCGTGTAGCCGAAGCCGGGCTCGAGCGGCTCGATGGTGAACCGCGAACGGGTCTCGCTGATCGACTCCTCGGAGAGAGTCGGCCGCTGGGTGATGAGCACTGTGTTTCTTCCTTCGGTCGGGGCTGCCCGCTATTTGACAGCCGCCCACTGGGCGGCCGGCGCGCCACTGCGGCGCGCCGGCCAAGAGCCTTACTTGGAGTAAAGCTCGACGATCAGCTGCTCCTGGACCTGGGTGTCGATGACCTGCCGGGCCGGGAGGGTGTGCACAAGGATCTTCATCTGGCTGGGGATCGCCTCCAGCCACGCCGGCACCGTCTTCGAGCCCGCCTGCGCCTGGGCCACGATGAAGGGGGTCATCTCCTTCGACTTGCCCCGGACCTCGACGATGTCGTGCTCCTTGACGCGGTACGACGGGATGTCGACCTTCTTGCCGTTGACCAGGAAGTGGCCGTGCTTGACGAGCTGGCGGGCCATGTCGCGGGACATGGCGTAGCCGGCCCGGTAAACGACGTTGTCGAGCCGCGACTCCAGGATCTGGAGCAGCACCTCACCGGTCTTGCCCGGCTTGTGCACGGCCTCGTCGTAGTAGCCACGGAACTGCTTCTCCAGCACGCCGTATACGCGGCGGGCCTTCTGCTTCTCACGGAGCTGGAGCAGGTACTCCCCCTCCTTGGTGCGGCCGCGGCCGTGCTGCCCGGGCGGGAACGGCCGGGACTCGAACGGGCACTTCGGACCGTCGCACTTGCTGCCCTTGAGGAACAGCTTCATCTTCTCCCGCCGGCAACGGCGGCAGTCAGCACCGGTGTAACGAGCCATCTCTCTTCGATCTCCCTCAGACCCGGCGACGCTTCGGCGGACGGCACCCGTTGTGCGGCTGCGGCGTGACGTCGGCGATCTGGCCGACCTCGAGGCCGACGGCCTGCAGCGAGCGGATGGCGGTCTCCCGGCCGGAGCCCGGGCCCTTCACGAACACATCGACCTTGCGCATGCCGTGCTCCATGGCACGGCGGGCGGCCGCCTCGGCGGCCAGCTGCGCGGCGAACGGGGTCGACTTGCGCGAACCCTTGAAGCCCACCTGACCGGCGGACGCCCAGGAGATCACCGCACCGGTCGGGTCCGTGATCGAGACGATGGTGTTGTTGAAGGTGCTCTTGATATGCGCCTGCCCGTGGGCGACGTTCTTTCGTTCCTTGCGCCGGACCTTCTTGACGGCAGCCCCGGCGCGAGCCTTCGGTGGCATATGTGTGTGCGCTCCTAATTACTTCTTGCCGGGCTTCTTCTTGCCGGCGACGGTCCGCTTCGGACCCTTGCGAGTACGTGCGTTCGTACGGGTCCGCTGCCCGCGGACCGGAAGGCCACGACGGTGGCGGATGCCGGCGTAGCAGCCGATCTCGACCTTGCGGCGGATGTCTGCGGCAACCTCGCGGCGCAGGTCACCTTCGACCTTGAAGTTGGCTTCGATGTAGTCACGGAGCTGAACGAGCTCTTCGTCCGTGAGGTCCTTGGCGCGCTTGTCGGGGCTGATGCCGGTCGCGGAGAGCGCCTCGATGGCGCGGGTCCGACCGACCCCGAAGATGTAAGTGAGCGCTATCTCCATCCGCTTTTCGCGGGGGAGGTCAACGCCGGATAGACGTGCCATGTGCGGGCGAGCTCCTCGTGGTGTCTCGCGGAGGTCTGTGCCCGCCCCACCCCGCCTGCCCGGGCGGGCCCCGGCCTCCGACCGGGGGTCAGCCACGAATCACGCCGATGATCGGCAGATTTCCGCGGCTGGGACGAGCGTCTTCTGTTGGGGTGCGGCGTCAGCCCTGGCGCTGCTTGTGGCGCGGGTCACTACAGATGACCATGACCCGGCCGTGCCGGCGGATAACCCGGCACTTGTTGCAGATCCTCTTGACGCTCGGCTTGACCTTCACGGTTGGCCTTTACCTCGATCGGCGACGGTCACTTGTAGCGGTAGACGATGCGCCCGCGGGTGAGGTCGTACGGCGAGAGCTCGACGACGACCCGGTCCTCGGGCAGGATGCGGATGTAGTGCTGCCGCATCTTGCCACTGATGTGGGCCAAAACTTTGTGGCCGTTGGCGAGCTCCACCCGAAACATCGCATTCGGGAGTGGCTCGATGACCCGGCCCTCGATCTCGATGGCCCCGTCCTTCTTGGGCATGTCCTCCGCTGTCCTGACGTCGGGTTCTTCGGACAGGCTCGCACCGTCTTACACGAGTGAGGGATCACCCGCGCCAGCCGCGGCTCCGAACTCCCACCGAAGCGCGTGGTGGGCATGCCGGAGTGGACGCTGCGCGCCAGCTAGTCAGTGTACGCCGGCTCATGTATCGACAGCAAACCGAGCGGTCACCGCCCCCGGTTGCGCCGACGCTCCCGCTTACGGGCCTGTTTATCGGCCCACCGCTGGGGCTCGCCATGGCTGAGCCCGCCGATGGTGGCGACCGCCAGCACCGCTCCCCACGGACCCGCGACCCACATGGGCCAGAAGTACACAAGGTCGGCGCTGGAGAGGCTCACCAGCAGCCAGATCACGACGTTGATGCCAACAGCGGCGACCCAGGTGCCCCACAGCGCGGCCAGCCAGCGGGGCACGGTGCCGGGTGGGGCGGGGGCAGGCGCGGGCACCGGCATCGGGGGCGGTGTCGCCGGGGTGAGCTGCGACCGGCTCACCGGCGCGACGCCCGGCAGGTCGGTGAGGAGACCGTCGAGGTCGGCGTACGTCTTCGCCTGGTACGCCGCGGCCACCCGCTCATCGAACTCGTGGAGGTCCAGCCGCCCCTCGTTGAGAGCGGTGCGCAGCCGCTCCACGACGGCCTCCCGATCGCTGTCGGCGGCCCGCATCCGGTCCCGCTGATCCATGAATACGAGCATCCCACTCGACGCCGTGTAGCGGCTACGCCACTGTCCCTGGCTCGACCCTGATACCTGGGGCGGGCTCGCGCGCGGTCACCAGCTCGCCGAGGCGCTCGCGGCCGCCGTCCGGTGCCGTCAGCACCCACACGCCGTCGTCCAGCAGCGCCATCGAGTGCTCCACGTGCGCGGCGATCGAGCCGTCCCGGGTCACGACGGTCCAGCCGTCGTCGAGCTCCTCCGTCTTGGGCGAGCCGATCGTGATCATCGGCTCGATCGCGAGCGCCAGCCCCGGCACGAGCCGCGGCCCGCGCCCCGGCCGGCCGTGGTTGAGCACGTGCGGGTCCTGGTGCATCTCGGTGCCGATCCCGTGGCCGCCGTAGCCGTCGACGATGCCGTACCGCCCACCGGAACGCCGGACGGCCACCTCGATGGCGAACGAGACGTCGGTGAGCCGCCCGCGCCCGGAGGCGGCGCCCCGCGCGGCCGCGGCGATGCCGGCCCACATCGCGTCCTCGGCGACCGCGGCCATGCGGATCAGCTCGGGCCGCACCTCACCGACCGGCACCGTGATCGCCGCGTCGCCGTGCCAGCCGTCGAGCACCGCGCCGCAGTCGATCGAGATGAGGTCACCCTCGCGCAGCACCTGCTTGGGCGAGGGGATGGCGTGCACGATCTGCTCGTTGACCGAGGAACAGATCGACGCCGGGTATCCGTGGTAGCCCTTGAACGACGGCACCGCGCCCGCGTCCCGGATCACCGACTCGGCCAGCGCGTCAAGGTCCGCGGTGGAGACCCCGGGCGCGACGGCCTCCCGCATCCGGGCCAGCGCGGCGGCCACGACCAGGCCGGCGGCCCGCATCTTCTCGATCTGCGCGGGGGTCTTGATTTGGATCAGCTGGTGGCGCGGCATCCTTCGAGGCTAGCTGTTATCCAGGCCCTGGCTCCGTGAGGGCCGGCAGGCGGGCGTCAGCCGCCGTACGAGCGGAGCGCGTCGATCGCGCGGACGGTCACGTCTTCGACCGGGCCGGTGGCGTCGATGCCGACCAGCTTGTTTTGGGCGCCGTAGTAGTCGACCAGCGGAGCGGTCTTCTCGGCGTACTCCTCGAGGCGCTTGGCGATCGTCTCGGCCTTGTCGTCGTCACGCTGGAAGAGCTGCCCGCCGCAACGGTCGCAGACCCCGTCGCGGGAGGTGGGGTCGAACTCGACGTGCCAGATCTTGCCGCAGCCCCGGCAGGTGCGCCGGCCGGAGAGCCGCCGGATCACCTCGTCGTCGTCGACCACCAGCTCCATGACGAGGTCGAGCGCGGTGCCGAGGTCGGCCAGCAGCTTGTCGAGCGCGTTGGCCTGCGGCACCGTGCGGGGAAAGCCGTCGAGCAGGAAGCCGTCGGCCGCGTCCGCCTCGGCCAGCCGCTCGCGCACCATGTTGATGGTGACCTCGTCGGGCACGAGCTGGCCCGCGTCCATGTACCGCCGGGCCTCCACACCCAGTGGCGTGCCCTGGGAGACGTTGGCCCGGAAGATGTCCCCCGTCGAGATCTTGGGCACGGCCAGGTGAGCGGCGATGAACTCGGCCTGGGTCCCCTTACCCGCCCCTGGAGGACCGACCAGTACGAGGCGCATCTACCGCAGGAACCCTTCGTAGTTCCGCTGCATCAGTTGGCTCTCGATCTGCTTCACGGTCTCCAGGCCCACGCCGACCATGATGAGCACGGCGGTGCCACCGAACGGGAAGTTCTGGTACTGGCTGCTGTCCAGCCAGATGAAGAAGAAGTTCGGCAGGATCGAGATCAGGCCCAGGTACATAGCGCCGGGAAGGGTGATCCGGCTCAGGATGAAGTCCAGGTACTCGGCCGTGGGCTTGCCCGGACGGATACCCGGGACGAAGCCGCCGTACTTCTTCATGTTCTCCGCGACCTCGGTCGGGTTGAACGTGATCGACACGTAGAAGTACGTGAAGAAGATGATCAGGAAGAAGTAGACGACGATGTACACCCAGTCGGCCGGGTTGGCCAGGTGGTTCTGCACCCACGCCTCAAACGAGTTGAGGTCGTTGGGGTCGCCGAACTGGAGAGCCAGCTGTGGCAGGTAGAGCAGCGACGACGCGAAGATGACCGGGATGACACCCGCTTGGTTGACCTTGAGCGGGATGTACGTCGACGTGCCGCCGTACATGCGGCGGCCGATCATGCGTTTCGCGTACTGCACCGGGATACGGCGCTGCGCCTGCTCGATGAAGACGACCGCGGTGATGACCACGAGGACGAGCGCGAGCACGAGGAAGAACTTGCCCCAGCCCTGGCTCTCCTTGATCGTCCAGCCCTCGGAGGGGAGCCGGGCGGCGATCGAGGTGAAGATCAGGACAGACATGCCATTGCCGACGCCGCGGTCGGTGATGAGCTCGCCGAGCCACATCACCACGCCGGTGCCGGCGGTCATCGTGATCACGAGCGCGACCAGCGTGATCCACATGGGCATCCCTGTGCCCTCGGGGATCAGCGGCCACTGGTCACACTGGTTGTTGAAGAGCTGCCCGGATCGGGCCAGCGCCACGAACGCCGAGGCCTGCAGGACCGCGAGGCCCAGCGTCAGGTAGCGGGTGTACTGCGTGATCTTCGCCTGCCCGGCCTGACCCTCCTTGCGCAGCTGCTCGAGGCGAGGGATCACCACGGTGAGCAGCTGGAGGATGATCGACGCCGTGATGTACGGCATGATGCCGAGGGCGAATACGGACAGCGAGAGCAGCGCGCCACCGGAGAAGAGGTTTAGCAGCGTGAAGACGCCGGGCGTGCCCTCCTCCATCGCCTCGATACACCGCTGGGCGTTGCCGTACGACACGCCGGGACTGGGCAGCGTCGCGCCCAGCCGGTAGATCGCCACGATAAATATCGTGAACAGCAGCTTCTTGCGCAGATCAGGCGTGCGGAACGCACTGAGAAACGCGGAGAGCAACGTCTTCCTCCTGCGCGAGGCGGCCGCCGGATCGTGGCGGACGGGTCGGGCGTCGGGCGGTCACCCGACATCCATACTGGCAACGGACTCTAACAGTACGGTGTGAGTTCGGGCAGATGCGCCCGGGGACATACACGCTTCACTATGTTACCGGGACGAAACGCCAGATAGTAGACGTGGCGCCCGTCAGTCGCGAGATGCAACTGGCGGGCGCCACGATACGGTCCTACAGCTCGGTAACCGAGCCACCGGCGGCGGCGATCTTCTCCTTGGCCGACGCGCTGAAAGCGTGCGCCGACACCTGGAGCTTGACGCCACCCAGATCGCCCGTACCGAGCACCTTCACCAGCTGGCCCTTGCGGACCGCGCCGGCGTTGGCCAGCTCGATGGGACCGACCTCGCCCCCGTTGGGGAAGAGCTCGGCCAGCCGCTCCAGGTTGACCACCTGGAAGACGACCTTGAACCGGTTCTTGAAGCCCTTGAGCTTCGGCAGGCGCATGTGGATGGGCATCTGCCCACCCTCGAACGCCGGCGAGATGTTCTTGCGGGCCTTCGAGCCCTTGGTACCGCGCCCGGCCGTCTTGCCCTTGGAGCCCTCACCGCGACCCACTCGGGTCTTCGCGGTCTTGGCGCCGGGGGCCGGCCGGAGGTGGTGGACCTTGATCGTCATTACTCGACCTCCTCGACCTTCACCAGGTGGTTAACGGCGAAGATCATGCCCCGAATCTCGGGACGGTCCTCCTTGACCACCACGTCGTTGATCCGCTTCAGCCCGAGCGACCGCAGCGACTCGCGCTGGTTGCGCTTGGTCCCGATGTCGGACCGCAGCTGTGTGACCTTGAGACGCGCCATGTTACGAGCCCACCCCCGCCCGATGTGCCAGCATGGCGGCGGGAGCGACGTCCTCGACCGGCAGGCCGCGGCGGGCGGCTACGGCCTCCGGAGATTCGAGGCTCTTCAGCGCCGCGACGGTGGCGTGCACGATGTTGATCGGGTTCGACGAGCCGAGGCTCTTGGAGAGCACGTCGTGGATGCCCGCGCACTCCAGCACGGCACGCACCGGACCACCGGCGATGACGCCCGTACCGGCGGAAGCCGGCTTGAGCAGCACGACGCCGGCGGCGTCTTCGCCTGTCACCGGGTGCGGGATCGACGCGGCGATGCGCGGCACCTTGAAGAAGTGCTTCTTGGCCTCCTCGACGCCCTTGGCGATCGCCGCGGGCACCTCCTTGGCCTTGCCGTAGCCGACGCCGACGGTGCCGTCGCCGTCGCCCACCACGACAAGCGCGGTGAAGCTGAAGCGACGGCCGCCCTTGACGACCTTGGCGACACGGTTGATCGTGACTACCCGCTCGAGGTGGGGGGTCTTCTCGACTGGCTGGTTGCCCTCGCCGCGGCCGCGACCGCGACCTTCGCGACGGCCGCCACCCTCGGTGCCACCGGACCCGCCGCCCCGGCGCTGCTGACCTGGCATTGGTCTTTCCTTCCTAGAACTCGAGTCCGGCTTCGCGGGCGGCCGTCGCCAGAGCGGCGAGCCGCCCCGCGTACTTGTTGCCACCACGGTCGAAGACGACCTTGGAGATACCCGCAGCCTTGGCGCGGTCGGCGAGCAGGGCGCCCACCTTGCCGGCGAGAGCGCTCTTGTCGCCCTCGCCACCCCGGATCGAGGCGTCGAGACTCGAGGCCGACACCAGTGTGTGGCCCTTCGCGTCGTCGACGATCTGGGCGGTGATGTGCCGCAGCGAGCGGGTGACCACCAGGCGCGGACGCTCGGCGGAGCCGAGAACGTTCTTCCGGACCCGGAAGTGCCGGCGCGCCCGCCCGACGGCGCGCTTCGCGGCCACGCCGCGGCGGCGCTTGAGCAGAGTCGCGCTCACTGTGCTCCTCCTTCGTTCGTGACTGCGGGGCTCCGCTTCGCTACGCTCCTCGCACTCACTTCTTACCGGCCTTTCCAGCCTTGCGACGGATGACCTCGCCCTGGTACTTGATGCCCTTGCCCTTATAGGGCTCCGGCGGGCGGATCTTCCGGATGTTGGCGGCGATCTCGCCGACCTGCTGCTTGTCGATACCGGCGATGTGGAACAGCGTCGGGCGCTCCACGGTGAACGTGATGCCCTCCGGCGCCGGCACAAGCACCGGGTGCGAGAACCCGAGCGCGAACTCCAGGTCCTTGCCCTTGGCGGTGACGCGGTAGCCGGTGCCGTTGATCTCCAGGCTCTTCCGGTACCCCTCGGTGACGCCAGTGATCATGTTGGCGACCAGGGTGCGGGAGAGACCGTGCAGCTCCTTGGCGCGGCGCTCGTCATTGGGGCGGCTGACGTGCAGCTCGCCGTCGTCGCCCCGCTCAGCCGTGATCGGCTCGGCGAGGGTGTGCGACAGCTCGCCCTTCGGGCCCTTGACCCGCACGGTGCGGCCGCTGATGTTGACGTCGACACCCGCGGGAACGGGAATCGACCTACGTCCGATTCGCGACATTTCTACCTGTCTCCCGTTACCAGACGAAGGCGAGGACTTCCCCGCCCACGCTCCGCTTGCGGGCCTGCCGGTCGGTGAGCAGCCCCTGGGACGTCGAAATGATCGCGACGCCGAGGCCGCCGAGCACACGCGGGAGCTCGTCGGACTTGGCGTACACCCGCAGCCCTGGCTTCGACACGCGCTTGATGCCGGCGAGACTGCGCTCCCGGCTGTTGCCGTACTTCAGCTCGACGATCAGGCGCTTGCCGACGGCGCCCTCCTCGGGCTCCTCGACCAGCCAGGAAGAGATGTAGCCCTCGGACTTGAGGACCTCGGCGATGTTCGCCTTGATCTTCGAGTAAGGCATCGAAACCCGGTCGTGGTACGCCTGGTTGGCGTTACGCAGACGCGTCAGCATGTCTGCGATCGGGTCGGTCATCGTCATCGGTTCAGATCAGCCTTTCTCGCCGGGGTTCCCGGGGGTACTCCCCGCGGGCCTACGGCGAAGAGAGTTGGTTACCAAGAAGCCTTGGACACGCCGGGCAGCTCACCGCGGTGGGCCATCTCCCGGATGCAGACACGGCAGAGACCGAACTTGCGGTACACCGCCTTCGGCCGCCCGCACCGCTGGCAGCGGGTGTACGCGCGCACCGAGAACTTTGGCTTCTTGGCGGCCTTGAGGATCAGGGCCTTCTTCGCCATGTTGTCAGTTCTCCTTGAACGGGAAGCCCAGGAGCTTCAGCAGCGCCCGGCCCTCGTCATCGGTCGTCGCGGTGGTGACCACCGTGATGTCCATGCCCCGGACCCGGTCGATCCGGTCCTGGTCGATCTCGTGGAACACCGACTGCTCGGTGAGACCGAACGTGTAGTTGCCGTTGCCGTCGAGCTTGCGCGCGTCGAGGCCGCGGAAGTCACGGATACGCGGCAGCGCGATCGACAGCAGCCGGTCCAGGAACTCCCACATCCGGTCACCGCGGAGCGTGACCTTGGCGCCGATCGGCATGCCCTCGCGGAGCTTGAACTGCGCGATCGACTTGGTCGCCCGGCGCACCTGCGGCTTCTGCCCGGTGATCGTGGCGAGGTCGCGGACCGCGCCGTCGATGAGCTTGGCGTCGCGGGCCGCGTCGCCGACACCCATGTTGACCACGATCTTCACGAGGCCAGGCACCTGCATCGGGTTGGCGTAGTTGAACTGTTCCTTCAGCTTCGCCACGATCTCGCTGCGGTACCGCTCCTTGAGGCGGGGCGCGATCTTGGTTTCGGTCGGAGCAGTCATCACAGGTCCTTACCGGTGCGACGCGAGATGCGGACCTTCTGGCCGTTGTCGTCGAAGCGGTAGCCGACGCGGGTCGGCTTGCCGTCTCCGTCGACGACCGCCACGTTCGAGACGTGGATCGCCGCCTCCTGGGTGACGATGCCGCCGGTCTTGGCACCACGCTGGGTCGTGCGGATGCGGGTGTGCTTCTTGACGCGGTTGACGCCCTCGACGATGACCTTGTTGTCCCGCGGCAGGGCCTGAATGACCTTGCCCCGGGCACCCTTGTCCTTGCCGGCGATGACCTCGACCGTGTCGCCCTTCTTAACCTTCACGGTTAGAGCACCTCCGGTGCGAGCGAGATAATCTTCATGAACCGCTTGTCCCGCAGCTCACGGCCCACCGGGCCGAAGATGCGCGTGCCACGCGGGTCACCGCCGTCCTTGATGATCACAGCGGCGTTCTCGTCGAAGCGGATGTACGACCCGTCGGGCCGCCGCTTCTCCTTGGCGGTGCGGACGACGACCGCCTTGACGACGTCGCCCTTCTTGACCCCCGCGCCCGGGATCGCGTCCTTGACCGTGGCCACGATGACGTCGCCGATACCGGCGTAGCGCCGACCCGAGCCACCGAGGACCCGGATGCACAGGATCTCCCGCGCACCGGTGTTGTCGGCGACCCGTAGTCGGGACTCTTGCTGAATCACGTCTGTCTCCTATGTCTGCCAGTTCTCCGGCGGCCAGCCGCCGGAGCTTGGCGGAACCCTGAGTTTGCCGGTTCGGGCCCGCTTCGCGACCCTCACATGCTTACTACTTGCTACTTGGCCTTCTCGAGGATCTCCACGACCCGCCAGCGCTTGGTGGCGGACAGCGGGCGCGTCTCCATCAGCAGCACCCGGTCGCCGACGCCGCACGCGTTCTGCTCGTCGTGCGCCTTCAGCTTGCTGGTGCGACGGAGCACCTTGCCGTACAGCGCGTGCTTGACGCGGTCCTCGACCTCGACGACCACCGTCTTGTCCATCTTGTCGCTGACGACCAGGCCCTCGCGGACCTTACGCCGGGCACGAGGCGCGGCGATGTTCGACTCACTCATGACGCAATCACCTCAGTCGGCGCGGCCGAGAGCCCAAGCTCGCGCTCCCGCATAATCGTGTAAATCCGGGCGATCTCCTTGCGGATGACCTGAAGACGCTTGTTGTTGTCCAGCTGCCCGGTGGCGCTCTGCACGCGGAGGTTGAACAGCTCCGCCTTGGCCTCCCGCAGCTGCGAGATCAGCTCCTCGTCGGAGTGCTCACGCAGCTCGGCGGCCTTGGTGCCCGCTGCCATCAGACCTCACCCACTTCGCGCGACACGATGCGGCACTTCATCGGAAGCTTGTGGATCGCGCGACGCATCGCCTCTCGCGCGATCGCCTCGTTCGGGAACGACATCTCGAACAGGACCCGACCCGGCTTGACGTTGGCGATCCACCACTCGGGCGAACCCTTACCGGAACCCATGCGGGTTTCGGCCGGCTTCTTCGTCAGGGCCTGGTCCGGGAAGACCGTGATCCAGACCTTGCCACCACGCTTGATGTGGCGGGTCATCGCGATACGAGCCGCCTCGATCTGCCGGTTGGTCACGTAGGCGGGCTCCAGAGCCTGGATACCGAACTCACCGAAGACGACCCGGTTACCGCCCTTGCTCGCCCCGGAACGGGACGGGTGGTGCGGCTTGCGGAAGCCCTTCGGGGGCTTACGCGGCATCAGCATGTGTCAGCCCTCCTGCTGCTCACTCGGGGCGGCGGTAGCGACGGGCGCGGCCTCCACGGGTGCGGCCACCGGCGCCGGCGGAGCCGACTGCTCGGCAGCGGCCGCAGCCGCGGCGCGACCCGCCTCGGTGCCACCAGCGGTCGTACCGGACGAACCGGAACGGCCACGGCGCGGACGCTCGGGACGGTCGCCCCGCTCGCGGCGCGGGCGCGCGGGCCCGGTGTCGGCCGGGGTCTCGCGACCCGGCACGGCGTCACCCTTGTAGATCCACACCTTCACGCCGATACGGCCGAAGGTGGTACGCGCCTCGAAGAAGCCGTACTCGATGTTGGCCCGCAGCGTGTGCAGCGGCACCCGGCCCTCGCGGTAGAACTCCGTGCGGCTCATCTCGGCGCCGCCCAGGCGGCCCGAGACCTGCACCCGGATGCCCCGCACGATCGGGTTCTTCATCGCGGACTGCATCGCCTTACGCATCGCCCGCCGGAAGCTGACCCGGCTGGACAGCTGCTCGGCCACGCCCTGCGCGACGAGCTGCGCGTCCGACTCGGGGCTCTTCACCTCGAGGATGTTGAGCTGGACCTGCTTGCCGGTGAGCTTCTCCAGCTCACCGCGGATGCGGTCGGCCTCCGCGCCCTTGCGGCCGATGACGATGCCCGGCCGGGCGGTGTGGATGTCGACGCGAACCCGGTCGCGGGTGCGCTCGATGTCCACCTTGGAGATACCGGCACGCTCCAGACCCTTGGACATCATCCGCCGGATCTTCACGTCCTCGGCGATGTAGTCCTTGTAGAGCTTGTCCGCGTACCAGCGGGACTTCCAGTCGGTGGAGATGCCGAGCCGGAACCCGTGCGGGTGAACCTTCTGACCCATTACTCGGTCCCTTCCTCGGCGGTGGTCTCCGCCTTCGTCTCGGCCGGCTTAGCAGGCCCAGACGCCTTGTCCGCTGTGGCTTTCTTCGCCGGCGTCGCTTTCTTCGCCGGCGCCGCCTTCTTGGCCGCCGCCTTGCGCGGTGCCGACAGCGCGACGGCCTCCACCACGATCGTGATGTGGCAGGTGCGCTTGCGAATCCGGTACGCCCGACCCTGCGCCCGCGGCTGGAAGCGCTTGAGCGTCGGACCCTCGTCGACGTACGCCTCGGCGACGAGCAGCGCGTCGGGGTCCAGCCGCTCGTTGGTCTCGGCGTTCGCGATCGCGCTGGCCAGCACCTTGTAGACCTGCTCGCTGGCCGACTGCGGCGCGAACTTCAGCACCGTGAGCGCCTCCTGCGCGGGCAGACCGCGGACGAGGTTGACCACTCGGCGCGCCTTGGTCGGCGAGATGCGCACGTGCCGCGCAACCGCCCGCGCGCCCGGAAGCGCCGGAGCGTCGCCCTTAACTGGCATCGCTGTAACCCCTTGATCCTTTATCCGTAGTCCTGCCGCTTTACCGGCGCCGGCTCTTGCGGTCGTCCTTCTCGTGACCCTTGAAGGTGCGGGTCAGCGCGAACTCGCCGAGCTTGTGCCCGACCATCGCCTCGGTGATGAACACCGGGACGTGCTTGCGACCGTCGTGCACCGCGATCGTGTGCCCGAGCATCTCGGGGATGATCGTCGAACGCCGCGACCAGGTCTTGATGACGTTCTTGGAGCCCTTGTCGTTCTGCGTCTCCACCTTCTTCACAAGGTGGTCGTCGACGAAGGGACCCTTCTTGAGACTGCGTGGCATGTGGGATTAACCCCGCTTCCGGTTGGCGTAACGACGGCGAACGATCAGCCGGTCGCTCGGCAGACCCTTACGGCGGGTGCGACCCTCCGGCTTGCCCTGGGGGTTGACCGGGTGGCGACCACCGGAGGTCTTACCCTCACCACCACCGTGCGGGTGGTCGACCGGGTTCATCGCGACACCGCGGACGGTCGGGCGCTTGCCCTTCCACCGCATCCGGCCTGCCTTGCCCCAGTTGATGTTGGACTGGTCGGCGTTGCCGATCTCGCCCACGGTCGCGCGGCAGCGCACGTCGACACGCCGGATCTCGCCCGAGGGCATCCGGAGCGTCGCGTAGGCGCCCTCACGACCGAGCAGCTGGATGCCGACGCCGGCCGAGCGGGCCAGCTTGGCGCCGCCGCCCGGGCGCAGCTCCACACAGTGGATCTGGGTACCCACCGGGATGTTGCGCAGCGGGAGGTTGTTGCCGGGCTTGATGTCGGCACCCGGGCCGGACTCGACCCGGTCGCCCTGCTTCAGGTCCTTCGGCGCGACGATGTAGCGCTTCTCGCCGTCGGCGTAGTGCAGCAGCGCGATGCGGGCGGTGCGGTTGGGGTCGTACTCGATGTGCGCGACCTTCGCCGGCACGCCGTCCTTGTCGACCCGCTTGAAGTCGATCAGCCGGTACTGGCGCTTGTGCCCGCCGCCCTGGTGCCGCGTAGTGATCTTTCCACTCGCGTTGCGGCCACCCTTCTTGGGCAGCGGCACCAGCAGTGACTTCTCCGGCGTCGACCGGGTGATCTCAGCGAAGTCGGCGACGCTGGAGCCACGGCGGCCCGGCGACGTCGGCTTGTACTTACGAATCGGCATGATTTAACAACCCCTCAGCTGACCGGGCCGCCGAAGGCCTCGATGCGGTCACCGTCAGCCAGCTTCACCAGTGCCCGCTTCGTGGCCTTGCGCTGCCCCCAGCCGGTGCGGGTGCGCTTGCGCTTGCCCTCGCGGTTGGCGGTGTTGACCGTCAGCACGCGGACGTTGAAGATCTGCTGGATAGCGATCTTGATCTGGGTCTTGTTGGCGTCCGGCCGGACCAGGAACGTGTACCAGTTCTGGTCGAGAACGCTGTAGCTCTTCTCCGACACGACCGGCGCGATGATGATGTCGCGCGGATCCGGGATGGTGGTCACTTGTCGGCCTCCGTCTCGTCCGCCGGCGTCTCGCCCAGGAACTCGGCGAGCGCGTCCTTGGTGAACACGACGTCGTCGGCGACCAGCACGTCGTACGTGTTGAGCTGGCCGGCCTCGATGAGGTGCACACCCTCGCCGCTGAGGTTTCGCAGCGAGAGCCAGTTGACCTGGTCCTCGCCCGCGAGCACCACCAGCACGCGCTTGCGCTCGGTCGCGGCGCGCAGTGTCTTCAGCGCGGCCTTGGTCGACGGCACCTCGCCGGTGACGAAGCCCTCGACGACGTGCAGGCGACCCTCGCGAGCCCGGTCGGAGAGGGCGCCCCGCAGCGCGGCGACCTTCATCTTCTTCGGGGTCCGCTGGCTGTAGTCACGCGGCACCGGGCCGTGCACCACGCCACCGCCGGTGAACTGCGGAGCGCGGATCGAGCCCTGGCGGGCGCGACCGGTGCCCTTCTGCTTGTACGGCTTCTTGCCGCCACCGGCGACCTCAGCGCGGGTCTTGGCCTTGTGCGTGCCCTGGCGGGCGGCCGCGAGCTGGGCCACCACGACCTGGTGCATCAGCGGGATGTTCGCCTGTACGTCGAAGATCTCGGCGGGCAGGTCGACGGTGCCGGCCGTCGTGCCCTCAGGGGTCAGAACGCCAACCGTGGTCACCTCGCACCACCCTTCGACTTGGCCTTGGCCGCGGTGCGGA
>Ga0214467_1000024_pt1 | contig 43470 bp, 38 predicted proteins | sample RVTome_8_FD_187339 | JGI IMG/M metagenome (GOLD analysis project Ga0214467, IMG submission 187339) | Soil microbial communities from uranium-contaminated site in the Upper Colorado River Basin, Wyoming, United States - RVT160D0 HiSeq ...
GGCCGGCCGCGCCGGTCGCAACGGGCATGAGGCGATCGCCGTGCTCGTCGCCCGCGATGACCCGCTCGACACCTACCTCGTGCACCACCCCGAGGCCCTCTTCGGCCGCCCGGTGGAGGCGACGGTGCTCGACCCGTCCAACCCGTACGTGCTGGCCCCGCAGCTGTGCAGCGCCGCGTACGAGGCCCCGCTCACCCGCGCCGACCTGCCGCTCTTCGGCCCCGACGCGCCCGCGGTGCTTGACGAGCTGGTCGCCGAGGGGGTGCTGCGGCGCCGCCCGAGCGGCTGGTATTGGACCGGTGAGGGGCGGCCGGAGGTCGACCTGCGCGGCACCGGCGGCCTGCCGGTCTGCGTCGTCGAAGCCGCCACGGGCCGCCTGCTCGGCACCGTCGACCCGGGCTCGTCGCACTTCATGGTCCACTCTGGAGCGGTCTACCTGCACCAGGGCGAGTCGTACGTCGTGGACACCCTCGACCTGGAAGACGCGGTCGCGCTCGTGCACCGCGAGGAGCCCGAGTGGTCCACCCACGCCCGCGACGTCACCTCGCTCTCCGTGGCGTCGGTGCGGTCTTATGTGGATGCCGGCCCGGTCGGCCTCTTCTTCGGTGACGTCGACGTGACCAGTCAGGTCGTCTCGTACCAGCGGCGCCGCCTCGGCTCGGGCGAGGTGCTCGGCACCTGGCCACTCGATCTGCCCACGCGCGAGCTCCGCACGACGGCGGTGTGGTTCACGCTGTCGCCGCAGTCGCTGGAGGCCGCCGGCGTAGAAGACATACCGGGCGGCCTGCACGCGGCCGAGCACGCCGCCATCGGCCTGTTGCCGCTGGTCGCCACCTGCGACCGCTGGGACATCGGCGGCCTCTCCACGGCGGCACACCCGGACACGGGCGCGCCCACCGTCTTCGTGTACGACGGCCACCCAGGCGGCGCGGGCTTCGCCGAGCGGGCGTACAAGATCGCCGCCGGGTGGCTACAGGCCACGAGAGACGCGATCGACGGCTGCGCCTGCGAGACGGGGTGCCCATCGTGCGTGCAGTCACCCAAATGCGGCAATGGCAACAACCCACTCTCCAAGGCCGACGCGGTGCGTGTCCTGGATGTGGTGCTGGCGTCGCTGCCCCGTTAAATCTTGCTCACATACTTCGACAGACATGGATGGCTGGGTAGCGTCGATCCCGTGGCCAACACCATCGGCGAGACCATAGAGATCCTCTATGCGATCAACCAGGAAACCCTCACGACCGACCAGCAGATCGCCCTAGCCCAGGCCTACGCGACCTTCGCCCAGGCCGAACGCCTAGAGATGATCAACCAGCGCCTCTACAGCATCCACCAGATCCTGAACGGCCTAGCCCTCCGAGTCGCACAGCCGTAGTCGCCGGGGGGTGGGCCGTCGCCCGGCGGCCCCTGTGGTTGCGGTGCGGGACGGCTGTGGTCGCCGTGTGGTCATGGTCGCCGCGCGGAGCGGCCGTGGGCCGAGCCGAGCGGCGCCCGCGCGGGCGCTACTGGGAGCGGATCGGGCCGGCGCGGGCAGCGGCCCGGGCGGTGCGGGTGAGGCCGGGCAGTGGTGTCACATCGACCTCAGCGGTGACGATGAGATCCAGACCATCCACTGTGCACGCCGCGAGCCGCCCGCCGTTTCGGGACACCAGCTCGCCGGCGCGGGCGCAGGCGGAGTCCGAGCCTTCGAGGACCCGCATCGCGCCCGCCAGCGCGCCCAGGTCCGCCGCCGTACGCGCTTCGTGCCGAGCCACCCGCGCCGCGCCCACCGCCGCCCCGGCGACCGCTATGCCGATCAGCACCAGCCCGATCGCCAGGACCATGATGGTGGCGGCGCCCCGATCCGCCGGCCGCTCGCGCCGCTCTCCGCCCCGTCCGCGCCCCTGTGGGCAGACCTCGCGTCGTCGATGGCTCATCCCGGCGGCTCCGGCGTGCTGGGCTCGACGGCGGCGACCGCCGTCGCGGTGACCGTGGTGCCTGGGACGCCTCCCCCGATCGCGCGCACCGGCGCTCTCACGGTCGCCACCACCGTCTCGCCCGCCGTCGCGATCGACACGGTGGCACCCGGCGGCGCTATCCGCTGCCCCGCCGCCACGCCACTCTCACCACGTGCGGCGGCCAGCGCGGCCTCCCGGGCGGCGTCGACGCAGTGGGCCTTGGTGGTCACCGCGTTGACCGCTGTCAAACCGGCGAACAGCAACAGCATCAGGGCCGGCAGCCCAGCCGCCAACTCGGCGGTGAACGACCCCCGGTCGCGGTGTGCTCTCCGATCGCGGCCAGATCGCCGGCCGCGGCCGGGCTGCCGGCCCCGGCTCACTTCAGCGCCCCCTCGATGATGCCGGTGAGCGCTCGTTGGATGCTGCCACTGGTGACGACCTTCAGCAGCACGCCGGCGAACGCGACGGCGGCCATCGTCCCGACGGCATACTCAGCGGTGTTCATCCCAGCGTCGGCCTCTCCGCGACGCCTCCGCGCCACGATCCCCCGCAACCCGGCTCCCCACAGCCGAGCGATCAGACTGCGCACACGAATCCCCTCTCTTCGTCGAATCCCCCACACCCGCCGGGCTGGCGGGCGAAGCTCTTACGGCGCGGCTCGCGGCTCCGAACGCGCGCTGGTGCTCGTGGCGCTTTCTGCGGTTGCTTTACCTGCCGCCGTGCTCAGAGCACGTCGCGCAGCACGGCAAGCAGCACCGGCACCAGGCCGGCGAGGATGAACGCCGGCAGGAAGCACAGCCCCAGCGGCAGCACGATGAGCACCCCTGCCCGGCGGGCGGCCGCTTCGCTGGCGATGGCGCGGTCCGCGCGTAGGTCGTCCGCGAGCCGGGCCAACGCGCCGGCCAGAGCGGAGCCGCTGGCGCTGGACCGGGCCGCCGCCTGCGCCATCCGCCCCGCACCAGCCACCGGCGCGAGGTGACCCCACGCCTCCGCCGGCTCAGCTCCCAGGCGGAGGGAGCGGGCGACGCGCGCGAGGCGGTCTCCGAGCGGGCCGCCGATCGCCTCGGCCACGGCCGCTGCGGCGTGGTCGACCGGTGCGCCAGCACGCAGGCCGGCGGCCATCAGGTCGGCGGCGAGCGGCAGGTCGGCGACCTCGCGCAGCCGTCGTGCCCGCGCCTCGGCCGGCTCCAGGCGCCGCAGGAAGCGCTCGAGAACGACCGCCACCGCCGCGCCGACCGCCAGCCCTGGCAGGCCACCCACGAAGAGCGCGACCGCGAAGCCGCCGAGGCCCGCCGCGACTCGGATCGGATTGGGCCGCCACCGCCGGCGCGTGGAGAGGCTGGCGAGGCGTCGCCGCGCCGGCCGGCCACGCACGCCGACGACGACCGCGGCTGCCACCAGGCTCGCGATGAGCACCGCTTCCGCCGGCCTCATACGTCGCTCCCCAGGCCAGCCCTGTCGTCGACGGCCGCCCCGGCACGTGGCCGGGGGCGCGGCTTGGGGCGATCGGCACCGCGCGCCGTCTCGGCGACATCCGTTTGCGTCGCGGCAGCGCGCCGCGGCAGGGGAATCGCCGCCTCGGCCACCGTCCACAGTGGCTCGGGCATCGGTGCGACCCGCTCGGCTGCTGAGGCCACCGGTGGTGCCGGTGGTGCCTGCGGCGATGGTGGTGATGCGGGCTCGGGCCGGGCGGTGCCGGCGGAGGCGATGCGGTCGGCCCAGGCCAGCCCCGCCACCTGGAGCACGATCGCCCCGACCGCGCAGGCGGCACCGATCGGCGTGTGCAGCAATACGGCCAGCGGATCGGCGCCGATGCTGTAACCCAGCACGATCCCGCCCACCGGCAGACCGGCGAGCAGCCAGGCCGTCGCCCGCGCACCGGCTGCCTGGGCCGCCGCGGCAGCGCTCGCGCGGTCCATGGCCCGGGCGTCGGCCTCAATGCGCTCGACCAGGTCGGCGATCGGGGCGCCAGTACGCTCGGCGAGGCGCCAGGCCGCGCTGGTGAGCTGCGCCATCCTGCGGTCCTCGATCGCCTTCACCCCCGACCCAGGCTCGGCGGAGCTGTCAGCGGCGGGGAGGCCGGCCCTGAGATCCGCCGCCAAGCCGCACAGCGCGTCAAGCGAGCGGGTCCGCATCGCCGCCGCGACGCGGGAAGCCCGGCGGCGCAGCACCGTACGCACCGCGATGGCCCCGTATCCGCCGGCCACCACACCGGCGACCGGCCCGGCGAGCAGCGTGCCGGTGAGTGCCGCGAGTGCGACCGCCAGGATCATCGCCCGCGGGCCGGAGAGCGACTCGACCCGCGCCCGGAGGCTCCGCGCCGCCGGGCCCGACGACGTGAGCAACCGGGCCTGGCGACTGCGCTGCGGCCAGCCCAGCACGACGGCCGCGGCGAGCAGGCAGGTGGCGGCGACCAGCCAGTGAGCGGTCATGGCCGGCCCCCTTGCCCAGAGAGCACCGGCGGCACGAGGACCGAGCGGTCGAGGAACATCCGGGCCAACGCCTGTGCCGCCGGCCCCGGCCCGTGCCCCCGCCGCCACGCCGGGAGCACCGTCACGAGCCGCTCGCTGCCGGAGGGCATCAGCACACTGATCGAGTCGAGGATGCGCCCGCCACGGGTACGCCGCACGTGGAGCACCGCCTGCAACGCGGCGGCCGCCTGGGCGTGCAGCGCGGCGCGGGGCAGGCCGCCCAGCAGCCCCAGCGCCTCCAACCGGGCTGGCACGTCAGCCGGCGAGTTGGCGTGGAGCGTGCCCGCGCCGCCCTCGTGACCGGTGTTGAGTGCGGCGAGCAGGTCGACGACCTCGCTCCCGCGACACTCGCCCACCACCAGCCGGTCGGGGCGCATGCGCAGCGCCTGGCGCACGAGGTCGCTGAGCGTGACAGTGCCCGCGCCTTCCACATTGGACGTGCGCGCCTGGAGGCCGACGACGTGCGGATGCACCGGTCGCAGCTCGGCCGCGTCTTCGACCAGCACGATCCGCTCGGTGTGCGGCACCAGGCCGAGCAGCGTATTGAGCAGGGTGGTCTTGCCAGAGCCGGTGCCGCCGGTCACCAGATATGCCAGGCGGGCGCCAACGATCGCGGCCAGCAGCGTCGCGATCGGCTCGGGGACGGTGCCCTGCTCGATCAGCTCGTGCAGCGTGAAGGGCCGCTGCCGGAAGGTGCGCAGCGACAGGTACGGCCCCTCGGTGGCCACCGGCGGCAGCACCGCATGCAGTCGGGTGCCGTCGGGGAGGCGCGCGTCGACGTACGGACTGGCGTCGTCGAGCCGCCGCCCACACCCCGCCGCGAGTCGCTGGGCCAGCCGCCGCACCTCGTCGACACCACCGAGCACAGTGGACACCCGCTGCAGGCCGCTGCCGCGGTCGATCCACACGTCGCGCCCGTTGACGAGCACGTCGGTGACCGCCGGATCAGTCAGAAAGGGCGTCAGCGGCCCGGCCCCGACCAGATCGCTGTGGACCTGGCTGGCGAGGCGGAGCACGGCGCTGTCGCCCAGGACGGCGCCGGCGGGCTCGCGGCGCACCGCCGAGACCACCGCAGACGGGGTCGCCTCCACACCCTCGACGGCGAAGCGCCGGCGCACCCGGCTCGCGAGGTCGATCTGCCCGCTCATGCCGCGGCCTCCACGGACGTCCCGGTCAGCTCCGCGACCAGCCGCTGGCACAGCGCGGCCAGCGGACCACGCCCCTTCGACGTCGGCGCCACGCCCTGCTCCAGGCTGCGGCACAGCGCCGGCTCCGGACGCAGAGTGCCGGCGAGCGGCATGTGCAGCGAGTCGGCGATGTCACGTGCCCGGAGCCGGCCAGGCGTGGGTCCGCGCACGATCAGCGCGACGTCGGCGCAGTGCAGGCGGGTGAGGGCGGCGATCCGGCTGGCGGCCGCGGTGGCGCGAAGCTCGGCCGGCACCACCAGATAGACCCGGTCAGCCGCCTGCAACGCCACCACCGCCGCGTCGTCGAACTGCCGTGGCAGGTCGACCACCACCAGGTCGCAGGCTCGGCGACCGGCGTCAACGGTCGCGGCCATCGCCTGGGGCGGCAGGCCGACCATCTCGCCTCGATCCCACGAGAGCACCACCAGCCCGCCGCGATTGGGCAGCGCACCCACCAGCGCGGTCGCGTCGATGCGACCGTCGGCCTGGCTCAGCGCCGGCCACCGCAGCCCGTCGAGATCCTCCCAACCGAGCACCAGGTCGAGCCCGCCACCGAGCGGATCGGCGTCGACCAGGAGCGTGCGGAGACCGGCCCGCTTCGCGGTTACCGCCAGGCCGCTGGCCAGCACGCTCGCACCGGCACCACCGCGCCCGCCGACCACGCCCAGCACCCTGCCCCGGCCCAGGCTCGGCAGCCGCTCGGCGAACCGCTCCACCAGCCACCCCTCGGCGGCCGGGAGCATCGCGACGTGCTCGGCGCCAAGTGCCTCGGCGGTCTGCCAAGGGTCTTCCGGGTACCCCGATGATCTGGCGACCAGGACGACGCGCGGGCGGCGGGGCAAGGCCGAACGAACCGCGTCGCCGGCCTGGTCCATGCCGATGAGGATCAGCGGCGCGCCCGGATATCGCGACCGGGCGGCCGACGGATCCGGCGCGACCTCGAGCTCGCTGCCGCCGGCGGCAGCGAGGCGGAGTAAATCTTCGAGGAGGTCGCTGTCGGCGGTGACCAGCAAGGGCAGGCGGCGAGCGGCGGGCATGGACGGCAGTGGCATTCGCTGCTCCTACGGTGGGCGGGATTGCCAATACCGTCCTGCCGCGAGCGCGGCCAGCCAACGCAACCTTGATCGATCTGTGGATAACTGGACCGGCTGTGGAAAACGCCCGAAGAGCGAGTCGATCTGCTAGCTCCTGAGTTCGATCTACCTTCGGTACGGTGTGCGGGTGTTGGGCAAGTTTGAGCCACACGTGCCGTCACCTCTGTCGGAGCTGGTCGATGAGCGGCTGGCGCCCTCCGGTGTCCGGCTCTACCTCAAGCGCGACGACCTCATCCACCCCGACATCCCGGGCAACAAGTGGCGCAAGCTGAAGTACAACCTCGCCGCCGCTGAAGAGCAGGGCCACGACACGCTCTTGACCTTCGGCGGCGCGTACTCCAACCACATCCGGGCCGTCGCCGCGGCCGGGCATTACTTCGGCTTCGCCACCGTCGGCGTGATCCGCGGCGAAGAGCACCTGCCGCTCAACCCCACGCTGGCGTACGCGGTCGAGCGGGGCATGCGCCTCCGCTACCTGGACCGCGGCGCATACCGCGCCAAGACAGATCCCGAGGTCATCGCGGGTCTCAGGCGCGAGCTCGGTGACTTTTATCCGTTGCCCGAGGGCGGCAGCAACGCACTGGCGCTCCGTGGGTGTGCCGAACTGCCGGGTGAGATCCCGTTCACGTTCGACCACATCTGTTGCGCGACCGGCACGGGCGGCACGCTGGCCGGGCTGGCGCTCGGCCTGGTCGACGGGCAGCGGGCGATCGGCTTCGCGGCGCTGAAGGGCGGCGACTTCCTGGTGGACGACGTCCGGCGGCTCCAGACGGAGTACGGCCGGCAGACCGACAACTGGTCCGTGGAGACGGCCTATCACTTCGGCGGGTTCGCGCGCCGCGACGCCGAGTTGGACGGCTTCATCCAGGACTTCGCGGAACGGCACAGCATCGCGCTGGAATGGGTCTACGTGGCGAAGATGATGTTCGGCGTCTACGCGCTCGTACAAGCTGGGCGTTTCGCGCCGGGCACCATTCTCGTCGCCGTCGTAACGGCCAGCGGGTAGGCGGTATCAGAGACGGCGTCGTGGTGAGGGATCAGAGCGACGCAACCATCGAGGCAACTAACGGCGGTCAAATGAGGACCACGCGTCGTCCTCCCCGACCGCACCGGCCATCTAGAGATCCACAACAGACGGATCGGGGCTCTGACCTGCGACGAAAGCGCTTCCACAACGAGGACGACCCCCGCCGGGGGGAGGCGGGGGTCGTCTGGGGTCCGGCTCCGGGGGGGTCGAGCCGAAACCCACTCAGCGGTCACGGGGGGTGCAACCGCCGAGAGCTTTCACGGACACGTCGCGTAGGGACGTGAAACCGCGTCGTAAACAAGCATGCCTGAGTGGACCGGCACGCGTCGAGTGGCGTTTGCCGCAACTATCGCGACACGCCGACTCAATACGGTGATCCGGGTCGCCGTGTCGCTGATCAGCGGCTCAGAACCGCAGGTCGGCGGCGCGACCGCCAGGACCCCAGGCACGCGCTGACCTTACGCCATCCGGCTACACTGGCGCGTCGTGGGCCGGAGTGCCGCCTTTTTTGACCTGGACAAGACGGTGATCGCTAAGTCGAGCGCGTTGGCGTTCGGCCGGCCCTTCTACCGGGACGGGCTGATCACGCGTCGCGACGTTGTGAAGTCGGCCTATGCGCAGCTCATGTTTCGGCTGGGCGGCACCGACGAGCAGAGCATGGCGCGCACCCGCGACTACCTGGCCGAGCTGTGCAAGGGGTGGCAGGTCGACCAGGTTCGCCAGATCGTCACGGAGACGCTGCACGAGCTGATCAACCCGTACGTGTACGCGGAGGCCGCCGCGCTGATCGAGGAGCACCAGGCGGCCGGCCGCGACATCGTGCTGGTCTCCGCGTCGGGTGAGGAGATCGTGCGGCCGATCGGCGAGTTGCTGGGGATCACCGACGTGATCGCCACGCGGATGACGATCGAAGACGGGCGCTACAACGGCAAGGTCGAGTTCTACGCCGCCGGTCTGAGCAAGGTCACCGCCGTGACCGAGATGGCCAAGGAGCGCGGATACGACCTCGGTGAGTCGTACGCGTACTCCGACTCCTCCAGCGACGCCCCGCTGCTGGAGGCGGTCGGCCACCCGACGGCGGTCAACCCGGATCGCGGGCTGCGCCGCCTCGCCACGGAAAACGCGTGGCCGGTGCTGGAGTTTCGCCACCCGATCCCGCTGGGGCGGCGGCTGCGGGAGCGGCCGGCCGTGCCCGTGGCGGCGGCCGCGATCGGCGTGGGCGTGGGGGTCGCCATCGGCATCGCCTGGTACGGGCGGCACCGGCGCACGCGCTCTACCGGCACCGAGGGTGGGCGCGGCCGGGCCGCCACCACGAACCAGTAGTCACCCACCGTCACACAATGTTGCGGAGGGCTAGCGATCTTGGCTGGACCGGCGTAGAACAAGGGGTGCGGACCTCGCGCTTTGCGGGCTCCGTGCACGGCCACCGGGCACCCACGCGCGACCAGCCGCGGCAGGCGCGTTGCGGCGGCACCGTTGAGGACCGCTGACAACGACTTAGAGGTGCACGCTTGGTAACCCGGATGGACGTGTGGTGACGGCGCCTCTCAATGAGGCGCCGTCCACGTGTCCGGGGCCAGGAAAACCCTAGGCCGGAGCCAGGCGGAGTGCGGCCGCGTGCCGCTCGCGCAGGTCGTGGTAGACCGCGCGAAACGCGCCGGGCCTGTCGTGGAAGTCGACACCCTTCGCCCACAGGGATGTCGGCAGGTGCGCCCCGTCGGCCCGCTCGATCAGCACTGTCAGGCCGCTCGGGATCTCCAGCCGCCCGAGGCGGTGGGCGCCCTCGTGGAGGCGAAACTGCTCGACATCCCGCCAGGCGACCGTGCGGGAGCGAAACAACCCGCGCACCCGCACGCCGTATCCGCTGACGTAGACGCCCATGCGCTCGATCCGCCAGCAGCCCAGCAGCCACAGCCCGACCAGGGCGACGCCGAGCGCCGCGACGCCGAGGCCCTCCACCTCGAAGAGCTCGAGGGTGCTCCAACCGAAGATCGCTAGTGCCGCGAACTCCCACAACATGATCAGGCGACGGCCCCGGCCCGGGGCATAGGGTCGCACCCACCGAAAACTCACCCGCCCAGGCTAGCCTCCGGCTCATGGTGATCGGGATAGTCAGTCCGGGCTTCATGGGCGCCGCTCTCGGTGGCGCCTTGCGTGACGGCGGCGCGCGCGTGGTGACCACGCTCGATGGCCGCTCGGCGCGGAGCGCGAGACTCGCCGAGGCCGCCGGCTTGGAGGTGCTGGACACCTTCGACGACGTGCTCGTCGCGGCCGAGGTCATCCTCGTCGTGACGCCTCCGGACGTGGCCAGCGGCGTGGCCCGGCGGGTCGCGGAGGCCGCCGGCCGCACCGGCGCACACCCGCTCGTCGCCGACCTCAACGCCATCGCGCCCACCACCGTGGCGGCGATCGGGGCGACGTTGGCCGGGGCGGGCCTCGACCTCGTCGACGGGTCGATCTCCGGTCCTCCGCCGAGCACCCGCCCCGGCGCCCGCGTCTACCTCTCCGGTCCCCGTGCCACCGAGATCGCCGCCCTGCCGTGGCGCGATGTGAGCGCGATCGTGCTGCCTGGCCCCGCCGGCCAGGCCAGCGCCGTCAAGATGTGCACCGCGAGTGTCTACAAGGGAACGACGGCGGTGGTCACGCAGGCGCTGCGGGCCGCCGACCACTACGGCGTACTCGATCAGGTCGTGGAGGATCTCGGCGACCACGCGGACGCGGGCGCGGTGGCCGTGGCGGCAGCGAAGGCCGCCCGATTTGTCGCTGAGATGCGGGAGATCGCCTCCGCGCAGCGGTCGGCCGGGCTGACACCCGCGCTCTTCGAGGCCTTCGCCGCGGTGTACGAGGACATCGCCGCCACCGACCTCGCCAACGGTGACCCGGAGAGCATCTCCCGGGACGTGCCGCCCGCCGAGGTGGCGCGGCGGCTCAAGCGGCGATGACCGAGGCGGCTTCCTCCAGGTCGAGTGCCGCCGCCTCCACCGCCGCCGCGTAGTGCCGCAGCCAGGCGCGCAGACCGTCGGGTGTACCGGTGGCGAAGGCGTTGGCCGCGCCCACGTACTCGGGCTCGCGGGCCAGGTGCCCCACCTCGACGGCGAGCAGCCCGCGTGGGTCGAAGCCGCTCGCCACCAGCGTGAGGCGCGCCGCCGCCCGGGCCACCACGCCGGACGGGCCGGCGAAGGGGCGGAGGGCGAGCAGCTCGCCGTGTACGACGGCGGCCACCACCAGCGGCGACGCGCTCGTGCCGCCGGCGACCAGGTCCATCAGCGCGTCCAGGCGCGGGCTCGGCGTGGCCGGGCGACCCAGCGAGGCCTCGTCCAACACGTCGCGCCCGGCGAGCACGTGCACCCTGGCCAGCACCTGCCGCGAAGCGGTCGACCACCGCTCGGCGAGGCCGCCGAGCGCGCCGGCGACGCGCAGCGCGCCCTGTACCACCGGATCGGTCACCGTGCCGGCGCGGACGGCTTCGCGCTCGTACCCGTATCCCTCAAGGGCGGCGCTGGCCACCGCGGACCGGAGGCTGACCTCGGCCGCGACCTGTCCGCCCTGACGCCGCAACGCGCGGTGCCGCATGGCGGCGTCGGCCCGGTCGCGCGCGGACGCCACCGCCTCGCGGACGCCGGCGAGGTCGACAAGGGGAGCGAGCGGGTCAGCCATGGTCGCCAACGGTAATCGGCCTGGCGGCGAGTGCGCGAAACCTGCTCGGGACTGTTCGTAACAGGCTCGAAACGGCAAGATATGCGCAGGCGCACCCGGCCGCCGCAACGATCGCCACGCTCGGCGATCGATCCATCCCGCGCGGCGGTGGTCGGACCGTGCCCGCATTAACCTCACAAACGAAATACCGAGACTGACATCACACCCGCAGGAGGAGCCGACCCATGAGCGAGACCTTGGAAAACCTGCTGCAGGAGAACCGCCAATTCCCGCCGCCGGACGCGCTCGCCGCCAACGCAAACGTCACCGCCGCCGCGTACGACGAGGCGGCCGCCGATCGGCTCGGCTTCTGGGAGGCGCAGGCACGCCGGCTGAGCTGGGCCACTCCCTGGGAGAGCGTGCTCGACTGGTCAAACCCGCCGTTCGCGAAGTGGTTCGTGGGCGGCAAGCTCAATGTGGCTTACAACTGCCTCGACCGGCACGTCGAGGAGGGGCGGGGCAGCAAGGTCGCCATCCACTGGGAGGGCGAGCCGGGCGACACTCGCACGATCACGTACGCCGACCTGCACCGCTCGGTCTGCCAGGCGGCCAACACCCTCACCGGGCTCGGCGTGGTCGCGGGTGACCGGGTGGCGATCTACATGCCGATGATCCCGGAGGCGGCCGTCGCGATGCTCGCCTGCGCGCGCATCGGCGCCACCCACAGCGTGGTCTTCGGCGGCTTCTCGGCGGACGCGCTCTCCGGCCGGATCCAGGACGCGAGCGCCAAGGTCGTGATCACGGCCGACGGCGGCTACCGGCGGGGCAAGCCGTCCGGGCTCAAGTCGATCGTCGACGACGCCACCGCCCAGTGTCCGACGATCGAGCACGTGCTGGTCGTCCGCCGCACCGGCCAGGACGTGGCCTGGAGCGACAAGGACCTGTGGTGGCACGAGACGGTGGAGCAGGCCAGCACCGAGCACGAGGCGCAGCCCTTCGACGCCGAGCACCCGCTCTTCATCCTCTACACGTCGGGCACCACCGCGAAGCCCAAGGGCATCCTGCACACGACCGGCGGCTATCTCACCCAGGTCAGCTACACCCACCACGCGGTCTTCGACCTCAAGCCGGACACCGACGTCTTCTGGTGCACCGCCGACATCGGCTGGGTGACCGGCCACTCGTACATCGTGTACGGGCCGCTCTCCAACGGCGCCACCCAGATCATGTACGAGGGCACGCCGGACACACCGCACAAGGGTCGCTTCTGGGAGATCGTGGAGAAGTACCGGGCCACGATCGTCTACACCGCGCCCACGCTCATCCGCACGATGATGAAGTGGGGCGAGGACATCCCGGCCAAGTTCGACCTCTCGTCGCTGCGGCTGATCGGCAGCGTGGGTGAGCCGATCAACCCCGAGGCCTGGATGTGGTACCGCAAGTACATCGGCCGCGACGCCTGCCCCGTCGTCGACACCTGGTGGCAGACCGAGACCGGCGGCATCATGATCTCCCCGCTGCCGGGCGTGACCGCCACCAAACCGGGCTCGGCGATGAGCCCACTGCCGGGCATCACCGCGGACGTGGTCGACGACCAGGGCCAGTCGGTGCCGAACGGCGGCGGCGGATACCTGGTGCTGCGCGAGCCGTGGCCCTCGATGCTCCGCACGATCTGGGGCGACGACCAGCGCTTCATCGAAACGTACTGGTCGCGCTTCGAGGGCATGTACTTCGCGGGTGACGGCGCCAAGCGAGACAACGACGGCCACCTGTGGCTGCTCGGCCGGGTCGACGACGTGATGCTGATCTCCGGCCACAACATCTCCACCACCGAGGTGGAGTCGGCGCTGGTGAGCCACCCGAGCGTGGCCGAGGCCGCGGTCGTGGGCGCCACCGACCCGACGACCGGGCAGGCGATCGTGGCGTTCACGATCCCGCGCGGCCACGTCGACAGCGAGGGCGACGCGGGCGAGGCACTCATCGCCGAGCTGCGCAACCACGTCGCGAAGACGCTCGGCCCGATCGCCAAGCCGCGCCAGATCATGCTGGTGGCGGAGCTGCCGAAGACCCGTTCCGGGAAGATCATGCGGCGGCTGCTGCGCGACGTGGCGGAGAACCGGTCGCTGGGTGACGTGACCACGCTGCAGGACTCCACGGTCATGGACCTGATCGCGTCCGGGATGAAGAGCGGTAAGGACGAGGACTGACCGGGTGATTCCGGCGACTTCGTCGCCCTGGGGCTAGGAAGAGACCAAAGAAATATGGGCGGGCCCGATGCGGGTCCGCCCATCTTTTTATGACATAACGGGCGCGCTGATGGAACGTATCCGTCAGAAACACTTCCCACCGCGCACTCAACTGTTTAGGTTTCACTCTGGCCCCAAACGTTTGGGCCACCCCCATACGGACGTCGCCAGCCACCAACCCTTGTGGCCCGTGCCGTTCTACAAACCGGAGGTACCACTCGTGCGTAAAGTCATGGTGGGCCTGCTCACCGTGTCGCTCGCCTCGGGCATGGGCGTCTCGCTCGGCCCGTCGGCGCTCGCGGCACCGCCGGCAGATACGCCCGCTGCGGCCCCGTCGAAGGCTGACAACCCTCGGCGAGACGAACTCCCCAACCCCCTCGAAGACAAGCGGCGCGAGCTGCGCGAAGAGGGCCTCACCAGCGTCCTCAATGGACAGGCGAAGCCCGAGGCACGCAATGGCAGCACCGTGGTCAAGGTGGGCCAGTCGGACGGCACCGGCCCGCTGGCCAAGAAGAGCGGCAAGAACGGCAAGAAGGACCAGTACGTCGAGCTCGCCCGTGAGCAGACCGACCGGATCTTCGTGATCCTGGCCGAATTCGGCAATGAGCGGCACCCGGACTACCCGGACGTCGACAGCGACCCGGACGTGCCCGGCCCGCAGCGGTTCGACGGCCCGCTCCACAACCAGATCCCCGAGCCCGACCGCGCGGTCGACAACTCGACGGTGTGGCAGGCGGACTACACCCAGGAGCACTACCAGCAGCTGTACTTCGGCAAGGGCAAGGGCGTCGAGTCGGTCAAGACCTACTACGAGACGCAGTCCTCCGGCCGGTACAGCGTCGACGGTGAGGTCACCGACTGGGTGAAGGTCCGCTACAACGAGGCCCGGTACGGCCGCGACGTCTGCGACGTGTGCGACGGCCGCAACCCGTGGAACCTCGTGCAGGACGCCGCCAACCAGTGGGTCGCCGACCAGAAGGCGCTCGGCCGCACCGACGCCCAGATCGCGGCGGACGTGAAGGCGTTCGACCAGTGGGACCGGTACGACCACAACGGCGACGGCAACTTCAACGAGCCCGACGGGTACATCGACCACTTCCAGATCGTCCACGCGGGCGGCGACGAGGCCGACGGCGACCCGTGGCAGGGCGAGGACGCCGTCTGGAGCCACCGCTGGTACGCGTTCGTCGACCAGGCCGGCATCACCGGTCCGTCTACGAACCCGCTCGGCGGCACCCAGATCGGCACCACCGGCATCTGGATCGGTGACTACACCGTGCAGCCGGAAAACGGCGGCCTGAGCGTCTTCGCGCACGAGTACGGTCACGACCTGGGCCTGCCGGACGACTACAACGTCCTCAGCGGTGGCGACAACAACAACGAGCACTGGACGCTGATGGCGCAGAGCCGCCTCAACGCCAAGGGCGAGCCGCTCGGCACCCGCCCCGGTGACCTCGGCGCCTGGAACAAGCTCCAGCTCGGCTGGCTCGACTACGAGACGGTGGTCGCCGGGCAGCAACGGACGCTCAACCTCGGTCCACAGGAGTACAACAGCGCCAAGGCGCAGGGCGTCGTGGTGGTGCTGCCCAAACGGGCGCGGACCATCAACAACGGCGCGCCGGCGGAGGGCGCCAAGCAGTGGTTCTCCGGCAATGAGGACGACCTGCGCAACACGCTCACCGCGCCGGTCGATCTCAGTGGCAAGTCGGCGGCAGCGCTGACCGCGAAGGTGCGCTACGGCATCGAGGCCGGCTACGACTACCTCTACATCGAGGCGTCGGAAGACGGCAGTGCCTGGACTCCGCTCGGTGGCACGGTCGACGGTCACGGCTTCAGCAAGGACAGCGCGGGCCGGCCGGCGATCGACGGCCGCAGCACCGGCTTCGCCGAGCAGAAGTGGGTCGACCTGTCGGTGCCGCTCGACGCGTACGCGGGCAAGGCGATCCAGCTCCGCTTCCGGTACGTCACGGACGGCGGCACGGCGTGGGGCGGCTTCTACGGCGACGCGATCACGGTGACCGCCGACGGCGCCACCGTGCTGAGCGACGGCGCGGAGGGCGACGGCCCGTTCGTGCCGAACGGCTTCAGCGCTCTCCCCGGGTCGGAGGTCCGCTACTTCGACAACTACTACATCGCCGGTCACCGTTCGTACGTCTCGTACGACAAGTACCTGAAGACGGGTCCGTACTTCTTCGGGTACGCGAACACGATGCCGGACAAGGTCGACCACTACGCGTACCAGCAGGGCCTGCTCGTCTCCTACTGGGACACGTTCTACAACGACAACGACACGTTCGAGCACCCCGGTGAGGGGCGCAACATGATCATCGACGCGCACCCGCGGCCGTTCTACAACCTGCAGGGCCAGCCCTGGCGGTCCCGCATCCAGGTGTACGACGCGCCGTTCAGCCTCACCAAGGCCGACTCGATGACGCTGCACGTGAACGGCCAGCCGTCGTACATCCGCGGCCAGGACGCCCAGCCGCTGTTCGACGACACCAAGCAGTACTGGTACGCGGAGCTGCCGAACCACGGCGTGAAGCTGCCCGCGATCGGCGTGAAGATCCGCGTCGTTTCGGTCGAGGGCACCTCTATCAAGATCCGCATTTCCTAGTTCGGTTTCTCGACGGGGCCCGGCTCATCGAGCCGGGCCCCGTTCGCGTCTGGAACCGGGGCGCGCCGCCCATCGTCTGATTGGAGTGGCTTTGCGGAAACTTATGGTGCTGATGGCGATACTGCTGCTGGCCGGCTGTGCCGACTCCCCCGGCCCCGCCGGAGATGGAGGTGCCGTGAGCGAGCCCCCCTTGAGTTCGTCCCCTCCCCCGTCCATGACCCCGCCCACCGCCCCGCCGCAGTCGCCGAGCGACCCGCGGCCGGCCAAGGACACCCTGGTCGGGCGGGTCATCCGGGGCGGCTCCGGCCCCTGCTACGGCCTCGAGACCGACGAGGGCAAGCAGTACGCGCTCTACAACGCCTCGGGCATCTCGCTGGAGGTTGGCACCACGATCAAGGTGCAGACCGCCCCGCTACGCCTGAAGATCGACTGCGGCCCCGGCGAGCCCCTCAGCGCCGTCAAGATTGACCGAGTCGGATAGAGCCGTACTTGCTGCCGCACGGCGGCCCCTCCGCCAGCCCGAAGCGCCGCTCGTCGAGGTCGAGCAGCACCGAGTAGACGGTCTCGGCCCGATCGAGCGGTGCCTCCCGTTCGTCCACGTGACGGCAGATCGCCATCGGAAAGCCGCCGTGGTCGCGGAAGACCGCTTTGAGGTCGTCTTCGTTCACCTTCCGGTCGGGCCGGTCAGCCATGATCGCGGCGAGCAGCCTGCGGGCGCGGGCGCCCCGGAAGAGCGACGCGCCACCGAAGTCGCGCTGCCGATCGTGTACCGGCAGCGCCGTCTCGATGTGGTTGGCGTGCGTGATGAACCCATCCACCGGATGCAGCCAGCCCAGGTCACCGGGCACCACCTCGACGTCGATGACCTCCCCGCCGTACTCGCCGGCCTTGCCCGCCTGCCCCAGCAGGAGGTTGAGCGAGGCCCCCCGGGGCGTGCGCGCGGCCACGCGGAGCGCACCGCCGAGGTGGTCGGCCTCCAGCACCGCGCGGAGCAGCACGTGGTAAGGCACCACGCCGGCACGCGGGCCGTCGCGGTCGGAGCCGAGCATGTTGAGACACACGCCCAACCCCGCCGAGTTGAGCCCGGCCTTGGCCAGCATGCCCGCCTCGGCGAGCGTGATGACCTCGAAGCCGTGCTCGTCGCGCGTCTGGAGCACGACCATGGCCTCGCGCTGCGCCGGATGCCAGTCCCAGTTCTGACCGAGCAGCGTGGTGCCGGTGGTGGTGTGGGTATCCAGCACACCGATCGAGGTGCAGCCGCCGTCGCCGTCGTTCCGGGTGCCGTAGATCAGCTCGGTGCGGCCGTTGAGCGCGTACACCTCCTCGACGCCGGCCCCGGCGCCCTCGGCCACCGCGTCGAGCATCGCGGCCACCCGCGGCTGCACCTCGATGGAAGCGCGGCGGAAGGCGGCCCCCGCAGCCCGTACGTCGGCGGCCTCCAAACCCGCCTGGTCGCGGAATCGCTGCAGGTAGAGGCGCACGTTGGCGGCGATGAGCGGGGCGGCGGCGGCACCGTACGCCGCGCCGCACTCGGCCGGGGTGCCGGACACGGAGATCACTGAAATCGGCAGGGTCACCCTTCGAACGGTAATAGTGCGTTCCCGCTGCTGGCGCCGCCGGACCGTACGCTGGGCGGCATGGATGACTCTTGCGTCCTGGTGGACGGGCCCTGGACGCACCGTTTCGTGGGTGCCAACGGCACCCGCTTCCACGCCGTTGAAGCCGGCAGCGGGCCGCTGGTGCTGCTGCTGCACGGCTTTCCGGAATTCTGGTGGGCCTGGCACGACCTGCTGCCGGGCATCGCCGACGCCGGCTTCCGCGCCGTCGCCGTCGACATGCGCGGGTATGGGGCGAGCGACAAGCCCCCACGCGGGTACGACGGCTACACGATGGCGGCCGACATCACCGGCCTGATCCGGGCGCTCGGCGAGCGGTCCGCGGTGATCGTGGGCACCGGCTTCGGCGGCATGCTCGGCTGGACCGCCGCCACGTTCCACCCCAAGATGGTGCGCCGCCTCGTCGTGCTCGGCGCCCCCCACCCGCTGCGGCTGCGCGCCGCGCTCTTCGCCGACCCGCGGGGGCAGTTCTCCGCGTCGGCCACCACCCTCAAGTTTCAGATCCCGCGGTACGAGCACACGCTCACCAAGGACGATGCCGAGCTCGTAGGCGAGTTCCTGCGGCGGTGCGCCGGACCGTCGTGGGTGGCCAGCGCCGGATACCCCGACTACGAGCGGCGCTGCCGCGACGCGATGCAGATCCCGCAGGCGGCGTTCTGCGCGCTGGAGGCGTACCGCTGGGCGTTCCGGTCGGTGCTGCGCCTTCATGGGTACCGCTTCGTCAAGGCCCTCCAGCAGCCACTGGTCACGCCCACCCTGCAGCTGCACGGCGCGGTCGACAACGCGATCCTGCCCCGCACGGCGCAGGGCTCCGGCCGCTACGTGATCGCCCCGTACGAGTGGCGCCTGCTCGACGGCGTCGGCCACTTTCCGCACGTCGAGGCCCCGGAGGTGGTGCTCGGCGAGGTATTGCGCTGGGCGAAGTCCTAACCCTTTTAAACTGATTTGCCCACGTCCGTGTCAGTTGCCGGCCGCATGCTCCCGCGGGCCGCCGGGTCCGCGGTTCACGTGCTTTGCCTCCGGCGGGAGCGCTCCGGACCATCAGGATGGTGGAAGTGCCATCCCGGCGTCCATCGACCCACACGAGCGGAGCAGACCAACGCCCGGGGCGCCAGCGCTTGGGTGCTGTTTGTTGCGGCCGTCTGGGGTGGCGCCCCGGGCGTTGGCCCGCTTCAAGCCCATGCGGGTCGATGGCCGTCGGGATGGCACACGGGAGTGGTGCGGCGGGCGGGCGGGCGGCCGGGGTTGACCGAGCGCGGGTGGGTGGGGTCTGTTCGCGGGATGCTCCGTTTGTGCGCGCAGCTCGACAGCTTCCGCGACGGCGACCCCTCACCCGCGCTCATGAGCGCTAGACGGTCGCAGCGAACAGATCGTGGTCATTGAGTCCCCCTATGAGGGGACCTGCGTACCACGATCTGTTCCCGGGCCTGTGCTTTGTCCGGAATGTCGCCGCACACTCCACGGTCACCGGCCAGCGGGCGCGATCCGATCGTCAGCGGAAGCAACACTGTGGACAGACCCCTACCTCGACTCCGAAAGGTCTCTAAACGTCTAGGGCGTCATATCGACCGTAAACGTTCTAGATCTCGGATCTCCCGGTCGGCGGACGGGTGTTCGGCTCCTGTAGCGGGCCATTGTGGACGGATCCTGACCCTGGGCGCATTGGTGCGCCCAGCTCGACAGCCTTCCGCAGCAGCACCCCGCGCTCTTGGGGGCAGTGGTCGGAGTGTTCCTGCCGCGGCTATGGGCGTAAGCGCGACCAACGACGTGGCCAGGGGTTGTGAAGCGCGGAGGGTGAGGCCGCGGGAGCAGCGGTCTGGACCACGACGGGCGTCGCGGTAGCTCGAATCTGTCTCTTGAACTAGATCCGGTGCTCGCGTAGGTCGGTCACTTCGTTTGCCGGGGCCCAACCCTGGTAGACGCCGAAGTCGAACTCTTCCAGGCCGAGCGCCTGCGCCATCGGCCAGCGACCGCCCGTGTACTCGACGCGCAGCCAGGTGTCGTGCTCGGCGAGCACGATGAACGGCTCGCCCTTCCAGGAGCAGGTGGTGCGCACGTAGGCCACGTCTTCGAGCTCCGCGACCGGGAGCACGCGCACGAAGCGGCCGGGGCGCACCTGCTCGAAGTCGTCGCCTGGACCGGGCTGGTAGAGGCGCATGCTCTCGCCGTCGGGACTGGCCTCGTACTCGCGGCCCCGCCAGCGGGCCACGTAGCCGTCGCGCATCACTCGTCGCCCACCTTTCGCCAGGTGGGGGCGTCGGCGTCGAGGAGCGCGACAAGCTTTTCGGTGCCGTCGGCCGTGATCCGCCACAGCTGGGCGCCGTGCGGGAGGCGGGCACTATCCACTTTGAACTCGGCGATCACGTCGCCGCTGTCGCTGGGGGCGAATCCGTTGCCGCGGAAGGGTGCCCGCTCGATGACCCAGCCCTCCATGGCGCGCATGGCCGGCTCGTTCTGCCCGCCGTACGGAATCCGGTAGAGGCTGGGACGGTAGGCCGGCCACCGCAGCACGTAGATCTCGTCGGCGTCGCGCTTGAACGCCGAGCCGGCGTAGCCCAGCCCCAGCGCCGTGTAGACCTTGGCGGGTGTACTGAGATGGGCGACCTCGTTGGCCCGGTGGACGAAGCCGGAGACGCGGTCGTATCCGCGCTCGATGTAGTAGTCGACCTGGCTGGGCGCGACGGCCTTCTGCATGAGCGTGGGCTGGTTGGGATCCGGCGTGACGCTCTTCTTGGCGGGGCGGGAGGCCGGCTCGATCTCGTCGGTGTCGCCGCCCAGCCCCACGTCGGCCGCCCAGTTGGCCAGCGCGAGGATCTGCGCGCCCGGCAGCTTCGCACCGACGGGGGTGCTCGGGTTGACCGCGAACGCCCACGTCGGGTCTGGCCAGGCCTTGATGAGCTGCATGAACTTGACGTCGATCGTCTCGATCGGCTCGCCGAGGTGGTCCTGGATGCGGTCCATCGAGGTGAAGACCACCACGTAGGGCTCGCTGTCGAGGGTCTCGGTCAGCCAGGCGAAGCCGGGCTCGCCCGGGCGGGTGCCATCGGCTGACACCGGTGACACCGGCAGCAGCACCTTGGCCAGCAGCAGCGTGGAGAGGAAGTTGTCAGTGCTCCCCTCGGCCGCGGCCGCCAGCAGGGTCTTTTCGAGATCGTTGGCCGGCTTGAAGTCGATCGGCGGAGGCGGAGGCTTTTGTGCCTGCGGCGCCGGCTCGCGGCGCTCCCCCCACTGCTGCGCGGGCGCCGCGGGGGCCGCCGCCGGCGCCTCCCACGGCTGGGTCGGCGTGCCGGTGTTGGTCGTCGGCTCCCAGGGCTGGGTGGGGGCACCGGTGCTGTTGGGATCCCACGCTTGCGTCGCCGGCGGCGTGTCCCACGGGCGAGGCCCGCCCTCGCTGACTGCCGCCGGGACGCCGGTGTCGGCTGGCGCGCCGCTGCTCGGCGGGGCACTCGCCGGCGGTGCGCTGGCGGCTGCCGCGCTCGCCCCCGGCTGAGGGTTGATGGGCGGGAGGTTTGCCCCGATGGGACCGAGCGGGATCGGGGGCGCGGTGCCGGCCACCCGCCGCGGGAGACCTCCGCTGCCGGCGCCGCCGCCGCTCAGGGCGCTGGGTGCGTCGGGCACGGGAGGCGGTGGCGCTGCCGCGAGCGGTGAGACCGCGCTCGCGGGCGGCCCGCCGTAGGTCGGGCTGCTCGGCCCGGGGCCACGGTATCCCGGCCCGTCCGGGGGCGTGGGGCCGCCATCGATGGTGCGGCTGTCAGGCCCGGTGCTGGCCGGGGTCGCGGTGCTAGGCGCGGCGCCGCTCATCCCGCCCCGGCCGAATCCGCCTCCGCTCAGGCCCGCGCCGCCAAGACCGCTCTGGCCACGACTACCTGGGAACGCACTGCTGAGATCGCTCTGGCTGGGGCCGCTCGAGCCGGCGCCGACCTGGCCGAACCCGCTTGAGCCGGCACCGCCCTCGCCGCCGCCCAAGCCACGCGGGCTGCCGCCGCTCATGCTGAGACCGCTCTGCGGGCCTTCTGCGGGTGCGCTCTGGTCAGCCTCCCTCGGGCCGCCGGGCGCCGCCATGGTGAGACCGCCCGAGCCGCCAGTGGCGAAGCCGCCGGGGCTCGCGGCGGCGAGGCCGCTCTGCGCGGGTGTCGCCAGGCCACCGGGCCCGGCGCTGGTCAGGCCGCCCGCACCGGCACCGACCAAGCCGGCGGCGCTGGCCGCTCCGAAGCCGGCTCCCGCCGGGCTCGTCGGTGCGGATCCGGGGGCGGGGCTGGTGGGCTCGGTGCCGGGTGGCGCGATGCGGCCGGGCACGACGGCGGTGGCCCGAGCGCGGGCGGCCGACTCGGCCTTTTCCAGCCGTGCGCGAGCGGCCATCGAACGCCCGGGCAGCCGCACGTCACCCCGCGCGAGCTGGGTCACGAACCACGCCGGCAGATAGCCCTCGATCGGCAGGCCAGGGTTGACCGCGAGCCACCACTCGAGATTGGGCCACGCGGCGGCCAGCTCCTGGTAGGCCATCCGGCGGGCGGAGCCCGCGTTTTCCGCCAGGCAGGCCTGCAGCGCGATGCCGGACGTGAAGGCGAGCACATGCGTGCGCCCACTGGTGGTCCAGGTGCCCCAGCCGACCGGAGTCTGGCCGGTGATCGAGTCAGCGGAGACCGGCAGCAGCAGCTCGGTGCGGGCGAGGACCCGGAAATACTCCTCCTGATCGCCACCACGCAGCGCGTCGCGCATGGCAGCCTCGGCCTCGGTGGCCGGCTCCCATTCGGTCACGGCCACCTCCTCTCCACCGAACAGGCCACATGCATCGCGTACAACCTACAAGGTAAGAGCAAGATCACAATGGCCGGCTTGCATCGGGAGCCGCCGCCTGGACACCGACACCGCCGACTCTCACCCTCGCACGTGACGCGAGCCACCAACAGGGCCGTCTCAGACCCACCCGCCAGCGGTCTAGAAGCGGCCGGCGGCCCGGCGCTCGGTGTCGAGGTAGTCGACGGCGCTCTCGTCGACCGCGACCTTGATCTCGCGCAGAATCGCCTGCAGGTCGCGCGACGCGCGGCGCCAGGTGGCTTGGCGGGCGTCGTACGCCTCACGGGCGCCTCCCTCCCACGTGGCGACCAGCGGTGCCGCGTCGCTCTCGAGCTGGCCGAGGTGGGAGTCGAGCAGGCCAAGTGCTCGCTGGATGTCGGTGCTGGCCTGGTGCAGGGCGGCGAAGTTGACCACCAGCCGGCTGTCGCCCATCGGACACTCCCCTCAAAGTGGCAGCTCAATGCCGCGGTGGGTGCTGGCGAGCCGGGCGGCGACCTGGTCGTCGGCGGCGTCGTAGCCCCGACCTGCCGCCCGGAGCGCGGCGGCGGTCTCTGCCAGCGTGCGCTGGATGGCCGCCTGATCGTCGGCCCACTGGGTCTTGACCTGGTCGAACGAGCGCCCACCAGCGCCCTGCCAGGCCCCGCGCAGCCCCTCCAGCTGACTCATCAGCCCCTTGAGCATGGCCTCCAGATCGCGATTGACCTGGTCGAACTTCGCAGCGGTGCGCTCCAGCACCACGGCCTCGGCTTCGGTGCGATCCACCGCGACCTCCATCGATGCGACGACAATGCCACCGACCGTAGCCATCTACTTACTAGATCGACAGACCCTGTGGATAACCACCCGTTGAGCTACTCGGCGAGCGGGGCGCGGGCCGCCGCCGGGTCGAGGCGGACGCCCTCGGGGAGTAGCGCCACCACCGGCTCAGGCAGCTGGCGGGGGCGGACGGCCGAGTATCCGAGGAGGGCCGGCACCTCGCGGTCGGCCAAGGCGTGCCGGCGGCCGCGGTCGGTGACCAGGTAGATGGTGTCGCCCGCCTCGACCAGCGCCGCGCCACCGGCCGGGACCACGACGCCGGTGCGTGGCACCGCGGCGCCGACCCGGACCTCCGCGGCGCCGGCGGCGTCGGGGACCGTGGCGCACGCCGTCGCGTCCGGCGGGGCGAGCGGCGGTGTGGTGGGCGGCAGGCCGGGCGGGCCGGGCGGGGTCGTGTGTGGCAGGTCGGCGAAGTCGCCCTGGGCCAGCTTCACCGGCTCGCGCTGGTCGAGGTCGGTCAGCAGCAGGTCGGCCTGGAGCTGGGTGATCGGGGCGAGGCCGGCGGCCAGCGCGACCGCGTACTGCCGGCCGCCGCCCTGTGACTCCACCACGAAGACGTCGCCGACCGCCGCGCCCGGCACCGCGGAGGCATCGCCGCCCGCGCCCGGGATCGGGATGCGGGCGAGATCGGGCCCCTCCTGGAGCGCGGCGAGAAGGGCCGGCGCGACCGTGGTGGGCCGCTCGGCGGTCCAGCCGAGGGCGGAGAGCACCAGGGCGCGGTCGCGCAGCAGGTGGCGGCGCCGCTGCCAGACCAGGTGGAGGTCGTCGCCCGCACGCACGAGCAGCCCCCGCTCGGCCAGCGGCGCGCCACTCTCGGCACCGGCGCCGACCAGGATGGCCGCACCATCCGATGTGGAGCAAATGGTCCAGGCACCGGTGGCCAGCCGGCGCGGGTCGGGCACGGCGTCGGGGGCTTGCTCTATCCCCAGGGGTACGCCGCGGGGTAGCTCCTCGATCGACCGCTGCGACACCAGCACGGTCTGCGCGCCGTGGCCCAGGATCAGCAGGGCCGACACGTGATTGGGCACCGGGTGCAGCGTGCCCTCGCGGTAGACGAGCCGGGCGCCGGTCTCCCTCTCCACCACCACCGCCGGGCCGTCGCCCCAGCGCGGGGTGGCGGCGTCGACCACCGTGCCATACACCGCGACGGCGCCGATCGCGATGGCCGCGACCAGCACGCTCGCCACCGTCGCGCTGGCCGCACGGGGGAAGGGTGAACGGCCCGGGTCGGCGTCGCGCAGCACCAGGGCGGCCACGACCCGTTGCAGGAGAAACTGGTGCGAATGGAGCTGATCCTGACGGGAGGACAACGCTCACCCCCAAAGACCGCGGGCCTCCCACACGCTAGCTTCCCCCACACGTTGATCGCTGTCCCTTAATATCGCCGGCCATGGGCATCCTCATCCGGCTCGCGATCAGCGCACTCGCGCTGTGGATCACTACGGTCATCGTTCCCGGGATCACGCTCTCCACCGACTCGATCGGTAAAGCGGTCCTCACGCTGGTGGTGGTCGCGGTGATCTTCGGCGCGGTCAACGCCGTGCTCCGCCCGATCATCAAGACCGTGGGCTGCGCGTTCTACGTGCTCACGCTCGGTCTCGTCGCGATCGTCGTCAACGGTGCGCTCTTCCTCCTGACGAGCTGGATCGCGGGCGAGCTCGACCTCCCCTTCCACGTCGACGACTTCTGGCCCAGCGCCGTAGTGGGCGCCCTCCTCGTCGGCATCGTGAGCTGGATCCTCAACGCGCTGGTCGGCGACAAGGACTGACCACAGGCTGGGAATTGGCCGGCGACCAGGGCGGATCCGCACGCTAGCGTCGGAGGCGTGCCGACGATCATGCACCCCGAGGGGTACGCCTTCTCGTCCGATCCGGCCCTGGTCGACGCCGACCTCGTCTTCGACTGGCTTTCCACCGACGCGTACTGGGCGCTCGGCCGCCCCCGCGAGATGGTCGACAAGGCGTTCGCGGGCTCGCTGGTGTTCGGTCTCTACGGCCCGGAGGGCGGGCAGGTCGGATTCGCGCGGGCGATAACCGACGGTGCGACGTTCGCGTGGCTCTGCGACGTCTACATCGACCGCTCCGTCCGCGGTCGCGGCCTGGGCACCTGGATGGTCGAGCAGGTCCAGGCCGAGCTGGAGCGCACCGGCGTGCGCCGCATCCTGCTCGCCACCCTCGACGCGCACGCGGTCTACGCCAAGCTCGGCTTCACGCCGCTCACCGAGCCAGACCGCTGGATGGAATATCGGAAGTGAGCGAGCTCAAGCGGGGGTACCTGTTCGGGATCGCGGCTTACTGCCTCTGGGGCTTCTTCCCGCTCTACATCCGGATGCTGCGCCCGGCCGGCGCGGTGGAGATCCTGGCCCACCGCGTGGTGTGGTCAGTGGTTTTCGTGGCGCTGCTGCTCACGGTGGTGCGCCGGTGGCCGTTCCTGCGCCAGCTCGCCCGCCGCCCCGGCAAGCTGGCCGGCATCACCCTGGCCGCCGCGCTCATCGCGGTCAACTGGGGGATGTACATCTTCGGCGTCAACAGCGAGCGCGTGGTGGAGACGGCCCTCGGCTACTTCATCGGCCCGCTCGTCATGGTGCTGCTCGGCGTCGTGGCGCTCCGCGAGCGGCTCAACCCGGCCCAGTGGACCGCGGTCGGCATCGGCACGGTCGCCGTGGCTGTGCTGACCATCGACTACGGGCGGCTGCCCTACATCGCGCTCACGCTGGCCGCCAGCTTCGGGGCGTACAGCCTGGTCAAGAAGCGCCTCGCCCTGCCCGCCGCGGAAGGGCTGCTCGTCGAGTCGGCGGTGCTCGCGCCGCCCGCGCTGGCCTACCTGGCGTGGCTGACCACGCGCGGCGACTCCACCTTCGGCCAGGGGGCCGGGCACACGGCGCTGCTCGTGCTCGCCGGCGCCGCCACCGCCATCCCGCTGCTGCTCTTCGCCGGCGCGGCCAACCGGATCCCGATGACCGGCATTGGCATCCTGCAGTACATCGCGCCGATCCTGCAGCTCGGCTGCGGCGTGCTGATCTTCCACGAGCCGATGCCGCCGGCCCGGCTGGCGGGCTTCGCGCTGGTGTGGCTGGCGCTGATCGTCTTCACCGTCGACGGCCTCCGCACCAACCGGCGCCGGGCCGCCGACCGCCGGCCCGCGCTGGTCGCGTAAGCGCTACGGGACCTTGTACTCCAGCAGCGGAGTGCCGTCCTTCTTGGTGAGCGCGATCCGGGTGAGCTCCGCCGGGGAGAAGCTCGTCATCGCGGTGAAGGCGACGTCGGCGCCGGGCGATACCGCCCACGAGCCGACCGCTTCCTTCTCGCCTTCCGAGTCCCACGCGTACAGCCGGTAGGTGTAGGTCTTGCTCTCGCCGCCGTGCATCGGATACGCGCAGTGCATCGTGATCTCGGTGCCGAACTTCGTGGCCGTTAGGCCGATCTCGGCGGTGACCGGGATGTCGCCCACGACGGACTTCATCGCGACCATGCGCGGCTGGGCTGGACCGGGCGTCGTGGCCTGGGCCACGGGCGGCTGCGTGCCCGCCGAGCTGCTGTCGCGGAGTATGCCCGCGCCGAAGCCGGCGAAGAGGGCCAGGCAGGCGGCGGTGAGCACCGAGCCGGTCGTACGCCACCGCCGGGTCGCCCGCTCCTTGCGCCGCGCGTGCGCGACGGCGTCGAGCAGGTCGGGCATGCGCGACTCGGAGGACGGCGCCGAGGCGATCTGCTCCAGGCCGGCCGGGTCGAGCCGCCCCAGGAGACCCGGCAGGACGGCGACCTCACCGACGGCCTCGCGGCAGGTGGGGCAGTCGGCAAGATGGCGCTCGTATCCGGCCCGCTCGTTGGGCGACAGGGCGCCGAGCACATAGGCACCGCTGTCGTATGCGTAGTCGCACCTCATCTCGTCACCCCCATCTCCTCCAAGACCAGACGCAGCGAACGCAATGCGTAGTGCGTACGGGACTTCACCGTGCCCGGCGGAACGCCGAGCCGGGTCGACGCTTCAGCGACCGACCGACCCTCGTAGAAGCACTCCACGAGCACCTCACGGTGCGATGCGGAGAGCCGCCCGAGGGCCTCGGCCACGGTCCACGCCTCAACCGCCCGGTCTGCCTCGTCCACCGCGGGCGGCGGCTCGGGCAGCTCGTCCGTGACGATCTCCCCGACCCGGGCGGAGCGCCGCCGCCACGCGTCGATCGCAAGGTTGCGCGCAGTGGTGAACAACCATGCCCGCACCGAGCCGCGTTGCGGATCTAGTGCATCGGGATGCCGCCACGCACGCAGCAGCGTCTCTTGCACAAGGTCCTCGGCTCGTTGCCGGTCGCCCCCGGCCAGCCGGAGTGCGTGAGCGAAAAGTGCGTCGCCGTGCTCGTCTTGCAGGGCGCGCAGCAACTGGGCATCCTGGTCGGTCAAGCCACCCCGGCCTCCTCTCGATCAGTCTTACGCAGGGATCGGCCAGACGGTTCACTCTTTGCCGCTGGTGGCGGTGTTCATCCGCCGTTAATGCCGGGGCTGAGCAGCGCTCATGGGCTCCTTTTAGCGTCCGGCACGCGTGCTCTCGACCGCGGCCAGAGGTCGGCGCGGCCCTCCCGAGCACGCATCAACCCTGCGAGGAGGCTCTTCTACATGAGCGAGAGACCGCGGTTGCTCCCGGTTCTTGGCCAGAACCACACCGGACGCAGCGCGATGACCTGCATGTACCGCTGTGGAAACGCGTGCGACCACCCCGTGCCGAACGAGTCGGACAACCCGTACTTCGGCGACGTGGTCCAGACCGAGATGTCCCGCCGGGGGGTCGTGCGGGCCGGCGCCGTCGGCGCCCTCGTGCTCGGCTTCGCGGGTGCCGGCGCGGTATCGGCGGCTCCGGCGCTGGCCGCACCGGGTGGCACTGGGGAGACACCCGACGCGGACGCGTTGAAGACCTCCCCGACCGGGGGCGCCCTCACCTTCAGCGCCATCCCGCCGAACAAGCTCGACAACCTCGTCGTGCCGAACGGGTACGACCACTCGGTGGTCATCCGCTGGGGCGACCCGGTGGAGCCGGACGCGCCGGCGTTCCGGCTGGACCGCCAGTCGGCGTACGCGCAGTCGAAGCAGTTCGGCTACAACAACGACTTCCTCGCGGTGCTCCCGCTCGACAAGCACGGCGAGCGCGCCCTGCTGGTGGTCAACCACGAGTACACCAACGAAAACCTGATGTTCCCCGGCTTCACCAGCCTCGACGCGCTCTCGGTCGAGCAGCTCAGGATCGCCATCGCCGCGCACGGCCTCTCGGTCGTGGAGCTCGAGCGGGTCGACCGCACCGGCGAGTGGAAGCTCGTCAACCGCGGCCCGCGCAAATACAACCGGCGGATCACCGCGCTGGCCACGAAGTTCGACGTCACGGGCCCGGCCGCCGGCTCGGTGTACCTGAGGACCGCCGCCGACCCGCGCGGCAGGACCGTCATCGGCACGCTCAACGACTGCGCCGGCGGCGTCACCCCGTGGGGCACCACGCTGCACGGCGAGGAAAACTTCAACCAGTACTTCGTCGGCGGCGACGGCGTGCCCGAGGCCGACAAGCCGAAGCTCGCCCGCTACGGCATCAGCACCACCGCCCGCTACCCGGCCGACAGCCGCAAGTGGGACCGCGCCGACGAGCGCTTCGACCTCGCCAAGCACCCCAACGAGGCCAACCGCTTCGGCTGGATCGTCGAGCTCGACCCGTTCGACCCCGACGCGCGGCCGCGCAAGCACACCGCGCTGGGCCGGCTCAAGCACGAGGGCGCCAACGTGATCGTGGCCAGGAGCGGCCACGTCGCGGCGTACATGGGCGACGACGAGCGGTTCGACTACCTGTACAAGTTCGTGTCGGACAAGAAGTTCAAGCCGGGCAGCTCGTGGCAGGCCCGCGAGCACAACCTGACGCTGCTGGAGTCCGGCACGCTGTACGTCGCGAAGCTCGACTACACCAGCGCGAGCGAGATCGACGGCTCGGGCAAGCTCCCCACCGACGGCGCCTTCAACGGCACCGGCAAGTGGATCCCGCTGGTGCGCGGCGACAAGTCGTACGTGCCGGGGATGTCCGCCGCCGAGGTGCTCACGTTCACCCGCCTCGCCGGCGACACGGTGGGCGCGACCAAGATGGACCGCCCCGAGGACGTCGAGCCCAACCCGGTCAACGGCAAGATCTACGTGGCGCTGACGAACAACACCAACCGGGGCACCGGCGCCAACCCCAAGGCGGACGAGGCCAACCCGCGTACGGCCAACCGGCACGGGCACATCCTCGAGCTGACCGAGGAGCGGGGCGACCACACGAGCGAGACCTTCACCTGGTCGGTGCCGATCGTGTGCGGCGACCCGGCCGACCCGGCGACCTACTTCGCCGGGTACGACAAGACCAAGGTCTCGCCGATCTCCTGCCCGGACAACGTGGCCTTCGACGGCGCCGGCAACCTCTGGATCTCCACGGACGGCAACGCGCTGGGCACCAACGACGGCCTCTTCGCGACGCCGGTGGCGGGCCCGGAGCGGGGTCACCTCAAGCAGTTCCTCACGGTGCCGTTCGGGGCCGAGACCTGCGGCCCGTTCATCACCACCGACAACAAGTCGGTCTTCGTCGCGGTGCAACACCCCGGCGAGATCACCGGCGCCTCGATCGAAGCGCCGGCCTCCACGTGGCCTGACGGCGACTACGCCAAGCCGGGCGTGGTCGTCACCTGGCGGCGCGACGGCAAGGCCGTCGGCAGCTGACAGGCTCCTTGGTGTCGGGGCGCCTCCGTGTGTCGGCGGGGGCGCCCCTTCGCTTTGCTTCGGCCCAGAGGGGGCCAAAGTTGGGCTACCGCGATGTCCGCCGGGCGATGGCATCTGCCGTCTTGACGGGCGGATCCCTTCTCCGCTGGCGGTTCTACTGGGGATAGATGGTCCAGGACCGCCTCGGCCGCCTGGTTCGCGGTTCGCGTGCTTGTGCCTCCGGCGGGAGCGCTCCGGACCATCAGGATGAGTTGAAGTGCCATCCCGACACCCATCGACCCACACGAGCGGAGCAGACCAACGCCCGGGGCGCCAGGCTTGAGTGCTGACAGTTGTGGCCGTCTGGGGTGGCCGTCGGGATGGCACTGAGGTTTGGGTGTGCGCGGGGGCGGCGAACGGATCGTGGTACTTCGCTGCCCCCAGAGGGGCACTCAAATACCACGATCTGTTCCGGTGGGTGTTGACCATGAGGTCAGCGGCAGGTTCTGCCCGTAATGTCGCCGCACGCTCCATGGTCAACAGCCGACGGGGCGTGACTTGGAGATCGCCACGCGCACTGTGGACAGAGCCGCGCGTTTTCCCTTGATCAGGCCCAACCGCACCGCCAGCTCCACGGATCGAAGGGCGCGGCGGCAGGTTCGTCGGGGGCAGTAGCGGCGGATCCGGATGCGCAGGATTGATTGTGAAGCGCGGAGGGTGAGGCCGCGGGAGCAGCGGTCTGGACCACGACGGGCGTCGCGGTAGCTCGAATCGTCCTTGGGCTGGACCGGCTAGGCGTCGGCGGCCATCGCCTCGGAGAGCTCCTTGGCGACGGAGGCCAGCCGGTTGCGCACCACGCGGGCGGTCGTCATCAGCTCGGCGGCCGGCATGGCGCACGCCAGCACCACCCGGCGCTCCATGTCCTTGTCGGAGCTGACGAGCACGGCCGCGCAGCCGACGCCCTGCCGGTACTGCCCCATCTCCAGCTGCATCCCGCGCCGGTCACCGGCGGCCAGGTCGGCCTCGAACGCCTCCGGGGCGGTGAGCGTCTGAGCGGTGAACGACCGCATGCCCCACTCCTTGAGGTACCGGAAGCGCTGATCGGGCGTCAGCGTGGACAGTAGGGCCTTTCCCAGCGCCGTGGCGTGGGCGCCGTCGTCAAAGCCGGGGACCAGGTCCTCCAGGTATGGCGAGCGTGGGCCCTCCGCCGAGGCGGTGATCGCCACCCGGCCGCCCACGAACCGGCCCACGTAGTGGCTGTAGCCCGTCTCCATCGCGGCCCGGCGCAGCGACTCGCCCACCGAAGCCGGCCCGCGGAACGCGGCCACGAGCTCCCGGTAGCGATCGGCCACCTCGAGGCCGACGATGTAGGTGCCGTCCTCGCGCCGGATCACGTAGCCCTCGTAGGCCAGGGTGCGCACCAGGTGGTAGGTGGTGGCGACGGTCAGCTCGCACCGGCGTGCGATCTGCTTCACCGTCAGGCCCCGGGGTGCCCTGCCGACCGCCTCCAAGACACGCAGCGCACGCGAGACGCTACGGATCAGATCCGAAGGTTCCGCCAAGGGGTCGCGCACAACCACCTCCGCCGGCCGGGGACTTACACCATATGAAAAACCGCCCCGGAGCGAAATGCCCGTTCGGATCGAAGACACCAGATATACGGCGACCGTCGGTGGGCAGGGCACCACGTTGCGTTGGTTTACCCCGTTTTTCGGAGGCTTATGTCCACATTCGATCTTCATATTCTGCAGGTGGAATTTCTTCATATCCAGGTTCGGGTGTCGCCCACTCGGGCGCATGTCATTTTCGAGACACGAGCCGGTCAGACGGTTGACCGCACCGAAGCGCCGAGGGCGTTCCGGGCACGAACGGGCGGGCTCGCCCACCGGCTCCTGGCCCGCCCGCGCCGGGCTCCACGGGGAGCGGGCGGCCGGGACATGCGTCGGTAGGTCATCGGCACATAGTGATATATGCCACCATTGATGCCTAAGGGGCGGAGGCGCCTTGCGTCAGTTGGTGCGGTCGGCGATGAAGTCGCACAGCGACTCCAGCGCCCGCTTCGGCGAGCCGTCCGTCAGCGGCGCCAGCCGGGAACGCGCGTCCTCGGCGTACATCCGGACGGTCTCGCGGGCCCGCTTGAGCGCCGGCGACTCGCGCAGCAGCCCCAGCGCCTCGGCGTGCAGCGCGTCGTCGGTGACCGGGCCGGCGGCGAGGATCTCGCGGAGGCGGGTGGACGCCGCGTCGGCGTCGTCGGAGGCCATCGCGTACAGCACCGGGAGCGTGGGCACGCCTTCGCGCAGGTCGGTGCCGGGCGTCTTGCCGGACTGGATGGAGTCGGATGCGATGTCGAGCAGGTCGTCGGAGAGCTGGAAGGCGACGCCGATCGTCTCGCCGTATCCCGCCAGGGCCTCGATGTGCTCGGGCGCCGCGCCGCCGAACATGCCGCCGAAGCGGGCGGACGTCGCGATCAGCGAGCCGGTCTTCTCCGAGATGACGTCGAGGTAGTGGGCGACCGGGTCCTCGTCGCGCGGGCCGACCGTCTCGGCGATCTGGCCGTGCACGAGCCTGGCGAACGTGCGGGCCTGCAGCCGCACCGCCTCGGGGCCGAGCTCCGCGGCGATGTCCGCGGCGCGGGCGAAGAGGTAGTCGCCGACCAGGATGGCGACCGAGTTGGTCCACCGGGAGTTGGCGCTGGGCGCGCCCCGCCGCACGAGCGCCTCGTCCATCACGTCGTCGTGGTAGAGCGTGGCCAGGTGTGTGAGCTCCATCACCACGGCGGCCGGCACGACGAGTGGCGAGCGCGGGTCGCCGAAGTGGGCGCCGAGCGCCACCAGCAGCGGGCGAAACCGCTTGCCGCCGGCATCGACGAGGTGGCGCGCCGCCTCGGTCACGAAGGGGTCAGCGCTCTTCACGCCGACCCTCAGCTCTTCTTCGACCACGGCCAGCGTCTGCCGCACCGAAGCCTCGAGAACGGGATCGACAAAATCGAGCCCGATCGACGTTAATCCGCCCGTAGCCTGCGCCCCGCCCACGGTCCCACGATGCCACACCGGCCGCGCGAGCGGTGTGGCAGGGAGCGCTACAGGACCTTCCTCACACCATGTCCTCTTCATGATCAAAGCTCCCTCAAGCAGTTCGAACCGCCTGAGGGGAGCTTTGATCACATGCGGTGGCGCTAGCGCACGAACTCGGCCGCGTTCGCCGTCAGGTCGAGCAGCGGGGCGGGGGCGACGCCCAGCACCAGCGTGGCCACCACGCCGATCATCAGGGCGGCGGCGGTCAGGCCGCCGGGGATCGAGACGGCGGGGGTGGTCTCACCAGGCTCGGAGAGCCACATCATCACCACCACGCGCAGGTACGGGAACGCGAGCAGCATGCTCGTGATCACGCCGAAGATCACCAGCCAGGCCTCACCGGAGTCGAGGGCCGCCCCGAACACCGCGAACTTCGCGATGAAGCCGCTGGTCAGCGGGATGCCCGCGAACGCCAGCAGGATGAACGTGAAGAGGCCGGCGAACAGCGGCGAACGGCGGCCCAGCCCGGCCCAGCGGGACAGGTGGGTGGCCTCGCCGTCGGCGTCGCGTACCAGCGTCACGATGGCGAACGCGGCGATCACGGTGAAGCCGTACGCGACGAGGTAGAACATCGTGCTGGAGAGGCCGTCCTTGGAGAGCGCCAGCACGCCCACCAGCAGGTAACCGGCGTTGGCGATCGAGGAGTAGGCGAGCAGCCGCTTGATGTCGGTCTGCGTCACCGCCAGGACCGCGCCGACCAGCATCGTGAGCACCGCGATCGCGCCGAGCACCGGCGTGTAGTCCCACGCGGCACCGTCGAAGGCGACGTACAGCACGCGGAGCAGCGCGCCGAACGCGGCGACCTTGGTGCAGGCCGCCATCAGGCCCGTGATCGGCGTCGGGGCGCCCTGGTACACATCCGGCGTCCAAACGTGGAACGGTGCCGCTGCCGCCTTGAAGAGCAGGCCGATCGCGAGCAGTGCGATGCCGGCGTACAGCAGGATGGTGCTCTGCGTCGACTCGCGCACCGCGTCGTGGATCGAGCCGAACTGGACGCTGCCGGCGTAGCCGTACACCAGCGCGACGCCGAAGAGGAAGAACGCCGAGGCGTACGCGCCGAGCAGGAAGTACTTGAGCGCCGCCTCCTGGCTGAGCAGGCGCCGCCGGCGGGCGAGCGCGCACAGCAGGTAAAGCGGCAGCGAGAAGACCTCCAGCGCCACGAACATGGTCAGCAGGTCGTTCGCGGCGACGAAGAGCAGCATGCCGGCGATGGCGAAGACCGCCAGCGGGTAGATCTCGGTCGCGCCCTGCGAGCGCGCGGCCTGGCGGCGGTCGGCGTCCGAGCCGACCGTGACCGCCGCCTGGGCGACGAACGCGCCGCCCTGCTCCAGCGAACGGTCACCGACCAGCAGCAGCGCCATCAGGCCGAGCAGGATGATCGAGCCCTGCAGGAAGAGGGTCGGACCGTCGATGGCCACCGCGCCGCCGGCGGTGAGGATGCGCGTGTCCCGCTCCAGCACCACCACGACGAACGCCGCCACGAGGCCCAGCAGCGCGAGCACGAGCTGGGTCGTGCGGCGGGCCGAGCGGGGCAGCACCGCCTCGAAGAGCACGCCCACGCAGGCGACGCCGAACAGGATGAGCATCGGCGCGATGGCGCCGTAGTCGATCGGCGGGAGCTGGAGATCTTGCATCAGCGCGATGCCTCCTGAACGGCGGGCGCGGGATCAGACTTGTCCACGTCCTGCATGGTCGCCTGGACGGCGGGATTGATGACGTCGGTGACCGGCTTCGGGTAGAAGCCGAGCAGCAGCAGGAGCAGGATCAGCGGGGCGACCACGACCTTCTCCCGCAGCGTGAGGTCGCGCCGCATCGCGTCCACCGTGGTCAGCGCCGGGTTGAGCGTGCCCTGCGTGGTGCGCTGCACCATCCACAGCACGTAGGCGGCGGCCAGGATGATGCCCGCCGTCGCGATCACCGCGACCGTCTTGTTGACCGTGAACGTGCCCAGCAGCACCAGGAACTCGGAGACGAACGGCGCCGTGCCGGGCAGCGCGAGCGACGCGAGACCGGCGAAGAAGAGCACGCCGGCCAGCAGCGGTACGAGCTTGCCGGCGCCGCCGAAGTCGCTCACCAGCGCGGAGCCGCGGCGGGCCACGAACATGCCCACCACGAGGAAGAGCAGGCCGGTGGCGAGACCGTGGTTGACCATGTAGAGCACCGCACCGGTGCCGGCCTGCGTGGTGAACGCGAAGATGCCGATGCCGATGAACCCGAAGTGCGCGATCGAGGTGTAGGAGACCAGGCGCTTGAGGTCGTTCTGCCCGACCGCCAGCAGGGCTGCGTAGATGATGCCGATCAGCGCGATCGCCAGCGCGTACGGCGCGAACCAGCGGGACGCTTCAGGGAAAAGCGGCAGGCAGTACCGCAGGATGCCGAAGGTGCCCACCTTGTCGAGCACGCCGACGAGCAGCGCGGCCGAGCCGGCGGGCGCGGCACCACCGGCGTCCGGCAGCCAGGTATGGAACGGGAAGAACGGCGCCTTGATCGCGAACGCGACGAAGAAGCCGAGGAACAGCCACCGCTCGGTGCCCGTGGAGAAGTCGGCCGACAGCAGCTGCTGCCAGTCGAAGGTCTTGCCGCCCAGCGCCCACAGCCCGATCACCGCAGCCAGCATGAAGAGGCCGCCGACCAGCGAGTAGAGGAAGAACTTCACCGCCGCGTACTGGCGCTGGTGGCCACCGTACGAGCCGATGAGGAAGTACATCGGCACCAGCATGATCTCGAAGAACACGTAGAACAGGAACACGTCGGCGGCCGAGAAGACGCCGAGCATCGTGCTCTCGAGGGCGAGCAACAGGGCGAAGTAGACCGGCACGCTCCGCTTGGAGTTGTCCGCGTCGTGCCACGAGGCCAGGATCACCAGCGGCACGAGCACCGCGATCAGCAGCAGCATCACCAGCGCGATGCCGTCGACGGCGAACGTGAAGCGGGCGTCCCAGGCCGGGATCCAGGTGTACGACTCGCGGAACTGGAAGCGGTCGCCCCCGGCGTCGTACGCCACCCACATCACGACGGCGAGCGCCGCGACCGCGACCGACCAGATCAGCGCGACCCGCTTGGCGAGCTCCGGCTTGGCGCGCGGCAGGAACGCCACGACCAGCGCGCCAACCAGCGGCGCTCCGGTCAGGATGGACAGGAACGGAAAGTCACTCACGCCAACCATCCCAGCTGGAGAGCGAGAAACGCGGCCACGACCAGCAGCGCACCCGTGAGCATGGACATCGCGTACGACCGCACGAAACCGGTCTGCAGCCGGCGGAGCCGGCCCGACCCGCCCCCGACCGCGGCGGCGAGCCCGTTGACGAGCCCGTCGATGCCGCGGTTGTCGAGGAAGACAAGTGCCCGGGTGAGGAAGATGCCGGGCTTCTCGAAGACCGCCTCGTTGAACGCGTCGGCGTAGAGGTTGCGCCGCGCCGCGGTGACCAGCGGCCCGGCCGGCTGCTCCTGCGGCGCCGTGCCGTTGCGGAACAGCGCGTAACCGAGGCCGGCGCCGAGCACCGTGACCACGATGGACAGTGCGGTGATCAGGCCGTGCGACATGACGCCGTGCGCCTCTTCGCCGGCGTGGTCGCCGAGCACCGGGGTGAGCCAGTCGACCACGCTCGTCGACATCAGCCAGCCGGCGCCGACCGAGCCGACCGCCAGCAGCACCAGTGGCACGGTCATGACCGGTGGCGACTCGTGCGGGTGCTTGATGTCTTCGGTCCACCGCTTCGGGCCGTGGAACGTCAGCACGAACAGCCGCGTCATGTAGAACGCGGTGAGCGCGGCACCCAGCAGCGCGGCCATGCCGAAGAGCCAGGCGGTCCAGCCCTCCCGCTCGAACGCCGACGCGATGATCGGCTCCTTGGTGAAGTAGCCGGAGAGCGGCGGGATGCCGATGATCGCGAGCCACGCGAGGCCGAAGGTGGCCCAGGTGATCCGCATGTACCGCCACAGCCCGCCGAACCGGCGGATGTCGGTCTGGTCGTTCATCCCGTGCATGACCGAGCCGGCACCGAGGAAGAGGCCGGCCTTGAAGAAGCCGTGCGCAAGCAGGTGGATGATCGCGAGGGCGTACGCGCCGCCGCCGAGCCCGACGCCGAGGAACATGTACCCGATCTGGGAGACCGTCGACCAAGCCAGCACGCGCTTGATGTCATCCTTCGCGCAGCCGATGATGCAGCCGATCAGCAGCGTGAGCGCGCCGACGCTGACCACGACGGTCTGCAGCGTCTCGTTCGCCGAGAAGACCGGGTTGGAGCGGGCGATCAGGTACACGCCGGCGGTGACCATCGTCGCGGCATGGATGAGCGCGGAGACCGGGGTCGGGCCCTCCATCGCGTCCGGCAGCCACGCCTGGAGCGGGAACTGGCCGGACTTGCCGGTCGCGCCGAGCAGGAGCAGCAGCCCCATCATCAGCACCACGCCGGAGGAGAGCGCGCCGACGCCGTTGAAGACCTCCGCGTAGTTGGTGGTGCCCAGCTGCTGGAACATCAGGAAGATGGCGATCGCGAAGCCGGCGTCGCCGACCCGGTTCATCAGGAACGCCTTCTTGCCCGCGGTGGCCGCCGACGGCCGGTCGTACCAGAACGCGATCAGCAGGTACGACGCGAGACCCACGCCCTCCCAGCCGAAGTAGAGCATCACGAAGTTGTTGCCGAGCACCAGCAGCAGCATCGCGGCGGCGAAGAGGTTGAAGTACCCGAAGAACTTGCGCCGCCCCGGGTCGTGCTCCATGTAACCCACCGCGTACAGGTGGATCAGGGCGCCGACGCCGGTGATCAGCAGCACGAACACCGCGGACAGCGGGTCGAAGAGCAGCCCGAAGTCCACATGGAACGAGCCGACGGAGATGAAGTCGAAGAGCTTCACCTCAGCCGACTTGTTGTCGAGCCCGCGCAGCTGGAAGAAGTAGATCAGGCCCAGCACGAAGGAGGCGGCGATGCTGCCGACGCCCAGCACGTGCCCCCACTTGTCGGCCCGCTTGCCGAGCAGCAGGAGGATCGCCGCGCTGGCGAGCGGGATGGCCACCAGCAGCCAGATGCTGGACAGGAACCCTTCTCCAGCCGCGTATTCCACGGTCTCGTGCATATCCGCCTCAGTACTTCAACAGGTTGGCGTCGTCGACGCTGGCCGACCGCCGCGTCCGGAAGATCGACATGATGATCGCGAGCCCGACCACGACCTCGGCCGCGGCCACCACCATGACGAAGAACGCCATGATCTGGCCGTCGAGGTTGCCGTTGATCCGGCTGAAGGTCACCAGCGCCAGGTTGGCCGCGTTGAGCATCAGCTCGATGCACATGAACACCACGATCGCGTTGCGCCGGATCAGCACCCCGACCGCACCGATGGTGAAGAGCACCGAAGCCAGTACCAGGTACCACTCTGGATTATGAAGGTTCACTTCACAGTCCCATCTTCAGTTCGGGATCAGAAGGACTCACTTCACAGTCCTATCTTCAGTTCGAGAGTTCGCTGCGCTCACTTCTCGGTACCCTTCGGTGCTGACTCCGCCGGAGTCAGCTCGCGGGCGGGCAGGATCTGGGAGATGCTCCGCTCGGTCAGCGTGCCGTCCGGCAGGCGGCCGGGGGTGGCCACCGAGTCGGAGGTGGCGTACACGCCGGGGCCGGGCTTCGGGCCGGGGTAGTTGCCCGGGGCGAACCGCGCCCGCATCATCTCCGGCTGCGTGCGCTTCTCACCGCGGCGCCGCTCGAGGTGCGCCAGCACCATCGCGCCCACCGCCGCCGTGATCAGCAGCGCGGACGTGACCTCGAACGCGAAGACGTACCTGGTGAAGAGCAGAGACGCGATGCCCTGCACGTTGCCGGCCTGGTTGGCCTGTTCCAGGCCGGCCGCCGGGTCGTTCTGGAACGCGCGGGAGACGCCCGTGCCGACCAGCCCGGCGAAGCCGAGGCCGAGCACGACGGCCGCGAGCCGCTGCCCGCGCAACGTCTCTATCAGCGAGTCGGACGCGTCCCGGCCGACCAGCATCAGCACGAAGAGGAAGAGCATCATGATCGCGCCGGTGTACACGATGATCTGCGCCAGGCCGATGAACGGCGCCGACTGCAGCACGTAGAACACGCCGATGCAGAGCATCGTCAGCACGAGCCACAGCGCGGAGTGGATCGCGTTGCGGGCGAAGACCATGCCGATCGCGCCGATCAGCGCCGGCCACACCAGGATCCAGAAGGTGACCGCCTCGCCGGTGGACATACCGCCGGCGGCCGCGAGCGTGTTCACGGTGCCTGCCTCTCGTTCGCGACTGCGGGGCTCGCAGGCCGACCGCCGCGGTCCGGTCCAGGCCGTCGAAGCTCACTCCTCGCGCTCACACTGCACCTCCCGCGCTGCCCGAGCCGTCCGCCGTGTGCTGCTCCGACCACGGCGACCGCTCGGCGCCGGCCGAGGTGCCCGGGTTGGTCAGCGCCCCGAGGTAGTAGTCCTTCTCGGTGTCGCCGAGATACATCGGGTGCGGCGGCTGGTCCATGCCCGGCAGCAGCGGCGCGAGCAGCTGCTCCTTCGTGAAGATGAGGTCCTGGCGGCTGTCTCGGGCCAGTTCGTACTCGTTGCTCATGGTCAGCGAACGGGTCGGGCAGGCCTCGATGCAGAGCCCGCAGAAGATGCAGCGGGCGTAGTTGATCTGGTACACGCTGGCGTACCGCTCGCCCGGCGAGTACCGCTGCTCCTCGGTGTTGTCGCCGCCCTCGACGTAGATCGCGTCGGCGGGACACGCCCAGGCGCACAGCTCGCAGCCGATGCACTTCTCCAGGCCGTCGGGGTGCCGGTTGAGGATGTGCCGCCCGTGGTAGCGCGGGGCGGATACCGGCGTCTCGAACGGGTACGCCGTGGTCACCGTCTTGCGGAACATGTGCGCGAAGGTGACCCCGAAGCCCTTGAACGCTCCGATGGCGCTCATCTAACTCTCCTTATCCGGGAGGTCTCCGCCGGAGCCCGCGCCGACGTTCGCCGGCTCGCGCTCGGCCACCGCGCGGCGGGCGCGGGGGCTCGGCGGCACCTGCAGGTCCATCGGCGGGACCGGGAAGCTCCCCGGTGGACGGTGCTTGAGCTGCTCCTCCAGCGGCCTGTCCGGCTCACGCTTGCTACTCGGCCACAGCAGCGCGAGCAGGACGATGCCGACCAGGAACCCGCCGAGAATGATGTACTTCTCGTCGCCGGTGTTGGGGTCGCGGTACACCTGGAGGGCGGCCAGCGACAGGATCCAGACCAGGTTGATCGGCAGCAGCACGCGCCAGCCGAGCTTCATGAACTGGTCGTAGCGGAGCCGGGGCAGCGTCGCCCGCAGCCACACGAAGATGAAGACCAGCAGCACGACCTTGATGAAGAACCACAGCATGGGCCACCAGCCGGAGTTGGCCCCGGCCCAGATCGTGGTGACCGGTGCCGGCGCCCGCCAGCCGCCGAGGAAGAGCGTCGCCGTGGCCGCCGACATCGCCACCATCGCGACGTACTCGGAGAGCATGAAGAGCAGGAACTTCAGCGACGAGTACTCGGTCATGTAGCCGGCGACGAGCTCAGACTCGGCCTCGGGGAGGTCGAACGGCGCCCGGTTGGTCTCACCGACGATCGCGATGAAGAAGATGATGAAGCTCGGGAGGAGCAGGAGGGCGTACCACCCCGGCGCGTCCACGTTGATCGGGCCGAGGTCGAACTCCTTGCCGCTCGCCTGCGCCGCCACGATCTGGCTGGTCGACATCGTGCCGGCGAGCATGAAGACCGCGACCACCGAGAGCCCCATCGAGACCTCGTACGAGATCATCTGAGCGCTCGACCGCAGGCCGCCGAGGAGCGGGTACGTCGAGCCGGAGGCCCAGCCGCCGAGCACGATGCCGTACACCGCCATGCCGGAACAGGCCAGGATCAGCAGCACAGCCACCGGTACGTCGGTCACCTGCAGCGGGGTCTTGTGCCCGAAGATGCTCACCATCGGGCCGAACGGGATGACCGACAGCGAGGTCATCGCGCAGATCACCGCGACCGTGGGCGCGAAGAAGAAGACCACCTTGTCCGCGGTACGCGGCATGATGTCTTCCTTGAACGCGCCCTTGAGGCCGTCGGCGAGCGTCTGCAGCAAGCCGAAGGGACCGGCCTGGTTGAGGCCCGGCCGCACCGCCATCCGCGCCACGACCCGCCGCTCGAACCACACGCCGAGCAGCGTGCAGAGCATGCCGAAGGCGAAGACGAAGACGACCTTGATGAGCACCAGCCACCACGGGTCGTGCCCGAAGTCCTGGAGCGTCGGATCCTGGGCGACAAACATCAGTCAGTCCCCTTCGAAAGCCGTACCACCGCGCCGGACGTGGCGCCGAGCGCCCGCCGCACGGTCGAACCGGGTGAGTTCGTCGGCAGCCAGACGACGCCGTCCGGCATATCGGTGATCGCCGCCGGCAGCGTAATCGCGCCGCGGTCGGTGCCCACCGTGACCGGGTCACCGTCGGCGACGCCGAGCGCCTCCGCCGGGCCCTTGGCCAGCCGCACGACCGGCGTGCGGGCGGTGCCGCCGAGGTACTCGTCGCCGTCGGTCAGGCTGCCCAGGTCGATCAAGTGGTGCCAGGTCGCGAGCACCGCCTCGCCCGCGCCGAGCGTGGGTCGCGGCTGGGCCGCGGTCATGGGCGCGTCCGGCCGCTCGGCGCGGGTCGCCGGCAGCGAACCGAGCTCGCGGCGGACCATGTTGACCTCGCCGGTGCCGAGCGTCACGCCGAGCTGCGCGGCCAGGGCGTCGAGCACGCGCGCGTCGTTCATCGCCGTGGTGGAGAGCACCGCCTCGAACGTGCGCAGGCGCCCCTCCCAGTCGACGAAGCTGCCGGCCTTCTCGACGACCGGCGCGACCGGGAAGACCACGTCGGCGCGGCGGCTCACCGCGGTGCGCCGCACCTCCAGGCTGATCAGGAACGGCACGGTGTCCAGCGCCTGCTCGGCCAGCCGCGGGTCGGCCACGTCGGCCGGGTCGACGCCGGCGACGACCAGCGCGCCCATCCGGCTGCCGGCGGCGGCCGCCAGGATCGCGTTGGTGTCCTTGCCAACCTGGCTGGGGATGACCCCGGCCTCGAGATCCCAGGCGCCGGCCAGCTCCGCGCGGGCCGCGGCGTCGGACACCAGCCGCCCGCCGGGCAGCAGGTTGGGCAGGCAGCCCGCGTCGACCGCGCCCCGGTCGCCCGCGCGCCGCGGCACCCAGGCCAGCTTGGCGCCGGTACGCCCGGCGAGCGCGGCGGCCGCGGACAGTCCACCTGGGACGGTCGCGAGCCGCTCGCCGACGATGAGGACGGCGCCCTCGGCCCGCAGCGCCTTCTCGATCGACTCGTCGTCGGCCAGCGCCTGGGCCTCCTCGCCCGGTGCGACGAGCGCGACCGTGGCGCCGATCTTCTCGAAGCCGCGGGTCGCGAACGGCGCCAGTGCCAGCACGCGGGTGCGGTGCTTCTGGTACGCCTTGCGCAGCCGCAGGAAGAGGATCGGGCACTCCTCCTCCGGCTCCAGCCCGGCGATGACCACGACCGGCGCCTTCTCCACGTCGGTGTACGTCACCTCGGTGCTGCCCACCACCGTGGACGCCAGGAATTCGGTCTCCTCCGCGCTCAGCGGGCGGGCCCGGAAGTCGATGTCGTTGGTGCGCAGCGCCACCCGGGCGAACTTCGCGTACGCGTACGCGTCTTCGACGGTCAGCCGGCCGCCGGTCAGCACTGCAACACCGGACGCGCCGACAGAGCCGTCGACCGCCGCTCGCTCGCTCGCGGCGATGGCCTTACGCAGCCCCTCAGCCGCCACGGCCAGCGCCTCGGACCACGGCGCCTCGCGCAGCTCACCGGTCTTCGCGTCGCGGACCATCGGTGTGGTCATGCGGTCGAAGGCGGTGGCGTACTGGAAGCCCCAGCGCCCCTTGTCGCAGTTCCACTCTTCGTTGACCTGCGGGTCGTCGCCGGCCAGCCGCCGCATGACCTTGCCCCGCCGGTGGTCGGTGCGCTGCGCGCAGCCGGCCGAGCAGTGCTCGCAGACGCTCGGCGAGGAGACCAAGTCGAACGGGCGGGCGCGGAACCGGTACTGCGCACCGGTGAGCGCGCCGACCGGGCAGATCTGCACGGTGTTGCCGGAGAAGTAGGAGTTGAACGGGGTGTCGCCCTCGCCGTCGCCGGCCGCGCCGTCGCCGGTGCCCTCGCCGCCGAAGAAGTCGTCCCGGTACACGTTGATCTGCTCGCCGGACGAGCGGTCCATCAGGTCGATGAACTTGTCGCCCGCGATCTCCTCGGAGAAGCGGGTGCA
>Ga0214467_1000025_pt1 | contig 43202 bp, 32 predicted proteins | sample RVTome_8_FD_187339 | JGI IMG/M metagenome (GOLD analysis project Ga0214467, IMG submission 187339) | Soil microbial communities from uranium-contaminated site in the Upper Colorado River Basin, Wyoming, United States - RVT160D0 HiSeq ...
CGAGCCTCTGCAGACCGTGGGCTGCGACGCGCTTGTCGCCGAGCACGCGCCGAGGCTGGACGAGGAGTGGTACGTCGCCACCCAGCGCCGGGTGGACCTGATGCTGGCCGCGGGCCGACACGCGGACCTGGTACCGCAGCTGCGTGAGCTGACCGTGCGGCAGCCGCTGCGGGAATGGCTGTGGTGCCGGCTGATCGTGGCGCTGTACCGCTGTGGCCGTCAGGCCGAGGCACTGGAGGCGTACCACGCCGTGCGCCAGCTGTTGTCCGATCAGCTGGGCGTCGCACCGGGACCGGAGCTCGTGGCCGCCCACCAGGCGGTGCTCACCCACGACCCCAGTGTGGCCGCACCCGCGACGGCACGGCGACGGGTCCGTCCCGCGGTCCGGCGTCCACGGGTACGCCGCCTGATCCGCCTGCGCCTTCCACGATGACAACGCCCGCAGCACCGCACGGGTGCCGCGCGCTGGAGCGTGGCCCCACGAGTTGGGGGTCTCGCGGGGCCACGCCGATCGGGGGCTAGCCGGCTAGCCGGTTACCGTTCCAGGTGTTGGCGGGCGACGCCCAGGCGCTGTACCTGAACAGGACGCCGTTGTCGACGCCAGCGTTGTTGGGGTAGTAGTAGAGCTTGCCGTCGGCGTCGACCACCATCAGGTCGGCGAAGCCGTCGCCGCTGTAGTCGCCGGCGGCGATCGACTGCACGTTGCCCCAGGTCGCCGTTTCGGAGACCCACGCCGCGTTCTGCACCGGCACACCGCCGTTGACGTTCATGTTGTTCGGGTAGTAGTACAGCCGACCGTCGGCGTCGACGACCACAAGGTCGGCGGCGCCGTCTCCGCTGAAGTCGGCGGCCGACATGTGCTTCACACCGCCCCACGTGGCGGCCCCCGACGCCCAGGCGGCGGAGGTGACCGGCTTACCGCCGTTGACGCCGGCGTTGTTGGGGTAGTAGTAGAGCTTCCCGTCGGCGTCGACCGCCATCAGGTCGGCGGCGCCGTCACCGCTGACGTCGCCGGCGGTGATGTGTTTGACGCCGCCCCAGGTCGCGGCCGGCGACGACCAGGTCGCGGAGGTGACCGGCTTGCCGCCGTTGACGCCGGCGTTGTTGGGGTAGTAGTAGAGCTTCCCGTTCGCGTCGACCGCCATCACGTCGGCGTACCGGTCGCCGCTGATGTCGCCGGTGGTGATTTTCTTGACCCCACCCCACGACCCGGTCGGAGAGCTCCACGCCGCGCCCGTAAACGGCACGCCGTTGTTGGCCTTCATGCTGTTGGGGTAGTAGTAGAGCTTCCCGTTGGTGTCGATGGTCATCAGGTCGGAGGCGTTGTCGCCGCTGAACTCACGGTCCACGCGCCGGTTCAGCCCGTTCCACAGCACCGCGGCGATCCTGCCGCCGTCGGCCGCCTCAGGCTGGTAGCGCCCGGGAAACGCGGACCGTTGCACCGCTTGGCACACCTCGCCCACGGGCCGGGTCGCCCACGAACCGTCCGGAAATTGCTGCAGCATCGCGCCGAGGAAGGCGTTGGTCGCCCATACCGGGTCGGTCCGCTGCGCGAAGCTGCCCCAGGCGTCGATCTGCTGAAACAGCCCGACGCTGCTGGCGTCGCCATAGTCGAGGTTGCGGATCGACGACTCGACGATGGTGGTGGTGATGGCGATGGTGGCGGCGTGCGCGCTGAGCCCGCGGTTCTTCACGGTCTGCGCGATCACCCTCGCGCAGGCCACGTTGCCGGCGCGCAGGTGCCCGCGCATCCTTCCGGTCAGCTGCACGTTGAGCTGACCGGCGATGGCCGCGTCGCTGGGCGACGCTCCCCGCGGGCAGCCGAGATCCGTGTCCGCCACCGCGTTGGTGATCCCACCGTGCGCCGCGACGCCGGTGCCGACCACCACGGCCACACCGAGCGCCGACAGGCGCAGCACAAGTCTTGTACAGAAGCCCATCTGCTCTCATTTCTGGACTCTCGAAGCGATACGTGTCTCGGCGCGCGCGCTTGAGCAGAGAGGCTAATGAAATGTGTCTTCAAAGGTATTTCAACCTCAGCCGGCTACCGGGGCGGCGGGGTCGTCCGCCCGGGCGCGGGATCGCGGCAGGATCGCCACGGCGGCGGCCAGTCCCATCACGGCGAAGACGGCCGCGGCGGCGAACGCCGCTTGAAAGCCGCGGTTCGACGCGGCCTGCTCCCCCACGCCGCCGTCCATAAGGCTCTCGGCGCGCGCCACCGCGACCGAGGTGGCCACGGCGACGCCCAGCGCGCTGCCCACGTTGAACGAGGTGTCGAGCAGACCCGAGGCGACACCGGACTTGTCGGTGTGCACGCCGGTGAGACCGGCGATCTGGGCGGCGACGAACGCGGCGCCCAAACCCGGACCGAAGACCAGCAGGCCGGGCAGCAGCTCGGCGGCGAAGGACCCGTGCACCGATACGCCGGTGAGCAACAGCGAGCCCGCGATGATCAGGAGCATGCCGCCGGCCGCCACGGGCCGCAGGCCGAGGCGGGTCACCAGGGCCTGGCCGGCGAACGAGCCAACGATGGACATGACGGTCATCACGGCGCTCGCGAGTCCAAATTGGAGCGCCGTGTACCCGAGCACATCCTGCGCGTAGATGGTCAGCGGAAACAGCATGCCGTCGACCGCCATGCCCGCGGCGAGGATCACCAGGTTTCCGCCCAGCACCGTGCGGATCCGCAGCAGACCGAGCGGAAGCAACGGAGCCGCGGAGCGCCGCTCGACAAGGACGAACAGCACCATCAGCAGTGCCGATCCGGCCAGCAGCCCGAGCGTGGCGCCGCTGAGCCAGCCCCGCTGGGGTGCCTGGAAGGCGGCGTACACAAGGAGGGCCAGCGCGGCGGTGACGGTCACCGCGCCCACCGGGTCGAACACGCGCCCACCACTTCGATCGCGGCTTTCCCGGAGCACGAAGGGCGCGAACCCGAACAAGGCGGCACCGACCGGCACGTTGACCAGGAAGATCCACTCCCAGCCCAGTCCGGCGGTGATCACGCCACCGACCAGCAGGCCGGCGGTGGCGCCAACCCCGCCGAGCGCCGCCCATACGGCCAACGCCTTGTTGCGCTCCGGCCCCTCGGGAAACGCGATCATCACCAGCGCCAGAGCGGTGGGGCTCAGGACGGCGGCCGCGACGCCTTGCGCCACGCGGCCGGCGAGTAGCACCTCGGGCGTGCCCGCCAACCCGCAGGCGAGCGACGACAGTGCGAACAGGGCCAGGCCGACCATGAACACCCGCCGGCGACCGGTCAGGTCCGCGACCCGGCCGAAAAACAGCATGAGTCCGCCGAAGGCCAACGCGTACGCGGTCAGGACCCATTGCGCCCCCGACACCGACAGCCCCAACTCCTGCTGGAGGGAAGGCACGGCGGTGAGCACGATCGTGGCGTCAAGGATGACCATGAAGAATGCCGCGCCGAGCAAGGCGAGCGCCCACCAACGTCGCGGATCCGGGTGCACCATCATTTTCTCCTTTCTTCAGACTGGGGCACGGAGCCGCGCGTGGTACCACGGGTGCGACCATCCACATTGGCGTGACGACGGTCGCGGCCGGATCGTGCGGGGCGACCTGGGGCTTTACGATGCCGTCGCCGAAAGGTTGCCGCCCGCCGCGCGCGGCTCTATCCGTTGCCCCAGACGGCACCCGCCGTGGCGGGGGGACGGCGTTGGCTGCAGCCTATCCGGGCACGCCTTCAAAGCCGTTTCAATCGCCGGGGCCACCGAGCCGCTGGGCGATGGCGGCGGCCTCGATCCGGCTGGACACACCGAGCTTGCGCAGCAGGTTGGTCACGTGCACGCTGGCCGTCTTCTCGCTGATGAAGAGCGCCTCCGCGATCTGCCGGTTGGTCCGCCCACCCGCCAGCAGATCCAACACCTCGGCTTCTCGCCGGGTGACGCCCATCGCGCTGAGTGCGTCCAGGCGCGGCTGCGGCTCGGGTGCCCGGGCGCTTTCCAGGTCGAGCCGGGCGCGCTGCTCCAGCAGGCGGACCTCGTCGGCGAGCCGCGCCGCGCCGATCCGCTCCGCGATCTCCAACGCTTCGGCGGCATAGCCCGTCGCGACCTTCCGGCCGTCGCCGTCACGCAGCGCCGCCTCCGCGGCCCGCCACCGTGCGACGCCACCCGGATAGAGCACGCCGAGCCGGTCCCAACCGACGGCGACGGCGTGCCAGCGCCCAGCGGTGTCGGCCCGCCGCACGCGCGCGTGCTCGGCGTCGGCGACCGCCAGCCACGCGGCGGTCTCGGGCAGCAACCTGGTCAACGACTGGCCGACCCGGGCCCGGAGCGCGGCGACCCGCTGTGCCAGCCCGTCGGCGACCGCGAGGATCCCAGCCACCTCGGCGGCCACCCGCGGCCCCGCCCCGGATGTGGCGTGCACGCGATCCGCCTCGGTCGCCAACGCCGACGCGAGCCCGTGCGCGACGTAGAACTGACCGACGCCGCCGTCGTATACCCGTAGTCCCGCTTCGAAAGCCGCCCGGGCGTGATCCCACCGCCGCTGTCCCCAGGCCAGCTCGCCGGACCTGAACAGCGTCACCGCGCGCAGGTGGGACGTGCTGGCGTCGGCGGTCGCCTCCAGCAGCCGGTCCACCTCGAGTGCGGCGGCCTCGTACTCGCCGGCCCAGAGCTGCCGTAACAGCCGGCGGGAGGCCAGGTAGTTGGCGTACGTGGTCGCGTGGGCCAGGCGCGTACCCAGCTCGGCGTCGACCCGTATCGCTTCCGACCACCGGCCCAGGTAGGTGAGCGCCACGATCCGCAACGCGTTGATCGCCTCGCCGTACTGTTCGAGCTGTCCCGCGCCGGCGCAGTACTCAAGTGCCTCGACGCTGGCGCCGACCACATCGTCGTACCCGCCCGCGCGCAGCAGCGTCGCGACGAGGTTGGCGTGGCAACGCGCGACCTGGCCCGGCGTGCCGTGGGCACGGCTCTGGTCGAGGGCCCGCCGCATGCTCGCCACACCCTCGTCGACGCGCCCCAGCTCTGCCTCGACGACACCCAGGCTCGCCCGGGCGTGCGCCTCCGCCCGGTGGGCGGCGATCGGCTCCGCGCAGGCGATCGCCTCCCGCAGCGTAGCCTCGGCCTCGGGATGCTCGCGCAGCATGAGGCTCTGTCCCAACGCGGCCAGAGCTGAGGCCCGCTCCGGCGAGGGCGGACGGTCGGCGAGCAGTCCCGCCGCCCCCGTGAACGCCGCCGCCGCCTCGACTTCGCGGTGCAGCTCCCAGTGCATGTGCGCGACCCGTTCGAGCACCATGGCCCGGTGCTCCGGCTCGGTCGTGCTGTCCAGCGCTTCGTAGGCGGCGTTGACCAGCGCGAGCTGGCGCGGCGACGCGGAGGAGAAATGCACGGCCTCGGCGGTCTGGAGCAGCAGGGCCGCACGGTCCATGCCCGCGGTCGCGGCGGCGTCGGGCACCCGGTCCCAGAGCTCCAACGCCCGCTCCAGGTGACCCGCGGCCGCGGAGTGGGCGTTGACCCGGACGCCCTCTCGACCCGCGCGCAGTGAGGCGGCGAACGCGGCCGGCAGGTCGTGCGCCGCGCCCCAGTGGTAGGCCAATAGCGTCCACCGCACGTGTTCGGGCAGGCCGGGCGTATGCGTCCCGCTCTCCAGGGCGCGTGCGGCCGCCACGTGGACAAGCTGGCGCTCGCCAGGCAACAGATCCTCGTACAGCGCCTCGGCCAGCAGCGCGTGGCGAAACCGGCACCTTCCGCCGTCGAGCACCACAAGCTGGGCGCTGACGGCTTCCCGCAGCGCCTCGGTGATCTCGTCGGGAGGCAGTCCGCAGCACGCGGCGAGCAGCCGCTCGTCCAGGTCGGTGCTGAGCACGGCCGCCTTGCGCAGCACCGACTGCGTCGTGGTCGACAGCTGGCCCACCCGGGTCAACACCACCTCGCTCAACGTGGCGGGCAGGCCGGCGTGCAGGGACGCGGCGGACGGCGCCGCCGCGACCAGCTCCTCGGCATACAAAGGATTTCCACCGGTACGGGCCAGCAGCGCGGACACCCCGGCGAGGTCCACGTCGCCGCGGCCGAGGCCGATCAGCAGATCGACGAGGTCGTGGCGACTCAGCCCGGTCAGGGGTATGCGCTCGGTGTCGCGGACCCGTTCCAGGTCGCCGAGCAGCGGGCGCAGCGGATGCCGCCGGTGCAGCTCGTCCGAGCGGTAGGTGAGCACGAGGGTGATCGCGGCGCGGCGCAGGTTGCGCCCCAGGAAGGCAAGCAGGTCCCGGGTCGACGCGTCCGCCCAGTGCAGGTCCTCGAAGACGATCAGCCAGGGGCGGATCCCGCCGAGGCGGATCAGGAAATCCAGCAGCGGGGTGAAGAGCTGCCCGGATCCGGTCTGCTCACCGCCGAGCAACGCCGTCAACGCCGGCGGCGCGAGCTGCGCGAACGTCTCCTCCCCCAGCTCCTCGCGCAGCCCGCGCAGCAGCTCGACGACAGGGGCGTACGCCAGCGGCACCTCACCGAGCTGGAGGCAGCCGCCGACCGCCGTGCCGTACCGGTCCAGCGCGGCCTGGGCACAGGCGGCCTGCACCAGCCTCGTCTTGCCGATGCCCGCGTCGCCGGAGACGAGCACGATGCGGCTCTCACCGGCGGCGGCCGCCTTCGTCGCGGCGCGCATGGCGGCCAGCTCCGTCTCCCGTCCCAAGAAGGCGGCGCTGGTGACTCGACGGGCCATGGCGCCAGTATGGCCCCCGACGGGCGCGAAGATCAGCTCACTCATCGTCACGCCTGCCCCGTCGGCTCGGCGACGGCGGACGGCCGCGGGCCGGGCATCGCGACGGCGGCCACGACAGCGAGCGCCACCGCGAACGCCGCGCTGAACCAGAAGCCACGGGAGTACCCGTCCGTCCCGCCGGCGGCGCCGTAGGCGAGGCCGGCCGCGGCGACGCTGGAGACGGTCGCGACGCCAAGCGCACCGCCCAGCTCGTGGAACGTGGCGGCCAGGCCCGACGCGACGCCAGCCCGTTCCGGCGGTGCGTCCGAGAGCGCCACGATGGCACCGATCACGAACAGCGGCCCCATACCTGTCGCGGCCACGCTGATACCCACCACCACGGCGGCCGGTGCGGTGAGCAGCCCGGCGGTCCCCATCCCGACAGCCACCACGGACAGTGACAGCACGGTCGCCAGCCGCACGCCGAGGCGGCCGAGTAGCTGGCCGGTGGCCTGCGCGCCGAAGAACGTGCCCAGCGCCACGGGCAGGAAGAGCAGTCCAGTGACCATCGGGCCGTACCCGCTCCGCTGCTGAAGGTGGAAGGAGCCGAGGAAGAAGGTGGCGATCATCAGGCCTGTGACGCCCAGGATGAGTAGGCCACCGGTGAGCATCGACCGGTTGGCCAGGACCCGGATGTCCAGCAGCGGACTACGGACCATCGTCTGGCTGCGCACGAACGCGACGAACAGCACGACACTCGCGAAGACGGGCAACAGCGTCCAGCGTCCGAGCCAGCCCTGGTCACCCGCGTTGATCAGGCCGTACGTGACAGACCCCATGGCCGCCGTCGCCAGCACCGCGCCGACGAGATCGATCCGGGACCTCGGGTGTACGGCGGGACGCGACCGCACGACCAGCGGCAGCGCGGCGAGAATCATCAGGCCGACCGGCACGTTGACGTAGAACGCCCACTGCCAACCCGGCCCGGCGGTGAACGCGCCACCGAGCAACACCCCGACCGCGGCGCCGGCGCCGCCGAGCGACGACCACACCGCGAGTGCCTTGGCCCGCTCTGCGCCCTGGAACGTCGTGGTGACGATCGAGAGAGCGGCTGGGGACAGCAGCGCGGCACCGGCACCCTGGGCGAGCCGAGCGGCGATCAACAACGTGCCGTCACCGGCCAGGCCGGCGGCCAGCGACGCCGCGGTGAACAAGGCCAGCCCCGCCATGCTCACCCGCCGCGCGCCGAACTGGTCGGCCGCCCGCCCGCCGAGCAAGAGCAAACCACCGAAGACCAGCGTGTACGCGCTGACGACCCAAGTCAGCGTTGCTCTGTCGAGGGCAAGCTCCGTGCCGATACTCGGTAGGGCGATGTTGACGACGGTGATGTCCAGAATCAGCATGAACTGGGCGACGCTGAGCAGCGCCAAACTCGCCCAGCGCCGCCGCGGCGCGCCGTCAGCGAGCCGCGGGGCGGGCGAAGCTTCCAAAGTCGGAGTACTCACAGAACCCTCCAAGAACCGTGCGGACGCCGGATGCGCCGGCCACACGATCAGCATTCGCGCCGGGCCGCGGTACGCACCTCGGACGCGGCACCTTAGATAGGGCCTTAGACCCCTTAGTTTTCGGCTCATCCGCAACGCGGGCCGGTCAACGGAGGCCCATCTCATGGTCGGCGGCGAGTCGGGGAGTGTCGGTGCTCGTCGGATCGGCCGGTATCCATGCTTCCGGTCGTCGAATCACCACAAGGGGCCGAACTCCCGCAATGGAGAAAGTATAGGCGCGGTCGGCACCGTGGAGCCCGACCATCCGGCCGGCCCCTGCCCGGTTCGCGACCTCGGTGGACACCAGGCTCTATACGACACGGGAGTTGAAGCCATGACGCGAGACGAAGTCGAACGCGGCCTGACCGAGATCGTCCAGCAGGTCAACGGCACCGACCCGGCGTTGGCCACGACGACGATCTTCGCCGCCGACACGTCGCTGTACGACGAGCTGAACGTCGACTCGTTGGCCATGGTGGAGCTCGCCGAGGCCGTCGAGGAGCGCTACGGCGTCACCACGAACGAGGACCACTTGCACGAGCTCAAAACGTTCGGCGACGCCGTCGACTACGTCGATTCCCTGCTGAGATGAGTGGCGCCGACGTCGTTGCGACCGGCCTGGGTGCCACCACCCCGCTCGGCGACGACGTCGCCACCACCTGGCAGGGGCTGCTCGATGGCCGCGGCGGCGTCTCGACGATCACCGCCGACTGGCCGACCGGGTACGACCTCCCGGTCAGCATTGCCGCCCAGCTCGCGGTGGAGCCTGCCGGGAAGCTCAAGTACTCCGAGCTGAAGTGGCTCGACCGGTGTGAACAACTCGCGATGATCGCCGCCCGCGAGGCCTGGTCCGACGCCGGCCTCGGCGCCGGCGCCGTGGACCCGCGTCGCCTGGCCGTCGTGATCGGCACCGGCATCGGCTGCGTGCATACCCTGCTGTCGCAACACGAGGCCCTCAAGTCCGGCTACAGGTCGGTCATGCCGCAGTTCATCCCGATGGTGATGCCCAACGGCCCCGCCGCCCACGTCGGACTGGAGCTCGGCGCCCGGGCCGGCGTGCACGCCCCCATGTCAGCCTGCGCCTCCGGAGCGGAGGCGCTCGCCTGGGCGGCGCACCTTATCCGGTCAGACATCGCCGACGTCGTCGTCGCCGGCGGTGCCGAGTCCTGCATCAGCCCGGTCATCATGGCCGGCTTCGCCCGCGCCGGCGCGATGTGCACCCGCAATGACGATCCGGCGTCCGCATCCCGGCCATTCGACATCTATCGCAGCGGGTTCGTGCTTGGCGAGGGCGCAGGCGTAATGATCCTCGAACGCGCCGACTTCGCGGTCGCCCGCGGGGCGCGGGTGTACGGCCGCCTCGCCGGTGTCGGAGTCAACAACGACGCCCATCACATCACCGCCCCCACCCCGGACAGCAGCGGCCAGATCGACGCCGTCGACCGGGCGCTGCGCGATGCCGGCCTCACCGCGACGGACATCGGCCATGTCAGCGCCCACGCCACGTCCACCCGGATCGGCGACGCCATCGAAGCCGCCACGATCATGCGCGCCATCGGCGACCACGCCGTCGTCACCGCGCCCAAGGGCGCGCTGGGTCACCTGCTCGGCGCGTCCGGCGCCGTGGAGGCTATCGCGACCGTGCTGTCGGTGCGCCACGGGCTCGTACCGCCCACTCTGAACCTGCACCGGGTGGACCCCGCGGTGCCGCTGGACGTGGTGTCCGGCAAGCCCCGCGAGATCGTCCTCGACGCCGCCGTGACGCAGTCGTTCGGATTCGGCGGGCACAACATCGTACTGGTCTTCACGTCCTAGGAGCCGCCGTGCCAGTCCGCGTCACAGGCGTGTCTGCCTACCTGCCCGACACCGTCATGACCAGCACCGAAGCCGAGGCGAAACTCGCCGCCTCCGGGTCCGGTCACCGTCCGCGGCCCGGTTCCATCGAGAAGCTCACCGGCATCCGGCGCCGCCACGTGGCCGGCGACGCGCAGTATGCCTCGGACCTGGCCGTGGCCGCCGCCACCGAGCTGCTCACCCGGCTCGGCGTCGAGTCCGGCACTCTGGACCTGATCGTGTTCGCCGCGGCCTCGCATGACATCCTCGAACCCGCCACCAGCCACGTCGTCGCCGCGAAACTCGGCGCCACGTGCCCGGTGTTCGACGTCAAGAACGCCTGCAACAGCTTCCTCAACGGAATGCAGGTCGCCGAGGCGCTCATCGCCACCGGCCAGTACCGGCGGGTGCTGGTCTGCGCCGGCGAGACCGGCTCGCGCACGGTCCGCTGGCGGATCACCGACCGGGCCGAGTTCGTCGACTCGTTCCCCGGCTACACGCTCTCCGACGGCGGCGCGGCGATGCTGCTGGAACAGGCGCCCGAGCCGGGCATCCTGCACCGTACCTTCGGCGCCGACTCCACCCAGTGGAACGTCAGCGTCGTCGCCGGTACCGGCGCCGGAAACCTGCGCGACCCGTACCACGACGGTTTCATCCGCGGTGACGGCCACCGGCTGCAAGAGGCGCTGCTCAAGGTGAACCTGCGAGGATTGCTCGACGCCGCGCTCGACGCCGCCCGTGTCACCCGCGACGGCATCGCCGTGTACTGCATCCACCAGGTCGCTGTGCCGGTGCTGCGTACGTCCCTGAAGGCACTCAACATCCCGGCGGCGAAGGTCGTGATGACCGTCGCCGACCACGGCAACGTCGCCGCGTGCTCACTGCCGTTGCAGCTCACCCGCGCTCTGGCGGAGGGCCGATGCGGGCCGGGTGACAAGGTCGCGCTCATCGGTCTCGCCGGCGGCGTCAGCGTCGGCATCATCATTTTGGAGCTGTGAACAATGACCGGTGTACCGGAACGTCTCTGGGTCGTCGTACCCGCGCACAACGAGCAGGAGTGGATCACCGCGACGCTGGAAGCGCTGGTCCGCCAACGCGACCGCCACTTCACCTCCGTGGTGGTGGACAACGCCAGTACGGACGGCACGGCGGAGGTCGTTCGCACGTTCGCGGCCGCGCACCCCGGGTTCGACCTGCGGGTCATCCACGAGCCGGAGAAAGGCACCGGCGCGGCGAGCGACACCGGGATGCGGTACGCGATCGACCAGGGTGCGACCCTGCTGGCCCGCACCGACGCGGACTGCCTGCCCACACCCGGCTGGACGACGGCCGTCCGCCGCGCGTTCGACGCGGGGCTGCAACTCGCGGGTGGCCAGACCCGGGCGCGGACCGACGACTTCCGGGTGACGACGCGCGAACGCGTGGTCCTCGCCGCGGTGGTGCGGTTCGGCCGGGTCGTGGCACGGTTCCGCAGTGACCGTCGAGGGGCCGAGTTCCTCGGTCCGTACCTGCTCATCGCCGGTTTCAACACGGCGATCACCGCGGACCTGTACCAGCGCTGCGGCGGTTACCCGCGGACGGCCATCGAGGACGCCCACGAAGACCGCGAGCTGATGAACCGGGTCCGGCGAGTCACCCGCGCCTACGGTCGGCGCCGGGACATGGTGGTCCACTGCTCGCTGCGCCGCATCAAGGCGTGGGGGCTGCGCAACACGCTCGCCTGGTACACCGACCACGCGTACCGCGGCGACGTCGTGGACGTCCGATGAGTTACCGGCAACACGAATTCCGCGTGCAGGTGGCGGCGCACCCGATCGCGTACCCGGTGCTGCGCGGCCTCCGCCGGTTCGGCCCGGCGGTACGCGTGCGGGGCCTGGGTGTGGTCGTCAACGACGCCGGTACCGCCCGACGCCTGATGGTCGACGGCGCTTCCTTCCACCGTGGTGGCGGCTCCGCCGCCGACCTGTGGACCGCCGTGTTCGGACCGTCCGTCCTGCTCAACATGGACGGACCGGAGCACACCACGATGCGCCGCAAACTGCGGGACTTCTTCACCCCCGCCTACGTCGACCAGCTCTGCGCCGGCGTGCTGGGCGAGCCCTTGGCCCGGCTCTCGGACCGACTTGAGCGCGGCGGACGCGTCGACGTGGTCGACGCGACCCGGGTGATGTCCGGGGCCGTGACGAGCGCGCTGATCGGGTTCGACGTCGCCGGCACGCTCGACGAGCGGGAGGCGGCGTACCGCGGACTCGTGACGAAGGTCGACGAAATCACCGCGATGGTGAAGATGGGCCGGATGCGCCTCACCCCGGCCCAGATCGCCCGGGCCAAGGCGATCGCGGCGCAGGTCGGCGCGGCGGCGGGCAGGGCCTGGCGCGAGGGCGACGAGAACACCGCGGTGGGCCGGATGCGCGGATCGGGGCTGACCGAGGAGGAGTCGCGGGGCCTGGCGTCGGCGTTTCTCATCGCGGGCACCGAGACCATCTCGAGCCTCATCCCCCGGCTCGTCGCGCTGCTGCACGACCACGGCGACCTGCCAAGGATCGCCGAGGCGTTGCGGGCGGGCGACAACGGACCGCTCGACGCGGCAACGACCGAGGCCGTCCGCCTGATCACGCCGACGCCGATCATCATGCGGTACGCCGCGCGGGAGTCCACCGTCGGCCGGGTCACGGTCCACCCCGGCGAACGGATCCTCATCTCGACGGTGAACTGCGCCAAGGCGTACGGGCCGTTCGACCTGAGCCGAAGCCATCCGCCGGAGATCCGGCGCCTGTGGTTCGGCGCCGGTCCGCACTTCTGCCTCGGCTATCCCCTGGCGATGGCCGAGGTGTACGCGATCGTGGGCGCCGTCCTGCGGCACGGGCCGGTACGGGTGGTCCGGCGGCGGGCGGCCCGCGGCGTCTTCTTCCCCGCGTACCGCACACTGGACGTCGTCCGCGCATGATTTCGCAGGCCCCTGACGTGGTGACCGCGATCCTCGCGCACGCCGGCGAGCGGCCCACCGACACCGCGGTCGTCGACGCCGACGGCACCGTCACCACGTACGGCGCACTGGGTCGCGGGATGCGCGCCGTCCGGCACGGTCTGCTGGAGCAAGGCCTCGCCCACGGCGACACGGTGCTGTTCGCCGCCCGTACCGGAGCGGCCGGGCTGACCGCGCTGCTCGGCGTGCTCGCCGCGGGTGGGGTCGTCGTCACGGCGGGCAGTGCCGTCGGGCCGGCGCTGCTCTCCGCCCGGCTGCGCGTGGCACCGCCCCGGTGGCTGTTCGCCGATTCGGCGCTCTACCTGACCAGCCGGTTCGGGCCGGCCCGCCGGCTGGCCCGGCGTCGGGGCCTGCTCCTGCCGGACCTGCGCCAGCCGATCGGCGACCCGGACGTGCACCACGTGTACCTCGGGCGATGGCTGCCCGGGGTGCCCCGACAGGCCCGGCCTCTGGCCGACCTGTGTCGGGGTCCGGCACCGGAGCTTCCGGACACCGTGGTCGCGGCCGCGGAGGACCCAGCGCTGGTGTTCTTCACGTCCGGCACCACGCAGCGGCCCAAGGGCGTCGTGCACAGCAGAGGCTCGGTCGCGGCCACGATGGCGATGATCACCCGGGAGTTCCCACTCGGGCCGGGCGACGTCATGCACACCGACGGGTTCGCGCAGGGCCTGCCCGCGCTGGCCGCCGGCGCGACCTTCTCGGTGCAGCGACCGAACGTCGCACCCGAACTGTTCGTCCGGCAACTCGCCGACCGCGACGTCACCCACGTGTACGGAGTCCCGGTGCACCTCGCCAGGGTCATGCGCGCGGTACCCCGCTGGCCGGACGGGATCCGTTTCGTCCTGATGGGATCCGCGCCGGCCGCCCCCGCGATCCTGCGTCAGGCGCTGGCCGCCGCGCCGCAGGCCGACGTCTGTTCGGTGTACGCGATGACGGAGGCGATCCCGATCGCGGTCGTCCGCGCCCGCGAGAAGCTCGCGTACCTGGCCGCCGGCAACCCGGGCGACCTGCTCGGCCGGCCGGTGGACGGGGTGGCCGCCCGGGTCACGTCCAACGGTGAGCTCGTGGTCGCCGGGCCGAACCTGTGTGACCGCTATCTCGGCGAGGAGCCGCTAGCGGAGGTTCACACGGGTGACCTCGCCCGGATCGACGAGCAGGGCCGGCTGGTCATGTCGGGCCGCCAGAAGGACATGATCATCCGTGGTTCGTTCAACATCTACCCGGGCCTGTACGAGCCCGCCATCGCCCAGCTCGACGGCGTGCTGGAGGCGGCCCTTGTCGGCATCCCCGACCCCGTGACCGAGGACGAGACGGTCGTGCTGGCGGTCGTACCGGAGCCGGCGACCGACCCGGCCACGCTCAAGCGCCGGCTGCGGCGGGCGCTGCCCGGCATGATGGACGCCGAGGCGGTACCGGACAGCATCGTCACCGTGCCCGAGCTGCCGCGCGGGGGCCGTTCGGACAAACTGGACCGGGCCCGCCTGCGCGAGCAGCTGACGGCCACCCCCGGCGGCCGGACATGAGGCTGGCCGTCACAGGCGCCACCGGCTTCGTCGGTGGCGCGCTCTGCCGGGCCGCCGTCGCGCGCGGCTGGCAGGTGACCGCGTTCGGCCGGCGGGCGACCGCCGACCCGGACCACATCGGCGGAGCCGCGTACGTCGGCTGGGACGTCGGCCGGGGGCCGTTCCCGGACCCGCCGGAGGTCGACGCGGTGGCGCACTGCGCGGCGCAGGCCACGGACGCCGGCAGCAGCCGGCAGGTGTGGGCGGCGAACATGACCGGCACGCGGCACGTCCTCGCGTCGTTTCCGCGTGCCCGGCTCGTGCACCTGAGCACGGCGAGCGTGTACGACCCGTTCCGGCCGACCGTCCGGGGCGTCGAGAGCGACGCGCCGGTACGCCGGTACCTCAACCCGTACGCCGCGTCGAAGGCGGCCGCGGAACGCGTCGTCCGCAACGCCGTCGCCGCCGGCCGCGAGGCGGTCGTGCTGCGCCCGCACGCGATCTACGGGCCGAACGACACCACGCTGCTGCCCCGGCTCCTGGCCAACGTCCGCGCCGGCCGCCTGCTCGCCGTCGGTGACGGCCGACCTCTGATCAGCGTCACCCACGTCGACAACCTGGTGGACGCTTGTCTGCTGGCGATTACCGGACCGGTGCGCAGCGGGGTCTTCAACGTCGCCGACGACGGTGTGCTCACCGTGGACGAGGCGTTGCGCGGCCTGCTGCGGGGCGCCGGCGTGCGCGTCCGCCTCGCGTACGTGCCCACCTGGTTGGCCCGGCCCCTAGCGGTCCTCAGCGAGTCGGTGCGGCGGGTCCGCGACGATCCGCGCCCCGTGCGGCTGAACCGCTACCTCATCAGTCAACTCGCGATGGAACGCACCCTCGACATCAGCGCCGCCCGCAGGGAACTCAGATATCACCCGCGCGGGACGTCGTTCGAGGGCGTGTCCGCCGGATCCGATCGGGCACAGGATTCCACCGGATCCGATGAGACACAGAATGAGGGGAAGCGATGACATCCTCGGCCGCGGGGCAGCCGGAGACCCGGGTGCTGTTCGTCAGCGGGTTCCACCGCAGCGGCACCACGCTGGCCGCCACGGCGGTCACTGCCGCCACCGGCGGCACGACGCTGACGGTGGGCCACCTCGCCGACCGGATACCGAGCGTGGCCGCGTTCCTCGCCGCCACCCGGGACGCGCCGGCGGACCGGGGCGTCGACCGCGTCACGGTGACCGCCGCAACGCCCGAGGAGTACGGCTGGCTGCTGTATCAGGCCGCGGGTCGCCGTGCACTGTCCGAACGCGACGTCCGCGGCGGGATCCTGCGCGAACTGGTGGCGGCGATCGGGGGCGCCGGCCCGGTGGTGCTGAAGAATCCGTGGGACACCGGCCGGGAGGACCGCCTGCTGCGCAGTGTCGACAACAGCTCGGTCCTGTTGGTCCGCCGGAACCTCGCCGCGATCGAAGCCAGTTTACGGCGGGCGTTGCTGCGGTACGTCGGGTCGAACGCGTATCTGCGCGCGCTGCGGTCCGACGATCGAGGGGTACGGATGACCCTGCGCACCCTGGCCAACCCGATCGGGTCCCGCGCCATCCTGTTCGTGAGCCGGTGGGTGCTGCGCTGCAAGGTCGTACGACTGGCGGGACGGGTGGGCGGACTTCCCGCGGACCGGGTCGCGTTCGTGAGCTACGACGAGTTGACCGACGATCCGGCCGCCGGTGCCGCCTGGGCGGCGCACCTGCTGCCGGCCGCGAACCTGGCCGCCGCGTTCGGCACGTGGGTGTTCGTCGATGCGGGAGCACCGCGCCCGGGCGGCTGGCTGGTCCGGGCGCTCGACGCCCGGTGGGCGCGGGCATGGGAGCGGGCCCGCGCCGCGCAGGTCGCAGCAGGCGTACTGCCGCCGCCCTGAACCGTCCGATCCGGGGCCGTGGGTCTGCACCGCCTGGACCTGGATCCGCAGACGGTCCCACACGTGTGCCACGCTGACGAAGGGCCAACTACGGAATTGGTACGTCGTGGACGTGGCGGACGTAGAGGCGCGAGGCCATCGCGAGATACTGCAGCGTCGTGGTCGACGACGGCGTGCTCAATTCGATCTGGAACGCGTCCTGGTACCCCTGCTGATTGCGGAGCACCCACCGCCAGGCGGAGTCCCTGCCGAGCAGACCGGCATCGGGCTGATCCGTTCCGGTCGGCACCGCATCCGACAACCAGTGGCGAAGCAGCGGCCGTTGTCGCGGATCGAAGGAAGTCATGAACCGTCCAAGCGATCCTGGTCCTCCAGCACACCGAAGACGACCGCGACCCACGATGAAATGGCTCACTGATAGGAGAACCACTCCCATTCGGCGGTTTCCGTGCGGTTGGCGATGAGCGGGGAGGTGCCGGCGTTTCCAGCGGTGACGAAGCGGCCGTTGGCATCGGACCGCAGCGCGATGCCGACGCCCTGGTGGTCGAGGTAGAAGATCTGCCAGGAGGCGATCGCCGTGCGGCTGGCGATCAGTGGCTCGGCGCCGGCGCTCTCCGCGGTGACGTACCTGCCGTTGGCGTGCGCCCGCAGCGCGACGGCGTCGTTGCCGAGGTCGATCATGTCGAACCTCTCCCAGGTGCCGATCGCCGTGCGGCTGGCGATCAGCGGCTTGGTGCCGGCGCCCTCGGCCGAGACCAGCTTGCCGTTCGCGTTGGCCCGCAGGCTGATCACCGACACCGGCGACGCCCAGGTGAACTTCTCCCAGGTGCCGATCGCGGGGCGGCTGGCGATCAGCGGTTTGGTGCCGGCGCTCTCCGCGGAGACGTAGTTGCCGTTCGCCTTCGCCTTGAAGCTGATCGTGCCGTCCGAGTTGTCGACGAGCTCGAACCTTTCCCAGTCACCGATGGCGGGACGGCTGGCGATCAGGGGTTTGGTGCCGGCGCTTTCCGCGGAGACGTACTTGCCGTTGGACCTGGCCCGAAACGCGATGTATCCGGTGCCGGCGTCGACGAGGTCGAGCTGCTCCCAGGTGTTGACGACGCCGGCGCTGGCGATCAACGGCGACGCGCCGGCGCTCGGCGTGGTGACGACCTTGTTGTTGGCCATCGCGCGCAGGCCCGTGGTCGGCGGGAGGCTGGAACCGATGCGGAGCAGCCGGTCGGTCGACCTCGCGTTGCGCACGGCGGCCCGGGTCGCCTCACCGACCATCCTGTTGCGCACCTGCTCCGGGGTCCAGCCCGGGTTGGCGGACAGCAGCAGCGCGGCCGCGCCCGCGGCGTGCGGGCTCGCCATCGAGGTGCCGGTGTACCGGTCGACGGCGGTGTCGCTGCCGGGGACGGACGACGCGATCTGGTGGCCGGGCGCGAAGATGTCCACGCAGGTGCCGTAGTTGGTCGACGTGAGGCGGAAGTCAGCCTCGTCCGTGGCGCCGACGGTGATCGCCTCGGGCACCCGGGCCGGCGACTGCGTACAGGCCTCAAGCGGGTGGCCGGTCAGGTCACCGTTGCCGGCGGACACGGCGTAGGTGATGCCGGACGCGATCGACGCGCGCACCGCGGCGTCCAACGCGGCCAGTTCGCTCGCGGGTTCTTTGATGCCGAGGCTCATGTTGGCCACCGCGGGCCGGACGGCGTTGGCGGTCACCCAGTCGACTCCCGCGATGATCTCGGACGTGTATCCGCCGCCTTGGCAGTCGATGACCTGCACGGCGACCAACCGCACGCCCTTGGCGACGCCGTAGTCCCGGCCGCCGATGGTGCCGGACACGTGCGTGCCGTGGCCGTCGCAGTCCTCTGGGATGTCGTCGCCGTCCCGGATACGCTCGTCGATCTTAACGGCGTCGTATCCGTAGCCGGCGCGGCCGCCGAACTGCTGGTGGCCGATGTAGATGCCGGTGTCGAGGACGTACGCGTGCACGTTCGCCGCCGCCGTCGGGTAGGTGTATGACTTGTCAAACGGTAGCCACTGCTGGTCGACCCGGTCGAGCCCCCACGACGGCGGATCCGGCTGAGTGTCGTGTTTGGACACCTTGCTGTCCTGCTCGACGTAGGCGACGTCCGGATCCGCCGCCACCTTCTTCGCCTGCGCCTCGGTCATCGCCGCCGCGTAGCCCCGCACGGTCGCGGTGTACGTGTGGCTCACCGCGCCGCCGTACGCGCCGGTCAGCGTCTTGGCCTCGGTGGCCACTCGCGCGGCGGTCGCCTTCTTGTCCTTGAGAACGACGATGTAGCGGTCCTTGACGGCGCCCACCGCGCCCGCGCCGAGGATGTCGGCGGTGGGAGCGGCGGAAGCCGCACCACCACTCGAGATAGATGCTGCCGCCACAAGAATGACCAGCGTAACGCCGCCAACTCTCTGGAGTTTGGACACTTCCGGCTCCCCCGTGTCGAGATACATCCACTTCGAATCATTCTTGTGTACAGCACGTGGGCAAACGTCATCCGGCGTGGTGGCCCGCACCAGCTGTCGATCATGGCCGGTCAAGGTGGCGAGGACCCGCGACGTGTCCATGGTGGCGGCTGGCGGCAGCCGGACCCGTTACGGCGCCGCCCCGCGACGCCACTCGTCGGCGAGCAGGGCGTACGTATTGCCGTTCAACGGTCACTCCCGAACGGGCCACCGTCATGTCGGCGAGGTCGCCTCCGGTACGGCCGGCCGGAGCGGCCGCACGTCGTCGGTCATGTGCTGCCTTCCTGTCCTTCGGTGGTCGCCTCGTCCGGCAGGGGTCGCCGTCCCCAGGTGCTCACCAGGCTCGCCGTCCACGCCACGAAGCGGGGATCCGAGGTCAGCTCCAGGGACCGGTCCACATCGGATGTTGATACCAGTCCGGTGTTCACCATCGGCGTCCGTAGCTGCCGCACGTTGGTGTCGGACTCCACCACCGTGCCGCCGACAGGCCTTGGGAGTACATGCGGGTGCGTAACTACTCCCCGCGGAGTAGCCGCAATGCCCTCCGCCGCCCGATGCGCCGGTGCCGCGGCCGGGACAACGTGGAGCCAGGGCTCGTTACGGACCCGCACGAGAGCGTGGCAACGCCAACGGCTTGGAGCGCTGGCGCGTGGAGGAGGAGACGCGACATGACCAGATGGACCGCGGCAGATGTCCCCGACCAGCACGGGCGCACGGTGATCGTCACCGGAGCCAGCAGCGGACTCGGCGCGGAAGCGACCCGCGTGCTAGCCAAAGCCGGCGCAAAGGTGATCATGGCCTGCCGCGACCTCAACAAAGCGCAGGCGGTGGCCGACACCATCGACGGCAACGCCGAGGTGTGCAGACTCGACCTGGCTGACTTGTCGTCGGTGCGCGCCTTCGCCGACGGACTCGACCACGATGTCGACGTGCTGATCAACAACGCGGGAGTCATGGCAGTGCCGAAGGGCAGCACGGCAGACGGTTTCGAGCGGCACATCGGCACCAACCACCTCGGGCCGTTCGCCCTGACCGGCCTGCTGATCAACCGCGTGCGCGACCGCGTCGTCACCGTGTCCAGCGGCCTGCACATGCTCGGTAGGATCCGCGAGGACCTGAACTGGGAGCGCCACCGCTACCAGCGGTGGCTGGCCTACGCGCAATCCAAGCTGGCCAACTTGCTGTTCGCCTACGAGCTACAACGACGGTTGTCCACGGCCGGTCGGCGGACCATCTCGGTGGCGGCTCACCCAGGCGTCGCAGCGACCGAGGGAATGCGCCAAGACACGTCGCTACAGGGCAAGCTCCTTGCCGGCGGGCCAGCACAGACCCCCGGGATGGGCGCACTGCCGATGCTATACGCGGCGACCGAGCCTCGCGTCGCAGGCGGCGCCTGCATCGGGCCAGACGGGCTCATGCAGCGCAGCGGCTATCCGACGCTGGTTCGCTCAAGCCGCACGTCGCGAGACACCACACTCGCGGCCCACCTGTGGCGGCGATCCGAACTCCTCAGCGGCGTCCACTACGCCATCGAACCGTTCGAACGGTAGCCCGGTGTCCGTACGAACATCACACCCCACAGCATCCTGTCATCGGCTTCCGGACGTTGAAGGGCTGGCGTGCTGCCGTTGTACCCATTACGCCGTCGAGCCGCCCGGTAGAGGAGTAGAACTCGGCGTGGCGATGAGCGGCGCACCACGTCCGCTGGGCAGGCGAGGCCGGACTCCATAGTGCGGCCGTGTCGTGGAATCGAGCGAGAACCTCGACGTTGTTCACGGGAGCATGGTGCCGGATCCGTCGAAGGTTCCGCTCCGATTTCCTGACCGCGGCCGCGCGCACTGTCATCGGCCAGAACAGTGCGCGCCGGCGACATCGCTTCTCCGACGACCTGCTTGCCTGGTGGTGCACTTCATCCAGGACGTCTGAGCACGTGAATGCAGCGCGGGACGCACAAGACGAGCTGGCCCGGGAGCCTCCTGGCCCGGCTCGACAACGAGGCGGCTGACACAAGGACAGGTCCGCGAGCACCGCGAGCGCACCGAAGGCCTCCCGGGCGACTTCGTCGAGGCACCCGACAGGCGACGACCTCAGGCCCTGCCCTGGCCGATAACCACCAGGCCGAGCGGGTCGGCAAAGATCGCCGGCGCGGCCTCCCACTTGTCAATGAAGCTCGCCGGCGCGAAGCCGAACGGGTCTTCGAAGATCGCCGGCGCGACGTCCACCGCGTCGTCCCAGCCCGCCTGGGCCGATGCCGCGACAGCGGGCTGAACTGGCGCCAACACCACCACGGCAGCGGCAAACAGCACAGCAATACGGGACAGCTTCACGATCGTCCTCCTCGAGGAACTGAGCGACTCTACGGCCCCAAGCCTCCGCCAACGCGTTCATCGAAATCGCATCACCTAATTCATCGATCAGGCCCGCGAGGTATCTGCTTCATCCCCCACCCTTGAGCCTGGCGGCCGACTCCTGCCAGGTCCGCATTGTCGTGCACGACAGCGGCCCGCCCGGCGACGAACCCGCGCCGGCGGCCAACCGGCCTGAGCGCCGTTTAACAGTCGTCTCAGGTTCGCTCGGTATGAAGTAGGCATCGCCGGGCGATGCGGGTCTCGGCCTCGCCGGCATGGCCGAACGCGCCGCGCTCTACGGCGGCACGGTCAGCGCCGGCCCCGCACCGAACGGCGGCTGGACCGTCCACGCGCCCCTGAAAGGCAGCCATTCATGATCACTGTGCTCGTGGTGGACGCCCAGCCGCTGCAGCGCTTCGGGTTTCGCATGCTGCTGGAGAGCACCCCCGACACCGAGATCGTCGGCGAGGCCGAGAACAGCGCCGAGGCCGTTCGGCGGACCACCGAGCTGCATCCCGACGTGGTGCTGATGGACATCCGCATGCCGGGCGTCGACGGGATCGAGGCCACCCGGCGCATTGTCGCCGCCGGTGGGCGTTCGCGGATCCTGGTGCTGACGACGTTCGACGTGGACCGGTACGCGCTCGCCGCGCTGCGGGCCGGGGCGAGCGGTTTCCTGCTCAAGGACACCCGCCCGGAGGAGCTGCTCGCCGGCATCCGGGCCGTCGCCGCCGGGGACGCGGTGATCGCGCCGGCGCTGACTCGGCGGCTGCTCGACGCGTTCGCCGACCGGCTCGACGATGACCTCTGCGGGCCCGTGCGGGAGGATCCCCGGCTGGACTCCCTGACCGACCGCGAGCGCGAGATCCTCGTCGCCATCGGCCACGGCCTCACCAACGGCGAGATCGCGCAACGGTTCACGCTGTCGGAGTCGACGGTGAAGACCCACGTCGGGCGGGTCCTGGCCAAGATCGGCGCACGGGACCGGATCCAGGCTGTCATCCTCGCCTACGACCTGAGACTCACCCGGCCGATTTAGCGCTTCATCTCGCGCGTCCGTCGGGGGCGCGACCGTAGTTCCCAGCCGCACCGCTCCGGGCCGATCCGCTCCGCTGCCGGGTCCGCGTGCAGCCGCCCACGTCACCGCCCGTCCGACCGCCGCGACGCCGCACGGGTGTGAGTTCAGTGCGGACGTGTGTGAGCTCGGAGCTGTTTTCGGCTTGTTGACCTCAGTGAGCTCACACACGTTCGACGCTTCGTCAGGACTTGCGGGGGGAGACCGTCATGATGCCAATGCACATCTCGTCGCTGGTGCCGTCGCCCCACACCACGTAGCGCGGCGGCAGCTTGCTCAGCTGCGGCAGCCGTTTGCGCAGCCCCGCGTCGTGCGTACACGTCACCCGCAGCGTGTCCCCCGGACCGATCTCCACCGGCGACGGCAGCTTCACCAGCCGCTGGTTGTCGAAGTCGAACCGCGGCACGTCCAGCACGACCTTGGCGTTCGGCGTGCCCGGGTTGAGTTCGACCTTGATGGCCCGCCCGAGCAGGTGCATGTGGCCGAAACCGGCGAACAGCGTCATCGGCGCCTCCACCTTGTGGTCGCAGGTCTGGGTGTCACCGGGCTTCGGCGCGCTCTGGCCGCACTCCTCCAGCTGCTCGTCCGCCATGTCGCCGACCTCCGGCCCGAACCGCTTCGTCACGTCCGCGATCGAGGTCGCCCGGTCACAGAGCGGACCCGACTCGTCGGCGGCGCAGGGCAGGTCGATCGGCGCGTCGAGCGACCACGTGACGAGTTCCCGGGTCTGCGGCGTACCGTCCGTCAGCCGCAGCCGCACCGCCGAGCGGTCCGACCCGCCCGGCTTGCCGTCGGTCGCGAGCAGGTTGTAGTGCATCTGGAGGATGAGCAGGCTGCCCGGCTCCAGCTTGAAGCCGGCGTCCTGGGTGAGCAGCGTCTCCGTGGCGCCCGGCGCCCAGGTGTCCACCCACGCCGCGTCCCCCTCTTCTACCTCGGCGCCGTCCACGCCGGTCCCGCCGAAACACTGCCAGCCGAGGCCAGGGGTCTTCGCGTCCTGCTCGCGCACCGCGGCAGCGCCGCCCGGCGGCACCGCGTACACGATGGCATGGTGCGCGAGGGCGACGTTCTCCGGCATGACCTGGGTCCCGGTCAGGAACGCCGCCTTGGTCAGGCCCGGATCGATCACCTGGCACCGGTACTCGTCCGTGCCGCCGCCCTCCGACGGCGCGGGCGTGTACGCCTCGGCCATCTTCAGGTCGACGAACCGCTCACCGGCGCGCAGCGGCTGCGGTGGAGCCGACGACCCGCCCGCGTGCGCGCTGTGCGAGCCGGCCGCGGCGGGCGCCGCACTGTTGTCGGCGTCCGACCCGCAGGCAGCGACGACAGCGAACGTCGTCGCCAGCGCCATGGTGGCCGCCCCGAACCTCCGCAGTGGACTGTCAGGTTTCGTCATAGCCTGAACGCTAGGTCCGATTCCGTCCTGTTTCGTCGTACTGCGGTAGTCATCCTCGGGAGGGAGGTGGTACCACGGTCCTACTCTCCGGAGCGCCTCAGCATCGCCCTGAACATGGCATCCGTCCCATGCCGATGCGGCCAGAGCCGCACGGTCGGCCCGGCACTTTTGGGCCGAGCCGGCGGCTGGAGACCACACCGGGTTCGACGAGTACCAGGCCGTCGAAGAAGCCGGCGATCAATTCGGGATCGCGCGCGATGTAGGGGGTGCCGGCCTCGATCGAGATGCGAGGGGCCATCTCACGGGCCATCGGGTTGATGACGTTGGTGCCGTCGTTGATCACGAGGTAGCTGCCCGGGGGTAGGCGGTCACCAGCCGGTCCACGATGGTGCGGGCCTCGTCGTAGTCCTCGACGTTGCCCAGGATCCCGAGCATCATCAACGCGACCGGCTGGGCGAAGTCCAGGATCTTCGCCGCGCCCCGCAGAATGGTGTCCAGCAACGCCCGTGCGTGTACCAACACCAACGGGTCGTTGTCGACGATGCCCGGGATCGAGCTCCATGTCGCCGACGCCACGGCCAGAACGAGGTCGCTGCGATGCCCGCTACGTGCCCGGGTCGGGGTGCAGGACCATCGCGAACGTCGTCCGGCGCCGCCGCTGGCCACCCGTCCGTGCCCGCAGGGGGCGTAGCAGGTCGGTGATCGCGGCGGCGAGCTGGCGCGACTCGGCCGGGGTGACCCAGACCGGAATCTGCTGGTACACCACGCCGTCGCGGTTGGGGGTGGCGCCTGCGGTCCGCAGGTACTGCTCGAACCCGGCGACCAGCGCGCCGACGAAAGCGGCGAAGTAGCGCTGGTGGTCGGCGGGGGAGGCCGCGTCGAAGTCGCGGGGGCCGAGGGCGACCGCGGACTCGACCACCGTGTACGTGCGCTGCGTGCCGCCGCGCACCCGCTCCTCACGTGTCACTCGCAGCACCCCCGCATCTACCAGGCGCCCGACGTGTCGGTAGAGCGACGCCTGCGGGATGTCGCTGAGTTCGGCGCTGAGCTGGCGTGCGGTCAGCTCGCGATCCATGAGCGCGTGCACGATACGCAACCGGACCGGATGAAGCACGGTCTCCACGATCCCAGCGCCGGGTCGCGCCGGGTCGGCGTTGATTCTCACGATCGAGAATGTTAGCTTGAGCCCCGATGATTCTCAGAAGTGAGAACGAAGGATGGATCGTTGCGGGAGCAGATTGTCGAGATCCCGGCCGCAGGAGCGCTGTTGGCCGGCGCGCTTACCCGGCCCGACGGGGACGGCCGCCACCCTTCCGCGTTGCTCATCAACGGCTCCGGGCCGATCGACCGCAACTCCGCTATGCCCGCGATGGCGCTGGGGCTGGGCCAGGCGCTCGCGCTGGCCCTGGCCGATCAAGGCTGCGTCTTGCTGCGCTACGACAAGCGCGGCGTGGGCGCATCGGGCGGTGACTACCTGAGCACCGGCTTTCACGACGAGTGCGGCGACGCCGCAGCCGCCCTCGCCGCGCTGCGTGCTCACCCTGCGGTGGACCCGCAGCGGGTCTTCGTCATCGGGCACTCGACTGGAGCTGTATTGGCGGCCAACCTCGTACGGGCCGCTCCACCGCCCGCCGGGTATGTACTACTCGCGGGTGCCGCACAGCCTGGCGAACGAGTGATGGCCTGGCAGAGCGACCGGATCGCGACCACGCTGCCACGGCCGCTGCGGCCGTTCGGCCCCATACTGGCGCGCCGTCAGGCCCGCGAGCGCGACCGGGTCCGCGGGTCCACCGCCGACCGGCACGACCGGATGCCGCGCTCGCACCTCACCGACCGATGGCTGCGCGAGTACATGGCCCACGACCCGGGACCGGACCTGGCCACCATCGACCGGCCGGTGCTGGCGATCACCGGCAGCAAGGACATCCAAGTCGACCCGGCCGACGTGGCGCGCATCGGACGGCTCGTGACCGGCCCGTTCGACGGCGAAGTGCCGACCGACCTCACCCACCTGCTACGCCGCGACCCCGGGCCGCCGGGACTTTGGCGGTACCGGGCTCAGCTCATCAGACCGATAGACGGCTGGGTCACCGAGCGCATCGTGGCGTGGACACGGGTCCGTCTCGCGAGCTGAACGTCCCGCGAGCCCGCCATGCCGGCGCCCGTTTCGTGACGCCCGCCGCAACGCTTCCGCGGCTGGGACCGTAAGGGCTGGACGCGCTGCTGGACGGGGCCATCGCGCTTACAACGGCGAGCCCGGCGCGCTGAACAGCGCCTGGCTTAGCCAAACATTCGCACATCAAGCAGAAGCGGACGTTCGACGCTGCCGGGTCCGTGGGCGGGAGCGGTCAGTGTTGGCCGGTCGGTCAGAGCTCGGCTGTCCACCCGCGGGTGTTGCAGTCGGGACAGCAGACGTAACTCGGTCCATCGTCGATCGCGATCTCGCCGGACCCATCGCATCGCGCGAACAAATCATCGGGCAGCACCCCGCCGATCGTAACGCAGGCGCGCATTTGCCGAGCCGGACGATGCGATGGCCATGATCGCGTGTTCGCTCATCGGCATGTGAGGGGGTGAGGCCCTACAGCGCTAACCTCATCCGGTGACCACCGACCTGCCTACCTTCGAGTTCGCCTTCCCCGGCCCGCTGCGCGACAAGCTGGTCGCTGCCGTGATGGACGGGACCAAGTCCACTACCACCGGTCTGCTCCAGGACTACGAGATCGACGGCGAACCGCTACCGGTCGTGGGAACCCAAGCGGCTGTGCTCGACTCCGCAGGCCGTCGGGTCGCGGTAATCGAACTGACCGAGGTGCGTGTCAGCCGACTTGGCGACGTCAACCTCGACCACGCCCGCGACGAAGGCGAAGGCCACGAATCAGTGGCAGCCTGGCGAGCCGGGCACGAGAACTACTGGCACGGAACGGACTACCGAGGATGGCTGGGCAACCCGAGCTTCACCGTGGACGACGACACGCCAGCCGTACTGGAGCGGTTCCGCCTCGTTGCCGTGCTCTGACCTTTCGCAACTGAACGACAGCCTCGCGCACCGCCCGGGAAGGAGATGCATTGCCAGAACTCGGCGGACGCGGACGTCGGCATCAGCGGCCAGGCGGAACCCAACCGGTTCAGGTTCTGTGGTCTTGGACCACAGGATCCCGCTGAATGATTTCAACGCCCAGTTCTGGCCGCTGAGGAATCCGGGGTCGGGAGCCATGGTGTCGCAAAGGCGCTGCAGCACCTGGCCGAACTCGGCGTGCTCGGGGAGGCCAAGAGCGCGATGGCCAGCGCCGCATCGACCAGCGCAGCCTCCTGCGCCAGCTCAGCGCGGTCTCGGGTAGGGCCCCACGCGACTCGATCGAGCCGCGCGGCCCGGCCTAAGGGGCGCGCTGCCGTGTGATTCCACAATCGCCGAAACGCCTTCGAAACTCCGCCGGTCATAGTTCTCCAGTGGCTGTCTCCTGGGTGGCCGTGAGCGGCTGGTGAAGGGATCGGGCATCCCCTGGAGGGGAGGTAGGCGGGGGTCTCGATGCCGCGGCGCCGGACCTGATGCGGGCTGTCCGATGACGGCTCCACCTCTGCGATCCCCCTGGGACATGCCACACGTGATCTGCGGACACGAAGACGTGCCTGCGAACCGTCCGAGATCCAGAGCTGAGGATCCACTGTCGAAAGGGGAATCATGAGCCTTACACGTGCTATCCGCCGCGTTCTAGCCGGCGTGGCCTGCGCCGTCTCGGCCGCCGGCATGGCGGCCGCGGCGTCAGCGCCGGCCGGCGCCGCGCCTGTCGAGGCACTGGCCGCCGGCGCGCTGACGAGTGCGGACACGATCGTGCGACAGTCGTTCGCCGCCGACTCGGGTGACCGCTGCCGGTACGGCCAGACCCGCGGGGTGCTTGGCTGGCACCTGCCGACCCTGGGCGGCGGCGCCGTTTCGGTCGCCGTCGCCGGGCAGGTGCTGGACCAGCCCGTCGTCGACGTCTCCACCGTGTGCGGCGACGACGGCCGGTTCTCGGTCGCGACGGTGACCGGCTTCGTCGGCAGCAAGGCGGTGCACACCGCGTCCGTGCGGGCCGACAACGGCGCCCAGCGTTTCAACTTCCGCATCGCCGTGCCGGACCGAGGTGCGCGCATCGACCGCGTCGAGGCACGGGTCTGCCGGTTCCTGCCGACCTCCGGCAGCGCTGTCTACTGCGGAGCGACGCAGACGTACAAGACGCCGGTGGCGTGAGGCATGGCACGCGCAACGCACAGGAGTGCACGGCGCACCGCGCTGGTGGCCGCGCTGGTCGGCGTTCTGGCGTACGGGCTGGTGCCGGTGCGGCCGGCGACCGCCGACGCCGGGTGCAGGGTCGTCACGGCCTTCACATTCCAACCGAGCTACCTCAGGGTCTTCGCCCTGAACGTCATGGCGTGCGCCGACCCGGATCAGGGCCACGACAACACGGTGACCATCCGCCGGTACAACCCGCGCACCGGGCAGAGCCTGACCCTGCGCGGCAAGGGCACGCTTTTCTACTACTGCGAGGGCACCGACCTGCACTACTTCTACGGGCCGGGACCTCGGCTGGAGATCCCCTGCGCGTGACCCACGCGCCACGCACGCCAGCGGCCCGCCGACATCTCAGGAGTTCTGCCGCCATGGACAACGCACGCACCGCCAGCCCGGCCCTGTCGATGGCACCCGCTCGCCGGCAGGGCCGGGGCCGGCGCTGGACCGCACTGAGCCTGCCGATCGTTCTCACCGCCGGCCTGGCGGTGGGGCCCGGGACGTCCGGCGTCGGGTACGCCGGCGCGGCGACCGCACCGGCACCCGCCGCGGCGGTGGAGCCGCCGCCCGGCAGGATCGTCCCGAGCACACCGAACTTCGGCTGGGTCAAGGGCGACTTCGCGGTGAGCCACGGCGGAAGCGCGCAGTACACCATCCCGCTGTGGATGCCCCCGGGTCGCGGCAGCCTGCATCCGGACCTCGCGCTGTCGTACTCCAGCGGCGGCGACAACGGTCCGCTGGGCGTGGGCTGGTCACTGCAGGGCCTGTCGTCGGTGACGCCCTGCCGGCGCACCGTCGCGCAGGACGGCTCGCCGGGCGGCATCCGGTACGACGCCTCGGACGTGTACTGCCTGGACGGCAACCGGCTGTGGCCCGCCGGCTCGCACACCGGCACCCAGCAGGAGTACCGGACGGAGCGGGAGACGTTCGCCCGCGTGATCGCGTACGGCGCCGCGAACGCCGTACCGAGCCATTTCAAGGTCTGGCGGAAGGACGGGCGGATCCTCACCCTCGGCGAGACGGACGCCTCGAGGCTGCGCGCGCGCCGGCTGACCGCCGGTCCGGACCCGAACTCGCCGACCCTCGTCCCTTCGGCAAGCCCGGTTACCGCCGCGTGGTCGCTCAGCAAGATGGAGGACCGCAACGGCAACGTCGCGACCGTCGGGTACCTCAAGTCTTCGCTGGGGAACGCGCAGAACCTGTGGGGCGTGGAGATGCGCCCCCAGACCATCACATACGGCCCGAACCGGCGGGTCCTCCTCGGGTACGTGGACCGCGAGGACCCGAGCGACTCGTTCACCGGTGGCGTGCACACCCGCTCGTCGCAGGTGCTCGACACGATCACGATGGAGGGCGGCCCGGAGGGCGGCGCCCGTCAGGTGCTTCGGCGGTACCGGCTGGCCTATCACGACGAGGGCACCAGCGTCACCGGGCGGAGCCTGCTGGCCAGCGTCACCGAGTGCGACGCGGCCGACGCCTGCCTGCGCCCGGTCACCTTCACCTGGTCGCCGGGCAGCACCCAATTCGAGGTCATCAACACGCTGGTGAGCCGGATCGGCCCCCGCATCGTCGCCGGCGACGTGGACGGCAACGGCCGCGACGACCTGCTGCACCTCCAGACATGCGCGCCCGACGACGGGTGCGATCGCAACCGGTGGAGCGTCCGGCGCAGCGTGGGCAGCGGCGGAGCCACCTTCGGGTCGCACGAGCTGACCGGCATCCCGCAGGCGCGCGAGGACGACGACTACCGCAACGACGTCCGCCCTATCGACCTCGACGCCGACGGCCGGCTCGACGTCATGGTCGAGGTGAACGTGGGCGGGGCGCAGGGTCGCAGCGAGTACAAGCCCTTCCGATCCACCGGCACCGGCTACACGGACCACACCGACCTGACCCCGCTCCACGACTCGCGCATCGACACCGATCTGCCGTACTTCCTCGACCTCGACGGCAACGGGGCCGCCGACTTCGTCATGCCGATGTCGTTCCTGCCGGCGTCCCAGCGGTTCCACTACCGCCTCGGCACCGGCGGCGGCGCGTTCTCGGCCCTGACGGACTCGCTGCTCACCTCGCCGCGCGGGCCGTCGGCGCGGATGCAGACGCTGGACCACGACGGGGACGGCAGGTCGAGCCTGCTGGTGCCCAACGCCGACGCGAACCCGCACCACTTCCTCGTCTTCGGGCTGAGCGACGACGGGACGCCCACGCTGCGCCGGGACTCCGCCGCCGGGGTGAACCTGCCCTTCCCCGCCGACTCCGACCCGCGCGACCTGCACCTGGCCGACGTCAACGGCGACGGGCTACGCGACGCGGTGTACCCGCTGAGTGGGCTGCGGACGCAGCTGAGCACCGGGCGCGGATTCTCGCCGATGATCCCCGGCCCGCCGGGGTACTCGCTGCCGCCCATGCCGCTGGAGAAGGACACCGGCATCCGCATCGCCGACTTCACCAACGACGGCGCGGACGACGTGATGCTGCTGCTGCGCGGCGAGCCCACCAGCGCGACCGACACGCAGCACGGCGTCCAGCTCTACACCTGGCGCGGCGGCGGATTCCAGCGGGTGGCGGTCAACGCGCCGAACGGGCTCGGCGCCGGCATCTACCACCAGGACTCGGGCATGTCCAGCACGCAGCCGCTGGACGTGGACGGCGACGGCGTGCTGGAGCTGGTCCGGCTGCGGCCGGCCGACGGCCCGTCGCCGCAGTCGATCCAGATCCTCAAGCGCACCGGCGGCCAGCCGGACCTGATGACGGCGGTCGACGTCACCGACGGTCCCCGGGTGGAGGTGGGCTACACGACGCTCGCCAACCGGGCGGTCCACCAGCCGGCGTCGTCGTCGTGCGGCTTCCCGCTGACCTGCCCCACCCGCGGCGGCGTGATCGTGGCCGAGCACCGGTACGCCACCCACACCGCCGACGAACCGTTTGACCGGTACCGGCACACGTACCAGGGGGCGCGCACCGATGTGCAGGGCCGCGGCTGGCTCGGGTTCGCAGAGCACAAGGTGAGCCGGGCCCTCGACCTGGCGGCCACCGTCACCACATTCGACAACGTCACCCGGGACGCGGTCATCGGCGGCTACCCGCTGGCGCACCTGCCGAAGACGGTCACGTTCACGGTCTTCGACCGCCCCGGCGGCCGGCTGTACCGCCGCACGGTCGACAACACGTACGTGCCCGAGCGGATCGCCGGCCGCCGGCACACGGTGGAGCTGCGGAACGTCGCCGAGACCGAGGAGGAGCGCCCGGAGGGCTCCCAGACCTTCGAGCGCGTCCGGCGTCGCACGACCGCGACCGAGTACGACGGCTTCGGCAACCGGGACCTGGTCACCACGGCCACCGAGGGCGGTCGCCGGACGGTGGAGAACCCGACCTTCCGCAACGACACCACGTCGTGGCTGATCGGGCTGCCCACCAGCACGCTGACCACCGGGTGCACCGCGGCCAACACGTGCCGGACCCGCGAGTCCACGTTCGACTACGACGATCGCGGCAACCGGTTCCTCGAGATCGTCGAGCCGAACCGGCCGGATCGCCCGGAGTTGAAGCTGACCACCAGGACCGCCTACGGCCCGTTCGGCGTCGTGACGTCCGTGACCCGGACGCCCGCCGCCGGGCCGGCGCGCACGGAGAACCTTGAGTACAACAACGAGGACAAGCTGCACCCGACCGACACGATCAACGCCGCCGGCCACCGGGTCACCGTGGTGACCCACACCGGACTCGGCGTGCAGCTCAGCAGCACCGGCCCGAACCCCGGCCAGAAGACCACCATGCGGTACGACGGGTTCGGCCGGCTCCGGGAGACCCACCGCTCGGACGGCAGTTTCGAACTCGTCACCCACAAGGTCGCGGCGGGCACCCAGACCGTGACCACCGACGTGTCCGGCGGCGGCCGCACGGCGATCGTCCGCGACCAGCTCGACCGGGTGGTGCAGGAACAGACCAAGACGTTCGACGGCAGCACCGCCATCCGCGGCACCACATACGACGCGCGGGGCAACCCGATCACCACCTCCCGCCCGGCGCTGCCGGGCGCGAGCCTGTACCTGACCACGACCGAGTACGACCAGCGCGACCGCCCCGTGCGGATCACCGAGCCGGACGACGTGGTGACCCGGCACGAGTACGCCGGCCGGGAGACGCACACCTACGACGGCAAGGGTGTGCACCGGTATCAGGTCGCCACGGTCGACGGCGACGTCGGGGTGTCCTTCGAGGACGACCCGGCGTCCACCGCGTGGCTGGAGACCCGGTTCGCGTACGGCCCATTCGGCGAGACGACCCGGATCACCGCGCCGGACGACACCGTCCAGACGATGGAGCACGACGTGCTCGGCCGGCTGGAGCGGCAGGTCGACCCGAGCAGCGGCACCACCGTGCGCACGTACAACGGCTTCGGGGAAGTGACGACCGAGACGAACGGGGCCGGCGAGGTCACCGAGCACCACTACGACCTGCTCGGGCGGATCGAGCGGACAGTCTCCCCGGACGGCACCGCCACCAACACCTGGGACACCGCCGCGAACGGCAAGGGAATGCTGGCCACGGCACGCAGCGCCGAGGGCGTGGTGAAGACCCACACCTACGACGACGTGAGCCGGCCCGCGACCGTCACGTGGACCGTCGACGGCGTCGGGTACGCGGTCGGCTACGGCTACGACGGGATCGGGCGGCCGTCGACCATCGACTACCCGGCCGTCCCTGGCGCCACCGGCAGCCTGAAGGTCGTCAACGGGTACAACCCGCACGGCTACCTGGCGACCGTCTCGGACGCCGCGCAGGGCGGCGCCACCTACTGGACGGCCCAGGAGCGCGACCCCGCCGGCCAGCTCACCCGCGAGCGGTACCACAACGGCGTCGTCACCGAATACCGGTACGAGCCCGAGACCGGCCTGCTGGACGGCAGCACCGCCACCGGTCCGGGCACCATCGGCGTCCTGGCCAACATCGGCTACGACTACGACGACAACCGCAACGTCACCGACCGCCACGACACCGTCGACAAGCGGTGGGAGCAGTACCACTACGACGAGCTGAACCGGCTCATCCGCTGGAACACCCAGGTCCCGGCACAGGGCTACCTGGGGATCAACGCCACCTACCGTTACGACTCCGTCGGCAACCTGACGGCCGAGTCGTTCCAGCGGCAGGGCAAGCCACGGGTGGACGTCACCTACGGCTACGACGAGAACGGCCCCCGGCCGCACGCGCTGATCTCGCGCAACAGCGCAACGTACGGCTATGACCTGGCGGGCCGGCAGACCAGCGGCGGCGGTCGAGGCACCGCGTACAACCGGCTGAACCTGCCGACGGCGCTCAATTGGGGGCAGGGCCAGCGCACCGAGTTCGACTACGACGCCGACGGCGCCCGGGTGCTGAAGCGTGACGCCGGCCAGACCGTGGTCACCGTCGGTGGCCTGTTCGAGCGGCGGACGCCGGCCGGCACCGACAGCACACAGATCCACAACCTGCACAACATCCTGGTCGAGGGCCGCATCGTGGCCCAGGTCAACCGCGTCCAGGACGCCGCCGGCGGGCCAGTCGTCGACACCCCCGTCCAGTACCTGATCGCGGACCGCCAGCGCTCCACGGTGACCATCACGAACGGGGCCGGCCGGCGGCAGGAACCCGGCAACTTCCTCGCCGCCCTGTACTACGACCCGTTCGGCCGCCGCGTCGACGCCAACTACGAACCGCTCGGCACCCAGCGCCACGGCGGTCCCCGGCAGGGCTACACCGGGCACGTGCACGACGACGAGTTCGGCCTGATCGACATGAAGGGCCGGATCTACAGTCCAGAGGACCGCCGGTTCCTCACCGCGGACCCGATCATCCAGGACCCGCTGCGCGGGCAGAGCCACAACCGGTACGCCTACGTCTGGAACAACCCGGCGACCCGGGTCGACCCGACCGGCTTCCAAAGCTGCCTTGTGCCCGAGGAGCCGGTCTGCGTGCCCACCGGCGACGAGGTCAGCGCGCTCGACGAGCAGACGGAGGCGGAGACGTACGACGTGGGGCAGAGCGAGGCGCTGGAGTGCGTCGCCGCAGAGTCCGACGACACGACGGACGTCGCGGGCCAGGCGCTGACCAGCGAGCTGCCCAGCGAGACAGCGGACATCGACGGCGACCTCGGCGACGGGGAGGAAGCGGTCTCCCGAAGTGTCGACGCGCTCGGCGCGGACGGCGGGGCGCTCGGCACTGCCTACGAAACGGCCAAGAAGGTGGACTCGAGCTTCGACGCCCTAGGCCTCGCTGGCCTCGGCGGCGAGAGGACCAACCTGCTCGGGGACATCGTGGACGGCGTCCTGGCAATCCCGCAAGCGATCGAAGCCTTACAGGATCGGACTAAGACCGATGGGGCCGACAGGCTCGTGGCCGTCAACTTCGCCGTGTCCGAGGGAGTGGTGGGAGCGGCCGGTGTCGCCAAGTGGGTCGCTCCGACCAGCCGCGTCACGTCCACGCTGGCCGCGGCCGCGTCAGTTCTCCGGCCGCTCGCGTACGTCAGCAGAGTCCTCGGGGTCGCGGGCGCGGCGATCGCTCTCACGCCGATCGCGCTGGCCGGGTACGTCAAGGCCCGGGAGACCTGGGACTACCTCGGCAGCCCGGCCGCGAGGAACACGTTCCGCAATCTGCCGGCCAAGATCGACAATGTCAGAGATTTGATCGGCGATCCGACCCTTCAGCGCCAACCGCTCCACATTCGCCGAGGCGCCGAGCCGCCACCCTCGTTCGATCCGGACGGTCTTCCTTGGTAGTCGGGTCATGTACGTCGACGTCGGGTTGCTCGCGCAGGATGTCCAGGTGCAGGCGCTGGCCCGTCCGCGGACGAGATGCGGGAGTACCTCAACCCGATCTTGCCTTGGCGCGGGGAATGAGCCGGCCATGACCGCGCGGACCCGTGGCCGCACCCGGGCTGTCGCCCTCGTGTCGGCGGTCGTCTGCGCCGGCGGTCTTTCGGCCGTCGCGGCGCCGGCCGGCGCCGCCGGGACCCCCTGGGTCCGGCACACGATCGCCAGCGGGTGGCGCGGCGCGGACGGCGTCCACCTGGGCGACGTCAACGGCGACGGCCGGGACGACGTCACCTCGGGCTGGGAGCAGGAGGGCATCGTCACGGTGTCGCTGCACCCCGGCGGCACCGGCGCCGGCCCGTGGCCGACCGTCACGGTCGGCAGCCGGTTGCACGGGGTGGAGGACGCCCAGTTCGTCGACGTGGACGGCGACGGCGCCCTCGATGTCGTCAGCGCCTGCGAATGCCGCCGACTGACGGTCCACTTCGGACCCACCGACCCCGGGCGAGTCCTGGATCCGTCGGCGTGGGAGTCGGTGACGCTCGCCGAATCGGTGGGTTTCCAGCGGTGGATCAAGGTCGCGATCGCCGACGTGGACGGCGACGGCCGTGCGGACATCGTCGGTGGTGGAAAGGCCAATCCGGCAACGGTCGGCTGGTTCCGCGCGCCGGCCGACCCCCGGGACGGTGCGGCGTGGCCGTACGCGGCGATGTCGCCGGTCGCGTGGACGATGAGCCTCGTTCCGCGCGACGTCGACGGGGACGAGGACACGGACGTGGTGCTCAGCGACCGGCTCCCGATCATTGAGCCCGACGGCCACCGGCGCTACGAATTGCGCGGCTCGCGGTGGCTGGAAAACCTCGGCGGCGGTGCCGGCTGGGTCAACCACCCGATCGGGTTCGGCGGCGGGGAGCACAAGTTCCTGCACATCGTGGACGTCGACGGGGACGGCGGCGACGACGTGCTGGACGGTGTCAGCGGTGCGACGTACAACCGGTCGTACCTGCGCCGCAACACCGATCGTTGGCTGGCGTGGGAGGTGACGGAGATCCCGCAGCCCGCGGGCGTCGGGCAGTACCTGGACGTGGCGGCCGACGACGTCGACCGCGACGGCGACCGCGATCTCGTGTTCAGCTACTCGCACGCCGACGGGGACCTGTCCGGTGTCGCCCTGCTCGCGGCCGTGCCCGGAGGCGGCTGGGAGCGTCGCGAGGTAAGCGGCCCCGTGGGCACGAAGTTCGACAACGTGGTGCTGCACGACGTCGACCTCGACGGAGACCTCGACGCGATCACGTCGGAGCAGGTCGAGCAGCTCGGCGTCATCTGGTACGAGAACCCCACCTACTCCTCGCTGCGGGCGAGCCGGGCACGTACGTCCTCGGCGTCGGGGTGATCGAGTTCGCGGAGCAGGGTTTCCGCCCTCCGCCAAGCCGCCAGCCCGGCGGCGGACCGGCCGGCGTCGCGGTGCGCGTCGCCGAGGTGGATCAGCACGTGGGCTTCGTTGTAGCGGTCGCCGAGCCGGCGCAGGAGGTGGGCGGAACGGCGTAACCGGTCGATGGCCTCCGCGTGCCGGCCGAGGCACAGGTACGCCTGTCCGATGCTGTCCTGCGTCGCGGCCTCGCCGAGCTGGTCGTCGATCCGGTGGAACAATGTCAGCGCCGCCTGGCAGTCATCGAGGGCCTGCTGGTAGTCACCGGCGATCATGCGATGGGAGCCGAGGTGGTTGAGTGCGCGCGCCAGCCCGACCGTGTGGTTCACGGCGCGGAACAGCTCGAGGGCTTGTTGGTCGTGTTCGATGGCCTCCGTGAGGCGGCCCTGGTGTTCGAGCACCCAGCTGATGCCAAGGTGGACCTGGCCCTGCCCGACCTGATCACTCATGACCCGGTAGAGGTCCAGGGCCTGCCGGTAGTGCGCTTCGGCGTCATCGAGCCGATCCAGGCTGCTCGAGACCCGGCCTATCGCGCGAAGCACCGCCGCCTCGGCCGCGGTGTCGCCGAGCCGGCGGGCGGCGAGCAATGCTGTCTTCTGGACCGCGAGCCCCTGTTGCCAATACCCCTGGCGGTCCAGGTAGTCGCTGAGCGTCCACGCCAGCTGCCACGCGTGCCGGTCCAGACCGTGGCGGGCGGCCCGCGGTATCGCGGCGAGCAGTGTGTCGTGTTCGGACGTGAACCAGGCGTTCGCCTGTTCGAGCCCGCTGACCTTCGCCAACTGCGTGCCGGCTGCCGGTTGAGGAAGGACGATCGGGTGTCGATGCGGATGGATCGTGACCGCTGCGGTGTAGCCGCTGTGCAGATAGTGGTCGAGCATCCTGACGGTCGCGGCCCGCCGTTGCGTCGCCTCGTCGAGTTCGCCCGCCAGCGCGCCCGCGTATGCGTGAATCAGATTGTGAAGCACGAACCGTCGGGGCGTCGGCTCGGTGACGAGATGGGCCCGGACCAGCTCCGCCGTCAGTGGGTGGACGGCATCGATAGTTGTCCCGGCGAGGCTAGCCGCGGCGGCCAGACCAACTTGCGGGCTCGGATGCAGGCCGAGCAGCCGGAACAGTCGGGCGGTGTCGGGGCGCAACCTGTGGTACGACCAGGAGAACACCGCTCGGACATCGACCGTGGGTTCGGTGTCGGCGAGGGCCGTAACCGGGTCAGTCGCATTTCGGAGCTCGGCGGCCACGCCGTCGAGGGTCAGGTTCGGCTGTGCGGTGACGCGTGCAGCCACGATCGCGAGCGCGAGCGGAAGCCCGGCGCACTGGGCGACGATCTCGTCGACGGCCTCCGGCGCCGCCGCCACGCGCGGGGGTCCCAGACGGTTGGCCAGCAGGGCGCGGCTCTCGGCAGGGGTCAGGACGTCGAGGCTGATCGGGTGGGCGCCGTCGCTGACCAGCAGGCCTGTCAAACGGGTGCGGCTGGTCACGACGACCGCGCATCCGGCAGTTCCCGGCAACAGTGGGCGAACGTGTTCGGTATCGCGTGCGTTGTCCAGCACGAGGAGCACGCGCTTGCCGGCCAGCAGGCTGCGGTATAGCGCCGCTTGCGCGTCGACGCTGACGGGAGCTCGTCGCGCCGGTACGCCCAGCGCGTCCAGCAACACCAGCAGCGCTTGGCTGGACGTCATCGCCTGGCCGCCGGGATCGAAGCCGCGCAGGTTGAGATAGAGCTGTCCGTCGTCGAACCGGTGCGCCACGCGGTGCGCCCACTGCAGCGCGAGCGTGGTCTTGCCGACACCGGGCGCGCCCCAGATCGCGTGGATCACCACTCCGGTGGGTTCCGCGGAGAGGGAGGCGTCCAGATCGGACAACTCCCGCGCCCGACCGACAAACGACGACGGTGCCGCCGGAAGCTGTCGTGGCACGACGACGGCGTCGCGGGTCCGTCGCACGGCGTTGGCGCCGGGCGGGACCAGTGCTGGATCGGTTCGCAGGACCTGCTCGTGTAGCGTGCACAGATCCGGCCCAGGGTCCGCCCCCAGTTCGTCGGCCAGCCGATTTCGGAGCCGGTCGAAGTGGTACAGCGCATCGGCCTGACGACCGCTGCGGTACAGCGCCAGCATGAGTTGTCCGGCAAGCCGCTCGTCCAATGGGTGCTGGTCGGCCAGCGGAGTCAGTTCGCCCAACAGGTCCGCGTGCCGCCCGAGGTGCAGCGCAGCATCGTTGCGGTCCAGCGTTGCGGCGAACCGGTCAGCCTCCAGTTCCATTCGGACCGCCTCGAACCACGGCGTATCCAGCGTGGCGAACGCCTCACCTCGCCACGCTCGCAGCGCCTCGTCGAGCAGCCGGACGGTGACCGCGGCATCATCTGTCGAGCGTGCTTCGGCTACGAGCCGGCGGTACCGGTGCAGGTCGACGCGGTCGGGATCGACGGTGACGCGGTAGCCCTCGGGAACGCGGGTGAACGTGATGTGCGGCAGACCGGCGAAGAGGGCGCGCAACCGGGAAACATAGCCTGAAAGCGCGGCGCGTGGACGTTGCGCGTGGTGGTCGGCCCATACCCGATCGAGCAGCTGCGCCACGGACACGGGACGGTTGGCCTCGGCCAGCAGCGCGGCGAACACGCACCGCTGTCTACTGTGCCCCAGGTCGACGGGCACGCCGTGGACTACCGCCTCCACGTAGCCCAGCAGCCCGAACTCCACCGCCTCCACTCTTTCCATGCTCTTGATTGTCGTCGCGTCGGCAGGTTCGCCACAGCCGGGACTGCTGCCCTGCGCGACGGCCGTCTCGATCCGTGGCCACGTCCGCGTAGCGGATAGCAACCGCCGGCCGCGGGGGACGGCGAGCCGTCCCCTCGCGTCCGCGCCGCTACCTACTGGTAGCCGCCGTAGACCGGCTGGGTCTGCACGTTCAGCTCCCGGTACCTGTTCCGCTCGGCGCTGGCCGTGCGGCGGTCGGTGAGCTTCAGGACGTCCAGGCCGACCTGGCCGTTGGAGTAGATGTAGCCGTTGTAGTAGTACGCCGACCACGACCCGCCGAAGAGCAGCTCGGTGGCGCTCTCCGGCCCTCGGTCCCAGTAACCGATCTCGACGGGGTGCGCCGAGTCGGTGAAGTCCCACACCGACACGCCGCCCTGGTACCACGCCTGGACCATGACGTCCCGGCCGCGCACCGGGATCAGCGACCCGTTGTGCGCCACGCAGTTCTCCGTGTCGGCGTTGACCCGCGGGATCTTGAAGTAGCTCTTGAACACCATCGCGCGCCGGTGGTCGGGACCGACGATGTCGTAGATGGCATTGGCCCCCTTGTGCGGGCCGGTGGCCGCGTTGCAGACCGCCGCGACGCCGCCGCCCAACTCGTCGGTGAAGACCACCTTGTCGCCCGCGTTGTTGAACGTCGCCGAGTGCCAGAACGCGAAGTTCGCCGTGTCGCGCACCCGCCTGATCACCCGGGGTGCCTCCGGCCTGGAGATGTCGAGCAGGATGCCGTCACCCATGCATGCGCCGGCGGCGATGTCCTTGGCTGGGAAGGCGGTGATGTCGTGGCAGCCGGAGGTCTCGGACGACGGGCTGTCTGGCGGGTTGCCGCCGTCCGGGAAGAGGTTGGGCGTGGCCACCACGGCGGCCGCGGTTGGCTGCCGCAGCGGCACCTTGATGATCGAGATGAGGTCGTGCGGCGGCTGGCAGTCCGGGAACGTCGGGTCCGGGAAGAAGGACGAGACGTAGACGTAAACCGCCCCGCGGTCCCGGCCCTTGCCGGGGACCATCGTGTGGGTGTGCGCCCCGCAGTTCGTCTCGATGGACTTGACGTAGACCGGGTTGGCCTTGTCCGTGATGTCGAAGATCTTGATGCCCTCCCACGACTCCTTGATCGTCGCGGACTGGTTCACGCTGCTGCACGAGTCGTCGGTACGCGACGAGTCGGTCGACAGGAAGAGCAGGTTCCCGTACACGGAGATGTCGTTCTGGCCGCCCGGGCACAGCACCCGGCTGACCAGGCGCGGCTCGCGCGGGCGGGAGATGTCGAAGACGGCGAAGCCCTGGAAGTTTCCGGCGAAGGCGTACCGGCCCTGGAACGCGATGTCCGAGTTCGAAAAAATTGAATCGAACAGCTCTCCCTTTGGCACGTGCGCGGCCTGGCGCAGGTTGGGGCTGCTGACGATCTCCCCGACGCCGGGAATGTCATCGGAGAGTGCCGGCGCGTTCGCCGCACCGGGCGACGAGGCGACGAGGCTGGCCACGGTGGCGATGGCCACGAGCGCGGTGCCGGCCGCGCGTCGGCGCACGCTGGTTTTCAGGTCCACAGTGCGGTCTCCCGTTCGCAATCGGTGTCGACGGACCGGCTGACCTGATCAAGGTATCGGTCGACATCGTCACGCAATTTCGGAATTGTTTCGGGCGGCCCACCGGGTCAGGAACGTCGTCTTCCAACGCAACCCGTGTTCGGTCTCGTCGTCATCGGGAAAGTCGACGACGGGCAGTTCCGGCAGCGCGAGTCGTGGCGCGACGAAGTCGTTCGCGTCGGCCACCCAGGTGGTTGCCGACGCCAGCCGGCAACCCAGGGCCAGCTGGCGGGATGAACCTGTGCAGGTTCGATGAAGCGTGCCGCCATGCTGTCCTCGGCCGACTCTACGAAGGCAAAAGGGGGACTCGCGTGGTTCGAACTCTGTTGAAGAAGGCCGCCGTGCGGCCCGTCGTGGCCGCGCTGGCGGTAACGGCGGTAGCTGGCGCGCTCGTGGTGGTACAGGCCCAGCCGCCGGCCAAGGCCGCTGTGCAAAGGGTCGCCGCGGCGAAGGCCGCTGTGGCGCTGGGCAGCCAGAGCCCGGTGGTGAGCTCCATCTCCCACACCACGGGAGCGTTGGACGTGTTCGGTGTGGACGCCGCGCAGCGGATCTACAGCGCGTCGTGGGAGCCCGGGGACATGAACGGGTGGCAGCGAAACGTCCAGCTCAACGGCGGGGTGGCGGCGCCCGGCACCTCAGTGCACGCGGTGGCGCGGCGCGGCGGGATCATGGACGTCTTCGCCGTGGGCACCGACATGCGAGTGTGGACGGCGCACTGGGAGTCCAGTTTCGGGGCGGCCTGGCAGGGGTGGTCCGCGCTCGGCTCGCTGAAGGTCGCGCCAAACACCAGCGTGCATGCCGTCAAGTCGCATGCCGACCGGATGGACATCTTCGCGGTCGGTACGGAACACAAGGTGTACACGAACCGGTGGACCACTGCCAACGGGTGGTCCGGGTGGACCAAGCTCGATGGCTACGCAATGCTTCCGAACACCTCGGTCTACGCGGTGACGCGGGATCGCAGCACAGTGGATGTCTTCGCCATCAACGTCGTCAACCGGGTTGTGTGGAACACGTTCAACGGCAGCGCTTGGGAGGGCTGGCGGAGCCTGGACAGCGAGTACGTCCAGGAAGGTGCCGTCTACCCCGTTTCTCGCACGGCGAGCAGCATGGACATCTTCACGGTGGCCAGCACCGGCCACATCATCACCAGATCGTGGACCCGGGCCGCGGGCTGGGGAGCGTGGCAGCGGGTCCTCGGCGGTCGCGCCGCTCCGGGTACGACGGTGTTCGGCACCGCCCGTAACAACAGGCAGATCGACGTCTTCGCCGTCGGCACGAACCGTGACGTCTACACCGCGGCGTGGAACCAGGACAGCGGCTGGGCCGGCTGGTGGAACATCGGCAGCCGGGTCGCGCCGGGAAGCTCCGTGTTCGCCCACAGCCGCGGCACCGACCTGCTCGACATTTTCACCAACATCGACGGTGCCGGCACGAAGACGGTGGGCTGGTCGCCATCGCGGGGCTGGGGCCCGTGGTTCGAGGTCGGACCACGCGGCGAGGGCGGGGTCAGCGCCGAGCTGACCGCCGACATCGAGTTCGAGGACACCTCGGCCGACGGCTGGGCCCGGCTCCGGATCTACTCCACCGGCCACTACCGCTTCGAGGGGCACTACCACTTCGGCGGGCTCACCGGCCGCGACATCGGGTTCGCCTGGACAATCATGACGCCTACCGGTCACGTGTTCGCCTTCACCAGCAAGGCGACCGTCGGGGGCATCTCCCACGACAACGACTTCGACTGGGACCGATCTGGCTACGATCCCGAGCTCCACAATCACTGGGCCGAGATCATGAACGAGGGCATCTGGTGGTGGAAGGCCCGGACCTCGCTCAACGTCAGCGCCATCATCAGTGACCTCATGGCGTCGGCGGGATACGTCATGCAGGCGGCAAAGGTGATCGTCGCGGTGGCGTGAGCCCCTGCCCCGCGAATGCGCGAGAACAGCCTGGTGCGCTTCAGTGCACCAGGCTGTTCCACACTTCTCAACGGCCTGCTCCTTGTCACCCCCACCAGAACGATCCGACCTGGGGAGTTGCCGTAACGAGGCATCACCACCGGTTCACCCTCGTTCGCCCTTCCGGCCTTCCCCTCACGTGTGACACGCGGTCGGAGCGGGCGTCCTTGGGCTTTCCCCTGGGCTTCGTACCCGGCCGTTGCCAGCCACGCACGCCAGGACGCGGACGCCGGATCGCGGCACCGCCAGCGATCGCGGACCGCCGCAGCCACCGCCCGGCCGATCCTGACCACCGCCCGCGGCATGCGCACGAAAATCAACCACGCCAACCATCGACCAGCCGGGACGCGGCCCTCACAACGTTCCGCTCCCACCACCCCGGGTGACCGGGGGCAGACGGGTAAAACCGCAGGTCAGGGCGGTAGTAAGCGCAAGCGGAAGACCCGCAAGTGACGAGCGGCATCGAGTATCCAACGAGTAACCACGCTCCACACCGGACAGAGCCGATATGGGAAAGAGCAGGTCAGAAGGGTGGGCCGCCGGGGACTCGAACCCCGAACCTAAGGATAAAAAGCATCGCCGGCACGCCGTTGGTGGTACCTGTCGAAGGCTGACCCACGCCGCGCTACCCGAGGGGCCGTTCGGTCCAGGCCGCCGGGTCCGGCAGTACCCGGATGGCGCGGTAGAGGCCGAGCGCGCCGC
>Ga0214467_1000026_pt1 | contig 42154 bp, 47 predicted proteins | sample RVTome_8_FD_187339 | JGI IMG/M metagenome (GOLD analysis project Ga0214467, IMG submission 187339) | Soil microbial communities from uranium-contaminated site in the Upper Colorado River Basin, Wyoming, United States - RVT160D0 HiSeq ...
CGCGCACCTTGTCTCACAGCCCGGCAGGCTGCCACTACTCATACCCACGACCAACCCGCCGCGCCGAACCCGCCCACAGTCCCGCACTCGCGGAATGCGGGCCTAGCTGGTGCGGCGGAGATCGGCTCGGGACTGCTCGCGGGGCTCGGACTCGTCGCGCGACCACCACCATGCGTAGCTGATCGCCCCGGGCTGGGGGAGATGCAGGAGGATGCGGGCCACCATCGGCCCCTCGTACGCGGTGAACTCGCCCGGCTTGGTCTGCGTGAAGCGCACCACCCCGGGCAGCTCCAGGCAGGCCACATGCAGCTCCAGCCGGCCCGCCTCGCCGGCCACCAGCACGGTGTGCTCGACGTGCTGCAGGCCGTTGTGATCGTTGGTGGCCTCGTAGTCGAGGGTCACCGCGCGGCCGCGCACGATCGACGCCACCGCCATCCGGGCCACGAAAGGCCCGCTCTCGGGGCCGTCGCCGCGCCCACGATAGACGCCGCTGGCATTTGCCAAGCGCCCCAACACATCCTCGGCCCGCACGGCGACACACTAGCCTCTCGCGGCACTACTGCGTGCTTGACGGTACTTCGCAGTGCAGAGTACCGTGCCGGATCGTGGACACCACGCAGTTGCTCAAGGGTGTGCTGGATCTCGCGGTCCTGGCGGTGCTCAAGGATGAGGATGGCTACGGCTACGACATCCTGCGCCGGCTCCGCGCGGCCGGGCTCGACGACGTCGGCGACGCCTCGGTCTACGGCACGCTCCGCCGGCTCTTCCAGGCCGGCTGCCTGACGACGTATGTGGTCCCGAGCGAGGAGGGGCCACACCGCAAGTACTACGGGCTCAACACCACCGGCCGCGACCAGCTGCAGCGGTCCGGCAAGGTGTGGCGCACGTTCGCATCCACTATGGACACGTTGCTCGCCGATGGGGGGATGGTGGCGTGAACGACGTTACCGACTACGTCGCACAGGTCCGCACCGCGCTCGCCGACCTGCCGCCGTCCGCGCGCGACGAGCTGCTCGACGACCTGCCGGAGCACTTGACGGAGGTGGCCGCCGAGGGGGAGGGGCCGCTCGCCGAGCGGCTGGGGCCACCGGCCGCCTACGCCGCGGAGCTGCGGGCCGCCGCCGGCGCGCCCACGGTCCGCCGCCGGTGGCGCACGGTGGAGATCCGGCCGCGCGCCGCCGTGGGCTGGGTCCGCGCCCGGCTCCAGGCCATCGACACCGGGACCGGACCCGTCATCGGGTACCAGAGGGGGAGCGACTTTCTCCGCCTACTGCGACCCGCCTGGTGGGTGGCGCGTGGCTACCTTGTCGCGCTGACCGTCGCCGAGCTGCCCGCCCACGACTCGATCGGGCTGCTACCGCGGGTCGAGGCCGGCAACTCCACGGTCGCGGGCGCCGTGCTGCTCGTGGCGTTCGTGATCGGCTCGATCTGGCTCGGCCAGCGGGAGATCCGCCTGCCCCGCCGGTATCGGCTCGGGCTGGGTCTCGGCATCGCCCTGCTGGTCCTGCCCGGGATCGGCAACATCCTCCAGGTCGACCACGACACGCAACGCCGAGACTGGGAGCTCGCGCCAACCGTCGTCGAGGCGACGCCGCCGCCCATGCCCATGCCGACGCCTTCCGCGACGGGATAGCCACGAAGCGCGACTGGGGTGGCGGCGGCCGGGACAGATCGCTAGGTTGCCACCGCGTAACCGACAAACACCCCGGGAGAGGACCCCGCCGTGACCAACCTGCCACCCTCGTCGCCAGCCCAGGAAGAGGGTGCGGTGCCGGAGACCCCGCCGATCGCGGAGAAGAAGGGCGCCGCGGGCAAGGTGATCGTCGGCATCGTGGGCGCGCTCGCGGTCGTGGTGCTCGCGGTCGTCGCCGTCTTCGTGGTGCGCGCTCTGATCTCCACCACCGACCCGACCGAGGACGCCAAGGCGGGCGACTGCCTCGCCAACCTGCCGCAGGCCGCGCCCGGGCAGGAGACCAGCGTCAAGGACGCCAAGGTGGTGGCCTGCGACTCACCGGACGCCAAGTACGCGGTGTCCGGCCGGGTCGACGACGTCACGGGCGAGCAGGCGTCGGCCGACGAGGTGTGCGCGGCGTTCCCGGACGCGACGATGCGGTTCTACGCGATCCCCCCGGGCGGCAAGGGCTACGTGCTCTGCCTGAAGCCCGCCTGATCCCCTTTTCCCCACGGCGGCGAGGCGTACACAGCGCGACAGGGAGGTGTACGCCACGCCGCCGTTGCCTTTCCCCAGCCCGGTACGGCATGGCACGCTACGCGCACGCAAGAACGCCACTGTGCGACCAGCCAACGATGACTGACCGGCAGGAGGACGGCCTATGGGCGAAATGGTTAGCTACCGCAGCAACGGCGGGACGAGTGAGGGATATCTCGCTCTACCGTCAGCCTCCAATGCCCCGGCCGTCGTGGTGATCCAGGAGTACTGGGGACTGGTGCCGCACATCATCTCGCTCACAGAGCGGTTCGCCGAGGCGGGTTTCGTGGCGCTGGCGCCGGATCTCTACCACGGCAAGCACACCACCGAGCCGGACGAGGCGGGCAAGCTCATCATGGGCCTCGCGATGGACCAGGCCGCGAAGGACATCGCCGGCGCGGCCACGTACCTCGCGGAGCGGCCGGAGACCGGCGGCAAGGTGGGCGCGGTCGGCTTCTGCGCGGGCGGCAGCCTCGCGCTGTGGTCGGCGACGCTGTCCGACAAGATCGTCGCGACGGCCGGCTTCTACCCGGTGCTGCCGTGGGAGCGGATGCGCCCGGACTGGTCCGGCTACTCCGGCAAGGCGGCCGCGATCCACTGCTCCGAGGCCGACGGCACCTCGGCGGCCGAGGGGGTGCAGTTGGCCCGGCGCTCGATCGAGGCGGCCGGCGGCGACTGCGTCCTGTACGACTACCCGGGCACCAAGCACGCCTTCTTCAACGACGACCGGCCCGAGGTCTTCGACCGGGAGGCGGCCGCCACCTCGTGGGCCCGCACGCTCGACTTCTTCCGCACGAAGCTTGGCTGACCGCGATACCCCCGATGACCCGTACCCCCGATGAGGTGGCCGACCGCGCGCGGCGGTCGGCCACACTCGCCGACCTCGACGCCGCCATCTGCGACTGCTTCGCCTGCCCCCGGCTCGTGACCTGGCGCGAAGAGGTGGCCGCCACCAAGCGCGCCTCCTTCCGCGACCAGGAGTACTGGGGCCGGCCCATCCCCGGCTTCGGCCCGGGTGACGCGCGGCTGGCCATCCTCGGTCTGGCACCGGCCGCGCACGGCGGCAACCGCACCGGCCGCATCTTCACCGGCGACCGCTCCGGCGACGTGCTCTTCGCCGCGCTGCACCGGGCCGGTCTGGCCAACCAGGCGACGAGCGTCGCGCGCGACGACGGCCTGGCGCTGCGCGAGACCCGCATCTTCGCCGCGGTCCGCTGCGCGCCGCCGGACAACAAGCCCACGCCGGGCGAGCGGGACACCTGCGCGCCGTGGCTGCACCGCGAAATCGAGCTGGTCAAACCCAGCCTGCGGGTCGTGGTCGCGCTGGGAGCCTTCGCCTGGGCCGCGTGGTGGCCGGCGATGGCCACCGTGTACGGCGTGCGCCCGCCCGTGCCCCGCCCTGCCTTCGGGCACGGGGCCCGATGGAGCGGCGCCGATGTGCCGGCACTGCTCGGTTGCTACCACGTGAGTCAGCAGAACACCTTTACCGGGCGGCTCACACCCGCGATGCTGGACGATGTGTTCGCCGCCGCGAAGCACCTCGCGGGGCTGGGCTGACGCCGGGCGGTACGGTTACGGGAACGCCCGACCCTTGACATTCCGGACATAACGCCAAAATGACACCTGGATTGCTCCGCAGATGGTGGCCCCTGGCCGCTGTGGTGCTACTGCTCGCCCTCGCGACGGTCGCCGCCGCGCACTCCTCGCCACAGATCGGCCGCGTCGACGAGCCGGCGGCCGACAGCGGGCCCGCACCCGAGCTCGAGCGGGCCGACCCGGTGGCGACCGAGGAGCAGCCCGGCGACTTCGTCGACACCGATCCGACCGAGGTGCCCGCCTGGCTCGGCACGGCCGCGGTGGTCATCGGTTGCGTCGTCCTGGCCGTACTCGTGGGTGTGATGGTCTGGACCCTCGCCCGCGAGGTCACCCGCCGGCGCGCGCGGGGCAAGATGCCGCCGCGCCAGGTGAGCCGCACCGCGAGCGCGGAGGAGGTCGTCGCCGCGCTCGACGCCGGCCTCACCGACCTCTCCGACGCCGACCTAGACCCGCGGCGGGCGGTGATCGCCTGCTGGCTGCGGCTGGAGCAGGCGGCGGCCGCGGCCGGCACCCCGCGCAAGGCCACCGACACGCCCACCGACCTGGTGGCCCGGCTGCTCGGCGAGCACAACGTCAGCGGAGACGTGCTGGCGAGCTTCGCCGACGTCTATCGCGAGGCGCGGTACGCCACGCACACCGTCGACGAGCGCATGCGTGAGGAGGCCCGCTTCGCCCTCCAGCGCCTGCGCGCCGAGCTCACCGCCGGGGTGGGATCGTGAGCGGCGTCGAAACGAGCATCGACGACCTGCTCGGGCACGAGGAGGAGCCGGCCCCGCGGCAGCCGAAGCGGGTGGTGGCCACCGGCGCCGGCTGGTGGATCCGCACGCTGCTGATGGCCGGCGGGCTGGCCGCGGTCGCGGTCTTCGGCATGCGGATGGCCGGGCTGACGCTGGCGATCCCGCTCGCGTTCGCGGGCTGCCTCGCGCTGCTGCTGCTCCGCCGGGTGGTCGCGCTCGTAACGGCACCGCCGCTGGCCAAGGTGGGGCTGCGCCGCGTCGTGGGCGAGGAGAGCGGCGCGTACAACTGGCGCGGCAGCCAGGACGCGCTGCGCGTGGCGGTGCACCGGTGGGAGGTGCCGCTGGGCTGGTCGCGCCGCGAAGACATGGGCCGCTACCTGCGTACCGTGCCGAAGATGCTCCGCGAGCTCGCCGACGAGCGCCTGCGCCAGCGCCATGGCCTTACCATCGCGAGCGACCCGAAGAGCGCCCGCGTGCTCCTGGGCGAAGAGTTGTGGACCATCCTGACCACCCCGGTCAAGCGCCCCGTGGCGCCGCGCGAGCTGGCGGCGTCCGTCTCCCGACTGGAGAAGCTATGAGCGACGACGTCCAACCGGTACCCGTGTACGAGGTGGGGCGCCTCGCCCACACCGTGCTGGACGCGGTCGGCACGGTGGTGGTGGGCAAGCGCGGCGCGCTGGAGCTCGTGCTCTCCGGCATCCTCGCGGGCGGCCACGTGCTGCTCGAAGACCTTCCCGGGCTGGGCAAGACGCTGACCGCGCGGTCGTTCGCGCAGGTGCTGGGGCTCGACTTCCGGCGGCTGCAGTTCACGCCCGACCTGCTGCCCGCCGACGTCACCGGCTCGTTCCTCTACGACCAGCGCCGGTCCGACTTCTCCTTCCGGGCCGGGCCGGTCTTCACCAACCTGCTGCTCGCCGACGAGATCAACCGGACGCCGCCGAAGACGCAGGCCGCCCTGCTGGAAGCGATGCAGGAGAAGCAGGTCTCGGTCGAGGGCGTCACATACCGGCTGGACGAGCCCTTCCACGTGCTGGCGACCGCCAACCCGATCGAGTACGAGGGCACCTACCCGCTGCCCGAGGCGCAGCTCGACCGCTTCCTGCTGCGGGTCTCGTTCGGCTACCCGGCCCGCGACGAAGAGTGGGACGTGCTGCGCCGCCGGATGTCCCGCCGGCGCGAGGAGTCCGAGCTCCAGCCGGTGGTCAACCCGGCCACGCTGCGCGGGATGCAGGCCGCCCTGGAGGACATCGCGGTCGAAGACTCGATCGGCCGGTACATCGTGGACCTCACCGCCGCCACCCGCGAGCACCCCTCGGTGATGGTCGGCGCCTCGCCGCGCGGCTCGCTCGCGCTGCTGCTGCTCTCCCGGGCCAGGGCCGCGCTCGCCGGGCGCGACTTCGTGATCCCGGAGGACGTCAAGGAGGTCGCCGCGCCGGCGCTCGCCCACCGCATCACGCTCCGCCCGGAGATGTGGCTGCGCCGCGTCGATCCGTCCTTTGTGGTGGGTGAGGTCCTGGAGAAGGTGCCGGCGCCGGCGAGTGGCGCGCTGCCCACATACGCCACCGGTTTCGGCGGCCGCGACCCCGGCACGCGGATCACCGAGCCGCTCGAGCCGGGCCGGTGACCCTACTCCGCCCGGCTGTGCCAGGCGTCGAGGAGAGCGGGGAGTTCCTCGACAGCCAGCCCGAGTGGGTGCCCACCCGGGCGCTCGGCCGGGCCGTGCTGGTGACCGGGCTGCTGCTGATCGCGGGCGTGCTGGCCGGGCGGGTCGACCTGGTGGTGCTGGCGATCCCGTTCGCCCTGGGCACCGTGGTGGCACTGCACCGCCGGCCCCGCGAGCGGCCGCGGATCGCGCTCGACATCGACGAGGGATACCTCGTGGAGGGCGCCGAGGCGGTGGCCGCCGTGACGGTCGGCAACCCCGACCCGCCCGCTTACGACCTGGTGGTGGTCCGCACCCGCATCCCGCCGTGGCTGCGGATCAAGGATGGGGACCGCCCGGTCCTGCTGACCCTCGCGCCGGGCGCGGTCGACCAGGTGGAGCTGCGCGGCGAGGCGCTGCGCTGGGGACGCCACCCGCTCGGCCCGGCCGCCGCGCGCGCCGCCGCCTGCGACGGGCTGCTGACCAGCCGGCCGGGGGTCGCCTACGAGCGTGACCTCAAGGTGTACCCGGTCACCGAGCCCTTCGACGCCGACGACGCCATGCCGCGCGCCGCCGGGCTGGTCGGCGGGCACCGGTCGCGGCGCCCGGGCGAGGGCGGCGAGCTCGCCGGCGTACGCATCTTCCAGCCCGGCGACCGGCTGCGCCGCATCGACTGGCGGGTCTCGCTGCGGACCGAGCGGCTGCACGTGGCCGCCACCCTCTCCGACCGCGACGCCGAGGTGGTGCTGCTGCTCGACGTGCTCGCCGAGGCGGGCGGCTCCGGCGGCATCGGCGGCACCGCGTCGGTGCTCGACACCACCGTGCGGGCGGCGGCCGCGATCGCCGAGCACTACCTGCACCGCGGCGACCGGGTGTCCATGCTGGAGTACGGCACGTCGGCCCGCCGCCTGCGCCCCGCGACCGGCCGCCGGCAGTACCTGACCGTGCTGGAGTGGCTCCTCGACGTCGAGGCGCAGCCCTCCCCGTACGAGCCGTACGACCAGGTCTTCGGCCCGCACCTGCTCTCCTCGGACGCGCTCGTGGTGGTCTTCACGCCGCTGGTCGACGGCCGCTCGGCCGAGATGCTCGCGAAGCTGGCCCGCGCCGGCCGCTTCGTGCTCGCGGTGGACACGCTGCCGGAGCACGTGGCGCCGGAGCACCGCAGCGACTGGACCGAGGTCGCCCACCGGCTGTGGCGGCTGGAGCGGGAGAACACGATCGGCCAGCTCCGCGAGCACGGCGTGCCGGTGGTGCGCTGGGCCGGGGCGGGCACCCTCGACCTGGTGCTCCGCGACGTCGCGCGGATGGCCTCGGCGCCGAAAGGGGCGCTCAGGTGATCGGCCGCGCCGCGCACGTGATGTCCCGGGCCACGGGCGGGCCCCTGCTGGTACGCGCGGGCGTGTTCGCCGCCGCCCTGGCCGCGCTCGTGGTCGCGTATCCGGCGGAGATGCGCGCCGGCTACTTCACCGGCCTGCTGGTCATCCTGGCCGGCATCGCCGCGATCATGCCGCGCAGCGCCTGGGTCACGGTGGGCATCCTGGCCGCGGTCGCCGGCTGGGTGATCTCCACCATCTGGTACGAGGACCCCGTCGAGCTGTGGCGGCTGATCGCGCTGGCGTCCTTCCTCTACCTGACCCACAGCCTGGCGGCGCTCTCCGCGCTCCTGCCGTACGACGCGCACCTCCCGGTCGAGGTCACCGTGCGGTGGCTCTCCCGGGCCCTGGCGGTGGTGCTCGGCTCGGCGGTGCTCACCGTGCTCCTGCTGAGCGCGGCCAACCGGGGCGGCGAGCGCGACCTGCTGGCGGCCGCGCTGGCGGGGCTCACCGTCGCGCTCGGCGCCACCGCGCTGCTCGCCTGGCTGCTGCGCCGCCGCTGACCCCTCTCGTGATCAAAGGTCCTCTCAAGCAGCTCTAGCTGCTTGAGAGGACCTTTGATCACGAGAGGGTAGCCGGGGTCACACCCGTCGTATCGGCGGTCACAGATGCCGGCATGGGCCAGGTGTAACGGGGCACACAGGGGAATGATGTAGGTCGTGAGCCCGCAACGGATCCTTGTGGTAGGTGCCGGTCACGTCGGTCTGTACGCGGCCCTGCGTCTGTCCCGGAAGCTTCGGGCGCGCGAGGCCGAGGTGACGGTCGTCGACCCGCAGCCGCACATGACGTACCAGCCGTTCCTGCCGGAAGCGGCGGCGGGAAACATCTCTCCGCGGCACTCGGTGGTGCCGCTGCGACGCGAGTTGAAGCGCTGCAAGATCGTCTCTGGCGCGGTCACCCGGATCGAGCACAGCCGCAAGACGGCCACCGTGCAGCCGATCATCGGCCCGCCGCTGGAGCTCGAGTACGACCAGATCATCGTGGCGCCCGGCTCGGTCTCCCGCACGCTGCCCATCCCCGGCCTGCGCGAGCACGGCATCGGCTTCAAGACCATCGGCGAGGCCATCTACCTGCGCAACCACGTGCTCGACCGGCTCGACGTGGCGGCCGCCACCACCGACCCGGAGACCCGGCGCCGGGCATTGACGTTCGTCTTCGTCGGCGGTGGCTACGCCGGCATCGAGGCGCTCGCCGAGATGGAAGACATGGCCCGCGACGCGCTCAAGTACTACCCGGAGCTGAGCGTCCCCGACATGCACTGGGTGCTCGTCGAGGCGACCCAGCGGGTGCTGCCCGAGGTCGACCGCGACATGGGCGCCTACACCGTGCAGCAGCTGCTCAAGCGCGGCCTGGACATCCGCCTCGACACCCGGCTGGAGTCCTGTGTGGACGGCGTGGTGAAGCTGTCCGATGGGGACAGTTTCGCCTCGGACACGATCGTCTGGACGGCCGGCGTCAAGCCGTCGCCGATGCTCGACGACACCGACCTGCCCCGCGACGGCAAGCGGCGGGTCACATGCCTGCCGACGCTCCAGGTGGTCGACGGCGACACGGTGCTCGACGGCGCGTGGAGCGCCGGCGACTGCGCCGCGGTGCCCGACCTCACCGGCCCGCCCGGCACCTTCTGCTCGCCCAGCGCCCAGCACGCGGTGCGCCAGGCGGTGCGGATGGCCGACAACATCCGCGCGGTGATCCGGGGCAAGGAGCCGGTGCCGTACAAGCACAAGCACGTCGGCAGCGTGGCCAGCCTGGGCCTGCACAAGGGCGTGGCGCAGGTCTACGGCATCAAGCTCAAGGGCCCGCTGGCCTGGTTCATGCACCGCACGTACCACGTGAGCCGGATCCCGTCGTTCAACCGCAAGGTGCGCGTGGTGATCGACTGGACACTCGCCTTCTTCCTGCGCCGCGAGGTGGTGGCGCTGGGCCAGCTGCACGACCCGCGCGACGAGTTCACCGAGGTGACGCCGAAGGTGGGCTAGCCGACTTTCCAGGTCCAGGCATCGGCGATCTTGGTGCTCGGCCCGAGGATCGCCTCCAGCGTGGCGACCAGGTCTTCGTGGTAGGGCTGGTCCGCGGCCACGGCCACGCAGGAGGCGCCCCAGAAGGCGATGTCCTCCCGTGCCGCCCGGCGCTGCGGCTCGCCGATCTCCGGCCGCCCGCCCTGCCTCGCCACGCGTGCCAGCAGCTGCGAGGTGGGCCGCTTGTACGTCCCCATCGAGGCCCAGCCGTTCCTGCCGTACGGCCCGATGAAGAAACCCTCGGGCACGCCGAACTCCGCGTCGGCCGCCGCCGCCCACCGCATGGGCCACGGCTCCGGCGGCGTCGGCAGGGGAACGGGCACGAGCACCCCGCCCGGCTTCACGCACTCCCGCCAGTGCCCGCCGGCGATGAACCGCGGCAGCGGCGGACGGTCCTCAGTGGGCAGTGGCTTGGGGAAGATCGCGAGCAGCGACACGACGACCGCCGCCGGCACGAGCAGGCGCACCGGCCGGGAAACGTGCGCCCGCGCCCGGTCGAACGCGACCACTACCAGCGTCGCCACCAGCGGCAGCAGCGTCAGCGCGAAGCGCATCGGCAGCGCGCCCTCGATCACCGGCAGCCCGACCAGCGCCATGTACGGCCCCGGGATGCTGGTGCGCTCGCCGTCGATCACCAGCTTGGGCCCGAGCGACAGCCAGGCCATCACGATCCCGGCGCCGGTGACCGCGCGCACCAGCGGCTCGCGGATCAGCCAGATCACGCAGCCCGCGGCGACCAGGACCAGCGGCCAGCCGAGAAACGTGTTGTACTCCGCAGTGCCGGTGGAGAGGCGGGCCGACTCGGGTGAGCCGAGCACCGACAGCGGCGAGATGGCCGTGAAGCTGAGCAGGTCGGCGGAGAAGAAGTAGGCGCTGAACACGCCATTGGGCACGCTGCCCGGCCCCTTGAACTGGAACCACAGCGGGTAGATCAGCGCGGAGGCGGCCAGCGAGACGGCGATCACCATGCCGGCCGCGAACTTCGGCAGGATCCGGCGGGTGTGGTCGCGCCTCGCCAGCGCGTACCCGATCGCGAAGAAGGCCATGGTGATGGCGGTGAGGAAGAGGATCTCCTCGCCGATGAAGAGCTGGATCGTCACGACGGCGGCCAGCCACAGCGCGGAGGTCAGCACGCGACGGCGGTCGACCCCGTCCGGCCGGGCCGCCGGGTCCGCGGCCCGGGCCATCCTGACCACCAACCACACCATCACCGGCACCAGCCACTGGGCGGTCATGTGGAGGTGGCTGTTGTTCTGCGAGATGATGCCCGGCCCGAAGCCGCACAGCCCGGCCCCGAGCGCCGCGGCCGGCCGGCTGGCGCGCAGCACGCGGGTGAAGAGGAAGTACCAGGCGATCGCGGTGCCGGCGAGGTTGAGGCCGGCGATGAGCGCGAACGTCACCGGCACCCCGAACGCCATCGTCACCGGCGTGAAGACGGTGCCCAGCGCGATCACCGTGGTGTTGTTGAGCATGTTGACGCCGTCCGGCGCGTTGAGCCGGTCGGTCAGCAGGCCCCAGTCGCCGAACGCGAACTTCGTGTCCGCGGCCAGAAACCACTCGTAGAGGGTCTGGTCTTCGGGGTTGAGCGCGAGCACCCGGCCGTTTGGGTCGGGCCAGAGCCCGTGCGTGATCCAGCCGGCGAGCGCCACGAACGCGAGGCAAACCGCCGCGTCCCACGCGTGTGACCTGGCCAGCGCCACCAGTCTGGTCCGCAGCGAGCCGACCGCGTCGGCGGTGCTGGGGGAGGTGGCCGGGGTGCTGGCATGTGCCTGGCCGGTGACGGATTGCGCGGCGCGGGCTGTGCTGGTCACGGCCTCGACCCTAGTGCCCGTCCGGCCGTCCGGGTGCGCCCCGGTGGGCGTGGACCGGTTACCGTGGCATTCTGCGCGACATTCGCGCGCGCCTGCCCGGGTGGTGGAACGGCAGACACGGCCGCCTTAAAAGCGGCTGCCGCGAGGCATGCGGGTTCGAGTCCCGCCCCGGGCACAGATCGACTGGTGCTTGGTGCTCTCACTGTTTATCGCGTTTGGCGTTTACCCTAGGTGGGGCACGAAGTTGTGCACCAACCCTGTCAGGGAGGCTTGACGTGAAGACTTCCAACCCGGTGCTGACGCGGCTCGGCCAGGCGGCCGAGCGCGAGCGGGCCGCCGGGTATGCCCCGGTCGGTCAGTACGGGCAGCAGCCCGGTTACGGCACGCCGTACCCGACGACCGACTACCCGGCCGCTCCCCCCACTGTGCGGCCGATGACGGTCGACGACGTCGTCGTCAAGACCGTCACGCTGCTGGGCATCCTCGGCGCCTCCGCGACGGCCGCATGGGCGCTCGTGCCGGATTCGCTCCTGGTGATCACCCTCGTGGGCTCCGTGCTCGTCGGGTTCGCGCTCGCGATGATCATCTCCTTTGCGCGGATGGCCAACCCAGCACTGGTCGTGGCGTACGCGATCGTCGAGGGCGTCGCCGTCGGCCTCGTGAGCAAGGTGTTCGAGACGGTGTACGAAGGCATCGTCCTACAGGCGGTCTCGGCCACGTTCGGCGTGTTCTTCCTGATGGCGATCCTTTACAAGATCCGCGCGATCCGGGCCACGCCGCGATTCGTCCGGTTCGTCAGCGCGGCGATCATCGGTGTGGTCGGCGTCATGTTGATCAATCTTGTGTTCGCAATCTTCGGCATCAACACGGGACTGCGCGACGGCAGCCCGCTGGCGATCGGCTTCAGCCTCGTCTGCATCGTAGTGGCCTCGCTGAGCTTCGTCCTCAGCTTCCACGAGGTCGAAGAGGGCGTGCGGATGGGCCTCCCCCAGCGCTACTCGTGGGTGGCCGCGTTCGGCATCCTGGTCAGCCTCGTCTGGCTCTACCTGGAGATGCTGCGCCTCATCAGCTACTTCCAGGGCGACGACTGACGGTTTGGCAGTATGCGAGGGCGTCCCCGGATCGGGGCGCCCTTCGCCGTTCGTGAGGAGTGTTCGTGGATCTGCGGCGGGCAGTGGAGCTCTTCGTCGGCCAGACCGGCCACTGGACGGCGTCCCGCTGGGCACAGCCGGCCGGGCCGGCGGGCACGCGGGGCGATCTGACGCACGGGCTCGTGCAGCGGATCGCCGACCGTGGCGCCGACGCCGAGGGCGCGCCCCGGCGGCCGGTGCCCCGGCTGGTCGCCGACCCCGCGCTCACCGACCAGCTGCGGGTGGTCACCGCCGACCTGCTCGCCGCCACCCCGCCCGAGGCGGTCACCGCCGCGGCCGCCGCCGACGTGGAGGCGGTCCGCGCCACGCTCAGCTAGCGGGTATCCGCGTCGCCAGGCCGTCCAGGACGACCTCCAGGGCGTACGCGAACTTGCTCTCCCGGATCTCGGCGGGGTCGACCGCGTCGTGCGGCTGGCTCTGTGCCAGGTGCGGGTAGTCGCCGGCGACGACCTGCTGGGCCGCCGGCATCAGCCGGGCGACGAAGCCGGCCGCGATGAAGAGGGCGGCCAGCCGCTCGGTGAAGACATCAGATTCGGCCCGAGGTAGGCCAGGCCGGCGTGGCCGAGCACTGAGTAGCGGGAGATTTTTGCTGACTTATCCGCTTACCGCATCCTCGGGAGCGGTCGGCCCAGTAGATCGTGGTACGGAACTGCCCTCATATCCGTACCACGATCTACTGGCGTAGCTGGGGTGATCGTGATGCCGCGTGACACAGAGCAACTCCGTGGCCTCACCGTGCTTCGTTGGTGCGGTCAGCCCTCCCGCCCCACCCCGTGCTCGTCAACCTGTCCCGCGCCACAGACGGTCCGGGGTAACGAGGTGGGTCCGTGCCAAGATCTGCCGCCACCGGGGCCTCGCTCCATCGCGGTCGCGTCGCGCGACCGCGCCCCCAGTCACGCGGGCCTGGGCCGGGGTTGTGTGGCGCGGAGGGTGAGGCCGCAGGAGCAGCGGTCCGGACCACGACGGACATCGCGGTAGCCCAATGAATCCTCTGGTGCTACCCGCTCTAGCTGAGGCGCTCCAGGAGCATCGCCATGCCCTGGCCGCCGCCTACGCACATGGTCTCCAGGCCGATGGTCTTGTCGTGCCAGTCGAGTGCGTTGAGCAGGGTGCCGGTGATCCGCGCGCCGGTCATGCCGAACGGGTGGCCGACCGCGATCGCGCCGCCCATGACGTTGAGCTTCTCCAGCGGGATGTCGAGGTCGCGGTAGGAGGGGATCACCTGCGCGGCGAAGGCCTCGTTGATCTCGACCAGGTCGACGTCGCCGATGGTCATGCCGGCCCGCTTGAGCGCCTGCTTCGACGCCTCCACCGGGCCCAGCCCCATGATCTCGGGGGAGAGGGCGGTGACGCCGGTGGAGACGATCCGGGCCAGGGGCTTGATGCCGAGGTCGCGGGCGCGGGTCTCGCTCATCACGACCACGGCGGCCGCGCCGTCGTTGAGCGGGCAGCAGTTGCCGGCGGTGATCCGGCCGTCGGGGCGGAAGACCGGCTTGAGGCCGGCGACGCCCTCGATGGTCACGCCCGGGCGGGGGCCGTCGTCGGCACTCACCACCTCGCCCGAGGGGACGGTCACCGACGTGATCTCGCGGGCCCAGAAGCCGCCCGCGATCGCCTTTTCCGCGAGCTGCTGGCTGCGTACGCCGAACTCGTCCATGTCCTCGCGGGTCACGCCCTTGATCTGGGCGAGATTCTCGGCGGTCTGGCCCATCGCCAGGTAGATGTCGGGCAGGTCGCCGCCGTCTCGAGGGTCCTCCCACACCGGGGCCCCGGCCTCCGTGCGCTCTGCCGAGCGGGCCCGCGCCTTGTCGTAGCGCGGGTTTTCCCAGCCGCCGCCGACCAGGGCCTGCGCCTCGGGTGGCAGGCCGTCGGAGCTGCCCCGCGCGAACCGGGAGACGCACTCCACGCCGGCCGAGACGAAGACGTCGCCCTCGCCGGCGGCGATCGCGTGGAACGCCATCCGCGTGGTCTGCAGCGACGACGCGCAGTATCGGGTCACCGTGGCGGCGGGGAGCCGGTCGTAGCCGAGCAGGGTGGCGACGACGCGGGCCATGTTGAAGCCCTGCTCGCCGCCGGGTAGGCCGCAGCCGAGGTAGAGGTCGTCGATCTCGGCGGGGTCGAGCTGGGGCACCTTGTCGAGAGCGGCGCGCACGATCGTGGCGGCCAGGTCGTCGGGGCGCACCTCCCGCAGCGAGCCCTTGTGTGCCCGGCCGATGGGGGAGCGGGCGGTGGCGACGATGACGGCGTTCGGCATACCCATCACCCTACTTGTCGGTAACTTCAGCGGGAAGTGGGAACCGCCGCCTTGATCACGGCCGGGAGCAGGGCGTGTGCCCACACCCGGTAGCCGTCGGCGGAGGGGTGGAAGCCGTCGTAGCAGAGTGTGCCCGCGTCGGCCCGGAAGACCGCGCCGGTCTCGTCGGCCAGGTCGACCACGGTGCCGCCGGCCGCGCGCACGGCCTTGGCCTGCGCGCGGGCCATCCGCCGCCCCAGCCACCCGGTGAGCTGGCGCAGGGGCGGGGCGATCGCGCGGACGGCGCCGAGGTCAGGGCAGGTGCCGACGACCACCTCGACGCCAGCGTCGCGCAGCCTTCGCACGGCCGCGCCGAGGTAGGCGGCGGACTCGGCGGGGCGGCGCAGGCTGGTCGCGTCGTTGGCGCCGATCAGGATCACGGCCACGTCGGGGCGTCCGCCGAGCAGCGCCCGCGCCACCTGGGTGGCCAGATCCGTGGAACGGGAGCCGGAGACGCCCACCGACGAGAGCTGGACGTGCCGCGCGGGAAAGGTCGGGGTGCCCTCGGCGAGCAGCGTGGCGAGCTGGCCACCGACGGTGTCGGCGAGCTGCTCGACGCCCACGCCGAGCGAAGAGGAGTCGCCCATCAGCACCAGCCGCAGCGGCGGCCCGCTCTGCGGCCCCATCGTGGTGCGCAGCGCCAGCCCCATCTCGGGCTGCGCATATCTCCGGTTTCGGGCGATGACCGCCTCGCCGGCCAGCAGCGCGGCGCCGCCGACCGTACTGGCGATCATGGTGATCACCGTCGCGCGGCCCAGCTGTCGCGCCGTGGGCATGCCGTCGTCCTTTCGTCTCGCTGATGGTGGTTGTACCCCACCGGCGGCCGCTCAGTCTCGCTCGTGGCCGGCGGGAAGGGACCCCTCCAAGGGTACGGCGGCATCGACCGAGGTCTCGGGCTCATCGGTGCGCGGATGGCCGAACCACGCCGAGCGCCGCCGCAGCCGGGCCCACCGCCCCTCCGGACCACGGTCGCGGCCGGCCACCTGGGCCCCGCTGACCTCGGTGCCGGGCTGGCGGGCGGCCTCGTGCGCGGCCTGCGGTAGCGACCGCACGCCCTCGTCGGGCATGAGCACCAGGCGCCGCTCCTCGGCCGTGCCCAGCGCCGCCAGCACGGTGGGCAGCAGCGCGGCGGCCGCCACCGCGTACCCGTCGGCGGAGGGGTGGAAGTGGTCCCACGAGAAGAGCCGGGTCGGCTCGGCCGAGAACCGGGGGCCGAGCAGGTCACCGAGCGACACGGTCCAGCCGCGCGCCTCCACCACAGCGACCGTCTGCGCGGCCGCGAGCTGGCGGCTCCAGTACCTGGTCAGCCACCGCAGTGGGGGTTTGATCGGCCGGATGGTGCCCAGGTCGGGGCAGGTGCCGACGACCACTTCGGCGCCGCCTGCGCGCAGGTCGCGTACCGCGTTGACGAGATGGCGCACGGCGGTGCTGGTGGGGACGCGGTGGGTGACGTCATTGCCGCCCACCAGGATGACCGCGACGTCGGGTTTGACCTCCAGTGCGGCCTCGACCTGCGGGCCCAGGCCGGTGGACATCGCGCCCACCACGGCGAAGCGGTGCAGCCGCACCGGCCGGCGCAGCCGCCGGGAGACGCCGGTGGCGAGCATCGCGCCGGGCGTCTCGCGCGGGCGGTGCACCCCGTAGCCCGCAGCGGAGGAGTCGCCGAGCACGGCCATCGTGATCGGCTTGCCGGGCAGCCGGGGCCCGTAGATGCCGTCACCGCGCGGCGGCGGCGCCTCGGCCTGCGGGATCACCCGCCGCGCCGCCTTGGCCTGGCCGACGATCACACCGACGCTCACCACCGCCGCGGCGCCGGCCGCGCCCGCACCGACCGCCGTCACCTTCGCCGCCCGCCGTGCGAGCAGCCACGCGTCGTCCTGCCTCGGACTCATCAGCGCCCCCCGCCGCCGTACAACCCCCTGAGGCTTACGAGGTTATCGCGACAGCGCTCCACGCCCGGGCTTGCTGACACGCTTGGGGTTTGTCACGGCGGGGCACTATGGGCCAATGGGTAGGACCTTGAACCGCACGGCGGCGTTCACCGCGCTGGGCCGGGCGCTGACCGCCAGGGCGCGGGGCGGACCATCGCTGGGTGCGCGCGCGGCCGCCCTCCCGCGCATGGTGTGGGCCACGATCACCGGCCGCTATGACGGCGGGGCGCGGCTGGCGATGATGGTGGCCGCCACGGCGTACGTGGCCTCCCCGATCGACCTCGTGCCCGAGGCGTTCCTACTCCTCGTCGGTCTGATCGACGACGCCGTGGTGATCGCCTGGCTGGCCGGCGCGATCTTGGCCGAGACCGAGCGGTTCATCGAGTGGGACGCCGCCCGACGGAGCGTCGTCCCGGGGCACGTAGTCTGACCAGGTGCGCTACTACGACAACGTCGTCGAGTTGATCGGCAACACCCCGCTGGTCAGGCTGCGAAACGTCGCCGCCGGCATCCAGGCGACGGTCCTTGCCAAGATTGAGTACATGAACCCGGGCGGCTCCGTGAAGGACCGCATCGCGCTCAAGATGGTCGAAGAAGCCGAGGAGGCCGGCCTGCTCAAGCCGGGCGGCACGATCGTCGAGCCGACCAGCGGCAACACCGGCGTGGGCCTCGCGCTCGTCGCACAGCTGCGCGGTTACCGGTGCGTGTTCGTGTGCCCCGACAAGGTGAGCCAGGACAAGCAGGATGTGCTCCGGGCGTACGGCGCGGAGGTGGTGGTCTGCCCCACCGCGGTCGCCCCCGAGGACCCCCGCTCGTACTACAACGTCTCCGACCGGCTGGCCCGCGAGATCCCCGACGCGTGGAAGCCCAACCAGTACGCCAACGGGGCCAACCCCCGCTCGCACTACGAGACCACCGGCCCCGAGCTGTGGGAGCAGACCGAGGGGCGGATCACGCACTTCGTGGCGGGCGTGGGCACCGGCGGCACGATCTCGGGCGCGGGGCGATACCTCAAGGAGGTCTCCGGCGGCGCGGTGCGGGTCATCGGCGCCGACCCGGAGGGCTCGGTCTACTCCGGCGGCACCGGCCGGCCCTACCTGGTCGAGGGCGTCGGCGAGGACTTCTGGCCGGAGACGTACGACCGCACGATCTGCGACGAGATCGTCAAGGTGTCGGACAAGGCCTCGTTCGACCTGACCCGGCGGCTCGCCCGCGAGGAAGGGCTGCTGGTCGGCGGCTCCTGCGGGATGGCGGCCCAGGCCGCGCTGGAGGTGGCCAGCCGGGCCAAGCCCAACGACGTGGTGGTCGTGCTGCTACCCGACGGCGGCCGCGGCTACCTCTCCAAGATCTTCAACGACGAGTGGATGGCCCGCTACGGCTTCCTCGACACCGGCAGCGAAGAGCCGACCGTGCTGCACGCCCTCACCGGCAAGCCCGGCGGGATGCCGTCGCTGGTGCACGTACACCCGACCGAGACGGTCCGGGACGCGATCGACTACATGCGCGAGTACGGCGTCTCCCAGCTCCCCGTGCTCAAGGCCGAGCCGCCGGTGGTGACCGGCGAGGTGGCCGGCTCGATCGCGGAGAAGGACCTGCTCGACGCGCTCTTCACCGGCCAGGCCCACCTGCACGACACGATCGAGCGGCACATGGGCCCGGCACTGCCGATGGTCGGCGGCGGCCAGCCGGTGAGCGAGGCCGTACGCCTGCTGGAGAAGTCGGACGCCGCGCTCGTGCTGGTGGACGGCAAGCCCGAGGGAGTGCTGACCCGCCAGGACCTGCTCGCCCACCTGGGCGCGCACTAGGGCCTCACTGTCCGTCGGGATGGCACTTCCACCATCCTGATGGTCCGGAGCGCTCCCGCCGGAGGCAAAGGGGTAACCGCGACCGACCAAGCAGGGTGAGGCTGCGGGAGCGACGGTCTGGACCGCGACGGACATCGCGGTAGCTCAAATCTCTCGCCTCTCAGTGGCCCAGCTCGGCCGGCACCGTCACCACGTCGACCAGCGCGCCCTTTCGCAGCACGGTGACCGGCAGGCGGGTGCCGATCGCGGGGCCGAGCATGAGCCGCTGGAGGGCTTGGACGTTGGAGACCGGGCGCCCGCCGGCGGAGAGGATCACGTCGCCGAGGTAGATGCCCGCTACGCCGGCGGGGCTGCCGGGCACGACCTCGACCACGCGCAGCCCCACCTTCTGGCCTAGCCGCTCGGCGAGGGCTGGCTGCAGCGGCACGGGAACGCCGGCCACGCCCAGCCACGCGCGGCGCACCCGGCGGTTGGAGACGAGCTCGCCGATGATCTGGCGGGTGGTCGAGTTGATCGGGACGGCGAGGCCCAGGCCGTAGCCGGCGACGGCCGTGTTGACGCCCACCACCCGGCCGGTGGAGTCGGCGAGGGCGCCGCCGGAGTTGCCCGGGTTGAGGGCGGCGTCGGTCTGGATCACGTCGTCGATCAGTCGTAGGTTGCGGCCGTCTCGGGCTGGGATCGACCGGCCGAGGCCGGACACCACGCCGGCGGTGACCGAGCCGGCCAGGCCCATGGGGTTACCCACCGCGACGACGAGCTGGCCGATACGGAGCGTGTCGGCGTCACCGAGCTCGGCCGGGGGTGCGCCGATCGCGTGTGCCCGGAGGACGGCGAGGTCGGAGAGGGGGTCGGCGCCGACCACGTCGAAGCGGGTCTCGAGGCCGTCGCTGAAGGTCGCCGTGCCGCTGCCCGCGCCGGTGACCACGTGTGCGCTTGTGAGAAGGAATCCGTCGTCGGTGAAGGTGACCGCCGAGCCGGCGCCACCACCGCGTGGGGTGCGCACCGCCAGGGCGGCCACGCTCGGCAACACTCGCTCGGCCACACCCGTGACGACCTGCGAGTACGCGTCGAGCGCCGCCTGCTCGACTTCGCGTTCGGTACTCATGCAGCTGCCAACGCCCACCGTGGGCGGACCATGCCCGAGCGGTCTCCGCTCTGAGCGAACGCCCCGAAAGTGGCATTCTGACCGCGTCGCACAAGCTGTCCGATCACACCCCTTGTCGACCACGTTGACTAAGCGTGGCTCCCGAAAGGGGGGACGGACGGAATGGTCAGCATTGACCACACGGAGCCGACCGACGTGGTGGATCGCCTGCTTTGGCGGGACGCGCAAACCATGCTCGGCCGGCACGCACAACCCGACAACGACAACATGTGCGTCTGGTGCGGCTCGCAGTGGCCGTGTCCACCCAGGCGACTCGCCCAACACGCCGAGGCGGCCTCCCGCCGGCCCTGGCGCGAGGCATGGACGGCACGGCACGACCTGAACGGGCTCCGAGCGCTGCCCAGCTGGCGCGACGACCTGGGCGGCGGGCCGGGTCGGTGGGGCCCCACCAATCGCGGCTCCTTCGACTGACAACTTGAGACTTCATACCCGCGGTTGACGCCGAGGTGCCCCGCCAGCACACCGGCGCCCCGCAAAGACCCACCCAAGCTTGGAGACCGACAAGCCTCCGTCGGTCCGCGCCTCCGGCCAGGCGTTTCCCCCGGTTTGGGTTGGGTACGGCGGGCGAGGGTACGTGATCACCGGTTCCCCCGCATACATCGGTCACGTACTCTCGCCCGGCCGATTTTCTGGCTGTCAGGGCGCGCTTCTGGGCATTGTGTGGGCATGCTGATCAGACATCGCGGCGCCCAGCCCACCGTCGACCCCAGCGCCTACGTCGCACCGAACGCCACTCTCGTCGGCGATGTCCGCGTCGGGCCCCGGGCACGCATCATGTACGGCGCCACGCTCGACGCCGAGGGCGCGTACATCGACATCGGCGAGGCGTGCGTGATCGCCGAGAACGCGGTGCTCCGCGCCACCGCCGTAGCCGACCCGGCCCAGCCGGTGGTCCTCGGCGACCACGTCTTCGTATCGCCCCACGCGACGCTGCTCGGCTGCTACGTCGGCCGGTGCGCGTACCTGGCCACCGGCATCACCGTCCTCCAGGGCGCGCGGCTCGAGCCCGGCGCGGTGGTGGCGGTCGGGGCGCTGGTGCACGCTCGTACGGTGCTGCCGGCCGAGTACTTCGTGCCGCCGATGTCGGTCGCGGTGGGCGACCCGGTGCGCGTGATCGGCTCGGACCGCCCTGACGAACTCACCGCCGCTGTGCGGGATGTCAACTTCGCGGCCGCCGCGTTCGGCGTGCAGGCGGAGTGGACCGACCGCACCGCGCGGTACGAGCGGATCGCCGAGGTGCGGGTGGCGGAGTTCGCCGCCCACGCCGACGACGAGGTCGTCTAGAGGGCTCGCGCGTACCGCACCTGGTGGATGAGCGCCGGGCCGATGAAGTCGTCGCGCCCCTCGCCGTCGAGCACCCACCCGCCGCGCTCGTAGAAGCCGCGCGCACGCGTGTTGTCCGCGAGCACCCACAGCACGGCCTGGCGCCAGCCGCCCGCGGTCAGCTTCTCCAGCGCGTCGGCCATCAGCGCCCGGCCCACGCCCCGCCCCTGCACGTCCGGGGCCACGTGGATCGCGTGCAGGATGCCGGTGTCCGGCTCCTCGTCCGGCCCCAGGTAGGTGAAGCCGATGACTTCGTCGCCCTCGGCGGCCACGGTCATCTGGTGGGTGTCGCGCTCGTACCGCCAGCGCTCGGTCCAGTAGTCCACCATGCTGGACGCGGGCACGGCCTCGAGCGCGGCGGCGGGGACGAAGCCGGCGTACGCGGCGGCACGCGACCGCACGTGTAGATGGGCGACGGCGGTCAGGTCCCGCTCAGCCGCCGATCGGATGGTGAGCGCCATTGTTCTGAGGTTATCTGGCGTCGCTGTGGCACCGGCACTCTCATGAGATCTTCCGCGACCACGAGGTCACCCTCGTAGTGCTCCCGCGCCTCCGCGACGAACCGCGCCGGATCGTCGTACCGCTGCGAGAAGTGGGTGAGCACCAGCCGGCGTACCCCGGACTCGGTGGCGACCCGCGCGGCCTGGCCCGCGGTGAGGTGGCCGACCTGCGCGGCCATCGCGGCGTCCTCGGACAGGAACGTGGCCTCGATCACGAGCATGTCGACGCCCTCGGCCAGCGCGAAGACGTTGTCACACAGCCCGGTGTCCATGATGAAGGCGAACTTCTGCCCGGGCCGCGGCGCGCTCACCTCGGTGAGGTGCACGCGGTGCCCGTCGACGTCGAGGTGTCCCCGCTCGATGAGCTCGCCCACCCGCGGGCCCTCGATGCCGTACTCGGCGAGGCGGTCGGGCAACATGCGGCGCCCGTCGGGCTCGGTGAGCCGGTAACCGTAGGTCTCGACCGAGTGGTACAGGCGGCGGGCCTCCAAGCCCGCGCCGATCGGCCCGTCGCCGGTGACCGGCGCCTCGCGAATGTCCGCGTGGTCGTAGAAGCTTGTCGCGTGCCGCAGGCGGGCGAAGAAGTGCGCGCCACCCGCCGGGAAGTGCGCGACCACGGGATGCGGCACCCGGTCGAGCGAGATGCGCTGGATCACGCCGGGCAGCCCGAGACTGTGGTCGCCGTGGAAGTGGGTCACGCAGATCCGCGTGAGATCCGAGACCGCGACGCCGGCGCGGAGCATCTGGCGCTGCGTGCCCTCGCCCGGGTCGAAGAGGATGCCCTCACTGTCCCAGCGCAGGAGGTACCCGTTGTGGTTGCGGTGGCGGGTGGGCACCTGGCTGGCCGTGCCGAGGACCACAAGCTCGCGCACCTGTCCTCCTATGCCCCTGGATAGACAGCGACCCCCGGGGCTTCCGCGCTCGCGCGCGGGCCGGCTGGACTGGGCCGGCACCCCGGGGGTCGGGTGGCTGACTTGAACTCGCCGCACCGCTGCCACACGGTCTCGACGACGTGCTGTGTCAAGGACAACGGCTAGCGGACAGCCACCTCACGAGTCCTATAGCTACACAAAGCTGGACCACCTCCCTTCCCGTGTACCGCAACGCTATCCACCCGGCCGGCTCGTCGGCAACGCCTATTTCCGGGGGATGGGCGCGCTACTGGGCGGCGGAGTCGGTCGACTGATCCATCACATAGAGGGTCGCCCCGCCCGGATCCTGGTAGGTCGCCAGGAACCCACCGGGGATCTCCGAGGGCTCCGCGATCACCTTGAGCGACTCCGCCCGGCCGGCGTGGAAGGCCGCGACGCTGTCGACGATGAAGATCGGGCCGACCGGGGCGTCGGGGTCGGTCGCATCGAGCATGAGCTGCACGCCGGAACCCGGCAGGGACAGCGCGACGGTCGATTCGCCCTCCCGCCACAGCTCGGTGAAGCCGAGGCCGTCGCGGTAGAGGGCCAGCGACGCGCCGAGGTCGGAGGTCGGGACCAGCAGAAACTCAAGCTTCATGACGCAACCTTTCGTGTCGTAATTGAATTACGGCTCAGCATAACGGCATTATGGTCAGGTGCGCGAGTGGATCCCCGTGTCGACCTCCCCGAAGGGCAGGCTCGCCCTCGCGGCGGTCAAGCAGTTCGGGGCACGCGCGTTCGACGAGGTCACGGTCAGCGAGCTGGCAGCCGCGGCGACGGTCACCACCGGCGCGCTCTACCACCACTTCGGCAGCAAGCTCGGCCTCTACGCCTTCGTGCGGGATGACGTCGAGCGGCGCCTCCTCGACCGGATGGAGGGCGCCCTCGCCGCGTCCACGCCAGGGTCAGATCGCGGAGCGGCGATGACGGGCGCGCTGCTGGTGGGGTTCGACTTCGCCGTCCGCGAGGGCTTCCTGCACATCCTGGGAGCCCCGCCAGCGGGCGCGACACACGACCGGCTCGCCGAGCTGCTGGATGTGCCGGCGTCGCCTGTGCTGGGGCGGGTGCTCGCGGCGGCCTGGCGGGCGGCGCTGGTGGCGGTCGCGGAGGGGACCGAGCCTCAGCAGGCGCGCGCCGCGCTGCTCGCGTTCCAGCTCAAAATCCCGTCGTAGTGCTTTGTCTACAGGCACCAGGCGATGAGCGGGTCTTCACGCCGGCTGGTAGTCGGCGTGCGGTGTGGCCCGCTCCCAGACCGCCTCGAATGCGGCGGTGCAGAGCTTGAGCATCGCCGGATCGGTGGACAGCTCGATATCGAGCCACTCACCCTCGCCGCCGAAGTGATTGAGCGCGACGATCCGATCGTCGAACACCCAGAAGTCGTTGCCCGGCAGCGCGAGATCCGACGCGCCGCGGCGAGGCAGCCAGCGGACCTGCTCGCCCGCCGCGATGTTGAGTCCGTCCGTGATCTTGTAGAACAGCTCTCCGATCGTCCCGTCGAAGCCGCTGGTGGGATCGGGCTTCTGAGATCAGAGTTGAAGGACGATGCGGAGCGCGTCGTCCACGGTCGACATCTCGTGGAGGGATAGGTGCCCCACGAGCCGGCCGAGGCGCTCTGGCTGTATAGCGGCAGTCTGCTCGGCGAGGACGTAGGTCGCCTTACCCTCGATCTCGATCTCAGGGCGGAAGCTTGCCGGTCGCACGCTTGTCGATGTTGGCACGACAAGCCAGGTTGATAGCGGCAAAAGGTCGGACTGGACGACTACGGCGTACCGGTTGCCGCGCTGCTCGTGTCCGCGCGTGTCGCGTGGAGCCTTTAGCTCGTACACGTCACCACGCACGGAGGGACTCCATGTCAGAGAGCACCGCGCGGGCCTCGGCTACGTCGTCTGGGTCGTTGGCGATGGCCTCGGCTTCAGCGCGAATCTGCTCATCACGGCGGGCTCGCCAGGCGGCGAGTATCGCCTCGCGAATGACCTGGGAGCGGTCTCGGTCGCCGGATGTGAGGTCGGCCAAGGCTCGGTCGACGTCCTCGTCGGCGCGGAATGTGATCGTGGACATGTGACAAAGTGTAAGACGTGATGTGTCACGCGGCCACCGTTACCGCCCAGACGGTGGCCGCGCTGCACGACTAGGCGTCGGTCTTGGCCACGCCGATCGGGCACGACATGCCGTTCGGGCCGTGGTTGCAGTAGCCGTTCGGGTTCTTGGAGTCCGAAAGGTACTGCTGGTGGTAGTCCTCGGCGTAGAAGTAGTCGCCCAGCGGTGCGATCTCGGTCGTGATCTCGCTCCGGCCACTACGGGCGACCACCGGTGCGAAGGCCTCCTTCGACGCCTCGGCCACCACGCGCTGCTCGTCCGTCGTGGTGTAGATGGTCGAGCGGTACTGGGTGCCGACGTCGTTGCCCTGCCGCATGCCCTGGGTCGGGTCGTGGTTCTCCCAGAAGACCTTGAGCAGCTGCTCGTACCCGATCTTCTTGGGGTCGTACACGACCTGGACCACCTCGGCGTGCCCGGTCAGGCCGGAGCAGACCTCCTCGTACGTCGGGTTGGGGGTGGACCCGCCCGCGTAGCCGACCGAGGTGGAGATCACACCCGGCAGGCGCCAGAACAGTCGCTCGGCGCCCCAGAAACAGCCCATCCCGAATACGACGACCTCGGCGCCGGCCGGCCAGGGGCCGCGCAGCGGGGTGCCGAGCACCGTGTGGCGGTCGGCCACCGGCATCTCCGTCGAGCGACCGGGCAGGGCCTGGTCGGGGGTGGGTACTTCAAGCTTCATGCGCCGCAGAATCACTGCAAGCTCCTTTCTCCGCTGTCTGCAACGCCGGGGGGCCGCCAACCCTTACCACGGCCGAGCCCGGCGGGCGTCAGGACAGGGCGGCGGAGATCTTCCCGGCGTACTCGCGGGCCTCGTCATCGGACGCATACCTCGTGCGCGGCCAGAAGAAACCGCGCAGGCCGTCTCCCTTTGTGCGCGGCACCACGTGTACGTGCAGGTGGGCCACCGACTGCGACACCTTGTTGTTCATCGCCACGAACGTGCCGCCGGCGCCCAGTCCCTCCTCGACGGCCACGGACAATCGCTGCACCAGGCCGAAGTAGGGGGCGAGCTGGTCGGCGGGCAGGTCGGCGAGCACCACCGCGTGCTCGCGGGGCACCACGAGCGTGTGCCCCTTGAAGACCGGCCGGGTGTCGAGGAAGGCGAACCCCGCCGGCTCGTCCGCCACCACGAAACCGGGCACCGAGCCGGAAACGATGCCACAGAACAAGCAGTCAGCCACCCCGGAAGAGTAGGCCAAGCCCCGGACTAGCCTGGTGACGTGACGAGGCGTGTGGTGATCGCGGTGCTGGGTCCAGTGGAGTGGAGCCCGCCGGGCGTCGACCTGGCGCGGTGGCGCGCGGCGCTGGCGGAGGACGTGGTCGACCTGCTGGCCACGCTCAACGAGGTGGATCCGGCGATCGCCGCGCTGGCCGCCGACCGCGCGCTGGCCGAGTCGGTGGCCTGGCCTTCCATGCCGGTGTACGAGGTGCCGGACCTCACCGCCGGCGCGGTCTTCGCGGCCGCGGCCAAGGATGGGTACGACCAGGCGGCCGCCGTGGTCGCCGACGCGCCCGACCTGCCCGGCCTGCTCGTGGGCAAGCTGCTGCGCCCGCTCACCACCCGGCCGCTCGCGGTGGCACCCGCCGACCCCGGGCCGGGGCTGCTGGGGGTGGCCTCGCGGTTGCCGGCGCCGGATTGGCTGCCCGCCTTCGACCTCGATGGCGGCTCGATCCTGGAGCTGCGCTCGGCGGCGCCCCAGCTGCCCGACGTGGGGTCGAGCCCCGGGTGGCGGCGGCTGCGCGGCCCCGCCGAGCTGGCCACGCTCGACCCCGCGGTGGAGGGCTGGGAGACGACCCGAGCCCTCCTGTCCGCGTAGGGGCCTTTACAACCCGAAGTCGCCCAGGTCGCCCAGATCCAGCTGGGAACGGGCGAACGTCTGCGGGTCCGCGAAGTCTTCCTCCGACGGGAGCAGGTCCGGGTGGCCCCACAGCGCGTCGCGGCCGGCGGTGCCCCGGTGCTCGGTGAGCGCCGCCCACAGGGCCGCGGCCTCGCGGAGCCGGCGGGGGCGCAGATCCAGACCGACCAGCGCGGCGAACGTCTGCTCCGCCGGGCCACCAGCGGCGCGCCGCCGCCGGAAGGCCTCGCCGAGGCGGGCGACGTTGGGGAGGCGGTCGCCGGCGGCCTGGTCGACGACGTGGCACACCCAGCCCTCGACGAGCGCTAGCGCGGTCTCCAGGCGAGCGAGCGCGGCCTTCTGCGCCGGGCTGTCCTCGGGGGTGAAGATGCCCTCGAGCGCGATCGCCTGCATCGACTCCGGGTTGGTGGGGTCGATGCGGCCCATCGCTTCCTCGATGGCCTCGCGGTTGACGGTGATGCCCGCCGCATACGTCTCGACGGCGCTCAGCACGTGTCCCCGCAGCCACGGCACGTGCTGGAAGAGGCGCTGGTGGGCCGCCTCGCGCAGTGCCACATACAGCCGGACCTCGTCGAGCGGGAGCTCGAGGCCCTCGCCGTACACCTTGATGTTGGCGGGGACGAGCGCGGCCGTGCCGGCCGGTCCGAGGGGGAGGCCGATGTCGCCGGCGGAGAGCACCTCGGCGGCGAGTGAGCCGAGCGCCTGCCCGAGCTGGCCCCCGAAGAGCGCGCCACCGAGCGTGCTGACCATCGACTGCATCGGGCCGAGCTGGGCGCGTGCCTCCGGCGGCACAAGGTCACCCATCGCGGCCACCATGCGGCCGGCGACGGGGTCGCACAGTTTGCGCCATACGTCGAGCGTGTTGTAGATCCACTCGTTGCGGGTCCAGGCGACGGAGCTGCGGATGCCCGAGGGGAGGGCGGCGGCGGGCTCGAGCCACAGGTCTGCCAGGCGGAGAGCCTCGTCGACCTCGTTGCGCTCGTAGATGTTGACCGCCGGGTCATTCGAGCCCAGCTGGCTCACCGCGACCTGGCGGGCGAGGTCCCAGTTGACCGGGCCGCTGCCGGGCGACGCGAGCAGCTGCTGCAGCTGAGCCATGAACTGCTGCATCTGCTGCGGATCGTTGGGGTCGGGTGGCTGGGCCCCCGGGAGAGCGAAGCCGAACGGGATATCAGGCACGTGACAACGGTACGCCCGGCTATGTGCCCACGCCCTGCCCGCGCTGTCAGCTCAGGGTGAAACCGGGGTATGTACGCTTTCGCGCATGAGACGTCGCGGTGTCACGGTTCTCCTCGGCGCGCTGATCACCGCGTTGCTGAGCGTGGGCGTGCTGGCCGCTCCAATCCCTTACGTGGTGCTGGGGCCCGGCCCCACCGTCGACACGTTGGGTAAAGAGGACGGCAAAGAGGTCATCCAGGTCAGCGGCACCCAGACCTCCACCTCGGCGGGCCAGCTGCGGCTGACCACCGTGGGCGTGCAGCCGGACGTCAAGCTGCTCTCCGCGATCGCGGGGTGGTTCAGCGACGAGGAGGCGGTCGTCCCGCGCGAGCTGATCTACCCGCCCAACCAGACCGAGCAGCAGGTCGAGGAGCGCAACGCGGAGGACTTCAAGGCGTCGCAGAGCAGCGCGGAGACCGCCGCGCTGCGCAAGCTTGGCTATCCGGTACAGGTGACGATCAAGAACGTCACCGCGGGCGGCCCCTCCGTGGGCATCCTCAAGACGGGCGATGTGATCACCAAGGTCGACGGCCAGCCGGTGACGAGCGCGCCCAAGCTCACCGAGATGGTGCGGGCCAAGCCGGCGGGGACGGCGCTCAACATCGAGTACACCCGGGGCGGCAAGTCCGCGAGCACCAAGATCACGACGCGCGCGGCCGATGGTGAGCCCCCGCGCATCGGGGTGGAGATCGAGCCGAAGCAGCCGCACCCGTTCGAGCTGAAGATTGATCTGGGTGAGATCGGTGGGCCGAGCGCCGGCCTGATGTTCGCGCTGGGCATCATCGACAAGATTCAGCCCGAGGACCTCACCGGCGGCAAGATCATCGCTGGTACGGGCACCATCGACGACGAGGGCAACGTCGGCCCGATCGGCGGCATCGCGCAGAAGCTCGTGGGCGCCAAAGACGCTGGTGCGGTCTACTTCCTGACCCCGGTCGACAACTGCACGGAGGCGAAGGCGAACGCGCGTCCGGGCCTTCCGCTGATCAAGGTCGGCACCCTCGACGAGGGGCTCACGGCCCTGCGGACACTCCGTGATGGCGGGCAGCCGGCGCTGTGCTGACCTAGGGGAACAGACCTTCAGGAACACCCCGTACTGTAGGTGCCTGATCGGAGCGGATCAGACATCAAGCGTGCGGAGCATACCGTGGTCATGCGTAGCAGTCCTCTGCCGAGAATGAGCCGGCGGGGCCGCGTAACAGTCGGCGTACTAATCGGGGTGTTCCTGCTCTTCACCTTGATGGGCTGGGCCGTCGAGGTCTGGACCGACTGGCTTTGGTTCGACGAAGTCGACTACACACAGGTCTACACCGGCGTGCTCAGCACGCGGATCCTCCTCTTCTTCGCCATCGGCCTGGCCATGGCGGTGGTCGTCGGCGGCAACCTCTACCTGGCCTACCGGCTGCGCCCGCTGCTGCGGCCACACTCCGCCGAGCAGGCGACGCTCGAGCGGTACCGGATGGTGCTCAGCCCCCGCATCGGCACCTGGATCGCGGTGCTCTCCGTGATCATCGGCCTTTTCGCCGGCCTCTCCGGGCAGAGCCGGTGGCGCGACTGGCTGCTCTTCCGCAACTCGGTGCCGTTCGGCGTGACCGACCCCGAGTTCAAGGTTGACGTCGGCTTCTACGTCTTCGAGTACCCGTTCTGGCGCTATCTGCTCGGTGTCGGCTTCACCGCGGTCGTGCTCTCGGTGCTCGGCGCGCTCGCCGTCCACTACATCTTCGGCGGCGTGCGGCTGCAGGGCATCGGCGACCGCATGACCACCGCCGCGCGCGCCCACCTGACCTCGCTGGTGGCGGCGTTCGTGCTCCTCAAGGCCATCGCGTACGTGCTGGACCGCCGCGCCCTCCTGCTCGAGCAGGACCCGCCCAACCTCTACGGCGCCGGCTACTCCGACATCAACGCGTTGCTGCCGGCCAAGGAGATACTGGCGTACATCTCGGTGGTGGTCGCGATCGCGATCATCGTGTTCTCCAACGCGGTCATGCGCAACCTCGTGTGGCCCGGCGTCTCGCTCGCCCTGCTCGCCATCTCGGCGGTGGCGATCGGCGGCATCTACCCGTGGGCGGTGCAGACCTTCGAGGTCAACCCCAGCGTGCGCGACAAGGAACGCGACTACATCGAACGAAGTATCAACGCGACACGGGACGCGTTCGGGTTGGCCGAGACAGATATGAAGGCGTACACCGCCACCAACCTCACGCCACCCGCCACGCTGGCGACCGACACCGCGGTCGTGCCCAACATCCGCGTGCTCGACCCCGAGCTCGTCTCCCAGTCGTACACGCAGCTGCAGCAGGTCCGCGGCTTCTACGACTTCGGGCAGAAGCTCGACATCGACCGCTACACGCTCAACGGCAAGACGCAGGACTACGTGGTCGGCGTCCGCGAGATCAACTACAGCCGCCTCACCGCGCAGCAGGGCAACTGGCTCAACCGCCACACCGTCTACACACACGGTTTCGGGCTGGTCGGCGCGCCCGCCAACCAGGTGGTCTGCGGCGGTCAGCCGTACTTCGTCTCCGGCTTCCTCGGCGACGACCAGACCGGCGAGGCGTGCGCCTCGAAGACCGAGCAGATCGACGTCGAACAGCCGCGCATCTACTACGGCGAGCGGGTCGGCGGCGGCCAGCAGGGCGCCGACTACGCGATCGTGGGGCAGAGCGACCCCGAGCGCAATGTCGAGTACGACCGCCCCACCGGCGCCAGCGGCGACCAGGGCGTCAACTACACGTACACCGGCGCGGGCGGTGTCGAGATCGGCTCGTTCATGCGGCGGCTGCTCTACGGCATCAAGGAGCGGGAGTCCAACTTCCTGCTCTCCGACGCGGTCAACGACAACAGCAAGCTGCTGTACGTGCGCAACCCCCGCGACCGCGTGGAGAAGGTGGCACCGTTCCTCACGATGGACGGCGACCCGTACCCGGCCGTCGTCGGCGGGCGCATCCAGTGGGTCCTCGACGGCTACACCACGGCGGGCACCTACCCCTACTCGCAGCGGGTCAACCTCCAGTCGGAGACCACCGACGAGCTGACGAACGTGGGCACTTTCCAGCTCGCCCGCGAAAACGTCAACTACATCCGCAACTCGGTCAAGGCCACAGTGGACGCGTACGACGGCACGGTGAAGCTGTACGAGTTCGACGACACCGACCCCGTGCTCAAGGCGTGGAACAAAGCCTTCGGCGGCGACCTCGTCGTGCCCAAGGCGCAGACCCCGCCGGACCTGGCCGCGCACTTCCGCTACCCGGCCGACCTCTTCAAGGTGCAGCGCAACCTGCTGGCCCGCTTCCACGTGACCGACCCGGGCGAGTTCTTCAACGGCTCGGACTTCTGGGAGGTCCCGAACGCGCCGGACGCCCCAGACACGGGCGTGAAGCAGCCGCCGTACTACCTGCTCACCCAGTTTCCCGACCAGAACGAGCCGCGCTTCCAGATAACCTCGGCGGTCACCCCACTCGGCCGGCAAAACCTCGCCGCGCTCATCTCCGGGTCCTATGAGAACGGCAAGCCGAAACTGCAAGTGTGGGAGCTGCCCGACCAAACGGCGGTGCAGGGCCCGGTGCAGGTCCATCAACGTATGACCAACACCAACGCCCAGATCAGACAGGACCTCAACCTGCTCTCGTCAAACCAGGCCCAAGTGTTGTACGGCAACCTGCTGTCACTGCCCTTCGGCGGCGGCATGCTGTACGTCGAGCCGGTGTACGTGAAGAGCAATCAGGAAAACGCCTATCCGGTGCTCCAGAAGATCCTGATGTCGTACGGCGACGGCGGCTCGTACGTGGTGCTCGCCAACAGCCTCCAAGACGGCATCAAGGAGCTCGTGGAGCTAGGCAAACAGGGCGCACCACCAACCAACCAGCCGGAAAACCCGCCACAGCAGCCACCCGGCAGCCAGACCGGCCAACTGACCCCCGAGCTCGCCGCCGCCGCCGACAAGGTCGAACGCGCGTGGGCCGAGGTCAAGGCCGCCCGAGCCGCCAACGACTTCGAGCGCGAGGGCGCGGCGCTGAAGGCGTTCGACGAGGCGATGGCCGAGTTCCAGGCCGCCCTGAACGCCGCCAACCGCGGCACCGGCGGCGCCACACCCGCCCCAACCGCGACGGCGACCCCGCCGCCCGCGACCCCATCACCCACCCCAGGGGGCGGCTGACCTGCGTTTACCCCGCGTGCGCCACGCCACGGCGGCCCGTTTTGCAGGTACGACGACGGGTGCGCTAGTGTTAACGAGCCGACGCGGGGTGGAGCAGCTCGGTAGCTCGCTGGGCTCATAACCCAGAGGTCGCAGGTTCAAATCCTGTCCCCGCTACCACGGGAAATGCCCCCGGAGAGATTCTCTCCGGGGGCATTTTGGTACCCATTTGCAAACGGCATCGCTACCGGTCCTCCTCCGGGTCGCCTTTCTTTTCAAACAGCGGCCGTGAACCGTCGAGCGGGTTCGATCCGATGATGGGGTGTGGGCGCCGAACCTGAGCAGAGCGACGCGGAGTTGCTGGCCGCGACCGCCGCCGGTGACCGCGCCGCGTTCGAGGCGCTGTACCGGCGGTACGGGCCGTGGCTGGCGACCCGGCTGCGGTACCGGTGCCCGGACGCGGCGCTGGTGGACGACGCGGTGCAGGAGACGTTCCTGGCGGTGTGGCGTGGCTCGGCGCGCTACCGGGAGGGCGGTGACGTCGCCGGTTGGCTGTGGCAGATCGGGTTCCGGCGGCTGGTCGACGCGATTCGCGGGCAGCGCGCCCGGGACCGGTTGCTGCGGCTGCTCGCCGGCCGCCGCTGGCGTACCGCGCCCTCGGCGGAGGAGGAGCTGCTGGTGGGCGTGGAGCACGGCGATCTGGCTGGGGCGCTGGCCCGCCTGTCCCCGGAGCTGCGCATGGTGATGCAGGCGACGGTGCTGGACGGGCTGAGCACGCACGAGGCGGCGGCCCTGCTGGGGATCCCGGTCGGCACGGTCAAGACCCGGGCGATGCGGGCTCGGCGGCAACTGCGCGAGGACCTGGCATGACGAACCCCGGGAGGTGGGCGATGAGCGCCGGTGGCTGGCACGTCGCGGATGACGACCTACGGGCGTACGCCGACGGTGCGGCGCAGCCGCCGTGGCTGTGGTCGACCGAGGCGCACCTCTCGGCTTGCCCGCACTGCCGGCAGCGGTTGGCGGAGCGCGTCGATCCGGCCTCGGTCGGGGCTGGCTGGGCGCGGCTGGACGCCGAGCTGGACGCGCCCCGGCCGGGTCCGGTCGAGGGGCTGCTGGTGTGGCTGGGCGTGCCGGCGCACACCGCGCGGCTGCTGGCCTGTACGCCGGCGCTACGCGGGTCGTGGCTTGTCGCGGTGGGTTTCACGCTCGCGGTCACCACGGCCGCCGCCTACGTGGCGCGGTCGATGACGGTGCCGATAACGCTGCTCGCGATCGCCCCGCTGCTCCCGCTGATCGGTGTGGCGATCTCGTTCGGCCCGCGTGTGGACCCCAGTTACGAGCTGGCCGTCGTCGCGCCGCTGCACACCTTCCGGCTGCTGTTGCTGCGCTGCGCGGCGGTGCTGTCCGCGACCACGGCGCTGACCGGCGTGGCCAGCCTCGCCGTGCCGGAGTTCGGCCCGGTGGCGCTCGGCTGGCTCGCCCCGTCGCTGGCGTTGACCCTCTTGAGCTTGGCGCTGACGCCCCGGCTCGGCCCGGTCACGGCGGCTCTCGTCGTGGGGGTCGGTTGGCTGGCGCTGCTGGTGGCCACCGTGCGGCGGCCCACCGGAGAGTCGGTCCTGTTCACCATGCCCGGCCAGGCCGGGCTCGCGGTCTGCGCCGCCGTGGCGGCGATGGTCCTGTGGAAGGTCCGCGCCGCCTTCGATACCACCCGCCACTGAAAACGCTGACTGGGTGCCATTCCGACAAGCTGCGTGGCAGGGGTCGCGCCGCTTACCGGGCCAATAGGAGGACGATGTGACGACGGTGCGTGCCGAGGGGCTGTCCCTGCGGTTCGGGCGCACGACGGCGCTGGAAGACGTGTCGTTCGCGCTCCATGACGGGGTCACCGGGCTGCTCGGGCCGAACGGTGCGGGCAAGACCACGCTGCTGCGCATCCTGGCCACCGCGATCCCGGCCGACACCGGGCAGTTGCGCATCCTCGGCGCGGACCCGCGCGGCGCCGCGGGCGGCTCGCGGTCCGGCGCCGCCTCGGGTATCTGCCGCAGAGCCCCGGCTTCCACCAGCACTTCACGGCGTTCGAGTTCGTCGACTACGTCGCGATCCTCAAGGAGATCGTGGCTGGCCGGCACGCCGAGGTACGCCGGGTGCTGCACGCGGTCGGCCTCGACGACCAGCGCGGCAAGAAGATCAAAGCCTTGTCCGGCGGTATGCGGCAGCGCGTCGGGTTGGCCGCGGCGCTGCTCGACGACCCGGCGCTCGTGATCCTCGACGAGCCCACCGTTGGGCTGGATCCCGAGCAGCGGCTGCGGTTTCGCGAGCTCATCGCGCGCATCGGCGAGGGCCGTACCGTGCTGCTGTCCACCCACCAGACCGAAGACGTGGCCACCGTGTGCCAGCGCGTCATCGTCCTGGACCAGGGCCGGATCCGGTTCGAGGGCGAGCCGGTGGCGCTGGCCGGCCTGGCACGTGGTCGGGTGTGGACCAGCCCGGCCCGCGCGGATGGAGCGCTCGCCGCGTGGCGTACCGGCAACGGTGACTACCACAACATCGGCGCCCCACCGCCCAACGCGCGGCTGGTCGATCCGAGCATCGAGGACGGGTACCTGATGTTGATCGACGCCGCGAGCCTCGCGGGGCGTGCGGCATGACCGCCCTTCTGGCTCACGCGCCCGGCACCCCGGCGATCGACGCCACGGCGCCGCGCCGGGCCGTCCTGGCCCTGGCCCGGGTGGAGACACTTCGGATGCTCCGGCATCCGGTGACCGTCGCCGCGACCCTCCTGCTGGCCGGCTCCTGGGTGGCCACATGGTTCGCGATCGGCACCAGCCGCTACCCCGTGCTGCAGGAACTCGACCGCGACAGCGCGATCGGCATGATGATCCTGCTCGGCGGGGCCGCGCTGATCGTCGGTAACCTCGCCGTGCTTCGGGCGCACCGCGATGGCACCACGGGCCTGAGCCAGGTGCTCATCCTGCCGGACCGGGCCCGTACGCTCGCGCACCTGTTCGCCCCGCTCCCGCTGGCCGTGCTCGGCGCCGTCCTGATCGTCGCCCGCATGGCGGCCCTGGCGATCTGGGCCCCGGCCGCGGGCCACCCGAACCCGTACGAGCTCGCGACCGGGCCGGCCACCGTACTGCTGCTCGGGGCGCTCGGTGTCCTGCTGGGTCGCCTCACCCGGTCGGCGGTCGTCGCGCCCCTGGCGCTGCTCGTCCTGCTGGCCAGCCTTGTCGCACTCGATCCGCTCGCCCACGGCGGAAAGGCCCTGTGGCTGGCGCCGCAGGGCGGGTCGGCCCTCCCGATGCCCGTGCCGGTATCCCTGATAGGCCGCCCCGCCGCCGCTCACCTCGGATACCTCCTCGGCCTGGCCGGGCTGCTGGCCGCCGCCGCCTTACTGCGCGCCGGCGCCCGTGGCGTCCGGGTGGCCGTGGCCGGGGTGCTGGCGCTGGCCTGCGCGGTGGCGGGCGGTACGGCACAGATGTCCGCGCCAGGTCACGCCGCCGTCGCGGCCCGGACCGCGGTCATGTACCACCCGTCCCAGTACGAGACCTGCCGGGAGCTCGGGCATGTCACCTACTGTGCCTTCGCGGGATTCAGCCGGTGGATCCCCGCGTGGGACACGGTCGTGCGGGCGGTTGTCGCCCAGGCACCCGCCACGGCCCGGTCCGCGCCGCTGACCGTCCGGCAACGCATCGCGTTCGTGGGCTTGAGCGGCGGGAAGGGGCCCGAGCAGCTGCTCGCCGCGTGGCGGGCGGACGACGCGGCCGCCGGCACCCCCGGGGCTATCGGCATCGACACCCGATGGGGTGACAGCCGCTCCGCCGCCAGCCTCGCCGCGCGGGTCGCGTACCGGCTCGTCACCGGCCAGCCCGGCGAGGCCCGCGAAGAACGCGCCGGCCAGCGGGAGCTCGTCGGCGCTACCGCCTGCGGCGGCGTGGGCGTGCTCGTCGTCTGGCTCGCCGCGCAGGCCGGCACGCAGGCCCGCACCGGGCTGCGCCAGCTCGCCGAGGACGGGCCGGATCGGCGGGGCGGTGTCTCGTTCGACGAGAACGAACTGTTTCCCAGCGTCTACGTACCGGCACCCGAACTCGCCGTCGCGACGCAGGCGCTGGACCGCCCGCGCGCCGACACCGCCGCCCGGGTCCAGCGGTCCTGGGCCACGCTGACCGCGCCCGGCACCACCGCGGCGCAGGCCGCGCGGATCCTCGGCGTGCCCGCCCCGGCCACGAGCACCGCCTGCTGATGAGCACCAGGACCCTGTACCCGCTGCTGTGGCCCACCGCGCGCGCCATCAAGTGGCGGCCGCTGGCGGCGGGCGCGGCCCTGGGAATGGCCGTCCTGCTGATACCGCAGGCGCTGACCGAGCGGCTGACCGTCACCCACCTGACGACGCTGGCCCGCATCGCGGCGATCTGCCTCGCACTCGGCGCGGCGTTCCTCCTCGATGACCCAGCCACCCGCAGCACCCCCGCCGTGCCGACGCCGCGCCTGGCCCGCAACCTGGTCCGGGTCGCCCTGGCCGGACCGACCATCGCGCTGTGGTGGGCGCTCACGCTCAGCCTGGCGAAGACGACCGGCCACCACGCGGCCGCCGCGCACCTGCCCGTCGCCGCGTTGACGCTGGAAGCCGCGGCCCTGCTGGCCGGCGCCCTCGCCCTGGCCGCCATCGCGCAGCGCCGCACAGTCGACGGGAACGGAAACGCGAGCGTCGTCGCGGCGCCTGCCGTGCTGGTCTTCGTTGCCGTCGCCTGGCTCCTGCCACACCCGGTGGAACTGATCCTCAACCCCACCGATCCGCGCTGGACGGCGTCGCATCACCACTGGGCGGGCGTCCTCGCGACCGCGCTCGTCGCGTTCCTCTGGGCCGGCCACGAGCGCACGTAACCGGTCGATCAGAAGAAGGTCGGCCGCGTTGTCGATCGGGGGGTCGGCGTGCTCGTCGTAGGGTAGGAGGCCCACCCGGGCCGGTCACGATGGGACCTTTGACATGGCCAAATACCTGATTCTCATCTACGGCGACGAGCAGCAGTGGGAGGCGATGACCCCGGAGGAGCGCACCGTGCACGACGCGGCGCACGGGGCGTTCCGGGCCGCCGCTGGTTCGCGGGTGCTCGGGGGGCATGAGCTGGCGCTCGTGCCGATGTCGACCACCTTGCGCACCGACGGCGCGGGCGGGGTGACCACGACGGACGGGCCGTTTCTGGAGGCCAAGGAGGCGGTCGGCGGCTACTACCTGGTCGAGGCGAAGGATCTCGACGAGGTGCTGGAGTTGGCCGCGAAGCTGCCCGAGGTCCACGCGGCGCACAGTGGTGTGGAGATCCGCCCGATCGTCGAGCACGAATAAGACGGATAAGCACAGATGAGCGTGGACGTCGGCGCGGCGGTGGCGCAGGCGCATCGCACCGAGTGGGCGCGGGTCTTCGCCACCACCGCGCAGATGACCCGAGATCTCGATCTGGCGGAGGAGTGCGCGCAGGACGCGTTCGCGCAGGCGTTGGCGACCTGGCCGCAGACCGGGGTGCCGGAGCGGCCCGGGGCCTGGCTCACCACGAGCGCCCGCAACCGGGCGCGGGACGTGCTGCGGCGGGAGTCGAGCTTCCGGCGGGCGATGCCCCTGCTCGTATCCGATGAGGCGGTGCCCGGGCCGGAGGACGGCCTGGACGACGACCGGCTCCGGCTGATCTTCACGTGCTGCCACCCGGCGATCGGGCGGGACGCGCAGGTGGCGTTGACGCTGCGGCTGGTGTGCGGGCTGTCGACGGCTGAGGTGGCGCGGGCCTACCTCGTGCAGGAGGCCACGATGGCCGCGCGGATCACGCGGGCCAAGAAGAAGATCGCCACCGCACGCATCCCGTACCGGGTGCCGGCACCGGACCAGCTGGGCGAGCGGCTGAGCGCGGTCCTGGAGGTGGTCCACCTCATCTTCACGACCGGGCACGTGGCGCCGACGGGGGCCCAGCTGGTGCGGCGGGACCTCACCGGGAGCGCGATCCGGCTGGCCCGCATGCTGCACCTGCTCATGCCGAACGACGCGGAGGTCACCGGTCTGCTGGCGTTGCTGCTACTGATCGAGGCGCGGGCGGATACCCGGCTCTCGGAGAGCGGGCGCCTGCTGCTCCTGTCCGAACAGGACAGAAGCAGGTGGGACGGCCAGCTGATCAGCGAGGGCACGGCCCTGCTCACCGACGCGCTGCGGCGGCGGGCGCCGACCCGGTACGCGGTCGAGGCCGCGATCGCCGCGGTGCACGTCGAGGCGCCGGCGTGGGAGGAGACCGACTGGTCGGAGATCGTCTCGCTCTACGGCGTGCTGCTCCAGCTCTGGCCGTCGCCGGTGGTGCGGCTCAACCGCGCCGTGGCGGTCGGCTTTCGGGACGGGCCGGCGGCCGGGCTCGACGCGCTGGCGCCCTTGCTGGCCGACCCGGCCCTGGCCACGTACGGCTATCTCAGCGCGGTCCGGGCCGACTTTCTCCGGCGGCTGTGCCGGTGGGGCGAGGCGGCCGGCGCCTACGAGGAGGCGCTGACCCTGACCGACAACGAGGTGGAGCGCGCCTTTCTCACTGAACGGCTCCGAGAGGTCCAGGCACGTTGACGTCGCCTTACATATACGGCACCCGCGCCACGTCGAGGATCCGCCGTACGTGCGGCTGGGTGCCGCGCAGGCGGAACTCCACCGCCGCCCGCCGGGCCTCCTGGTAGCCGGAGACCAGCGCCGACACGCCGGCCGCGTCGATGAACGGCACGGCGGACATGTCGAGGTGGAGCGTGTTCGGGCGGCGGGCGAGGCCGTTGAGGATGGCCTGCCGCAGCTCGCCGGCGCAGTCCCGGTCGACCTCGCCACCCAACGCGACGGTGAGCGTGCCACCGCCCGCGGGTGTCGTCGTCACCCGCAGCCGCGGCGCGCCCATGGCCGGCTCGTCCACGTCGCCCCAGTGTGGCGGCGTGTCGCTGAGCATGGCGTGGCGCAGCCAGGTCAGCGTCTTGGAGAGCAGGCGGGACACGTGCATCTGCGAGATGCCACACCGCTGCGCGATCTCCACCTGGGTGAGGTTGCCGTAGAAGCGCAGGATGAGGATCCGGCGTTCACGTTCTGGCAGCCGATCCAGAAGGGACTGGATGGTGAGCCGGTCGTCGATCGCGGTCAGGTCGCCGTCGACCTCGCCGATCAGGTCGCCGCGCTCGGCGGTCCCGCCGCCGGAGCCCGGGCTGGTGACCGGCGCGTTCAGCGACAGCAGCGTGTATCCGGCGGCTGACAGCATCGCCTTGTCCACCTCGTCGGTGGTCGTGTGCAGGCGATCCGCGAGCTCGGTGTTGCTCGGCGCGCGGGACAGCGTGTTGGTCAGGTCAGAACCCGCGTGGCGGATCTGCACGACCAGATCCTGCAGGCGCCGCGGCGCGCGCACGCCCCAGGTGCGGTCGCGGAAGTGCTTACGCAGCTCGCCCAGGATCGTGATGACCGCGAACGCCGTGAACGAGCCGCGTTCGGCGTCGTATCGGTCGACCGCCTTGACCAGGCCCAAACGGGCCACCTGCTCCAGGTCCGCGAACGGCTCACCCCTTCCGCGGTAGCGGTGGGCGAGCCGATGGGCAAGGGGCAGGCACAGCTCCACGAACTCCGCCCGAGCGGACGGTTCCTGTGCGGCGCGTTCGCCGTACCGCGCAGCCTCCTCGTCGAGGTTCAGCTGGGCAGTGTCCTGTTCCGAGTGCATCACCGCCTCCTTGTGGCAGAAGCCTGAGATGGCACGGCCCCGAATGGGCGCGGGCGAACTCGCGTCTCGTACCCAGTTGGTTGGCGGAATATCCCACCGGATCAGATGCGCGAACGTGCCGCTAGATGAAGGCTTGCCCACGTGACCTTACCGTCGGGCATAAGCGTGCAACCCCAACTTGACGAGACCGCCTCGACGAGCGGCAAACCGGCGCCGCCCGGGCCCAGGAGCCGCTTGGGTCGCCGGTGAAAGTCGCGGACCGCGACGTGGAGGTAGCGGCGGCCGCGGGTGACGGTCAGCTCGATGGGGGTGCCGGGGTGGCGGACCGCGTTGGTGACAAGCTCCGTGGTGACCAGGCGGGCCGGTTCGAGGACGACCGGGAGGCTCCAGCGGTCGCACGCGCCGGAGACGAGGGTGCGGGCGGCTGGCACCGAGGCGGCCGCGGCCGGAAACCGGTCGCGCACCTGGGCGGGCAGCTCGCGGGCCGCGACGACGGCGCGCCCGTGGTCGAGGTCGGTGCAGAGTGTCAGATGCCGCTCGACGCCGAGCCGGCGCAGCGCCGCCCGCACGTCGCGGGAGGGTGCGCAGACGAGCAGCGGCACGCCGGGCCACGCGGCCGCGTGGCGAGACGCCGCCAGGAGCGCGGTGAGGCTCAGATCCTCCTGGACGGTCAGCCCGGCCGCGTCGACGAGGATCGCGAGCGGCTGCTCGGCAAGGCATTTGAGCAGCGCGGTGCGAAGCTGGGTCGCGCTGCGAAGGGTGAGCAGGCCGTCGGCGCGCAGCACCGCGACCGGTGGCTCGTGGACGGCGGCGCACCGTAGACGCTGGGCCATCACCTGGCCCCGACCGATTTGCCGGCCAGCACACCGAGCACACCGGTCATCTCCAGCACGCGCCGAGGCATGCCCCGCGCGCCGCGCACCACAAGGCTCTTGCCCTGACCATGCGCGTCATTGCGCGCGGCGAGCAAGGCACCCACACCACAGGCGTCGATGAATCCCACCGCGGACAACTCCACCTCGACAAGTCGGACCCCGTCGGCGCGGAGAACACCGAGCACACTCGCGGAAAGCGCCGCTGTGACAGCCATGTCGATCTCGCCGCTGACGACAACCCGCGCGGTGCCCCCGCTCGGCATCTCCACCCGGAGGTCGAAGTCGTATGTCATCGACCACCCCTCCGCAAGGGACCGTACCCGAGGAGCGCACGCCAGTAACGCCCCTCGCGGTCAGGACCGGCGTGCACCACCCGGAAGGTGGGTGGTGGAGGAGGATGGCAGAGAGCGACAGGCCCTCCCGACCCGGCAATGATCACGTTTTTCCTGGGCGAAGGGCGGGTAACCTCGCGTGAAGGTCCCCTGCGGACAACGAGGTGCCATGCCGACAGCCGTCCAGTGTCTGATTGACGATCACCAGCCGTACGCGGTGGCGCGGGTGGTGGGCGTGCTGGACGGCAAAGGCGCGGTCGCGGTCCGCTCAGCTCTTATCAAATGTCTGGCCGAGCAGCCGGAGGCCGTCCTCGTCGACCTGTCCGGGATGCGCCTCGGCGAGCCGAGTGCCCTTTCGGTCTTCTTCGCCGTGGCGCGGCAGGCGGCGAGGTGGCCGGCCGTGCCGCTGGTGCTCTGCGCGCCGCCGGCCGACGCGGCCGACTTCCTGCGGCGCGGGGCGGACGATCGGCGCATGCCGGTGCTGCCCACCTTGGGTGACGCGGTGCGCTCCCTCCAGCTCGACCCGGCGGCGCCCTCGATCAGCGAGGATCTGCTCCCGGTGGTAGGCGCCGGCCGGCGGGCGCGTGAGCTCGCCACCGAGGCGTGTTTCCTGTGGGACGTGCCCGAGCTGGTGGGGCCCGCGTGCACGGTGGCGACCGAGCTCGTCAACAACGTGGTCGCGCACGCACACACCATGATGACGCTCCGGATGGCGGTGCGCGGCCGGTATCTGCACATCGCCGTGCGCGACGGCAGCGCGGCCGAGCCCGTGCCGTGCCGGGACGTCTCGCCCACCGCCCTCTCGGGCCGCGGCCTCACCCTCGTCGAAACGGTCGCTCGACACTGGGGCAGCCTGCCCACCGTGGGCGGCAAGGTCGTCTGGGCCGTGCTCGACGTGGCGCCACGCCCCCGCTAGGCGCGGCGCCACGTCGCTTCAGGGTGTGGCCAGGGCCTCCGTCGGCGCGAGGCGGGCCGCCCGGATCGCCGGGTACAGGCCGGCGACCGCGCCGATCACGAGCGTCGCGCCCACCCCGCCGGCCATCGCCCAGGGTGGCACCACGGATGGCCACGAGCGGGTGCTGGCGTACACCGTGGTGACCGCGATGCCGAGCACCACCCCGCCCGCCCCGCCGAGCGCCGACAGCAGCAGCGACTCGGCCAGAAACTGGACCCGGATCTGGCCACGAGTGGCGCCCAGCGAGCGGCGCAGGCCGATCTCGGCGCGGCGTTCGAGCACGGAGATGACCATCGTGTTGGCCACTCCGACGCCGCCGACGAGCAGCGCCACCGCGCCGAGCCCGAGCAGCAGCCCGGTGAACGCCCGGTCGGTCGCCCGCCGCGCCTCCAGCGCCTCGGATGGCCGGGAGACCTCCACCTCGTTCGGCGCCTCCGGGTTGGCCGTGGCGGCCAGCACCGCCCGGACCGACTCCACGGCCGCGTCCTCGGAGCGCGTGTAGACGGTCGTGGGGTGGC